>Ga0209700_102435_pt1 | contig 37682 bp, 19 predicted proteins | sample SiratroredBW_FD_187528 | JGI IMG/M metagenome (GOLD analysis project Ga0209700, IMG submission 187528) | Root nodule microbial communities of legume samples collected from California, USA - Siratro red BW (SPAdes) (version 2) | ecosystem: Host-associated > Plants > Roots > Nodule | place: USA...
TATATATATATATATATATATATATATATATATATATATATATATATATATATATATATATATATTTGTATTATATGTGATTCCTTCCACGCGTGTTACTCTTTTTATGGTATAATAAGAGATAATTATAATTGTAATAATAACTAAGCCTAACGAGTTAACAAATTAGACATAATGACTCTTTAAAAGATGAAGATATTCTTTATATTCCACTAAATATTTAAATAGATGTATTAAAATACCATATGATAAGAAGTTAAAGAAAGTTTATATACTAAAATTACGTAAATAAACTACCTAGTATTAAAACATGAGGACAAATTTTCAAAATACTTCTTATTAGTTAGATATTAATTTTTGGTAAACATAAATTTGAAAAAATATGATTAAAAAATTTTACATATTGATAACTATGTTCAAATTATAACTTTTAATGAGTGATTAAGAATATGATAGTATAATATATATATATATATATATATATATATATATATATATATATATATATATATATATATATATATATATATTCATGGGAAATACTAATGTGGAATATTATAATTGTAGGTAGTGAAGTAAATAGTATTACATATAGCAGCAATACAAACATATAATAAAATTGATGTACATATTTTGTTTTATTAAAGATATTCATATTATTTTGGTACGTTAATATATATATAAGTAAATGAAGGTATGCTATTTATATGATATATATTTATATATTTATCAGTATATTAGCATTTATTTTAATTAGAGGTTATAATTTACATATTATTCATATGCATCTATTTAATTTCCAGATGTCACATTGACTGAACCTTGCAGTGGATCTGAAAATTTCAGGTATACGTGTGATTGAGATAACGGTTTCTAATTATTATTATTTTTATTTTACTGCACGGGTATTATTACACACCCCCACATAATGGTAAACCCTAAAGTAAAAAAATAATATAATATATATATATATATATATATATTTACACATATAAATTTTATGATAATAGTGTTAAAAATTTATGTAACCGTTATTAAAAAAAGTTATTCAATTATTTTAAAATAAAAATTTATTTATTTATTAATATATAATAATATTTATTTTTGTATAATAAATGTATTATATTTTAAAAAATAATTTAAATACAAAATAAATATATTACAATGTAATACATTGTATTGATTTAAACATCAATCATTATTTATTAAAGAGTAAATTATTAGTATATATAAAAAATTTAAATAGTATTATTTTTTATTTTTTAATTAATTACTTAAAAGATAAATATTGTATAGGTGGTATATAGAAATAAATTAATTTTTTTTATTAATTAAAAAGTAATTATTATATATAATCATTATTTTTAAAAAGAAAAGATATTTAGTTATTTAGAATAAAGAGAAATTATTTTATTATTTTATTAAATAAATAACTAAATTATTATTTTTATTTATTAAAAGATGAATAATTTAATTATTATGTACTTCTTTCTTTTAACAAAAAATATCATTATTATTATAATAGTTATTGAAATAAAAATATGTTATTAAATTATGAGCAGATTTTTATCAATAGTAATTATAAAAATAAATAATTTTTTAATTTTATTATAGATAATTTTTTTATGTATGTAATTTTTTTATTACAAGTAATTATTTAAGTTTAAAAAAAACTAATTATTTAAAGAATAAAATGGTAAGAAATTGTGTACATAAACTAAACTAATCCTCTTATTATATTATTATAACAGATGATCAAATCATCATTTTTGTTATAAGAGTTTAACCCACTATTAATTCTTAGTATCAATCACAAAATTTATTTTAGTATTTGAAAAACCACCGACAGATTAAGATTTAAAATAAAATATGTTTTGTTGAATTCACTAAAACATCTTTTTATGAAAAATAAAATTGTGATAAAGTCATCTAATAATGAGACTAAACAATATTATGGATGTAGTAAACTGTAGTTTCATTGTCCTAAAGAAACTAAACTTCAACCTAAACAAATTTATGAGGAAGAAGAGGGTTTGATGATTGAAGATCTTGTTTGGTGAATTAAAATAAAGTAATAGAAGAAAAAAGAAATCCCGATATCAATGGATTTAAAGACGTTGAAACTTGAAAGTGAGATGAATGGGGTTGATTTGGTGGGTCCCACGGTTGGTGACCAAAAGAGATACGAAGTTGAGAAAAAACCTAAACGTGACGATCCACCTCCCTATCCTACGTAGCCGCCTTCCACTATCTGCATTTTATTATTTTTTAATTTGAAGAAAATTACGTTGTGTTGTATGGTCATACGTAGGAAGTTTGAAGTGAAAGCATGATTATAGTACTACTAGATTGCAATTTGTGTCCAATAATTTCACATTATTAAATGCTCACACACTGTTTCAAATCAACTCCTTCTGAATATTCAGTTCTTCTTTGGGGATGCAGATAAGAAGAAGATCCTTCTACAGAAGACACTGTCTTTGCCTGATTGGGTAAGCCACGTCCTAACAAAAATTAGTTACACTGACCACAGTTAATTTTTCTGTAAAATTAAAATTAAAATTTTAGAATGATTTGAACGATGGAAGAATTTGGCTCATTTATCATTAAATTTCAAAAAAAAGTATAATACATTGTAGTAATATAAAAATATATGTAATTACATAATATATTTTAATATATACAAAATATTATATAATACATATATTTAAAATAAATACTTTTAAATTATTGAATCAAACATTTATTATTAAGTCAACAACTGTAATAATAGACAGGATGTAACTCTCTCAATTATTGGTTCTAACTTAATTCACTTCACCTTCGAAAAAGACTATTGATATATCACCTTTAAGATAGATAACATTTAAATAAAATTTAAACTCTATATCAATTGAAAAAATAAAATAAAATTTGAGAGATTTTGATTTTGAGATGAATTATTATATTTCTATAACTCTATTTTGTTTGATTGTGTTAAGATGTTGTTTGGCTACGTTTATTTTTTATTTTTTTTTTACTTTTATTATTACGAATTGGTGTGTCAACTTAGCTAATCAAAATTTTAATCCGATTAAACTGAGTTATTAATAGATTGAGTTTAATTTGGCTATATACCAAAATTTGAATTTTTTAATTAATTTTTTATTTTTTAGTACATGAGTTCAGAAACATTTTAATCTTAGTTTAGTGTTTGTTTTATCTTTTTAAATTTCGTGTTACATTTATACTTTAGAGGTACTAAAGCCTTGTGATTTTTTTTTTCCCTTTAGATTTCATCATTCAATTACAATAATTCTTAAAGATGCCTTTAGGATGTAAAAATCTTATGCGATCATTATTAAGCCAAATCTAAATCCAATAATATATCCCAAATTTCAATTTGAAATCGAGTTATGCAGAATTATGAACTTGTTTGTTTTATCCTTCATAAAAGATATTTTTATTATGAAAATATGTTCTAAAAGTTTTATTTCTACCTGCTTTATAAAATTTTGAAAACAGAAATAATATTTTTAATTATTTTTAAGAGCTATCTTTCAAATTTTCTAAAATAATCGTTAATATAAATCATTTTTAAATGATTTTTTTTCATCATAATTAAATAAAAATATGTTGGATAAAATATGATTCTCAATGTTCTAAAATATTGGTAGCTTAATTTTAGTTCCTCAAAAATAAATTATATAGTTTTTCTTTATAAAATTAAAATGTGTCAAATTTAATTTCATATAGTATTTTTCTTAAACGAGACACCTACGTGTCAAACAAAATTAGACATGTAAAAAAATACTTAAAATAAAATTATTTTGTTTTCTGTAAAAATATATGTATTTATTATTGATTTCTCAAAAATATCCGTAGATAATACCTACTGATCTGTGTCCGTGGATAATATCTACAAACCTATGTCCGTGATGATACTTACGGACTTAAATCAGTGGGTAATACCTACAGATACAGATTCGTAGGTAATAATCCGTGGGTAATGCTGAATTTACCTACGGATACAGATCCGTGGATAATAATCTGTGGATAAATTGAGTTTTTCTTGTAGTGTTTTCTAAGTGTACAACTTATAAGCATTTTCATATGTAAAGTGCTTTAGAGTTTCAGAATTATTAATACTTTTTATTTATTTATGAAAAAAAAATTCTTCTACTTTTACTATTTTTTAAAATAAAGGGTTTATATTATGTATCATTATAGATTTTAACATTTTAAATAGATTAATATCCAAAAATCTACTTATCATATGTTATTATAAGAAAAGTTATTACTAAAAAAATGGTGAAAAAACCACACTAAACCCATATAAAAAACAAACAAACTTTCCACAAACGGAACAAGTAAATTTTAATTATTTGTTAATTAAAATCCTTTAATTTTATTAATTATATTCCTTTTAATTTTAAGGGACCAAAAATGAATCACAAGTATTTTAGAAAGACTCAAAATGCATTACCAATAAAGGACTAAAAATGAATTCCCATATTTAAAAGTCATTTATTTTATGAAGATACTCATTAACACCAAATTTAAATTATTTTAATCTTGAAGAGAAAAGAAAGTAGATTATCCAAGTTTTGATATATATATATATATATATATATATATATATATATATATATATATATATATATATATGTGTGTGTGTGTGTGAGTGTGTTTTTATAAAATTAAAAGGAAAAAAAACTAAACAAACGGGAAGCATTGGCAACACACTGTGTCGACTTATATCTACTTTGTGTTGTTTGATTCACTTGATGGATACATTTAATGGTATGAACACCTCAACTGGCTGCTTTTGCTAACCATCAATCAATCTCACCACCTTTTTCATCACATAAAAATGTCACTTCTAATTTTTTCCCCGACAATTTTGTCATCATTTTTAACTTGGAGGATTTACTCTCATGTTTATACATACTTTAACTCAGAGCAATAATTTTGTGTTTTTTTCTCCTTTTACCTCTTCATCATATGAGTCCTAAAGGACTCTCACTCTTCTGAAGAGGGCTGAAAGAGACTTTTCTTCCTTATTTCCATCACTGATTCGTGCATTATTACAATCTAGAAAGAAGCAGGCAGGACCAAAATCATACATGGCTGTGCGACACAATTACCCCTGTAGAGATATGTTTCTATGCTTTTAAATATTTTCATTCATGGGACACCCACCCCACGAAACAAATAGTACATTTTCTTTCAAATCATAAATTAATTTTACGCAAATGTTTCAGCGTTTCCTTCATTTTTACAGACTGTACACATCTTTCACCAAAAAAATTATATTTTTTTAACAAATTAAACTCTATCTTGGATTAACAACGTATCTATCTATTTATCTATTATTATTATTATTATTATTATTATTATTATTATTATTATAACGGTATAAAAGAAAGAAAGTTTAGAGTACATGAAATAATAAGATTATAACACAATAGTTATTCTAAGAGAATTATTAATAATCCTTACATAATAATTATTTATCATTTGTTATTCTATTTGACCAAAATCATTACACTACAAGCAAAAAGCTATTTAGACATCAAATTTTAGCTATCAAATGAAATTGTTGCTAATTGTGACCAAAATAGTCATCAAATTAAATTTTGATTGTCAAATAACTACAAAATATGAATATAGTGACCAATTAAGTCAATATAATTGGTATCTATCATCAGCTACCAAAGTTTTAGTGACCTATACCATTAGATTCTAAATTGGTATCTAATTAAGTTATAGACTAATTTAGAATCTAATGGTGTAAGTAAAAAAACTTTGGTAGCTAATGTTAGATACCAATTATCTTGACTTAATTGGTTACTAAATTCAATCATTAGTTCTATTTTGTACTTATTTAGCAACCAAAATCTAATTTAGTGGCTATTTTGGTTACAATTAGCAACCATTTCATTTGGTAGCTAAAAATTGGTTTCTAAATAGTTTTTTTTCTTTTTCTTATAGTATTATCTATTAATTATTATTTATTAAGAATTGCTAATGATTCTTACTTACTACTTATTTGTCATTTATTAATAATATGTACATATAATAATCTCACATTTAAAGTTGAGACTAATATCTGGTTAAATACCTTTTTTTTCTTTAACAAACTATGAGAGACATATTTTAACAATCAAACTGTGATTGAACTTTTAGTTTCTAAGCGGACAATATTTCTAACAATATTTTAACCATAAAATTGTAATGAAACTCTAAGTTTCTAAGCAGATAATACTTGACCTAATAATATCATTTCAGTAGAGTTGAAGTTAGTTAGAACATTGACAAGTATGTGAGGATCTCCTTTTATTTCCATATATGCAGTAATTCTACACTAAAGAGTTAAAACTAAGATTTTTTTTAAATACACATTTCTCTCTTAATCCACCAGAAAATTTAAAAAAAAAATGATAACAAAACTTCAAAATCTAAAACAACAATAAATAATCTAATACTATTTTAACATAATAGAACGGAACAGATAACGTTACGTTTCTCTCTTCGTTTACATACTTAAAAAACTTCATTATTTAGAATAAATTAATAGAAAAATATTAGAAAGTCTGTTTCTATAAACATAAATTGTAATATTTAAAATCCAGGAGTATTGCATGCAATTAGAAAAGAAGAATGTTTATGTGAAAGAGGAGAAAGATGATTGACGTGAGAAAGGAAAAAGAAGAAAAATGTGGAAGAAAGTATGGTGAAAATGTGATGTAATAATAAAAATATTGTAAAGGGCAGGCTAAGATATGACAATCTGAGTGGTACAAAGAAATGAGTAGGGGAATCACATAAGGCAATGAGAGGGTAGGAAAAAGGAGAAACAGAGGTGTGAAAATTTACATGGAAAGTTAGGAACATGTTGATGGAGTAGCCATGATGTGGCATGTACAGAGAGTGAGTTACATCACATGCTGATAATTGCCATTCACTTCACAGTGTGATGCTAATGGGTGGCTACAAAACCCCACTCCCCATCTTCCTTTACCCATTAACATCCTCTGCATTAATCATCACAACTTTTCAACCAACTCCCTTCTTCACTGCACACTCCAAATTTCTTCTTCTCTAATATTAAAGATTCATATCTATAAATATTTTATAATTGATAAACCTAAATTAAAAATACACACAATCTATAATCAATTGTCTCACATAATAATAGATAATATGGTAATAGATTATCATAAAAAATAGTGATAATTGATTATACATGAAAAAATAAAGACATTCATTTTTTTTTTCTTCTTCAACCTCTATTCAATCACATGAACCATCAACGAAGTGTTATATACTTATTAGTAATTTTAACATAACCCCAGTAAAATCATATTTAAAGTTGGAGATAATTATATAATTTAATTAACGATAACAAGGAATCCACTCTCATGGATTCTTGCAAATTCTTCACCAATAATTGGTCACATATCACTTCAATCAAACGTAAACCATCCCTATAAACATATCATTGTCTATAGTCAAACTATTATACCAAATACAATTCAACCAAGTACAAATGTTAATAAGAATTTCAAAAGCCAAATGTTGAATGCACTAAAATGTTAAATTAACTAAGTTGATTCATCTTGATTTGGTTTTAATTTAACTATGAATCTTATGGAAATTTTAGTATACTTGTTGCTTTAGCTTCTCACATAGGGTAGAAGTGTTAAAATATTATTATTATTATTAAAATAAATCAGTAAAATATCATATATAATTAAGACAATATCAGTAAGAGAGATAATCAAGGGAGTATAAAAGAAACAAATCAGTAGAATATCAAAGATACTCAACGGAGTATTATTAGATAATATTAATAGAATATCAGAAAAAATATCAGAGAATATCAAATATATTTATTTAGAATAATTTTTATATTTAGTTCCTAGAATTTTATATTAAATGAGTTATTGTAAACAAATAAATACACATTCAATAAAAAATCTTCTTTCATATTATGATATTTTTTTTGTTCATATTTATCATATCCTTATCTAACTTTTTTTTAATCCTTGATACCAGTACAAGTAGAAGAATCTTCATTTACACTGGAATCAACTGATTTTCATTACTCTTTATAGGAATATAGAAATTTTGGTCTATGATTGTCTTATTTTATTTTTCTACACATTTGAAAATTTCACAAATTTAATCAATTTATTAAATTTTTTATTTAATTTTATTGTGTAATAAAACTCTTCACCCGATTTTGGGTTGACTAAGACTATTCTAAAACGAAAGAGGTAGTAGAAAATACAGAAATTTATGAGAAATGAGAAATGTTTTAAATGGCGATGTTTGTAACTCCCTGAAATCAAACATAAGACAAAAATTGGATTTTGATTTAATTTTAATGTAATGTAAAACTTTAACTAAATCTAATAAATGTTTGGGAATTGTATTCAATTTACATTTTTATTATAAAATTGCTGAATTTTTTGAAAACAAATTGTTATTTTTTTTTGAAAAATAATTAGTTATTTTACAATATAAAATTGTGAAATAAAATTTTATAAGCCATTTTTTAAATGCAATTAAATGATAAAAAAATTTAAAATATATACATGATACTCTGTTATTAATTAAATTTAAATATGTAACATTAATTAAGTATAATAAACATTTTGATAGACTTTTTAATTTTAATTTGAATCAAACCAGATCACTCTATTAAAGGAAAAATCAATAAAAAAATATAAACTTATTACAATCTTTTTACATTTATAATAAAATATTTGTCCTTCATTTATATTATTGAGAGAAATTTTGTTGTGATTGTGCATCTCACCTTCTTAGAAAAAAAAATGAATTTAAAATAGAATTTAAATTTAACGAAAAATATATTATTGATAGATTAAAATATGTTTTCATGAAAAATATAAATAATAAAATAGTACATATAATTAAAGTTTCGTTTCATGTTATATATATATATATATATATATATATTCAATTGAAAGTCAATTTGAATAATTTTGAAAAATGAAACATAATGTTTGTTTTTTATTTGAATAATAAAAATACATTTTCCGACGAGGGTGAGCTCAACAAACATTATATTAACCTTAATTTAATATTAAAAATATTTTAGGAAATACGTCAGGAGAAGTTCATATTGCAATAAAAATGTTATATATATCAAAAGATTATATTATTTTTCAAATAGATATATTACCTCAAAAACATTATTGACCGTATTTGTAATTTATCGTTATTGCTGAAAATTATCTTTTTAAAATAAAAATTGCTCACATGCGGTCTAATATTTCTGGAATGAATTTCTGGCTTCATATATTACGAATGAAAAATAAAAAAAAATATTAAAAACATTTAATAAATATTCTTTTAATCGACAAAAAAGTAAAAGTGATAAATTATATTAAAATAAGCTTTAATTATAACCCCGTTATTTATACGCATCATCCCAATATAAACAAAAATGTCTTCATGAACATAAGACGAGATTAACTCGAAGAAAGTAAGTTTAATTTATTTATGAACATGTTGAAGGCTATCACAAAAAAAAAAATAAAAAAAATAATACATTTATATTGAATTTTCTTGTATTTTTATTATTTATCTTTCTTTCCTCTTTATGATCTTTTGAATTTTTAGGTGTTGTTGAAGGAATGGTTACTAAGGTTTTATATGGTTAGACTGGAACATCGATAAATTGAATGTTAATGTTTCATTTAAATAAGTCACAAAACTGATCTTGTGAAAAAAAAATGAAAATTTATAATTTTTTTAAAAACAAAAAAAGTAAAATAGATCATTTTACAGCAAGTGAAAACAAATTTAATACTTAAAAAAATAATATAAACTATTTCTCACTTTTTTTATATAGGTATAAAATTATAATTGTTAATGTATATTTTTTGCATTGTTCAACCTTGGACCTACAGGTTATATGATGTATTTGATTTATTTTTTACTTCAAATATTTTATTTTTTAATATTTTATTATTTATTATTTTTTTATGGTTGTAGAACCACGTTAAACATCTTGAATTATGTTTTTTTTTTAAATATTTTTTTCTATTTAGAATATCAAAATCTGATATCTTATTCAAGGAAATCGAGTTCAATACAAATTACATAAAAAAATATGATAAAGTTCTTTAAGATTAAATAATAATATAACTAGTAAAATAAACACAATTACTTATTTTAAAAATACATGAATTAAAATCAACCAATAAAAAAGGTAGAAATATAATCACAGAAATCCTATGAAAATTTCAAAATACAATTAAACCTTTAAATTATACCTCAAACACCATTACCATGACTGAGACTGGTTTAATCCACAAATCGAAAGGAACAAAAAGAAGGTTCACTTGGTAGAATTGAACAAAATACATCTTATCATATACATTTCATCCAATTTGATTTTCTGTTCATCTGATTTCTCTTGGTCAACCCAAATATACCGCAAAGTTAGGAAGGTTTGGTGAGGAACAGGAACCAGGTTTTTGTATGGGACAAAACTAGAGGAGAAAATGGAAAAGGTAAAGAAAAGCAACAGCAGATTCCTTTTTTGGTTAATACTTTTTACTACAATTTTTCAAAGTTCAAGCTACCTAAGAAACCAATTGTCCCAGTTCTTCTTCACCAAATCATTTATTTTAAAATCATAAGGAAGAAAAGAAGAAAAAGTTTCGCCATACTCTCTATTTGCCACCATGAATTCTCATTGACCATGTCTTGTCAACACAATAAAGACCAAACATCACGTAATGGAACCAATCAACTCAAACCTCCAAAATCTTAAGCATTTCCAATTTAACATCAAGTAAGATATACGATAAGTCACTATATACATGTATTAGTTACAATTTGCCATAAATTATAAAAATTAGGTGGTTACATAATTTATTTATTATCTCTTCGGATTTTGCAATTTTATGTCAAATGATGTGTTATATCAATGTTTTGTAGAAGTGATTTCACTAAAAGATTATTTGAAAGAAAATGTAATAAAATTATTAAACGATATATAGATGAATGGGTCACAGAAAATAGTAGAAAGTAGAAACAAGTCTAACACGTGTTTTCCCTCACGCAAGCACACGAAACAGTGTTTGATGAGACAAGGACAAAATGTTGAAAAGTGTAGTGAGTATAAAAAATTGGAAAGACCAATTAGTATCCATATCGCCCAAATCTGTGGTTATAAATAGTTTAATTGTCAAATTCAGTGAATAAAGCCATCACTTGTTCCGAATAAGACGAAACAGCTGGTAAATGCGATTAATTAATAAAGTGAACAAGAACATAGAAAAATCTTGTATTGTGGTCTTTTTTTTTTTTATGGTTCAAGAGACTACTACTGTGTTTTCTTAGAAATGTCTTGGTCTTTTGGTCCTTGAGACCCGTTCTCTATCAATGTTTTGTTGAGGGCAACTTGTGAATGTACAATTTTTGTTAGGCGCAGTGGTCAAATTTAGAGAAGAAAGTTAAAAATTGACCATAAAATTAATTAATGGGTGGATAGGTGTGTGAGTTTTTGAGATGAGATATTGAATAGGACGTGGAATGGAAGGGGGGCTGAATCTTAACCTCACCACATATTTGGTCACACAAGTCAAGCACAGGTCCAATTCCATGCAACTTTATCACCTTAGGGATTTTCATTTCTAATTTTAAATCGACACTACTTCTTTTCTTTCCTTGGGGAATATGATTTACCTCATATGGTGCAATTCAAAACTTCCACAGATTCAGAGGTGTTATCACTTAAATTACTATTTGGATCCCTTCATAATTTTGAATATATAAATTTATGGAAATATGTCAAATTATTTGATTGATTATTATAATATAAATTAGTTAATATTTTTATTTAAGAGAATTTTTTAAACAAAAATAAGAAAATATAAGATTTTTATTTGTTTTGGAAAAATTTATGTGCAGATATATTTGTATTAATTAGTGTACTTCAATTATGTTGAATATAAGGTCTCTTTGCATGTGCACTCTGCATACTGGTGACTCAGGTGTCCTGGAATTCAATACAAGGTTTCTTTTATTACAGCTTAACGCTTGCACCATGATCCCCCCAAATAATTAAATTATATTATTATTATATAACATCTTATAACTTTTCTTTTATTAGGGGGTTTGAAGATGACCAACTTTTTGACTTAATAGTGATTATGTGTCCAAAAATTCTATTATGCGTTTTCTTTAGCCAAAGAAACTACTAATTAATTAATATTATCACCATAAGATATTGGGAGTAGACTTGACCTCAATACAACAGTGATATCATTTTTAATATAAATGTCATAATTTTTTTTCTTTATATAATTTTATTTTGTATTTCAACGTTGATTAAAAGAGTGATAAAGTTAAAAAACACATTTAACTTTTCTTTTTCTTCACAAACATAATTACTAGTTGGAATCATGCATGTGTTGTAGTAGTTCTTAGTTACTTGCTAAAATGGAACATTTAAAGCAAAATAAGAAACGCAAACTAATACTGAAGCTCCACATACCCACCACATTATCGATGGCGTATGAAATGCATCTTAATATTAATATTTTTATAAGTTTTATTCATTTTAAATTATTTACGCCATTATAAAAAACATAACAAATTATTGCCTATATGGATTTTGTTCGAGATCCAGTCCACAGATGTAGACCCACACAAATCTGGCCCAACAGTACTAGGGTCCAAACCTAATATTTTACGAGAATTGACGGAATATAAGTTTCTTTAAAATTTTAAATGTACGGTCGAAGTTTTAATTTTCAATTATATATATAATGTATTAAAATAAGTAAATACCTTGGAGAAATCTCAAATATTTTATGAGAATAAGAAATATGTAACTCATAAATAACACATATCCTCTATCATGTAATTACACACTAATGAATTTTATACTAATAACAGTATGTCTAAGAAATATTAAGATGGAATGTGTGAATTGAAGGAGATGAAATTTAGAAGATGGAAAAGTAGGAATGGAGTTTCTAGATGATATTGAATTTTGTAGCAGGCCATTAATTTGATCTTACCTACTGCAACATCTTGTGATAATATTTATTTGGAGCTTGACTTTAGGTAGGTTTCATGTTAGAGTGAACACATGCCATCAATTCGTCGGTGAAAGTGGGAACATGTTTTTAGTTTAGTTGAGCTTTTTATTTTTTATTTTGTAATGAAAAGAAAACTATTGATTGCCATGTGGTATGCTTCCCTGCCTTTGATATTTTTTTTTCTACCTAAACGCAATTTTTTTTTTTTTTTATATGTACATATGGGAATAATAAGTTTGTGTGGGAGTTTTCCCTTTCAATAATTTAGGCTTAATAAACTCTTTCATTCATAACATAAGAGCATTTTAGTTTTAATTTATATTATATTTTTATTTAATTCTTATCTTTCTTAAATTATATTTTTCTTTGTTTGTTTCAGATTCTAGGACGAAAATGATCAACTCGATTTTCATTTGTTAAAAAAAAGATGGCATGTAAATATAACTCGTGACTAAATAAAAAGGGATGTATACGTAGGTACTGAACAGATATTTTATTTGCATAGACTACAATAAAGAAATGATATATTTTTCGAACAAAAATATAAAATAAAATATGGATAAGTACGGAAAACAATATCTATAAAGATGAAAAAGCAAAAAATAATGTATTTACGAAAAAATGGAATTAAAGTAACATTTTTATTAATATATTTAAAAAAATTTATATTAAATTTTATTGATAATTGTTTAATATTGTATTTGTGCTTATTAAAATAATTAGTTTAGAATATTGTTAAATTCTTCATTTTTAACATTAAATTATGTTATCAATTTTATTATTTATTATTATTATTATTAAAAGTTCATGATAGTCAACTAATACAAACTTTCTTCTAATTGTTTGTAATTATAAGTTTTTACTAATATAACATTATTATAAGTGAATAGACATTTTAGAAAAAAACTACTAAAACATTATCAGAACTCAATAACTTCTAATAATTGAAAATATAATGAAACGTCAAGTTTGAAAGAGGAATTTTATAGTTACAAGATATTATGTGAGTTCATACAATAATTTATATTCGTTGCAATTATTTTAAAAAATATTTATAAGAATAATGTTTTTATTTCGGTTCACCTTAATTGTGTTATATCTATTACCCTAATTGTGTTATGTATATTTTTATCTTATTTGTTCTACTTATAACGAGTATATAAATTCACTTTTTAGGATTTATGTATTTTGATACGGAAGTTCAAAGTTTGAAGTATGTAAAACCGAATTTGGAAATGTTTATGGAAATGAAGGAAAGACTTGGATTATAGGATTGATTCACTCAAACTTTAAAGAAAAACTCTTAGATGAATTATTAGATAGTTTCTTCATGAATGATTGGATGAACCTGAATTTCAAAGTTTGCACAAACTCGAAAATGAAATAATTAAAAAGAAATGCAATAAACAAAGATAATGTTAAGAATTAGAACAATATCTTGTACCACCTAAATTCATAAGATGAGTAAGGTGGTGATTCGTCACTTGTGACCTAGTCCACAAGATAATAATCAATGTTAGGAATTTGGGAGAATCTTGCGTCACTCAAATCATGAGATAAACAAGATGGTAAATCGTCACTTATGACCTAACTCACAAGATAAGAAATCCTAAGAAAGAAACTCTCCACTTACCTTTGATGAATCCCGATACACTACCAAGAGATAAGTAAAGAAGAAACACCACTTGAGATGTGACACACTCAAGATTTTCAAAAAAATTTATTGATCATTCCAAAACTACAAAAATGAATATGATAGATTTCTTTATATAAAATTCATGGTGGAAGAGGAATAGACAAACTCATTCCTTTTCTACTTTTATGTCCAAACTAAACATAAAAAAATACATTTATTTTTATTTTTCACATCACATCATCGTTTTTTATTAGGTAATTTACTCGGGTTTGAGAATTGGATAATGCTTCCGCTCGAGGGGGAGTGTATCAATATGGAGGAGGGACTCTCACTTGAGGGGGAGATTGTTAGGTATTCAAGTGTGAGTAAGTCCCACATTGGGTAGGAATGAGAAAGTTGAATAATATATAAGAAAGAAGACTCACAAACCTAATGCCTTAAGGTTTTGGGTTGAAGATGGTGTCATTCTCTTATATGTGGGCTCAGTTCTCATTGTTGTGAGATCTCCCAAGCATTTACCCTCTCGGATTCTCCCAACATTTTTCAAATAAAAACACAAGTATACAATATTATTAAGGAGAAAATATGTAACATGACTCTTGAGCAAGCTCACAATGTCACTTATAATAATATAACAAAAATTGTTTGAAAGATTTGCAAGGATACTCTCATAAAGATGACACTTCTTATTTAGAGACCAACTTTACAAAAAACATTTTCTCTAAAGTTGTCTATTAGACAACTTATAAATAAATACTAAAAAACTTTTGATTATTTTGCATGTAGTGTTTCACATAATTTGTGTACAATGCAATCATTGTTTTTTATTAATAGTTGTTATTGCATGTCATAATTTTATTTATATACATCTTAGAAAGGATCCTTATACCTTGAGTGTTGTTTTTTTGTCCTTGTGTTAGTATTTTTAGAACATGCATGTCTTTATGTTGATAGCTTTTCTCGTAACACTCAAAATACTGTGTGAATGACATCTTTAACCTTGTAACTCTATTTATAATATATAATACTTTATTGAGCATACAAACTCATAAAGTTAGTATGTTCTGTCAGAATCATTTTTTGGATGTGCCAGTTGTCGCAACTGGGATCGTGACGGGGAATGACGATCTGAAAAAAGATTAATAGGTTTTCAAAATAAGGAGAGTCGACACCATAGTTTTCATGGTTAACTATGAAAAACCAAAGAAAATAAGGATAACGCTAGTTTGCGAAGAACCGGATTGCGAGTCCGGGAGTCGATTATGCGTGGGGAAGGTATTAGCCCCCCACGGCGCCCGTCCTAAGACAGTACCTTTAACTGAATATAATGAAATGAGTGTAATTTTTGAAATATTTTTTTTTCACAAGAAATAGAAATAAAAACAAACAAAACAATTTTTATTTTGAAAAGAGTCCGACAAGGTTTAACCTCGCTCCTACGTATCTCCAGGATGGAGAATCAGGGTTACGTAGTTCTATGGGTAGAAAATTGTTTGTCGGTTGTGGATTTTTAGTATTGAAGATTTTTGATATATTTTTAATTTTAGAGGAATTAGTGTTTTTTTTATTAAACTTCATTTTGGATATCGCTTGACGTGTATGACCCTTTGATATTCCAAATGAAATTAAAGTTTTTTCGAATTAATTCCCATATGACGCGAGCGGTCAATTAAAGAATTAATCGAAAGTTTTATCCAAAATGCCCTCTTTTCATGAGAAAAAGGCTTTTAAAACACATAGCTTAATATTAAACTTTTAAAGCATTATTATTTTTTTAGTAAAAAAGAAAATTTTTAAAACCAAAACTAGGGGCATTTTCAGAATTTAGGCGTATGTAGGTGCAAAACCTAATTAATGAGGGTGCAGGAAGTGACCCCACCAATCAGAACTCAACTATGCTCAGGGGTATTCTGGGGATTGAAGAGGGTTGCAGGTGCAGGCTCGAAAACGTGGGGGTGCAGGAAGCGAATCCAACTCAGCTAATGGCAAAGGCAATTCAGGGATTTAAGAGGGTTGGGGGTGCAGGCCCAAATATGTGGGGGTGCAGGAAGCCACCCCACTAATCAGAAGCCCATTAGGGTTGGTGGCGCACGCATGGCACCTTGGGAGGCTATGGGAGCTCCCTTTTGAGGCAGGGGAGGACATGGCTATCCAAGATGGTGGCAGCGGCCCCAGCTGGTGATGACGGCGAGTACCGTCGACGGTGGCGGCGGTTGGGGCTGTCCTGGGAGCGAAAACGCATGTGATGAGAGTAGATGATTGCCACGTGGTTCTCGGCTTAATGGAGGTGCAGCCTAGGTGGTTTACGGTGACCTCGACGGCGCTGAAGGGGTTTAGGTAGTTGGAGGTGGGCTGCTAGGGTGGTTCGGTGATGAAGTTCGGTTGGGATAAGTGGTAGAGGCATTGTTATGGTTATTGGTGGCATGGTGAAGAGAGGTGAAGGAAGGTGAAACAGCGGCGACTGCACGGAGGTGGAGAAGAAACAAGATTGTGGTTGGCAGAGCTCTCGACCATAAAGGAATGAGGATGGCGTTAGTGGTGGAGAGAAGGTGATGGAGTTGTTGGAGGTTAGGAAGGTATTGGTGTTGGTAGGAACTGTTGCGGATGGTTGGAGAAGTTTTGTTAGACAGCCAGCATAGTGACGTTTATTGTGCAGGTGCGGTGACTGCATGGTGGTTTGGAGGTGATGGCAGGGGGCAGCGCTAGCTCTCGGTGGTTGTTGTTATAGTGGTTTGGAGGTGATGAAGGAGATGTGGCAAGCATGGACAAGAAGCTAGTGACACTTGCATGGTGATTTCCTTGGTGGTTAGGAGGGTTTAGAGGTTGAGGATGAAGTGGTGGTGGCTCCTGACAGTGAGGGAGGGTGGCGGCGTGACTCCACCTAGTTGCACGAACGGCGACATAGGAGTTTGACGACGATCTGGTGGCAGGAGGTACCGACGAGGGCTGGTTCAAGGATTAATGTAGGTTTTTGATATAATGTGAACTTGACTAGCAACATGGCAAGCTGTCCAAGCCTGGTTACCGGTAATCATCACCAAGTCATGTGAAGATTCTTTTAATACAGATAAGATAGTGGCTGAATCTGATGTTATGGGACAATTAAATACCACAAATCCCGCAAAAGTTAGTCCACTCTCCACTATATCCCTATCCATGCTTCTAGCTTCACTGACTATCATGTCACCAAGGGACTTGTAGGCCAGAGCAAGAACACGAGACCCTTGACGCTTGTACTTTTTGTAGGTCTCAACATATGATGGTGGTGGAGGGGATACGTGGTGTGACCCGAAGGCATGGAAATGGCGTAGTTGAGGGGTAGGGAAGCAGTTCTAAGGTTGTTACAGGCGACGGAGTGATGAGGCAAGGAGAGAGTTTGGCGGCGTCGGTTAGGGCTGTCATAGGAGTTATGTTGAAAGTGGGGGGTATGGGCATGAGGGTAGGTGAAAGGGAGGGCTGTGAGTGTGTGCAGGGGAGGTTTCGTGGTGAAGTATGAGGGTTTGGTTGCTCAACAGCTCTCGCTGGGAACCACGATGATGACAAAGTCGAGCCAGTGGAAAAGAGTAGGATGAAGACGTGAATGCACAAAGCATAAAGCAAATAATGTTTTCAAAAATAAAAATGATACAACAAAGATATTTACACAACAGAACATGGCATTAGACTCAAACAAGCAGGCTCTTCATATAACATCAAATGGATCAGATTTTTCCAGTCATACCTGTTCCTTCTTCCTTTAAGTGTATTTTCCTTTGTTGTGATTACAGTGTTCTGCATTAGTGTTTTCTCCAATCTACGCTTCTATGCCTTATTTTTCCTTTCTGTGTTTCTTTCTCTTGATTCTCTAAAAATAAGGAGCGTAAAAAAACTAATGCCCCCTCCAGGATCACCTTCCCCTCTGATAAATGGAAAACCAAGTATCTCAATGTCCCGCAGTGAGTGTCCGACCAAACAGAATATCCTCTCCCAATCTTTGTTGCAGAGGCCATCTTTACTGCAAAGGGAACCAAACAACTTTTGTTTGTAGGGAGACAAAACCGTTTTTGCTTTTCGTCCCTTCGTAGCAGGGTAGTGGAACAAAATGACAATTGTTCCCTCTCATTTCACCATGGGTCCCAACCCCCTTTTATTGAAGTTATGCAACGTCTTTTTGCCCCCTTTATATTTTCATTCCCTCAATCTTCTTTGGAAAATGGATACCAAAAAATCAAAAGTCTATATATAATAAAAACTCACTAATTTATTAGAAGCTTCCTTCTCTTCTCCTTTTTTTTATTTCTTCAACAAAATGAAATCAAGACAAAACTTTCTTTGTATTTTTATTTTATTATCTTATTTATTATTTATTTTTTAGTCAAGATAATAATTCAAATCGTGCTCTTTTTCAAAGTAAGAGATAATGACAACAAACTAATTTTTTGAATCTTTTTTTTTTTGAAAATAAGAGAGGAATAAAAATTTAAAGATGAATTTTTTTGATTGATTTTGTAGTTGATAAAAACACATATTTTAACAACAAAATTCAAATTTGATCAAATAATCTCTTTCCTTGAATTTTCTTTAGAGGTTAATTGAAAATATATTTTTGAGACGAGTTTTGTTTATCCGGACGAAATTAGGTGTTGACAGCTGATTCTCTTTACTTAGATTTTATTGAATAACTTTGAAAATTAATATTTCCAAGTTATTATAATAAGAGATAAGTAAAGATAGAAACAACTGATTTCGTTCGAAATGAAAATATTTTCAAAGAAGAAAAGAGAACTTAAAATGACGTCATAACCTTGACCTCTTAAGGACGAGAGGGTTATGCATCTAATCATGGTTGAGACCTTGACTTTATATGAAGACGAGAGGGTCACACGCCATTTATTGCGGAAAAAGGAATGAGATTGCAACCTTGACCTTCTGAGGACGAGAGGGCTACGAATCTTAACTAGAGATCGAGATCTTGTATCGAGAGGATCATCGCTCCGAACATATGGCTGACCGTGAACCAGCGAGTCACACCAAACAACATGAGACCGAGATCTTGTATCGAGAGGATCACCGTATCTTCACTTCAGACCTTGTATTGAGAGGGTCTTCTGAACAATCATGTGAGATCGAGATCTTGTATCGAGAAGATCACGAATATTCACTGGAGATGTAAATCTTATACCGAGGGGATCATCACTCCAAACATAAAGTTGACCGTGAACCAACTGGTCACACCGAACATCATGAGACCGGGATCTTGTACCGAGAGGATCACCGTATCCTCACTTCAGGCCTTGTATCGAGAGGGCCTTTTATCTTTGGAGAATTCAACTTTGGCGAGTTTTGATCAACATTATTATGAAAATGCATGTATGAATGCATGAAAACTTTGAGTTTTCGATTGTTTGACCATATGCAATTGCATGTGTGAATGAATACGCATGCCTGAAAGTGTGAAATTTTGATTTTTGCTTATTAAATGTATGCATGTGTGAATGCAATGTAATTCTGGATAATGCATGATATTTCAAAAGAAGAACCTAAAGTAAAACTTTACGTTCGACAAAGCTTGTTTGCTTTTTCCATTTTTCACTCTTTTTCATTATTTTTCTACTTTTTGCCATAAAGCAAATGCTTGTTAGCACTCATTGAATTTATTGAGTCAGAAAAATTTCCTTTTGTCTTGATCTGAATTGTTTTTTTTTAAGTTTTGGCAAACCTTAAGCCTAACAAGTGAAATTAAGATTTTATTGACTCCACCATTCATCACATCTTGTCGCACATGTACTTAAATTGGTGGTTAAACAATAAATAAGGGGAATTGAGGTTTTATGATCAACTAAGGAGAGTCCAAATGACATTACCTCAAACTACAAACGACAGTGCCACTATTTTTTAGTTTTGGAAGTATCAGAAGTTGGGTTCAAAGGGATGGCTTACCTTGTTGGGTTAAATGACTTTAGTGAGAAAATGAGGCGATACAACTCATGTGAAGAAAAAATGTGTCTTCAAAAAGATGAACAAACACAGATCAACTGAATAGGAGTGCCCCAGTTTTGAAGTATGGGTGACAAAAATTAAATCAAAAAAATAATGAGAAAGAAGACACTAATAAGAAAGGATTGCCCCGATGTTAATATTTCAATGAAAATATTTTGCTCTTGTTTAGTTGGTAAAATTAATATCATCCTTTCTACTAAAGACATTCGGATTTTTTTCCTTTTCATTCATTGTTTCCATTTTTCTGACTCACATTAGCAGTCACATCTCTCCGTTGCAGAGTTATCCTTTGTGAAATTCATTGCAATCATTCTTCAACCCATATGGACTTTATGTGGCTTGTAACGTGGTCAAGGGTTTAAAGGGTTTTGAAAGAAAGGGTATAAAGGCTCAAAAGACTATGTGTGGATTTTTATTTATTTTTTTTGTAACAAAAATCATTAACCTGGTTTTGAAAGACAGTTTAAGCTTTTGCTGAGATCATTTTCTGCCATGGTTATTTTTCTTCCCCCGGTACGAGCATTATTTTATTTGTGAATATCATCTTTGAATTGATAATATACTTTTTCCCTGTGTTTTTGGTGTTTCTTCTTTGGAAGATTTTGATATATACCATGAACTGAATTTCAGCTTGCTGATGATTTTGTTTGGAGTATCTTTTTGAAAAAAATTTTATTTCGAGCTCAAAGAGGGTACAATGGAAAATTTATTGATTATTTGGGATGAAGAAACATGGTCATATATCATTTTGAGTCTTGATTGCTTGATTTTCAGAGAGATTAACTCCTGCAACAAACTTCAATGACTCCCAACACTTGTCATTTTTCTTTTTCTTTCTTTTATTGTCCTATCTTTTGCTCGGATTTCACTTTTTGTGGGCTTTTCAATTTGACGGACTTTTATCATTATTTTATTTTTGAATGCCTTTGAAGAGAAGAGATTGAGAATGAAATTATTCATATGAAAACTATGCCTGATTGCCCCAGTGTGATGTTTATTTAACTTTGACAATCGACACTGGGGATTATTGAGACAAATCCCTTCTCTTCCCGACTGAATAAATGAAGGCTCAAAGAGGTTTTTAAGACACATGCATGCAAATATGTTCTGTTTGATAAAGATCAATTAATTCCTCTTTCTTATGCCAAGCTTTAAAAATGTGCCAAAACCTTTTTATTGCTTTTTATCATTTTATCAATAAATTCAACGATATCATAAACACGATTTATTGATTTTTTTTTTTAATTTCTTTATTCCGCGACATCCTTCAGAATTCGAGGAATCTCGTAGCCTGCCCGTGGTATATACTTCTCTTAGCGTAACAAAAACATATGTAGAGAAATCAGAGAAAATTTTATTTCATCAAATGGAATATGCAGATACAATTCCAATATCATTCAATGTTTCCAAATATTACATTCCCCAAATTATGGAATCATATTATGTATAGAATTTTTTAACCGTGTCAGAGTTAACCGGCAATGGTAACTCTTCCCCATCCATCTTTGTGAGAATTAGTGCTCCTCTAGAGAAGGTCTTCTTTACCATATATGGACCTTCATAGTTTGGCATCCATTTACCGCGATGATCCTTCTGAACTGATATGATCCTTTTAACCACTAGATCTCCTTCATGAAATTCTCGTGGACGAACTTTTTTATCAAATGCCTTTTTTATTCTCTTTTGATATAATTGTCTGTGACATACGGCGGCTAACCTTTTCTCTTCAATAAAACTGAGTTGGTCATATCTCACTTTAATCCATTCAGCTTCTTCCAACTTGGTTTCCATCAACACTCGTAGAGAAGGAATTTCAACATCAAATGGTAGTACGACTTCCATTCTGTAAACCAATGAGAAAGGAGTCGCTCCTGTTGATGTTCTCACTGATGTACGATAACCATACAAGGCAAACGACAACATCTCGTGCCAGTCTTTATAGGTTACTACCATTTTCTGAATTATTTTCTTTATATTTTTGTTAGTCGCTTCAACTGCTCCATTCATCTTGGGACGATAAGAGGAAGAATTGTGATGTTTAATCTTAAACTCTTCACACAGCTCAGTCATCATTTGATTGTTCAGGTTGGTGGCATTATCAGTGATAATTCTGTCAGGAATTCCATGTCTACAAATCAACTCTTTCCTTATAAATTTTGCCACTACTTTTCTAGTTACATTTGTGTAGAAGTAGCTTCAACCTATTTTGTGAAATAATCGATGTCCACCAGTATAAAGCGATGTCCGTTCGATGCCTTTGGTTCAATAGCTCCAATAACGTCTATACACCACATGGAGAAAGGCCAGGGTGCAGATAAAACATTTAATGCAGTCAGTGATACATTAACGTTATCAACATACATTTGACATTTTTGACACTTCCTCACATGTTTACAACAATCATTTTCCATTGTCATCCAAAAATATCCAGCCCTTAGAATCTTTCTGGCCATAGAATGCCCATTCATGTGAGTTCCGAAGGTTCCTTCATGCACTTCTTACAATATTATCTCGGCCTCTTTAGCATCCACACAACGGAGGAGCGTCATATCATGATTTTTTTTATATAGCATGTCTCTATCCAAGATGAAACTCGAGGCTAACCTTCTCAACATTCTTTTATCATTCTCTGAGGCTGAATCAGGTATTCACGATTCTGGAGGTATCGTTTTATATCAAAGTACCAGGGCTTGCCATCTACTTCTTCAATGAAATTGCAGTATACTGGATTCTCGTGACTTTGCATTTTAATCATTGACAACTCCTCTTCTTGACTTATCACAAACATAGAGGATAAAGTAGCAATAGCTTCAGCTAGCTGGTTATCTTTTCTCGAGATATGATGAAACTCTATATCCTTTGGTGTATGCTTTGTAAGGAATTAGTTTCTGATATCAAGTTTTCTATTCTCCTTTAACCTGATAGATAACCAGTGCTGAGTCACCATATACATACAAATGCCTTGCATTATATTCTATGGCTGCTCTGATCCCCATGGCACATGCTTCATATTCTGTTATGTTATTGGTACAATCAAAACATAATCTACCAGTCATTGGTATATATTGTTTTTTTGGGGAGATAAGCACTGCCCCTATACCATGTCCCAAAGCATTGGAGGATCCATCAAAGAATAAAATCCATTTTCTTTCATCACTACCATCTGCAAATACAAACAAAGTCATAATATCTTCATCCGGAAACTTTGGTTGCATGGGTTGGTAATCATCTATGGGCTGTTGAGCTAAGTATTCAGCCAAAACACTGCCTTTAATAACCTTTTGAGTGACATAAACGATATCAAATTTCGATAACAACATCTGCCAACGAGCTATTCTCCCAGTTAAAGCAGGCTTCTCAAAAATGTACTTGATCGGGTCCATTTTAGATACTAACCATGTTGTGTGACTAAGCATATACTGTCTCAAACGATGTGTTGTCCAAGCCAAGGCACAACAGGTTTTTTTTCAATGAAGAATATCTCTGCTCGCAATCAGTAAACTTTTTGCTCAAGTAATATATGACATGTTCTTTCTTTCCCATTTCGTCATGCTGACCCAATACACAACCCATCGATCCATCTAATAGTGTCAGGTAGAAAATAAGAGGCCTTCCAGGGATTGGCGGACGCAGTATTGGAGGCTCTTTCAAATATTCTTTGATTTTATCAAAAGCATTCTGACAGTCTTCATTCCATTCTACCACTTGATTCTTTCGTAACAGTTTGAAAATCGGCTCGTAAGTGGCGGTTAGTTGGGAAATAAATCTAGCAATGTAATTCAATCTTCCTAAAAAACCTCGACTTGTTTCTCAGTGTAGGGATGTGGCATCTCGAGAATAACACGTACTTTGTCTGGGTCCACTTCTATTCCTCTTTGACTAACAATGAATCCTAGGAGTTTCCCTGACTTCACCCCAAAGGTACACTTAGACGAATTCAACCTAAGTTTATATTTTCTCAACCTCTCAAACAACTTTTTCAGATTAACAAGGTTCTCATCTTTAGATTTAGATTTAGCTATCATATCATCGACGTAGACTTCGATCTCTTTGTGCATCATATCATGAAAAAGAGCCACCATTGCCCTTTGATAGGTTACACCAACATTTTTCAACCCAAAAGACATAACTTTGTAACAGAACGTGCCCCATAGAGTGATGAAAGTAGTTTTCTCCATATCTTCAGGCGCCATTTTAATTTGATTATATCCGGAGAATCCATCCATGAATGAGTATAGTGACGACATAGCAGTGTTGTCTACTAATGTGTTGATATGTGGTAGTGGAAAATCATCTTTAGGGCTAGCCCTGTTTAGATCTCTGTAATCTACACACATTTGGACGTTCCCATCTTTCTTCGGAACAGGAACAACGTTAGCTACCCATTGAGGGTATTGCGCCACAGCTAGGAATCCAGCATTAAACTGCTTTTCAATCTCTTCTTTTATCTTTAGCGACACCTTCGCCTTATTCTTCTCAACCTTTGCTTAATCGGATGACATTAAGGTTTAAGCGGTAACGGATGTTGTACAATTTCAGGGTCTAGACCAGGCATATCTTTATAAGACCAAGCAAAAATATCTTTGAACTCTTTCAAAATGTTATATAGTTGCTGCCTCATTTCAGAAGACAAATCACCTCCGACTTTAACCATTTTCTCTTCCCCTTCATCTCCCAAATTTATCATTTCAACCTCTTCTTGGTGGGGTTTTATTTCTCTGGCTTCCTGTTCTACTAATCTCAATAATTCCAAGGAGGGTACACAATTTTTCTCATATTCATTATTTTCCATATTATCATCAGGGTCCGTGAAATTTGGATATGAAACATTGGAATGATTATTTTCAAAACAAGCATCATCGTATCTGCATTATTCAATTTTACGAAAATAAATAGACAAAACCAAAAATGATTGAAAACACAACATTTCATTAAAACTGAACCATTGTTATCACTAAGAGAAAACATTACACAATGAAAACTTTGTTAAAAATCAAACCAAAGTTTGTATTCCTAAAATATTACATTTCATCACGTGCATACACCACAGGTATGTCTACGGATTCCCAATTGCCAACTTGTTCATCAGGAAGACAAGGGTGTACAAAATTGAAGCCTTCGCCTTCATGCTTCAGTCCGATTGCTGACACTTGATCAAGATTAATCCATCCGGCACTGCAAAAACTTTGAGCCAGGTTGCACAGCGAACTTTCCTTTGTCTTCGGTTCCCGTCCCTCTATCCTAACTCGACTTCTTTCAACCTTCTCTTCAATCATTCTTCTATGATCAGCCCGAGTAGGTTTATATCCCAAACCATACCTCCCTTTGTTCTCCACCAGCTTTAGTGGCATTACAGACCCATTATCATTTTTGCTCAAACCGCTGCCATGCGTATATCCTTTTTTCATCATAGTTTCGGCCATCATCAGTGATGCGTTAGACAAGCACGGATTCACCTTGAAGGGTTCAATATAGGTTGTGCTAACAATCTCCAGAGCCTGAAAAGAGGTTTCAAGAGCTTCTTCCGCAACTTCAATATAAGGGGTAGGTGTGGGTCCACATACCAACAAGTCCTCCTCCCCAGAAACTATAATTAACTTATCATCAATGATAAATTTCACTTTCTGATGCAAAGTAGAAGGCACTACTCCAGCTGTATGTATCCGAGGCCTTCCCAGCAAGCAATTGTATGCTAGTGATATGTCCATTACTTGGAACATAACCTGGAAAGTGCATGGTCTGACTCGAACTGGTAGCTTCACCTCTCCTATAACTTCTCTTTTGCTCCCGTCAAAAGCTCTCACCACAATGGTATTGGGCCGTAAAAGAATCCCATCACTTGTCAACTTGTTCAGGGTGGTTTTCGACATCATGTTCGAAGATGAACCATTATCAATTAACATGCGTGATATAGAATGATCCATACATTTAACTGAAATGTGAAGAGCTTTGTTATGCCCCTACCCTCTTAAGGGATTTCATCTTCAATAAAAGTCAGGTAATTGTTAGCAGTAATGTGACTAACAATCCCTTCAAATTTATCTAAAGAGATGTCTTGTTCTACATGGGCTCTGCTCAGAATCTTCATCAACAACTTCCGATGAGAATCCGAATGCATTAACAACTCCAACAAAGATACTTTTGCAGGCATGCGGTTTAACTGATCAACGACTTTATACTCTCTTTGTTGGATAAATTTCACAAACTCACACGCATCCTTATCGGTAATCTCTTTTCCCTCTTTTCCTTCTGACTCTAGATTAACTTGTACAGCTTTTCCTTTCAGACATGATTTGGCCTTTTCCGCAACCATTTCTTCTTTAATTTCATCACGACTTTTCTTGCCTCTCAAGTCAGGAGGAGTAAACAGACGACCACTCCTAGTCATACCCCCTACTCCAGATATATTTTCAATCTCTGCCTTGTCTTGGTTTGCTGATTCGTGTTTTTGCTCTCCTTGAATGATACTAACACCGTATTTCCAAGGAACAACTTTATCATCCTTATAGGGGAAAGATGATGGTGTCTGTATCACCAGAGGTTGTCGTCCTGAAGGCACCGGATTAGTGGCCTTGGTGAACCGTATTACCAATGGTTTGGGCCTTTGTGGAATCCATTCTTCTCCAGCAAACACTTCTCCCTCTCTCTTCTGATGACTGACTTGTAGAATATGTCTGTCTATCGGGTCTTGTACAAAATATTTAAATTCAGCACACTCGTCAATAGAATGTTTGGTGCTAGCATGGAATCCACATTTATCTTCTGGCCTGTATTCATATTTGAATAATCCAGCTTGGCAGATTGCTCCAAAAACCTCACTCAAAGGTTTCTTTAACTTAGTCACGCTTCTAACCAAGCTTAGACTTTCTTTTTCCATCATGACATTAACCGTGGTATTTGCATGTCCAGTCAAAGGGTTCTTGTCCACACTCGGCTTTTGTTCTTGAAAAGTAAGCCACCCCGAATCAATCAAAGATTGAACTTTAAATTTGAGGGCCCGACAATTCTCAGTCGAATGACCCATTTCTCCACTATGATACTCGCATTTAGCGCTTGCATTGTAGTATTTGGGATATGGTGATTGTAAGGTCTTCGCCGGACACAGGGACACCAACGCATTCTTGAGTAAATCAGGTAATAATTCCGTATAAGTCATCGAAATAGGAGTAAACTTCACAGTCTTTTCTCCCGGATTACTCCTTTGACCAAGATTTTGATTCTGTGCCTGATTAAAGTTCTGACCTCCCGCATTGGGCTGATATGCATTGTGAGTGATAGGCAGAGGCCTATATCCGGACCGAGGTCGAGGGGCATTATATTGGTAACTTGGAACAGTATTGGCGACGTAAGCAGATGAGGGTCTGTAATTGGGTTGATACTGAGGCTGAAATCCTTCCCAATATGGCATGGTAGATGCTGCTTGCACTTCTCCCTCTTTCTTCTTGTTACTATTATTGAATCTGGGCTTTCTAGCAGTTGTAACCGTAGACGGGTTTTGTGCAACTTTTCCTCTTTTCAGCCCTCGTTCAACTCTTTCTCCGATGGTAACAAGATCAGAAAAATTGGAGGAGACACTCCCAAGCACTAGTTCGTAGAAAGGGTCTTCTAATGTCTCAACGAACATAGTTATCCTCTCGCTCTCATGCAACGGCGGTGCAACTTGAGCAGAAAGCTCTCTCCATCTTTGCGCATATTCCTTAAAGGTTTCGGTTCTCTTCTTTGCCATGTTTTGTAACATTCTATCTGGAGCCATGTCTATATTGTATTTGTACTGTTTCAAGAAGGCATCTACAAGATCCTTCCAGGAGCGAACCCTAGTTGATTCTAAATGCATATACCAGTTCAAAGACATTCCTGCCAGGCTGTCCTGAAAGAAGTGCATTAGCAGCTTCTCATCTTGAGCATGAGCGGCCATCTTCCGACAATACATTATCAAATGACTCTTAGGACAAGTCGCTCCCTTGTACTTTTCAAACTCCGGTACTTTGAATTTGGGAGGTATCACGACATCAAGGACTAAGCATAGTCCTGCAGCATTCCCAAATTCATAAGCACTGGCTCCTTCAATCATTCTAAGCCTCTCCTCTAAGACATCCAGCTTACTCTTCGTCATATCGGCATTAATCAACACAGTTTGAACACCTTCAGGAATATTATCCCTCATCGCAGACGCTTCACCAGTAAGAACTTGCAGAACTCGCGACTGAGTAGTAGAAGAAACTTTGTTAACTACCACCTTTTCAGCATTACTAGCTGGTGGTACTTGTGTATACTCAGGTTGAACTCTAGTACTAGCAGCATTGGCAACTGGTGGTACGGTTTCTTGTTCCTCATATTCTTCATATGGCGGTTCGTAGTTCGGAGGTAGACCATATGGAGGGAACTCCTGACATGCTCTATTCCCATGATTGGGGTTTCGGGTCTGTACTGCCCCTTGTTGCGAAGATTGAGCTTCTTCATTTCAGACAGCAATTGCATTTTTCAAAGCCACCATCATCTCAAACATTTGACTCATCTAATTCTTAAGCTGGTCCACGTCGGCTTTTCATACTCTCTTGTGCTTCCTCAAATTTCTCCATCTTCTTACTGTTTGCACGAGTTCTATAAGGATGTTGCGGAATATTTACCGTTATTACGTTACTGTATTTTTTATTTTATTAAAGAATGAATTAGGGAAAGATAGAAAGAGGGAAAAAGTAAATAAATCCAACAAGAATTATAAAATTGCATGATGTCATTAAAACACATGGAAATTAAACATAGGTCTGTCATCGATCGGAAAATCTAAATCATCTGACCAACAATGTCATTACAATACAGTCAACAAAACATCTATCACTCTCTAGCACGACTAATCATATTCTTCATTTCTGCCACCAATCCTTTGCAATGCTCTATAAAAGTCTTAACTTCGCTCGGTAGATTAAAGAAGAACAATGACGACTTAGCCTCGACTAACATTCTCGGAACCCCATCAATTGCCCCATTAGCTAAAGCAGCCAACTGGGAGAAACATCTCTTCCAGTGCTCTACGGTTCTCTCCTGCTCGGCCATATAACCTTCTATCTGAGTCAACATAGTCTGGTACTGTTCCTCTGTTTCAGTTCGCTAGCGGTGCACTTCCTCAACACGTTCTTCACATTCTACTATCATTTCCTTCATTTGATATTCCATCTTGTTGATTCTGACTTGGAGATCACACAACCTTCTCAACGCCTCCTGCTTTTCCCTCTTGATGACTTCATATAAGCTCTTCCACTGGCGCTCTGCTGACGAAGCTGTATCACGCTCTTGGGCCCTCATTATCAACTCAGTGTTGGCGACCGCCAAGTCCTGCTTGACTCTGAAAGTGTAATCCCTTTCTGCCTTCTGCTTCCTCATCAACTCTTCGTGAGCTTTTGTCCTTTCTTCATAGTCCTTCTTCAGGTCCACGTAGTCGTGGCGAAGGCTTTGGAGGTTACTAACCGCTTTGACATTCACTCCTTTCAATCTTTTGATTTCCTCTTTCAAACGTTTGACCTCTTCTGACTCGACATCTGACATTTGTTCATTATTTTTCGAGCCAGGGGCATCTAGCTTGAAAGGAAGCTTGACTTCCTTTACCCTCTCTGCGACCCATTGGCGGTAAGGGACTTCTCTATCTGTGGCCCATGGTCTGGAGTCCCTATCCATGTAAATCACATTCTTCCAGGCATTTCTAACCTGTCGTAAGACTTCAGTGGCATTTCCATCTTCGTAATAAAACAATAAGACAGTCAGAGAAGCAGGCGTTGGGGCTCCTTTTATCGGATACCCGAATTGTCGTTGAGCCAGCACCGGGTTGTAATTGATGCAACATTTAGTCCCCATGAGTGGCACATTTGGATACTTTCCACAAGAATACATAAGGTGCGATCTCGACTGCCATGAAGGTTGCCATTGGATCTTTGTTTCTCCTCCTCTTGGTTCAGGCCCTCGCTTCAATGCTAACTCAATCGGACATTTGAAACCAACTGCTCTCTCACCAATGCGGGAAACTAGCCAAACATAAAGAGCCGGTAAGCAGCATGCCATTTTCCTCTTTCTTCTTTCTTGCCATAAATCAAGTGCTGCATAGGTGTCAGCTAGTATTGCTGAGACAGGATTCTCGGCTCGGGTCTTCACAGCAACGAACACACCAATCGCGTCATAATCCGCGAGATCTTCCTGATTAGGAAACACCAACACACCATAAATGACCAAGGCGAGGACATCCATGAATGTCTCCCAATCTTCCTTGTCGGCTAGTTGATGCAGATATGTCTCCAAATACTTCTAGGGGAAACCTTTCACGTCTCTTCTAGTGATAAGTCTACCTTCCAATTCTCTTGGGTGTGATTTCATAATCCCAGCCAATGTGGGGATTGAAACGCGCTGCTCGAGGTGCTTATAAGAGACTCCTCTTTCTAACAACAAGTCAAAGATTTGCTCATACTCTTCTAGTGTTAGCACCAGTTGGAAATCTCAAAAAGTGAAGCATCTCATTGGTGGGTCATACTGTTGTGCTAGAGTAGTAACAGCTGGTACCTGAAGTTTCACTTCTAATAGTCCCAATACATTCCCATATCTTTTTCTGAAGGTCCCTCTTTAGATCGGTCCAAGCTTTTGACCTAACTCCCGAAGGCCGGTCAGGTTGTTTTCTAATACTCGAATGTATAACTTCTTCTTCAGGTTTGACGATTCAGATTCTCTCTCAATCTCAGATCCCATGTTTAACTCCATGATGATATGCACATAATTTTATAATTTTACTGCTTTAAAAGGAAAGAAAAACTAAATGAGATAATATGAAATGCATGAAATGTTATGAATATAAAATATGTCATGTGCACGTTGAAATAACAAAGCAAATCGGTGGAAGGTTGAAGCGCATGATCATTTCCCTTAGTGCCCTAAACCAGGTTCAGCGCTTAAGATCTATGCCTTTAAATGCATATTCACATTGGATGGCTCCTAATCCCTAAAGGTACAAGGCCACTAGAGCTATGACTCACTTCCCCACATTACTCACAGCAGCTGGTAAACAACTTGCTTTAGAGCATGTAAGTAAAGTAAACAAACTCTAGTTGGGGTTCTCGCAAAAACTGAGAAAGGAAGTACATCCTGTCAATATTGCTACACAACCCCTTTTTATCTCTAAGCTTACTCAGACCCTGGTATAGGGCCCCTCTCATGACATGTATAAAGTAAAGGTGTGTGTGTGTGAAGGGAGAAAATCCACCCAACCCCCCACCTGCAAAACAACCAGAAAAACTCCTAGGCAGATATATAGCAGATATGGCAGATAGGACATGTCATCTAACTTAGGGTTCAATATTCAGCAATAACAAAATAACAATCATATATACAAAAAGCAAAGCAAAAGATAAACATTTAGAAAAATCACACTCATTTAAAATTATTCAATTAAATTGACCTGACTCTTAGATAATTCCCAGTGGAGTCGCCATCTGTCGCAACCGGGATCATGACGGGGAATGACGATTCGAAAAAAGATTAATAGGTTTTCAAAATAAGGGGAGTCGCCACCATAGTTTTCATGGTTAACTATGGAAAATCAAAGAAAATAAGGATAAGGCTGGTTTGCGAAAAACCGAATTGCGAGTCCGGGAGTCGGTTATGTGTGGGGAAGGTATTAGCCCCCACGGCCCGTCCTAAGACGATACCTTTAACTGAATAGAATGAAATGAGTGTAATTTTCGAAATATTTATTTTTCACAAGAAATAAAAATAAAAGCAAACAAAGCAATTTTTATTTTGAAAAGAGCCCGACAAGGTTTAACCTCACTCCTACGTATCTCCAGGATGGAGAATCAGGCTTACGAGTTCTATGGGTAGAAAATTGTTTGTCGGTTGTGGATTTTTAGTTTTGAAGATTTTTGATATATTTTTAATTTTAGAGGAATTAGTGTTTTTTTTTTATTAAACTTTATTTTGGATATCGCTTGACGCGTATGACCCTTTGATATTCCAAATGAAATTAAAGTTTTTCCGAATTAATTCCCATATGATGCGAGCGGTCAATTAAAGAATTAATCGAAAGTTTTATCCAAAATGCCCTCTTTTCATGAGAAAAAGGCTTTTAAAACACATAGCCTAATATTAAACTTTTAAAGCATTATTATTTTTTTAGTAAAAAAGAAAATTTTTAAAACCAAAACTAGGGGCATTTTCAAAATTCAGGCGTCTGTAGGTGCAAAACCTAATTAATAGGGGTGTAGGAAGTGACCCCACCAATCAGAACTCAACTATGCTCAGGGGTATTCTGGGGATTGAAGAGGGTTGCAGGTGTAGGCTCGAAAATGTGGGGGTGCAGGAAGCGAATCCAACTCAGCTAATGGCAAGGGCAATTCAGGGATTTAAGAGGGTTGGGGGTGCAGGCCCAAACATGTGGGGTGCAGGAAATCACCCCACTAATCAGAAGCCCATTAGGGTTGATGGCGCACGCATGACGCCTTAGGAGGCTATGGGAGCTCCCTTTTGGGGCAGGGAGGACATGGCTATCCAAGGTGGTGGCGGCGCCGCCAGCTGGTGACGACGGCGAGTACCGTCGACGGTGGCGGCGGTTGGGGCTGTCCTGGGAGAGAAAACGCATGTGATGAGAGTAGACGTTTGCCACGTGGTTCTCGGCTTAATGGAGGTGCAGCCTAGGTGGTTTAGGGTGACGTCGATGGCGCTGGAAGGGCTTAGGTAGTTGGAGGTGGGCTGCTAGGGTGGTTCAGTGATGGAGTTCGGTTGGGATAAGTGGTAGAGGCATTGTTATGGTTATTGGTGGCATGGTGAAGAGAGGTGAAGGAAGGTGAAACAGCGGCGACTGCAATCTCACGGAGGCGGAGAAGAAACAAGATTGTGGTTCGCAGAGCTCTCGACCATAAAGGAATGAGGATGGCGTTAGTGGTGGAGAGAAGGTGATGGAGTTGTTGGAGGTTAGGAAGGTATTGGTGTTGGCAGGAACTGTTGTGGATGGTTAGAGAAGTTTTGTTAGACAGTCAGCATAGTGGCATTTATTGTGGAGGTGCGGTGAGTGCATGGTGGTTTGGAGGTGATGGCAGAGGGCAGTGCTGGCTCTCGGTGGTTGTTGTTATAGTGGTTTGGAGGTGATGAAGGAGATGTCGCAAGCATGGGCAAGAAGCTGATGGCACTTGCATGGTGATTTCCTTGGTGGTTAGGAGGTTTTAGAGGTTGAGGATGAAGTGGTGGTGGCTCCTGACAGCGAGAGAGGGTGGCGGCGCGATTCCACCTAGCTGCGCTAACCGCGATGTAGGAGTTTGATGACTATCCACGGTGGTAGGAGGTTCCGACGCGGGCTGGTTCAAGGATTAATGTAGGTTTTTGATATAATATGAACTTGACTAGCAACATGGCAAGGTGTCCAAGCCTGGTCACCGGTAATCATCACCAAGTCATGTGAAGATTCTTTTAATACAGATAAGACAGTGACTGAATCCGATCTTATGGGACAATTAAATACCACAAATTTCGCAAAAGTTAGTCCACTCTCCACTATATCCCTATCCATGCTTCTAGCTTCACTGACTATCATGTCACCAAGGGACTTGTAGGCCAAAGCAAGAACACGAGACCCTTGACGCGTGTACTTTTTGTAGGTCTCAACATATGATGGTGGTGGAGAGGATACGTGGTGTGACCCGAAGGCATGGAAGTGGTGTAGTTGAGGGGTAGGGAAGCAGTTCTAAGGTTGTTACAGGCGACGGCGTGGTGAGGCAAGGAGAGAGTTTGGCGGCGTCGGTTGGGGCTGTCATAGGAGTTGCGTTGAAGGTGGGGGTATGCGCATGAGGGTAGGTGAAAGGGAGGGCTGTGAGTGTGTGTAGGGGAGGTTTCGTGGTGAAGCATGAGGGCTTGTTTGCTCAACAGCTCTCGCTGGGAACCACGATGATGACAAAGTCGAGCCAGTGGAAAAGAGTAGGATGAAGACGTGAATGCGCAAAGCATAAAGCAAATAATGTTTTCAAAAATCAAAATGATACAACAAAGATATTTACATAGCAGAACATGGCATTAGACTCAAACAAGCAGGCTCTTCATATAACATCAAATGGATCATATTTTTCTAGTCATACATGTTCCTTCTTCCTTTAAGTGTATTTTTCTTTGTTGTGATTACAGTGTTATGCGTTAATGTTTTCTCCAATCTACGCTTCTATGCCTTCTTTTTCCTTTATGTGTTTCTTTCTCTTGATTCTCTAAAAATAAGGAGCGTAAAAAAACTAGTGCCCCCTCCAAGATCACCTCCCCCTCTGATAAATGGAAAACCAAGTATCTCAATGTCCCACAGTGAGTGTCCGACCAAACAGAATATCCTCTCCCAATCTTTGCTATAGAGGGAACCAAACAGCTTTTGTTCGCAGGGAGACAAAACCGTTTTTGCTTTTTGTCCCTTCGTAGAAGGGTAGTGAAACAAAATGACAATTGTTCCCTCTCATTTCACCGTGGGTCCCAACCCCCTTTTTTTTTTAAGTTATGCAAAGTCTTTTTGCCCCCTTTATATTTTCATTCCCTCGATCTTTGAAAAATGGATACCGAAAAAGCAAAAGTCTATATATAATAAAAACTCACTTATTTATTAGAAGTTTCCTTCTCTTCTCCTTTTTTTTTTTTTTTTTTTTTATTTCTTCAACAAAATGAAATCAAGACAAAACCTTCTTTGTATTTTTATTTTATTATCTTATTTATTATTTACTTTTTAGTCAAGATAATAATTCAAATCGTGCTCTTTTTCAAAGTTGAGTGAAGATTGTCGAAAAAAGTCACGCCAGCAATCGTGAAAAAACAAGAATAACTTTAATAGAAGAAGATGACTCAAAAAAGACAAAACAATTTTTCCAATCATAATTGATTATCTAAAAAATATAATCAATTATATGTATTTTTTATTAAGTATAATCCATTATCACAGTTCATAATCGATTAAACATAATTCTCTTCCTTGTAAACTTAACCTATAATCGATTATGTATATATAATTTATTATATAATATAATAAAAAATAATATTAAAAGTGAAAAATTAATTATTAAATAAATTTGTGTAACTAAAATATTTAGTATTATTATTAATAAAAATAAATAATAATGATAATTAATAATAATAGTAAAAATATAATTATGAAAATAAGTATAATCATTTATAATAAACATAAATTTATATAATGATAATATTATTATTATAAGAAAATAAATATAAAAATAATAATATTATGTAAATTTAATATAAAAAATCATTAATATATTGAATAAATTAAATATTTTGTATTTTTAATTATTTTAAATTATAAGGGTGAAATTGTAATTTTATAATTTTATCAATTAAAAAAAAATTCAAATATCAATCATACCTATCACATTCACAAATTTTCTTTCAAATATAATCACCTTTATCTTAATCCAAACAACTTAAATTTCTATATACTTTCATCTTAAATTTACTCTTCAAATTTATTTTTAAATCTTAACAAACCTGTGATAGACTTTATTCGAGCTTAAATTTTATAGACTTATATAACCTATTTCACGTAATTAACTTGGTTAAATATACCAAAACAATACATTATTTGTTATCATAATTTTGTGTATGAGAAAACTCTTATATTTGTATTCCATCATTTAAAATTTTGTCTGTCTTAAAGAGAAGAGAAGATAGATATAACGAACAAATTTTCTATTTTTTTTATTGAAAAAATAGGTTGTTCACTGGTGGCAACTACTTTTAAACAATCCTTATAATATACAACTAATATCCTAAAATTCTAACTCTACTAATGGGATAAACAACAAAATATAAATAACTATGATATACAATAAGTATATAAATAAGAACATATATCATAAGACTAATAATTTAATTAAGCTATACATTTAACATTGTTTCATTTTGAATTTATGCGATATTAATTTCAACAACTAAATTTAATTACAAATTTGTTGTTAAGTTAATTTGAGTTGCATAATTATGTTAACGTATGTATAAAATAGAGAAAGCATGAATTCCTGTAATATAGGTTTAATTTAGTGGTGATAAATATACTAACACTTACTATATCGTTTCATTAAGTATTTAAACTGAGAGATTTTACTATATCGTTTCTTTAAGTTTTATAATTAAAATTATAAAATCATTTTTGTGGGTTTATTTTATAAACTCAGTGTCCTAATACCAATAAGAAAAAATATATCATAACAAATTTTGGTTGAGATGTTATCAGATTTTAAGTCTTTTAACTAAATTTGTAAATTTGAGTTGATGTTATGAAATAAGAAATTTGAACTTTTTAAAGTTGTTTGATTTGCCAACTTTAATTTAATTTTTGTGTGTTGTAAATGTAATAATATCTAAATGGCCAATCAATTAAAATTTATAGTGGGTATACTATTTTTAAATATAGGTTATGCATTGATAATGAAGTGAAAAGAACCACTTTCCTCTTTGAAAAATATGATTATTTACAAAGAAACATTGAATTAGATAAGTCCTATGTTTTATTGTCGTTAAATGAGTTTATGCTTCTACCACATTTTGTTAATAACTTTGTTAGCGGATGAATATTGATAGTGTTTAATGCTTAGTTAACATCTTATTTTATTTTTTTATCCAAACTTTAGTAATTAAAAAAGCTGTAAGGATTTTAGTCACTAAAAAATGATAATATTTTGGTTCAACTCTTCTTTATCTTCAACTTCTTACCAGAAGAGATAGTTTAAAAATCTTAACAGAGAACTGTGATTAGTGAGTTCTTGTTCCTTTTATATTCAAGTGGAACAAATATTTTATGTTCAACTTGTTTTCATGGATTCAAAAATATTATACCCATTAAGTGTATATTTTGGGTCTAGAAGGTTATCTGACATTTACTTCCTCCACCATACAAAATTTCAACCTGCACTATTAAAGTACCAAAAAAATGCCCTTAGCACTTTTCTTTTTCAACTTGACGTGTACTAGTTTAGTTTAGTTGTTTTTTT
>Ga0209700_102436_pt1 | contig 37677 bp, 17 predicted proteins | sample SiratroredBW_FD_187528 | JGI IMG/M metagenome (GOLD analysis project Ga0209700, IMG submission 187528) | Root nodule microbial communities of legume samples collected from California, USA - Siratro red BW (SPAdes) (version 2) | ecosystem: Host-associated > Plants > Roots > Nodule | place: USA...
TATTTTTTTTTTTTTTTTTTTCTCAATGATTTTACCTTTGTGCTGGTAAGAGCACCAATTCTTACTAGCTCCCTTTCAATAAGATGTCAGTCTTTCATAATCGAGTTATGAAGTCTTTTATTACTAGAATCAACTCCGAATACGTGAACTGAGAAAGTTATTCATGCATGTTGAGCCTGACATAAAAGATTGTGGCAAATTGCAGTGTATTGGGAAGGAGTCAAGAGCAGATGACTCTTTGGCCAGTTAGGATAAACTTAAAATAAGTGTTTCTAAAATAAATATTTTGTTTAAGATCACTTATTGGAGAAGTAGATAGGTTTTGCTTCTAAAAAAGGTTAAGAACTGTTTATTTTAAAATTAATTGGATTAGACAAACACATAAAAAAACATAAATATGCCTATTTTATTGAAAAAACAGTTTAAAAAAAAAATAATAACAGAAACTTATCCATTACTGTAGTGGTTTAGGAACAGGAAGGACTTGTTGTGGGGTACAAGACTTGCTAGATAGCTTAGCAATGAAGTTTTTCTACCATAGCCACACAATAACTGTAGCATCTAGTGCAGCGTTTTTTTTACTTCACTGCATGATGAGGCTATTTGCTTTACATGATCATCGCTTTTGGACATAAGAACACAGCTCTCAAACCAATCAGAATTGTTCAGTTTACATGTGAATTATGATCACCAATCCTCCAAAATTAAGTGTATACATCCCTAAACTGCTTTTCTACATTTTGTGCTTTCTCCTCCGTATTTGTCTACTATGTTTGAAACTGTACTAAGATTCCTCAACTTTTCTTTTGCTTTCAATTGTTTTAACTTTTTCTTGATGATTAAAACTTCTAATAAGATCATCTCAACACTCTCAGTATTATCGAGTTTGTAGGTCTCATTGTAAGAATTAATTATCAACACTTACTAAGCGATGAAGAAAACTTTTACACTGAAGCTTCTACACCCTCAATGTCTCCAAAACTGAATGGTGTGAAAGGCAAATGGAGTTTTCTCTTTTATCTGAAGAATGGAAGAACAATGAAGGCAAGACAATGGATTTTGGAGGAGGAAGGAGGAATAATGAAGCTATGAAAGCTGGTAGAAATCTACATGTTCAACACGAACAGGAGTAGTCACTGTAAGTTCGTTTAGTGTTAAGGATACACTGATTCCAACAGTGAGAGCACAGGATCTCTTGCAAGTGATTCCTCCAATGGGTATTTGCAGAAGAGAAAAGAAGAAAAAGAGAAATGCATACAGAGAAGTCTAAAATAAATAATGAACTTAGATTATTTTACTTTCAAATAGTATTACTTAGATGTTCTTCAGTGATTTTATGTATTCCTTATCAAAAAAATTTATATCAGTAAATTTAATGATAAGATTTTAATGTATAGGGTGGATTTCAATAATTTATATATATTTTTAATTCATTTTAAGATATCGTTCATTCAGTATAGTCACTATAAATATAGTTTAATTATAATTATTTCACTGAACAAACTCAGCAATAAATTAAGTAACTCTGCTGTGAGAAAAGATTAAACTAACTAAAATATTTTCAATTAACTTAAAATAAATTACTTATTATCATAAGTTTTACTCCTCTGAAATAAGAAATATACTTTAATAAGAATATAAATTTATAAATATTATTAAAATTAAATACTTTAACAAGAGATTTTTTTTTTCTTAAAACATTTTAATTAAAAAAGAAAACTTCTGCAAACACTTTTATTAAAAAATAATTTGTAAAATATTACTTTTTTTGTTATTCCCATTTATATAGAAGAGGAGTATTGAATAACTTATTTTTTATTTCTTTTTCACAATTTTTGTTTTTATGAAGGCAATTCCAAATAAAGTGACAGTAAAATGGGATTTGACACTTGAAAAATGTTAAGATTTAAGCCCATTATACTTTTAAAATTAATATGACAATAAATTATGTGAATAGATAAACAATGTTTTTCAAATATCATTCTAAATAAAAAATATTTTTTAAAACTATTTTTTTTTTATTTTTAGTTTTATTTACGTTTAACAAAATTATGGTTTTAAGTCACCGCTCAAAGGTACAGTCATTAATTAAAATACAGTTTCTTCATTTAATATTTATTTTTAAAAAAATTCTTAAAATATATTTAAACACAATTTCAATTTATTTTAGCTTAAAATTAATAGCGTGATAATAAAATATACGTGGAGACTTTTTTAAAGTACAGTCCAAGAAAAAAATAATCATTATTTCAATCTATGACAATTCTTTTATTGGAGGTGTTCATTTCAATCAAGACTTTTATATTGTAATCTGTTGTTAAAAAAAGTAGATGTCATAATTTTAAGCGTGATTTTGTTTTTTTTTTTTTTCAAAAAGTAGATTCATATTATATAATAGTTCAATTTTTAATCTCTAAATCTTAAATATCTAAAAAGTTGTAATAATGTGCTTTTAACATTATTTCTTTTGAAGAATGATTATGCTTTTAATAATTAGAAACATAACCACCTGTCACATGTTTATATGAGTCGCTACTAAAATGGATTCAATCTATTTTTAAAGGCTAAAAATACTAACTAAAAATGAATAAATATCTATTTGTAAGAAAAAAAATATAAAACACTGAAAGATAAAAATTTATTTAGTCCTTCTTTTAATTTGACTATTTTCGTAATATTTAAAAAAATTACATCAGTCTGGTAATAGAAACCGAAATCTAAGGCAGTACCATTTATGAAGCTTTGTCGGATAGATTACTCGTATTGGACACAGACATGATCCCTTTCTTCATCAAATTAAAGCCCAATTAACAAAAGATAGAGCCTAGTGTGGCAGGGTATGGGCCCACCGAATCCCATATGAAAAAGCATAACGGTCCCACATGCCCTCTGCCAGTGGTCACGTGCTTCCACTCATTCGCACGCAAGCCCAAGCCGAAAGCAACTCCAATTTATCCAGGGACAGGGACCCACCCTTCAACTAATCCCATTCTTTTCTCACCAAATCTTACCCTAACTTCACATAATCATGTCATTTGTATTGAAAAATTAATTAAATAGTAATAATTTGTACATATAATATAGCTAAAAATGCTAATAAGATCTCTTAATATTGAGAGAGAAACAAGTAGTTTGATTGCAACCACCAGTTGGGTGCCAGATTGACAGCAACATTGTGGCACATGCTGTTTCAATCCCTACCCCTGTTCTTCTGTTATTTCCACTTCAATACTGAAATTGAACCACGCCCACACAAAACAATAGCTACCCTTTGTTGACTAACCAAACACTGTTCATGTTACAAAAAGCAAGATTTTAAGGAGTCTTGCAATTTGCAAATATCATTAATTCAACTAACTATATTTATTACCTCTAAGAAAATCTAACACCTTTTACTTAAAGAGATTAGGAAAGGGACAGAGATTAATAAAAAGAAGTGTCCGTGTCAAATAGATAGACCAATCGGTGTCTAGTGCGCGCCACCAGCACAGAAACAAGTGACTTTAGTTACTGTCGGTTAAGGAAATGTTCCTTCCTTGTATTTTAGGAAAGTAAATTAATTGCCTTTTGTTTATGTCAGTGAAAAATAAAATAAAATTTGTATAAAGTGCTTTTATGCAGATTACACGGAAATAAGCATAATTTACGGTAAATAAAATGATAAAAAGCGCACCCGCGTTATTTGTTTCTCTCACTGTCTATAGTAGAAGACTTCATTCATCAATGTGTGTACACACCACACCTTACCCATGTGACTCTCTGCCCTTTCTCTCATCATCATACTTTCTGTGTTCCGCTTAATCTCCAATCCAAGCACGGTTCTTTGATTAGATGTAACCTCAGCGCCAGGGCTAACAGATTCTGAGAGTTCCCATGAATATTGTGATGTGTGTTCACTCCTTGTTTCGACGCCGACACCTTTTTGGTTGGTTCCACTCGGAAATCAAAATGGCGGTGTGAGTTCTTAAGTGTGAGATCTGAAGTCATTTCAGAAACCAAAATGAAGGTCTTTTCCTTCACTGGGTTTTCGTTTTTGCTGTTCCTCTTCCCCGTGTCACTGTTTCTCAGCTCGGTTTCAGCTTTTTCTCCAACTGGGTCGATTCGGCATCCCGTCAAGTTTATTATAGGTTCGGTTTTCTCTTTCATTTTCGTTTCTGGATACCGTGGTGGGTTGCTTGTGGATCATGGAAAGATTGGGACTTGGCATGAAAGATCAAAAATTGGTGTCAGCTTTTGCTTCATGTTGGGTTTCCTAATATTTGGGATGCCTTGGAATGTTCGCATTTTGGCTTACTGGGAGTTTTGGTTTTATTTCATCTGTTTTGCTTTGCTTGCAAGTGTGATTTGGTTAATTGTTATTTTTTTTTTTTTTTTTTTTTTGTCTTATTGGATTTTTCAGGGAAGGGAGAAGAGAATTTGGGTAGTGAATTCACTCAAGTAGCTCCGGCACCAGGGCCTAAAGGTGAGGATGTTCTTATTCTGGCGGCAAACAGGACCAATAGGCCCGACATTCTGCGAGGATTCCATCGCTATCGAGGTGGTTGGGACATTGCAGATCAACATTATTGGGCTGTAAGTGCCGTTTTTCTTCCTTGATCATCGTGTTTTAAAATGGATTGATGATTTGTTCTATGCTCAGTGCCAATTCCATGTTGAGAAGTGGAGTTTGTGCATGTCGTCTAACAATTCTCATCGAACATCCTAGAATGCTATTCTTCTCCACTTTTCAACTGTTTGCTTGCTTATATATCTTTCTAAATTGAATGGCATTGTAATTAGGAAATGTGGTGATGCATAACTGATGTTTTCTTTAACAATAGTCTTTGGGAGCATTTTGAAGATTCTATTCTTCTCACTTCAATTAACCATTATATCTGCAGTCTGTTGGATTCACTGGTGCAGCTGGTTTCGTTCTTGCTGCCCTGTGGTTTATCTCCTTTGGCTTGGCGCTTGTAATTCATCTATGCTGTGGATGGGCAATTAACATAAAGGGCAAAGGATCAAATCATTCACAAAGGATTTGTCTTATACTGCTTATATTATTCACTTTTGCTGCTGCGTAAGTCTCTATTTCCATGCTCCCCTTATTAATTACCTCATGGGATGCTGTATTTCCTCAAACTTCCCCTTGTTCTTTCCCCCTTTATCATAGATATGGAAAAAAATTTCTCTAGTAAGGTATTTGCATGATTGATAACCAATAATTCAAAATCATGTGCTATAGATGTTTGATTTTGGTTTTCACTTTTCAGTGAAAAAACACCAAGGATGATGATAATTTATCAATAGTATCTGTGAAATTTTGAGATTTGGTTTTTGCTCAATACATGTGAAATTTCTGCATACTGCTAGCTCTAAGTTTTATTCATCACAAATTCAAGTGTGAATACTAACATACATGCCCTACTCTTTTAACTACACAGAACTGGATGTATCCTCCTTTCTGTTGGGCAGGATAAATTCCACGGTCAAGCCTTGGATACCCTTCATTATTTTGTCAATCAGTCAGATTATACAGTGCAAACTCTAAGAAATGTCACAGAGTATCTCTCCCTTGCAAAAACCATCAATGTCACTAGGATTGTTCTTCCGTCTGATGTCATGGATGGTATTGACAAGCTCAATGTGGATCTAAATACTGCAGCAGACACACTTTCTGAGAAGACAGATGAAAATTCAGTAAAAATTCGAAGAGTATTCAATGACGTGTATGTAATTATAAAACTGATTCCAGAAAGTTATAGCCCATCCATGTATGATGATACTAAACCATGTACATTTTGCAGGCGTCTAGCTTTGTATGTTGTAGCAGCTGTTATGCTTCTGTTGGCTCTTGTTGGGCTAGGTATTTGTTGATCATAAAATCATTAATAAATTGAATTAATTTTATATTTGTGTTCCCGAGTTTTTTTGTTATAACTGACTCTTAATTTTTTTGCAGTCCTTTCTGTCCTTGGATATCAGCACGCAATCCTCATGTAAGTATGTTTTTCTATGTCTATTAATATTACGTTTGTTTATCATGCCCGTATGTAAAGAGTCGTTCTGTTCTTCTATCTGATTTTTTTAAATGTTCTGCAGATTTGTTATCACTGGATGGTTACTTGTTGCAACCACATTCATTCTTTGTGGAGTATTCATGATCCTTAATAAGTAAGTCATTATATCTAATAGATCTCAGCTTAACCTATTACCAACCAATTATCTTCATGTTCAAACGCTAACATTAACAACCAAACCTGATATGAATAAGTTATTTCAATTACAGTGCAATTTCTGATACCTGCATGGCTATGGGGGAGTGGGTAGCAAATCCACACACCGAATCTGCTCTTAGTAATGTCCTTCCGTGTGTTGATCAGAGTACCACAAACAAAACACTCTTCCAAAGTAAGCAAGTGGTCACCAACATTGCAAATGTTGTCAATGAGTTCATCTATACTACTGCAAACCTAAATATAACACAAGGTAGTCCTGGCTACTACAATCAGTCTGGGCCTACAATGCCACCTTTATGCTACCCTTTTGACTCTCAGTTTCAAGAGCGTCAATGTACAGATCAGGAAGTTTCTTCCGCCAATGCCTCAATGGTAATTTTCTTCATCACTTTCAATTTCAAGCTTTGGATTCTCAGTAGAATGGTGAAGTGGTAAAAAATTTGATTGCTATGAACTCCATCTGGGTGTCAAATAATTTATTTAATGGAAAACTAAAACATTTTACATAACTTGTAGCTATTTTGATTATTTGACATGGCCCCATAGAAAATCTGATGAAAAGTAGTATCTCAATTGATATAAATTTTTTGCATAATCTTCTATTGTCTATTTCTGCTAATGATATACATGGAATCTGATTTAGTCCGTTGATTAAATTTGTTCAGGTTTGGAAGAACTTTGAATGTGAGGTATCTGAATCTGGCTTTTGCACTACAGTTGGCAGGGTTACCCCAGAGATTTACCTGCAGATAGTAGCTGCAGTTAATGAAAGCTATGCTTTAGAACATTACACCCCGCCTTTACTTAGCCTTCAGAACTGCAATTTTGTGAGAGATGCATTCACAAAAATTACTTCAAGTTACTGTCCTCCATTAAACCACTACCTGAAGATTATCAATGTAGGACTTGGCCTCGTTTCAGTTGGTGTTCTTCTCTGCCTTGTTCTTTGGATACTCTATGCAAACCGCCCACGAAGAAGGGAAGTGTTTGAGAAGTCATCCTTGCCAGAAAGCACCACATTGAGAAATGCAAATAGTGAAGTATAGATTGTAAAATAAAAAATGAGTTGATAAAGTAGAGTTTATTGTTTTACAGTTCCCTACTATGTAACGGGAAGAAACAAAGGTGCTGCAAAGCTGCATCTGAGCTTGAAGAGAAAAGCCAAAGCCAGTGTACTGTAACATTTTGTCCATATAAAGAAAGCAAAATTGATTTTCTTTTTAGCTTTAGATTCATGATCATATGCAAAGAAAACTATAACCTACCTTCTAATTTCAATAGTGTTCTTGAATAACTATATCTGAGACTACTTGCTCGTAGTGTGCAGTAGTATAAAGTGGAAATTTGTAGATTTTGATAACTTTAGATTTATTTAATTCGAAAATAATAAACTAATTAACATTTTTAATTGTATAAAAAATAAATGAGTAATATTGATAATTTCAGTATTTGTTTCAATAAAATAAATTTTTTAAAACTTAAATTAATAAAGTATTATTAAGATCAACGAGGTCTCATTAAAAATTAATAAAATATTATTAAGATCAACAATGACTCATTAAAAATTAAATAAATTGACTTTATTGTCTATTAATAAAAATATATTAATTATAATAATTTAATTGACAATTTTACATTACAAAACTATCATAATTTTAATAAATTATTTTATTAATTTAAAAAAATATTAATTTTTAATTTCCTTTATATTGGATAAAACCTTGAGTCACTATTCATTATATATTGTATATTTGTAAATATGCAGATTACCAAATTTATATGTTAAACACATTTACCAATTTCTGAGTTATTACTTTTTTTAAGGATTAAAACATCATTTTTTATATATTTCGATTGGATTTAAACAAAGTTATCACTCAATCTAAAAGAACACTTGAGATTGAGTTTATACAATATTTTTGTTAAATCCAATTTAATCTAACTTTTTTTAGGTTGGATTAAATTGGCTTACAAGTTCTAAAAATATTTTTTTTATTAAATTTGTAATTTTTAAATATATAAAATTTAGAACTTTTAGAATAATACTTTTAAAAGTAATTTATACAATTGTTGAATTTTAAATTAATTAAAAAGTTAAAACTATAAATTAAATATCAAAACTAAAACAAATAATAAATAACTAAGTTATTAAATAATAAACAAATTTATAATAATTTTAGTTAATTTTGATTTAATATTATATTAACTATATTATTATTATTATATCGTGACGTAACCTGTAAAAAAATTGGTCAATTAGAATTGAATTAAACTTAATCTAATTACAAAAGAAAAATCAATCTTATATATTCAGATTAAATCTGATTGTCTGATTATATAACTAATGAATATCTCATTAAAAAAAATACTATATTTTGAAAAAGAAATAACTAATACATTAACGAAATTATTTTTATAAAGTGGATTAGTTTATATTTTAATTCGAATCTTATACATTAATTCACATTTAAACTTTTTCATTTTAGTTTTATATTAATTTTCTTCAACTTAAACATACATCTTACCTAGAATACCAGACACACGTATATGAATCACTTATCATTCAACTCTACTAAAAAATTAATTGGATTCTTTGAAAAAGCTTAATATTTGAGTAGACTTAGCATTTCTCAATTTTAATCAACGATTTTAAGTGAGTTTAGTCCTAGATTGAAAAATAATATTATAAAAAGATTCTAATATTACTGGCGGACAAAATCTATTATAATAACATTCAAAATTTGTCAACAATGCATATTATAAATACATATTTTCAATGGAAAATTAACGATCAAAATTTCTTATAAAAGATACTTGTCAGTAAATTTTACTAATGGACATTATGACATCAGTCGATAATTAAGATTAGTTTTCCCCTAATTTATGGATGAAAAAGATAAATCAGAAATTTGGTAATTTGCATCAAAGTAAAATTGTCAATACATAAATAAAAAACAAATCAATCTCTATATCAATACTAGAAATTAGCAAAAATACCTCCAAATCTCGAGCTTCATCATTCAGATTCGTTTAACTCTAATGACCTCCTCCGATTCCACATCGCCCGCTCCTGCTCACCTCGTTCAATCTCCGCCGCCTCACCGCTGGCGCCAAGATCACTACCATGTTTCCAGCTCAACCTCTCACCCTCACAACCTCTTCCTCCGACCGCGTAACCTCCGTTAACGCCATCAAACTCACGCCATACCCAATCTACGACCATGGTTTTTTCTTAGTTTACGGAATTTTTAGGTTCTTAAACCCTAACTTTCAGTTTAACCGTCAAAGACCTATGATTCCAATTCCTCTGTTCCGCCAAGAACCTCGCCGCCAGTGCTTCCGATTCCTTCCACAAAGTCATCTCCGGTGTCGCGGAGTTGTTACCCGCATAGTTTATAAATTTATTATAAACTTTTTGGAGAAATTAATTAAAATGATTTTAATTTATAAGAAGCTAGTTTTTCACACAGGAGGGAAAAGAAAAATATTCATCCACAAATTTCAAATTAATTTAATAACAACTGAGGACAAAAAATAAAAGGAAAATTATTTTATAAAAGGATTTCCATGTATTTCTGAATAATTTAAATTTCAAAGGAAAACTATTTTCTTGAGACAAAAAATAAAAGGTATCTGCATTATTTTATATTTTAGAATAACTTAATTTTTTTAATTGAGATTAATAAATTTTCTTGATTTTAATCAAATATTCAGAAACTTTCTATGTTACATTTTCTTATTTCTACATTAAAAAAATGTCAACCATGTATATAAATTAATTAAATATTAGGATACGCTCATTTTAAACTTTGAAAATGTAAAATGAAAACAAAAATCTTTAAAGAATTGAAAAAGAACTTGACAGAATTTTTATTGACAAGATCCATCCACAGAAGCCGGAACGACGTGCCAGCGAAAGAACCAGGATTCGCCGAAATCGCCGATGTGGTTCTTGGCGGTTTAGGGAGTATCCTCCAGCTTTTATGGTTTGGTCGAAAGAATCGGAGTCAATGGCGGTGTGGTTCTTGGCGGAAGAGGGCGAATTGGAATCAGAAATAGGTCTTTAATAGGTCTTTAATCAGAGTTAGGGTTTAAGAACCTGTCAATGCCGTAAACCAAAAAAGCCGTCGTCGTAGATTGAGGATTGCACAAGTTTAATGTTCCTGACGGTGGTTACGCGGTCGGATGAAGAGGGTGTGACGGTGAGAGATTGACTTGGGAACAGGGTAGGGATCTTGCCGCCGGCGGTGAGGAGGTGGAGATTGAACGAGGTGAGTGGAAGCGGAGCGATGTGGAATGGGAGGAGGTCAAGATAGAACCTTGAAGAACAGCTTTGTTTTTGTCGTTAATAGTCTGTGCAAAGAATGTAAAGAATGATGAGAGAACACTGTGCACAAACTTTCAATATAATATAAGAACGTATTCGTATTTAGAGAAGTTGTTTGGGAAATTTTTATTAATTATAATGGATTCATCTATACTCAATAAATACTCACATAATATAAATAATATTTTTTTTATGTAATTATAAGAATTAAATAAATAATAACTATAATGGTTATATAATATTTTGTAAATAAATTAATCTGAATAAATTATTAATTTATATATCTCCATAAAATAATTATTTCAACGATTTTTCATTTGGACAACATAAATTAAATCACAATTGAAAATTAATCCAAAATAACTCATAATATGACGCATCTTATTATTGTAGAAAATCACACTCGAAAGAATGATGGTATCATACAGAAATGAAACATCATATGAAATATACAATTATGTCGCAATCATCTGCCCAATATGCTATATGAGATTAAAACTGTGATATCCAAAATTATTATTATTAATAGTATAAATATTAAATGTAAGAATTTTATTTCTTTTACTAAATAATTTGGTCGAAGCTGATTATATGCATGGAATATGACTTATTGGATGATTTATTTTAAAAAAAAATAAAATACATATCTATAATCAAAGATATGATTTTGAACATGAGCATATGGTTCTGAATGATTTAAACAAAAGTTTATTTATTCCTATTAATTATTTTACAACATAACTACATATTTTACAGTACCTATTATTATTACTATCCATATACCATCTATTATACATATCTTTTACAAAAGTTTTACATATCATACTTCATACAATATTCATTAAATATATGCAGGGCTTCATCACATGGGTAGAGCAAACAGGTTGATTATTGGAAATGTAACCGAATTCTCTGTTGTATTTGTCCTCCAATAATTCCTAGAAAAGAAAACTGAAATGTTTTCAGAGAAGGATTGTGCAGGATTTGGGGTATCCATTACTGTTGTTCTATCATTCATTCATATTTTAACAGATAGATAGTGAGATATACAGTTCTTATATAATTTTTTTTTTTTAAATTAGACGTTACTTCCATAAAATCTTAATATATAATAGGATACAACAGCAACAGGGAATAGTCAGGGTAAATGAGCAATTAATATCAATCTCCCCTCTAATAATATACAATCTCCTCCTGTTCATTTGAAATTTCAAGGAACAAGTTCCTCCAGCCGCAAATCATACCATATCATGATTATGAGTGTGAAACATAAATAATATATAATACAAAAATCATACTTGATAACCAGTATCAATATGAAATATAATTTAAAAAAAAATATAACATAAGACTTGGTATATTTATAAAAAAATATTTTAAGAAATAGAAAGTAAAATATTATATCTCATTTTCCTTCGTCTTGTTTTTGGAAGATTATCCTTAAAAGATGAAAGATATGGTGAAAGTGATAGTGAATATTTAGAGAATGTTATTTCTTGAAGAAAGTTATTGAGGAAAGAGAGCTTGGTGGTTTCTTTGTCAGGAGTCTCTTTTTTTTTTCTTCTGTGGAGATACCCATTCTGTTTCAATCTGTATGGGTGGCCTTAAATAGAGAATTTTTTAATTCCTAATGAATGTTGACATTTAATATAGAAAGTGTTAGGTCACACTTCTTCCAAATGTAAAGAATAAGCCTGTTGGTACCTAGACCTAACATTAAGAAACTGTGATTTTATTTATACATTTAAGTTTGACAATTTAAGTTTGACAGTAAATATTATCTTATTTTATTATTTATTTATTTATTTTTAAAATAAGAAAAAAATAGGTTATTTCTTTTTAAATTAAATAAGATTTCATATATTTATTACAATTATATATAGTGTTTAACTAGTTCAAGTTTAAAAAAAAATCTATACTAGATTTTGGAATCTTTCATAGTCTTATGCAAGCCAATCTTTTATGTAGTTATTAGATTTGACATGTAGTTATTAGATTTTACATGCTTATTATCAGTATTGGTGGGTACAGGCATTTAAATCAACTATGTAAGTTTAACCCCTATACTATATAAGTTAGATTCAGGTAACAACACTGTGTTTAGATAAATTCTGTTTGAATACTATTTATTACCGAAAGTTTTAAATATTAGTTATTATTTTTTAACTTTATCAAACAATTAAAATATATTGGTAAATTTCTCAGTATTATGATATTTATAACTTCATCATGTAAAAATTTAGAAATATTGAATTTTTAATGTGGTATTTGATGTTGGAATTTGAATGTTGTTGGTAGATGAAGTTTATTTTCTTTTTTAATTTTACTAAATAAAAAAGCTTATTTGTTATTTTTAAAATTTTTATTATTTTTTTTAAAAAAAACTTTTAAACGTTTGTTTTTAATATTTTATTATTGAGGCTAATAGCCAATTCATAACTCCCAAGCTAAATTAATTGAACACCAAATAGTTAAAAATAATTCACTTAATGAATCTTCTTTATTCTATTATTTCAAACAGAAACCACTTGACGATTTAATCCTGTACCAAGTTAAAAATAATACATATATTTTTGGGATGTTACAAGAACAATCTCATCATAATAACAAATTGAGACTGGGTCTAAAATGTCTCAAAATTATGCCATAACATCAATTGTGCAAATCATAATAAACAAAATATGACAATATAAAATGGACAATATATGTCTCAATCATTCGTAGAGTTAGAGACCATCTAACACATCACAGACCGTCTAACTCAAAGATCTTAAGACCGTCTAACACATGATAGCTCATCTAAAACAAAGTTTGAAAAACTATCTAACACATGGTAGACTGTCAAACACAAAGAGTTGGACAGTCTAACATATGGAAGACGGTCTAAAATAAAGATTGAGAGACCATTTAACACTAACTTTAAGAGACCGTCTAACACATGGTAGATCGTCTAACACAAACACTAAGAGAGTATCCCACACATCGTAGATAGTCTAACATGTGGTAGACTATCTTAACTTAAAGGTTGTGACAGTATCTAGCACATGGTAAACCATCTAACAAATAGTTTGAGAGACTGGCTAATACATCTCGACTGTCTAACATAAAGAGTTAAACAGTATCTAATATAAAGAGTTAGACACTATCTAACACATGGTAGATTGTCTAAAACCGAGACTGAGAGATGGTCTAACACAAAGGTCTGGCGTAGACACTGAGAGACTGTCTAACACATCATAGACCGTCTAACTCACAAACCATGAGATTGTCCAACACATGGTAGACTGTGTAACACAGAGTTTGAGAGACCATCTAACATAAAGAGTGTCAAACATAGTAGACCATCTAACATAAAGAGTGTCAACATGGTACATAATTTAACTTACAGACAACGAGGTTATTTAACATATAGTAGACCGACCACCTATCACAAAGTTAAGACATCGTTTAAAACATGGTAAGTAGTCTAACTCATATGCTTAGACCTTTTAACATATGATAGACCGTCTAATACATGATGAGTTTATACATGTTTCTATTAAATGTTAATTCTACGGAAATATATGAAAAAATTGCTTCTCTTAAAGAACAAGATATTGAGAAAGTATTTGTTTTGTCAAATAAGATATATGTTACGAGTGAAGGAAATTTTGAAAATGTAATCACTAAAGAATTGTTTGAAAAGAGTGTTTTAGATATGTCAACATTAGAAGATTATTAGAAGTGTTTCAGATTATGTTAAGAATAATATTAAAATAATCAAGAAAAACATTAGCTAGAAAATAAGAAAACGATATCTGATATTTTCTCTTAATTATCGATTTTGTTTTATACTATAAAAATCGGCCTTTGGGTGATTGAACTTAAAAAGTTCATCCTTGGAGAGATTAACATTAGGGAGGTTGCCATTTGGAAGATCAACCTCAAATAGATCATTCTTTGAGAAACTAACCTTAGAGAGTTTGACCTTAGAATGATTAACCTTAAAATATTTGTTTACTTTATGTATAAAATTTATGAATGTGTGACTATGTCGTTCATCGTTTAAACATTATTTTTTCATTACAACTTGGTTCATCGTTTAAACATTATTTTTTCATTACAACTTGGTCTATAGACTACAAAATATTACACAAAAGTAGCAACAAGCCTAAATGAAAACATCAAAAGCCAAAAAATAGGAAAACAAACATTTTTTTTATCTGTCTTAGGGAAGTTGTTTTTTTTTTATATATTTTCTCTTAATTATCACGATTGTGGAGAAAGTGTCCTTAGGTAGGTCTTATAGAATAATAACCTATCACCCTTACAAATTCAACTTGAGTTTGAAACAAAAATAATTTTTAATTAGTGAAAATTTTATTTAATAAAATTATTATTGAAATTTTCATACTTAATTTTATTCTATATATTTTTATAAAGGTCCAATTTTAAACCTAATTTATTCGATAATTATGGTTTAATATATAAATTTTAATTAACTTTTATTAATAAATACAATATATCATTGTTTCATATTTCTTATACATATATTTTTATTATTTTTATTTTTAATTCTTTCAATTTTAATAATTCAAATTCGTACTATAAATATATTCTACTGTTAAAATAAATCCTGTGGGTTGCAAATGTGGGATGGAAAGTTACAACTTGGTATCCTCGTATATTTATTAGGATTTTATTTCTATATTTGTCGATGTCAAAACTTTTATATTACAATTAATCTCATTTTAAATAATTACTAGAAAATATTAATATAAATATATAGATACTATAACTTTTTATATTACTATGTAATTATAAATTAGATTATAAGATTATTAATTTTTGAAACAATTATTTATATTTTTCATTTTCTTATGGGTTCACAGTATATAAAAACTAATTTTTTATATAAAATATCAATCATCTTACCATCTATAATAAGTTGTTATTGAACAACATATAAGTTTATTTATTGTTAGTCTATAATAATTTAGTCATATTACTTTTAGTTTCATTTAAAATATCTTTTAAGTTGTGACTTAAAATGCATCGTTGTAATTTTAAAAACATATATTAATGTTTTATTTATATAACTAATGTTTGGAATAAAAAAAATCAAAATATAAACATATATTATGATATAATGACACTTTCAATTGATAATAATATTAATTTAAAATACATAAAAAAAACGAATCGAAAGAAACAACAGATTTTTTTTTTCTAAAAATATTTGAAACGAATTGAAATAACGTGCCTTTTAACATTATTTCTTTTAAAATGATTATACTTTTAATAATTAAAAATACAATTACTTGTCACATGTGGAGATATGGATTTTTGAAAGAAAAGATAAAATATTGAGAGATAAAAAATATTTAGCTCTTCTTTAAATTTTACTATTTTCGTAATATTTATATCAGTCTGATAAAAGAAACCGAAATAAATGAAGCATTTACATTGAATATAATCCATTTCTTCTTGAAATTAAAGCCCAATTAAAAAATGTAGCAGATCAGGAAGTTTCTTCAGCCATGCCTCAATGGTTGGTAATTTTCTTCATCACTTTGTTATTGAGCTTTGCCACTTGGTAGCTTTCTTTCTCCCTGACCTGCCATAAAAAGTTCAAAGTGTGTTTATACTGAGAAAAATTTCTCTCAGATTCAGGGTTCCTTTCTATGGCTCACACACTCCAAGTTTTAAGTTGTTGCCAAAACGCTTCTAGAGCCTTCTCCTTCAGACACTGTCCCTTGACGGAGTCATCGGTGGTGCTCCTCTTCTTCTTCCTCTCATTGCTCATCTCCTTCGCCCGCTCTCTGCCGCGCGAAGCCGTCTTTGACGCCGCCGGCGTTCTCTCGGATTCAGGGTTCGTTTCTATGGCTCTCACACTCGAAGTCTTGCCAAACACTTCTAGAACAGTCTCCTTCCCCCACCGTCTTTGCTCCCTCCGATTCTACTTTCAAGAAATCTGATCAGCCCGTCCCTTGACCTCCTCCGTTCCACTTCGCGCCGCTCCCTCCCACCGTCACAACCTCTTCATCCGACGGCGTAGCCTCCGTCAACAACATCAAACTTGCGCAATCACCAATCTACGGCGACGGCTTTCTTTTAGTTCACTGACAGGTTCTTAGACCCTAACTTTCAGTCTAACAATCAAAGATCCAATTCTTTCTGTTCCGGCAAGAACCACACCACCAATACCTCCGATTCCTGCGACCAAGCCATCCAAACCCTAAAAACTGGTGGATACTCCGCCGTGGCTTCCTTTCTCGGAATACAGCTCGCCGGTGTCTCGGAATCACAGTGTTCGCTCCGGAAGACCGCATCGGCGATTTCGGGGAGTATCCTTCCTTCTTTCGCCGGCACGTCCTTCCATGCTGGCTTCTATGGAATGATCTCGTGAATTTGAGCGACGGATCGGAGTTGCCGTCATCAATATAACACAGCGTTTTGATTCTTAACGGGTGTTCTTTCCAGACGTGTTTTTCAACAGTAGTTCACCGTGTTAGCGATATTTTGGGGTCACAAGGCTACCAGGGAAAGCTGTTTGATCCTTCTCAGAATTTTGAGTTTTAGTCGCTACCACTCCACTCTATACACTGAATCACGTTTTGCATGTGTGTGACGCGGATTTTTTTTCTCTTATTTTTTTCAATAAAATTTATGCCAAGTTCTTTTTTAAGTATCCCATTTTGTGTTCATTTAATTTGCATTTTCAAAGTTTTACGTAATATTTAATTAAATTATATACATTATATACACGCATCAAATGTAGAAATAGGAAAATATAAAATAGAAAGTTTCTCAATATTTCCAAAAAAATAATTTTCAACAATACTTAAAGTATTAGAACAATAAATAACTAGTGCAGTATATCTCAATTAAAAATATAAATACATGATCAATATATTATTTTTAGTTCATTCTTGCATCCAAAAGATTCAGAGTTTACGATCTGACGGCGTTTTGATTCCTAACGGGGTTCAGTGTTATTTCCTGACGTGTTCTTCGACGACAGGGTGTTATTAACATAAATCTAGTTTCCCACACGAAGGAAAAAGAAAATTATTCATCCAGAAATTTCAAAGTGATTTAATAACATCTTACCTGAAAAAATAGAAGAACCTGATGGCTAAAAAATCTTCGCCCATGTGTGAGATTTGAAAGGATATCCTAAGTAAAAAGGGACAAGAAACGTACAACAAAAATGTCTCAAGTTTTAACGGTAGTTACCTCTCGATTTAAAAAACTATTTAGGGAAGAAAACACATCTTCCATAAAATAACACTTCATCATCATCTTCAAGTAGTAAGTAAAACATGTTAGTGGATCTTTTGGATGCAATACTGAACTAAAAATAATATATTGAACATGTATTTAAAAGTTATTGTTAATTCGCATTATTCTATATTTGAGATTAACTTTTTCTTAATTGAGATATACTGCATAGTTATTTATTGTTCTAATACTTCAAGATTTTTTTTTGAAAAGTTAATCAAATATTGAGAAACTTTCCATTCTACATTTTCCTATTTCTACATTACAAAAAATGTGATGCGTGTATATAATTTAATTAAATATTAGGTAACGCTCATCTTAAGCTTTGAATAAATGAAAACAAAATGAAATACTTAAAAAACAACTTGACAGGAATTTTATTGAAAAAAAAATAAGAGAAAAAAAACCCGCGGTCAGACCCATGCAAAACGTGATTGAATGTGTACAGTAGTGGGGTGGTAGCGACTAAAAATCTACACTGCCTCAAAATTCAGAAGGATCAAACAACTTTCCCTCGTAATCAACAGCAAGCACGTTCCCACGAAACGTGACTTGTGACCCCAAAATATCGCTAACACCGTGAACTACTATCCTGTCGTTGAAAAACACGTCAGGAAAGAACACCGGAACTCCGTTAAGAATCAAAACGCCGTCAGATCTTGTGATATTGATCACGAATCCCTCCAAGAACGTCGGCAACTCCAATCCGTCGCCCAAATTCACGAGATCATTCCAAAGAAGCCGGCACGGCACGACGTGCCGGCGAAAGAAAGGAGGATACTCGCCGAAATCGCCGATGCGGTTCATCACCAAGTCGTCCGCCGGAGCGAACACTGTGATTCCGCCCACCTCCGAGACACCGGAGAGCTGCATTCCAAGAAATGAAGCCACGGCGGAGTATCCGCCAGTTTTTAGGGTTTGGATGGCTTGGTCGAAGGAATCGGAGGCACTGGCGGTGTGGTTCTTGACGGAACAGGAAGAATTGGATTCAGAGATAGGTCTTTGATTGTTAAACTGAAAATTAGGGTCAAAGAACCTGTCAATGCCGTATACTAAAAGAAAGCCGTCGTCGTAGATTGGTGATTGCGCAAGTTTGACGTTGTTGACGGAGGTTACGCCGTCGGATGAAGAGGTTGTGACGGTAAGAGATTGACCTGGTAGCATGGTAGGGATCCTGGCGCCGGCGGTGAGGAGGCGGAGACTGGACGGGGTGAGCGGAAGCGGCGCGAGGTGGAAGCGGAGGAGGTCAAGGGACGGCTGACCAGATTTCTTGAAAGCAGAATCGGAGGGAGCGAAGACGGTGGCGGAAGGAGACTGTTCAAGAAGCGTTTCGGCAACGACTTCGAGTGTTAGAGCCATAGAAACGAACCCTGAATCTGAGAGAACGTCGGCGGCGTCAAAGACGGCTTCGCGCGGCAGAGCGCGGGCGAAAGAGATGAGGAATGAGAGGAAGAAGAAGAGGAGCGCCACCGATGACTCCATCATGAACCTCTTGATTCCGCGGGATTGGAAACTTAAACGTATCCTAACAACCCTCTTTTCTTTTCCCGCGTAACAATATTTTAAAAATATTTAAATCACGTAATTAATAACAAATATAGGCTTAAATGGATTTACCCTTTCTGAGAAGCTAAACTGGGCTTAACGTTTATGGGCCTACATGAGCCCAATCTACATGAATTACAATTACATAGAATAATGCCTTTTGAAAAAAAACTTTAAATTAACCAGAAGTTTTTAGTTTCCTTTTTCCTTTAATGACGATGACACAAAAGTTTGAATTTATAAACCAAATTAACAAATCTACTAACTTATAACTTTTTACAATAATTCAATAAACTAATACGTATAGTTTTTGGCCATGTTGGCTTTTCGTCTTTTGACTAAAAAGTTTCTAAATAAGTCAAAATAAGTTGCATGAGGCACCATCTTCGATATTCGTCCGTGCACTTATAAACTCCTAAATTAGTTTGGTCGTTCACCTACACAATAATTCGAATCTGATTTTTCGTACGTGGGAGATTTGCATAGCCCTCCATGATTATGATGGAGCAGGAAGAAGAAGAAGCACATTTAATAATAAAAGTATAAGAAGAGGGTGAGTTCATGTATTAAATTGGATTATTCACATTATGAATGAATAAAGTCCACACCTTAGACTTTGCTCAACCTAACCAGTCAAACATCATAATTGCCGTGGGTTAACCTAATGCTTAATTGTGTTCTAATCATAATTATAATCGTGACGTTCTTGAATTTAAGAGTCAATGTCGTTAACTGTCACTTGTTTCAACTACCATATTGTGTTTATTGGTTTGCATGCAATGGTCTCATCAAAATCCTTCTATATTTAATTAATGTTTTTTAATGCAACTTCCGCTTAAGGCTTAATGGTCTTTTCTCAAGAGGGTTTTCTTTTAAGGGAAAGAAACCAAAACATTAAAAGCTGCATCAAGGGAAAGTTTAACTAAAACTTAATCTACGTATGATGTAATCTTTAAAATTAGAAATTATAAAATTAATTCACACATTTTAATGTAACAGTCTTAAAATTTCACTTTAACTTTTATCTTAATATCAGAACTGATACTTTAACTTTCACTTAGCATAAAGCTTTACATAAGCATAATTAATAGGATAAAATTATTTATATTTTTATTGTTTTTACTCAATGGGGTTGGTGATAGAGGAAAATCATATATTGAACAGCATATGGAAATGAATAATGTCGCAAGTCAAAAAGGAAATTAATTTCCTGCGTCGTACGTGTCAACTAGTGTCTGGTTTCTTTTCGTTTTGCAACTAATCTACCCAATTTTTGTCTTTGTATCAATATATATAAGCATTTAATTATAAATTTTTTCATGTTATCAATCCAATGAAACTAATTTTAATCTAATTTCTAAAATAATTATTAAAAATCAATAATTTATCTTATTTGTTTTATTATTGTTTTAAATATATTATACTATTGGGAAGTTTTTGTTAAAGTCGTTAAATATTGTTTAACGGACTCAACAAAAATGAGTTGAACAACTTTACTAGAGTGCATTATTGAGTATTTATATTAGTTTTATTTCATATTTTAAATCACGACAACTGTTTTGGTCACAATTGTCTCTTTAATTTGAATTATATAACTTTTTTTTTTAATATAATCATAACAAACACTTTTTATAACTTTTACAATTTTACGTGAACGAAAGATCACGTATTTACACTGACTATTTAAGTGAGTATGAGTATTTAATAATTGTACGTGGCTTTTAAAAGTTGCAATGGTATATTTACAAACGATAAAATAATTAATGTGTTAGGTAAATTTTCCTCATAGCCTCGTCATGCCTATTAAGAAAATCTGTGGTTCACAAGTAATATAAGTATATAATGAAAGTTAATGCAATTTCTGTTAAATGTTAGTTATTTTGTTGGTTAACTTCTTTACCTAATATTAAGTTGTATTTATGTAAAACAATAACTTCTTTTCCATATACGAATTAATTTTTGAAGAAAAAAGTATATATATATATATATATATATATATATATATATATATATATATATATATATATATATATATATATATATTATTTGTAGATTTTTATTCAAATAGCTTGTAGATGTTATGTTGCAGAGTTGAAAAATAATTTAAAAATCTATTTAAAAGGAAAACTAATTAAACTATAAATAAGATAAACAAGTCAAGGTCTAATTTATTATTTCTTACGCTCGATATTTTAATTAAATTCAAGTCAAACTATTATTTAATATCTTTTTACCTTGATATTTTGATTAAGTTTAATTGAATGAATGAGTCAAGTTTTAGTAGTAATATTTTTTAATGAAGTTAAGTTTAAAAAAATTGGTTCGACGTGAATTATTCACTTTCTTAATTAAGAGAGATCCTACTGTATTAGTGGAACCTTTATTACATATTATATTCTTAATAAATTTTTATAAAAAGTTTAATTCTATTAAACTGTTAAATTATAGTTTTGTTATCATCATCATTAGTCAAGTCAAATTAAAAAAAAATAAATCATAATAATAAAGTAATCAATATATTTATGTTTTAACGTATTTTGAAAAAATATATATTAATAATAATAGAAAATAAACAAAAGTTCACTAAATATCCCTCTCCTTATTACAGTAAACTAAATACTATTGTCATATATACTATTTTTATTGACACATAATCTTGTTTGATTTGTTATATTGATCAAAAGGGGTTAAAATAACCTAAAAATAGCACAAAAATACCAAGCGTAATTTCATTAAATGTAGAGGTATTAATTTAGTTTAACCTTAAAAATATCTAAACTATACCCACACGTTCAAACTCTTAACAATCGTTCCTATAAATTTTACAGTGCATTTGAATAAAAAAAATTAAGGAATATTTAAAAGAAAGGAATAATTTATTTAAAAAAAATAAGGATTTTTTTTATTTTTTTAATATCAAAATATGTTGATAGATATAAAATTTTAATAGAAATTAAAAATTTATCCAATATTACTTAAGTTTTTTAAAATTTTACCCATTATTACTTAAGGTTTTATATATGAATAGTATTTTCAAATTAGTATTATTTTTTTTCTCTTATAGAAATTTTAAATGAAATTTGTTATAGTTGTTTATTAAATAATGTCAAATCAAAGTTTCCCTTTTTTTCTAATGTTCTTAATCAATTTTAAATAATTTCTCAATAAGGATTCTTCAAACTATAAAGTTATAAAAAAAAATACATTTCAAATTATTAAGTCTATCACTTGAACGATTATAGTTTTAGAAGAGAATCATGACATCTCTCGTAATTAAATTTCAAATCATAACTTAATTGATAAAAGTTAGTTGCTTGAACTATGAGGATAAAGGCTTGAATAATAATGTTTAATCTTAACAGTAATTATCATTGCTTGAACATAGTCCATAAACTAGTAAAATGCCCAAACAATATATATATATATATATATATATATATATATATATATATATATATATATATATATATATATATATATATATTTATATAAAATCATAAATGTACTAACATATACATATCAAAAACACCATCTGAACAAAACCATTATTAACTCATTTAACAATTTTTAAACATCACAATAAACTCTAGCACTCAAACTTTCATATATATTAACTCAGGCTAATTATGATTACTCAACACTCAAATTATACTCAAAATAACATAAACGAGACCGATACGACAATTTAAAATTCCAACATTTTTCAAAAAATAAAAATAAAAATTATCCACACAATTTAGGGTTAAATAGAGTGAATATTAAAAAATATTTAAAATAAAAACATTGAAAATAAATTTCTTACAAAATTCCAATTATCTATCGAAATATTTAATCTATAATAAAATCACACTTCAACTTGTCCATATCATTAAAAGTTTGTTCCTCAACTATTTCAGTAAAATGGATATAAAGTTCCCACATACAAAGATAAGGAATAAAAGATAGACCAACTGTACGAGAACAAAAAAATTATCAAGATTAATATTTTGAGGTCTATAATCCCAATAAAAGTGGATTATACAGACTAAAATTTAAATAAAATAAAAAGTGTATAGTTTTAGAGAAATATAATTTTATAATAAATAAAGAATGAAATCTCTTAAATTTATTTATAATGCCTTCTTAAAAGTATTTCACTATTCATTTAATTTAAATTCTACCATCTATATTAAAATAATTCCGATATTATTTTAAGAGAAAGTATTATTCAACAAATACTAATTAATTGCAAAATTGTAAAATCAGTCAGTATAAAGATAATCCTTAATATTATGATGCAGGACAACGTGGTTATAAAATATTGTAATAATTCTGAGTTAAATATTGAACAGTTAACATGTGGAAGAAAAATGTTAAAGAAGGGTTGAAACATTTCTAAAACATTCTATTTTTTTTTTCTGATAAAAAAAATAAAAATAAAAACTTAGAAGAAGAAAGCATGCATATAGTATAGTGTGTGCGTAATAAACAGAGTAACTTCAGCTATAAATTGGCTTATAGAACACAGGTTGGGTTGCATGTACAAAGCTTTTACTTCACCATTATTCAACATACACGAATGTCTGTGTTTTGCCCTCGAAATAGATGAAGAAGAAGAAATAGTTATTTGCTTGTTTGTTTATGCTGAAAGTGAAAGAAAGAACCCTTTCATACGAAACCTAGGAGAGAGAAAGAGAAGGGTTCAAGCATGCATTAAACGTAGTCCATAAATTTCACATGAAAAATAATTATCCACACCTTCATCCAAAAATTAAAAATTAACATAGTGAATAAAATATTATGAAAATTTGTTAATGGACTCAAGCATGGTAGATGTTCGATTAATCAAGCATAACTAAATAATTAGTTTGAAGGTAGACACTGTTGGATTAAGCATAACTCAAGCATGGTAGACGTTGGAAATTATACTAAATAAATATACAAATATAATAATTTAAAAACTGATTAAAATCTAGTATTAAGCTTTCATTTAAAACTATATTATTACTCAGACTAATATCTGCAAAAATATTTTTTTTTATGATTAATCTTGTGCTGATGGTGTGGGTTATTGGATTGAAACTGCACTTGGTGTACTTCAATTATCCAGATAAGTCGCAATTTGTGGATGAAAAATGTAATTGTAATTAAAAAATCTATTAAAAATAACTAGTCACTTTTATTTTATTTTTATAAAAAATAGTTATGATTAACATAATAAAAGAAAGTTATAATGGTTGAGTTGATATTAGGTTAAGTCAAATATGATCAATGATCACGTTTAGATTGAAATTATTTTTGATTAAGAGGTACACGTTTCTTAAAATAGTTTATCGTCATATTTGAATTATTTTTCTTGAAATCTATAATTTAGATTAAAAAATTTAACAAAAAATATCTAGAGTAAAACTTACTTTTTTATCTCAAAAAAATGAATACTTTTTTTTAAGTAGATTAAAAAAATAGAATTATTTTGATCATTATTACTCAGTTGGGACACGTTGATGGCACACTAAGCCATGGGTGAGGTAGTTAGTTAGAGAAAGGACGAAGGAGAGAGAGAATTTGGGGTAAAAGAGAGGAAGAAGCAAAACCCAAATCACATTAAGAACAACGGTGGTGAAATAAGGAAGCAAGAGTGGAATCATATTCATGGCGGTTCCAACCTCTTCTCTCACAATCAACATTCATTCTTATAAATAACGACAACCTTCACACAACATAACAAAGGAAACCAGAGAAATTCGCATCTGTCTTTGTATTTGCCTTTACACATCAGCCACACTCAATCTCTTGCTTCATTCCCAAACCTCTTCTTTCCCTCAAGTTTGTAGAAGGAGAACTTTCCCCTCTTTTTTTATACCCAGTTCTCTGCAAAGAAATGCAAAAAGGTTTCAAAAAGCTTTCTTAGCTTCAACAAAATGCGATCCCCTTCTTGTAAGATTCCCACTTCCTTTCAACCCTTCTTTTTTTCAATTCCGATGCTTCTTTCCACTTTTTAAGTCATTCTGTGCCTAAAGGTGCTTGCTTTTTGTTCTCTTGTTCCGTTTTTTTCATCTGGGTATGTCTCCTCTTTCCCCCTTAACTTTTTTTTTTCTCGGTACTTTTCTTTTCTCTCTAATATCTCTGCCCTTGCTTGGACTTAATGGGTTCTGGGGGGTGCACCCTTTTTTTAAGTTGCTGTGTTTCTCACTGTAAATGCAAATTCATTGTTTGTGACGCAGAATTCAGAAATTAATGATTCAGTTTAATTTATCACTTTTTGTTGATGTTTGTAATAGTTTGTGAGATTCGATTAACTTTGTTTTTTTTTTTTTCCACAAAAGAAATATATTTGTTGTTGTGGATGGGGTGTGTTTGTTCCGCTTTTGGACCTTTGTGTTTATGATGTTGACACTCTGTTTCAACAAGCATTATGTGGGGTCCAGCTAACTGGGAATATGAGCATGAAGATAAAATTCCCCAATTATATGAACACCCAAACGGAAAATTTGACCTTTTCTAAATATGCTTCTCGATGTTGCTGATATGCATTTTTTGTTTCTTTACTTGCATGTGGGTTTCATTTCCAGAATCTCTGAAGGATAGTTACATGGTCTAGAGGTGGGTTTGGACAAACATTCTAGAATTTCTTTGGAGTGTAGTAGTCATTTGTGATATTAAAGATGGGGGATCACTTTGAGTTACTGGTCGATCGATTGCTTACTGAATCCACATTAGAAGCTGCACTTGAAAGCAGGAATAAGTCTATGTTGGCTGCATCCTCAGCAGTGAATGACGCGAAAATTGATCTCAATTTGATGAAGGTGGGTATGGATGATATAAAATTTCCGGGGAAGCTGGTAGAATGCAGGATATGTCACGATGACGATGAAGATACCAATATGGAGACACCCTGCTCCTGTTGTGGTAGTTTGAAGGTTAGTTAATTTGCTAGTATGTTCATAATCATATGCTTTGATAGGTGAAATGATTGAGGAGTTTAATTTTTGTTGGTAGAAAGATCTTTTTATTAGAGCATGCTGTGTTTGTTTGACTCTTCATTCTTTTTAGTTGCAGATATACTAATATTTATCTAAGTCTAACCATTATTTGGCATGATCATAGCTCATAAGGACTAAGTTCTGGATATAGTGATCAAATTTTATTTATCTGCCAAAGTTAAGGCTTAAACATTGTACAATTCTATTGATTTTTTGCAGTACGCTCACCGTAGATGTATACAACGATGGTGTAATGAGAAGGGTGACATTACCTGTGAGATATGCCAACAGGTAAACTTAAATTTTGTTCTCATCCATAATTCTCATACACTTTCTGCATACTTGGCATCATCTCAATTATTTGGGTTTCACTTGTCGTTATATGTCATATCTCTCACCTGATTTTGGTTGATTGGTTATTTTCACTATGTTGTAAATTTCAGCAATTCAAGCCTGACTAGTGATTTAACTTGAATTGCTTTTAATTGATGATTTCCTCAGCAATTCAGACCTGGTTATACTGCTCCTCCACCACTATTTCAGTTTGGACGTATTCCAATGAGTTTCAGGTAACATCCACGTAAAAAATTCTTACTCTTCCCCCCCACAAGTTAATCTGTGAACCTTGTTTTTACGTTTCCATTTTCCAATGTGCTCCCACGATGTTTATGTCAGGGGAAATTGGGAGATTTCAAGAAGAGACTTGAACAGTACACATTTGGTTAGCATGGTCCCCACAGATCAAAACGTTACCACTTCTAACTATGATCAGTATTCAGCCTCTGCTGCAGGAAGTTTGATTTGCTGTCGTTCAATTGCTGTCATTGTAACCTCTCTTGTCTCTCTTGTGCATGAATACCACTGTGCCCTTACTCCTACCTGTTGTTACATTTCCAATCTTTGTTTCTCTTGGGCAGTTCATGGTTCTTCTGATTTTAAGACACACACTTCCCCTTGTAATTAGTGGAAATAAGGAGTATTCTTTCCCACTCTTTTTGGTACGTTTTGCATAACTCAACTTATAATTTTAGCAAGCGCATAGATTGTCCTCGTACTTACCAGGGTTTATTCAATTTAATGGAGTTTTGATAGCTGTTGTTATTTCGGACTGTGGGAGTTGTTCTTCCCATATACTTCATGGTTAGAGCAGTGGCATTAATCCAGCGGCATCGTAGACAGCATCGAGTAAGTCTCTGCATGGATCAATCACTTCTCTCTTTCTCATATTTTACTATGTCACATGAATCATCTATTTACATATAATGAAGTCTCTGATATCTGTTTGTTGTTGCTGTTAGGAGCATCTTAATGCCTTAGCCAGTTCATCTGACGATGAAAGCGAGCAAGCAGATTTGCAGCCTCAGCCTCATGTCATACAAGTACTGTAAAAATATCGTAGCCGGTAACCACTTGAAGTAATTGAAGGATGAAAAGCTCTTGGTTTAAGATGCTGCACTTTGTCTTCTGATTTTTTTCATGTAAATTAGATGGAGACAAGTTCCTTCAGATCCTGGAGTTTGCTAAGGATGGGGACACTGATAAGATGTTGGTAGCTCATAAGGAGGCATTGCATGCCACTTGTGTCCCTCTGCTATAGCTACTCTTCGGGAAGTCTTGGAAACAGCAAGTTATACATTTACATTACTGTTTGTTTACTGATTGGAATTGTTCAGATGTATAGATAGAAATTTATTATTATAGAGAAAATTACATGGTTAGCTATAAAAACGCATGGCATGTATATATTGCAATCAAAGATTGGTAGGTACTAAGAAAATGTCATTATAGGATGCTAGTTTCGTCTATCATCTTGAGTTTCATGTACTTGTAATGGTCAGATTACTACTTAATGAAAAGCCACAGAAAATGACATTGTATATGAAGTAATATTCCCATGGCATCATTGTTAGTCACTAGTTGAGACTCATGATCCAGGGTCTTGATATGCGCGTGGCACTGTTTTTCAATTCTCAAATAGTCCTCCAATTGCTAGAGATAATGGTCATAGACCCTTATTCTATTGATTTTCTTAGTATAGTCGCATTCAAGTCTTAATCTGAGTCATCCTTGGTCTGTTTTCTTTTTTTTTAGTCCTTCGTAACCAAACAATTCTATCTTCTTCACTATGTGATTCTCCAAGCCAAACGAATTACTACTTCTCGAACTACCTAAATTGACAACTTTGTCTGTGATTCAGTGACAGGAGCAGTATGAATTTGTAGCTTTAATTGCATTTGGATGGATAGGATGAATGCCTAAACCAAGACAGTACCAACCAATTGCCCCTATTATACCAAAGTTCAAAACGGTGTTTATTGTCTGTCACTCGTATTTCCATTATTTTTTTCAGTAAGATTACACTTACAAAACGAACTAATTAAATACTTTTACTTAATTTTTTAAAAATTTGCTATTGGCTAACATTTAGAATTGAATAAATCTTTGCAATGGCAGAAGTTAGGAACAATTCGGAACTCGTTGATTATATGGTATGTTTGATCGAGAGTAAAGAAAATGGAGGAAAAATACAGACCATCAAACGTAAATTTTATTACACAAATTATTGAATGTACTAAGAATCATAGAGAATGAAACTTAAAATCTTAGTGACAACCATTCACAATTACCTGGTTGGAGATTTCGACTAGTTAACTAGTATGGATTTAGTAAAAAAAATAATTTAACAGCTGGAAACTATTAAAAAAACCTCAACCGAACCATAAAGACTTTTAAATGATAATCTATTTTAGACTTTGATTTCAATCAAATGTTTGGTAAAAGTGAAACCAGACTATGTAAGTCATGCCTTTTAGCTTATACAGTTACTTTGATATTCAAAAAATAACACCAAATTACAAAGCAAAAATGTTACATGTCACGTGCTCCTTTCCCTCCAAAATCCTAGGCTGCATAGATGTGAACTCAAGGCCAAAAAAAGTGAAAGAAGATAGCACATATCAGTAATGGTCTCCAGAAGAGCAAGAATTGTAATCTGTACATTCTATTAAGGAAGCATTCAAAAAGGAAGTTGGCAAGACTCTTTGGAGTAAGACCATGAATTGGATGCCTATGAAGGCTGCTATGCACCTCACATGCCCTGAAGTGTACTTGTCTACAATTCCTACTTCCACGTTCTCCTAGGCCTGAAACATTATGCAAACAAAAAGTGATATATAAGAATCTCAATAACTCGAGCACAATCTCTCTCTCTCTCTCCATATACCCACCCCTTTTAATTCTTCATGACCCAGTCATTGGTTAATTTTTGAAAGAGTTCATTACCCTCCTAATTATCAAATGTTCTTTAAAGAGTGTAGGTGGTGAAAATACTTCCGACTCTTTTGCTGCGAACGCCAGTAGCAAGCAAGTGCTCCAAAAGCACAGCTAGCAACAGCAATAGCCAATGCAGCTCCTACAGGCACCACAATTGCATTAGTTGCAACTATTAGATCTTCAACACCTCCTTCAGCTCCATCATTTCCGCCAATGTTCCTGTTCTTGTACAGAGACGCTAGTGTTTTACCGTAGTAATCAGTCAAAAACTTAAAGACCTCATCTTGGTTCCATTCAATTTTGTTGCTTTTCTGATCAAGGACTGAGTAACAAGAAGCGCAAAGCTGATTTGGTGGCCAAACTGTCTTTGGAAAATTGGGGTCAGCGGTGCCTAGAGCTGCTTCTTCTTTCATCAATCTTTGGTTCACCTTGTTGTGGGAACTCCACAACCAGAGTGCAAAGTCACGGGCCGTGTTGAAAGGAGTAGAAACACTGAAAATTTATTTCGAATTACAAGAGTAGAAAGAAATTGAATTTGATCGATAACTTTAGTATTACTCAATTCCCTTACCTTGAACACATTTTGTAAAAATGTTGTCGGCATTCCTCACAGATGAAAAAGTTGTGTACAAAATCACATATTGCGTTGAATGTAAACTGACTCTCTCCATCCTCTATCCTCACAGAGAGAGAATGCAGAAGAACCCATAAACCACAGCTGGAATAACAGATACAAGAGAGGGTAACCATAAGTTGTAGATATGGTTTGCAGAAGAAATCTTATAAATGGGATCAGTCATTGAGTCAATAAAGGTATTCTCTTGTTTAATTTAATTGTCATTGACTAGTAATAATCAACTCTATATGTTTTAAATATTAATCGCAACAAACAAACACAAAACCATAAAAAATAAACTTAGGCAAAATTTTAAATTAGCATAAAATAAACATTTTATATGTCTTATAAGATAACAAAATCAATAAAGGATATCAACCCATAAGTAAACATCATATACATAGCTTTGTAATACGGCATTTCATTCGACTAAAAGATAGTTTTGGTTGAGTAAAAGATACAGTTCAAACAACTTTTTGACCGGTCAAATTAACAAGCTTAAGATTAAATGAACAAAACATCTGACAAATTGACCATGTTTTCTGTCAAATCAGCTGGTGCTGTCTGGTTTGTAATCAATGGTTTGCAGTCAACGCATGATATGAGGTTTCTTACATAGGTCTCAATCTTTGGTATACACATTTCTTCACATACAAAATAGTTACAGATTAAAAAATAAGGGTAACCAACTTATTTTGAAATGAAAATAGGGTAGTTGATATGCTTGTTGAATATGTTTGATTGAATACGAAGAACTACACCAAGCATGGTGGTAAAGTATTACCTGAAGCCTCTGGTTTCATTCTTACTGCCACGGCAGAACATCTGTAAAAGAAAAGTTAAAATAAAAGAAAACAATCAGGAATATTCCAAACTAAGAAAATTCAAAACTTAATGAATGAAGGCAATATTATGAATTATAATAAAATAAAGATACTTAACATACTATGAATGTATCTTCATCTTCAAATCCCATGGAATATACGATTAGAGAGAAAATACAACAACTTCACCAAACAAGTAATAACATTATAATAAGGTCATTTTTTCCACCTATTGCAAGAAGACTATAAAGACAGCTATGTGATTTTTGTAGGGTTGACATTATAACCATAGGAACTTCCATATGGGGAAGTTTGACACACAAGCATATGCATCCATTGTACAGTTACTTAGTGTAGCAGAGATGGCTGCCTACATTTTCCAGTGTTTTCCCTTACATTTGTTATACAAAAAAAGGTAAAAGTGTTCCACACAGAACCAACATAAGCATCCACTATATCTAATAGTGTAGTAGGGGAGGGATACGCATTTTTCCAGACTGGTCCCTTACACGTGTTGAATATCAAAATGTTTGGCCTTGAGATTGTGTCTCCAGGAAACTTTTACTATTGATATGCAAAGAAATTGGACACTTTGGTTGTAATTTTTATTACCTACTTTGGCTCACTGACTTCATTTTCTTTCTAGAAGTCCCTAGACCTTCTCCTCTCTTCCTCTCTGCGTGGTGAGGTGACCAGCACTGGATGCTGATAGGAACAGAATTTGCCATATATTAACGGAGGAAATACTGAGAACAGTGCTCTGATTACAGGGGGAATATGCAAAACATATAGCAAATCAGAGAAGGAAAGCTTCTCTGAATGTGGCAACACTTCAACAGCCAATCACAACCAACCAGAGGATTGCCTACCTCGCCCCTGCCTCAGTCTTCCTCCACACTTGCCAACAAAAATTCCTCTTTGGCCCTTTACCCATATAGGTGTGCTTAACAAATAGTGAAAGCAATGCTTATCAAGCCAAATCTTTGTGTAGGAAAGCCCCGAGGACAAATCATGAGACACACAAGTATACCAAACAGAATGGCTCATTGACATTAAAAAAATTCTTTTCTCAAAAATATGAAGCCTGCTTGCAAATACTTCTTAGCAATAAATAATGAGATCCAACTCCCAGTAATAATTCATCTATAATTAACATAATATGGTAACTTCTAAAAAAGGATTAGAATATTCATCAATTACAGAAATGTCTAAAAGTTGTAATACAAGTATTGAGATCCTACCCAGTATCCACGAGGCACATCTTTCCCACAAATCTTTAAGTTCCTAATTGAACTCTTATCATCTTCTTGTTTAGTTGACCAAAAATCGGTCGGGTACAAGTCATCAAAGCTCACAAGAAAATCAGCAGTACCCTTCCGGCATCTGAAAAGAAATCGAGAACATGAAACAATTGACACTAAATACTGAGCAGAGAATAAAGGATCATACAGATCAGTAACACCTTTATCTTACCTCCTAGAAGGATGATGAGCTGCCAAAAGCTGAAGAAACTTAATGAGCGATGCACGAGTGTCTGGTTTTATCATCTGCCAAACATAAAATATTTGTACTATCATCCAAAACAATAAGCACAAAAGAGCAATAGAGGAAAATAGATAATCTACCTTGTGCTCCAAGATGATGTCAAAAGCAGTAGAAGTTGCCTCTTCTACATCATAGATAGCTCTGGCAATCTTTCCAAGTCATGCATACCATAAAAATCAATATCTTCAAATATAAAATGAAAGGAAATCAAACATGTGGGTGAGTGAAGAAATGGACCTGTCCAGGGTCTGAGACATTGGATGAAAGAAGCTCATTTTGAAATTTCTGATCATCCAGGCCAAATGAACTGCAACATTATGAAAATTGCACATACAACTTCCATCAGATTAAAGCAAATTATATGATGACGATTTTCAGGCTCCATCAGACTTAACCTCGTAATTTTAGACTTTTGTAGTTAGGACTTGGATTTTTTTCAGGCTGCCTAGTGCCTAATTTGCAGTCATTATATGTCTACAGTGTTGATATTCTGAATTCATATACAGCATCTCGCTTTAATAAAATATTCCCCTACCCTCGTCTGGCTTAAATATAATATTCACCTACCATATCATAATTATCAACAATGAATTTATTTATGTCTCATACCTGCCTAATTGCTTGTTGATCCAACTAAGTAACCGATCAGCTGTGCGTGCATCATCAATCACACGTATATCACTTTTCTCTTGTTTAGGATCCCAACCACCACCAACAAATTTAGAAGGAGTGCTCCAAAAAAGCATAGGATAATGACCAACAGAAAACTTATCACATAGCTTAGTATTTATCTGTGCTGTCAAAAAATTGAAAATAGGGGTACCAATTGCAAGGGCATGTTCAGTATAAAGTATAAGCGTTAAACATCACCCGCAAGATAAGGTGCACGCACCTTTGATGCACAATCTACCCTTGTCATTAATATCATTCCTGGATGCACTGCATCAGGTCCATTAAATAATCTGGCAACCTTTTCGTAGTGTGGCTGAATTCAAATTTCAGTGAGATAGCATGATGAGTTAAAATGTAATAGAAAACTTATAAAAAAAAAATTAATTATACTTTTTAGCAAATAATACCTTATAATTCCTACATGCAGGGCACCTGACAAAAAAAAAGGGACAGAACAGAAAAGAAAATTTCTTATACTCATATTTCATATTGATCAACATGTCTAAAATAATCAATTATCTGACAACAAAAATATATAAAATGGTAAAAAGTGAATTGAACAAAAAATAACGGCCATTTTCAAGTGAAGCCTTGATAATATAGCACACTGTATTGTGTCTTTTTTAACCCTTTACTACCCATGGCATCGATTACCTTGACTAGAAGTACCAACTGAAAATCCATCTACTGTGAAAAGCAAACTCAACAAACCAATCAATTAAAATTTGCAAAACCCTTCCATTAATTTATCACAAATCCATCCTCTCACCTCAGAACTGTTACTAGAGATCCACTTTTCAGATCAAACCATCGAGCCTATCCTCCAAAACGAAAAAAAAAATTCCCACCCTCGAAGTAAAATCCATAAAAGCCCGAACTTTATAACACCCAATAGAGATTTCACACAATTCCACCACTAGAAACACATAAAATACAATGACTTAATACAAACTGTAAAGACTAACCAATTGGCAAAGAATTCAACAACGGCAAAAGTAGCAGGGGTATCCTTGAGAACAGCATCGAAATTCGTGCTGTTTAGTTCAACGGCATAATCGGGATGATTACCAGCGGTCTTGACCTCTCGAAGGATCGAACGGCGCGACGCGAAGGAAGAAGGCAGAGTCGCTGAACAGCACACAAAAAGCATGCACAGAAACAGACCCAAATGTAAATACATCCCAGACATGGAAAAGGGTGTGGATCAGAGGGTAAAGAGGATTAGGGTTTTGAGAAAATTGAAGAAAAGGCAAGCTTTTAGAAGGTGGGGTGGAGAGAGAAATGGATCTGTTATCACTGTAACAGTTTTCTTTCCTGTTACTGTTTATTGTGAGAGAGAGAAGGGTTTAGTTGTGAGTGGTTGTGTATGTTAGATTGAATTTGATGGGTGTTGTTAGGAAGGGAAATATGAACCAGAAAAGGGTGAGGATTACGTTTCCATAAGCTTTGCTTTGCTTCGGATCAGAGATGGCGGAACCACCACTTCTCTCAGACACCAAACCTTGAATCACTCTGTTTCCTCTGTTACCTCTGTTATGCAGTTTATTACCAAACATTAAATATTTTGTAAGAATATGATAATTATGATTAATTTTTAATATAAGACTTAAATTCAGTTTCTATAAAACTTTTTATATTTTAATTATTTGAAATAAAAATAATAATTCGTTATTAACATTTCATTTAATTATTCAATTATTAATTCAAAAAGTTAATCATGGTAATATATATTAAAAGTAATTATCAAATATATTATTAATATATATTATATAAATGAGAAATTGATATCATTATAACTTATAGATATATAATATTGTTTTATAAGAAATTAGATCACCAATTAGTATTAAATAAAAATTATTTAATTTTGAAAATTTAAAAAATTAAATATGTAATTAAAGTTTAATAGGAGTCAAAATGGTAACCTGGAACAAAATTAGATTAATAGTTAATATAAATTCAATTTGAACAGAAAAATTGTTACAACTGTCCCATAATAAATATTTCCTTTTTATAATTTTCATTTTTCTTAATATTGGAATAGTAAAAATATTGTGGTTTTAAAGCATCATAATTCTTATTTAGGCCTAACTCTCTCTTCTTTGATTTGATTGACTTAGATTTCAATGACAATGTGATGATGTTTCTTCCAGTTAGGGCCTTCTACTGATTTTTTTTTATTTTTTCTGTTATGGTTTTGTGATAGGCTTAGGTTGGAATAACAGGCGAAAAAGAGATGAAAATGAAAAAGTTGAAAAAGTAAGCAATTTAAATTAGAAAGAAGTTAAAAAGTAAAAGAAAAAATATCGACAATATTTGTAAAAGTTTATAAGCAATATAATTAATAAAAATATTTTTTGATTGAAAAAATTGTAACATTATTATTTTGTTTTTTATTTAAAATGAACAATAATAGGTTATTTTTACCTAGTTAATCATTAAATCGGTAGAAAAACTATAAATTATTTAACATTATTAATATATTTAGAAGCGTGAAAAAATATTCATTGAATAAAATAAAATAATTATTATTTATATTATTATTATTATTGTTGTTTATATATTTATTTTAATTATAGTTAATATTTTATGTGTTAATTAAAATTTTAATCAATATAAATATTTTATATAATTATAATTGTTGAATATAACGGATTTAACCCATGTTCTCTGTTATTTTGTTACTATTTCTGTTATTTTTATCATCTATAAATAAACATCCCTTTATGTGTATTTACACATAAGGGAATTAATCCTATACCTATTTCTCTATTTTAATATGGTATCTAGAGCTTAGGGTTAGGGTTAGAGTTAAATTTTTCCGGTGAACCCACTCTTCACCGTCTCATTCAAGTGCCTTTGTCGTCGCTGCCGTAACCTTTGCCGCTGCCGCCGTGGCCGACGATTGGGTCGGTGACACCACCATCAGAAGCGTTTCATCCAAGCGATTACTGTGGCTTTGGAATCGCGTCAATCGGAGCACCGACGCGCCTGCAGTGGCCGTTTTAATTCCGGTCACCGTCACCGCTGCCGCCGCGTGTGGCGGCGCATCCGGCGACTTTCCGGTGGCGATTACCGCCGTTGTGATCGCCGTCGTGCAAGCATTCTGGATCTGTCCTTATTATTTTGATCTGAGCACGTTTGTTTTTTGCTTTTTTTCTCTCTCCTCCATGGATTCTTTCGCAACTACCAACGCCTCCTCTACTTTTCCTATACCAGAGCACTATACTAATTATGTCAATGTTCATTTGTCAATTGACAAATTAGATGGTAAAAATTATGATACTTGGGCTTCGGATATTAGGTTATGGCTTAAGAGTCAAGGCTACATTAATTATCTTACAACGTCTGTTGCTAATGTTCCTGAGAATGAGGTTTTTCGTTGGTTGAAAATTGATGATCAATTATGCATGGTTCTGAAATCGACCATTCACTATTCTTTGAAACAAATTTTTCGCTCTTATGAGACGTGTTCAGAAATTTGGGAGCATGCCAAATTATTATATACCAATGATACTCAATGTCTTTATGGAGTATGTCAAAATCTCCTTCATGTTGTTGCTTCGAAACATCTTGATGGTACAATGTCTGAGTATCTTGGTAAAATTCATGCTCTTTTTCATGATTTTAATGAATTGTTGCCTCCTGCATCTACTCCGTCTCAAGAGACAGAGCAACGGTCCAAGTTTTTCATGTTGTTAGCCTTATATGGACTTCCTGATGATTATTCTCCTGTTCGTGATCAGATTTTGGGATCTCCTGTTGTGCCAACGCTTACTTCTACTTCTTCCACCCTTATGCGTGTACCAGATAAATTCCATATTGATATATCTACTTCAGGTGATGACTATTCTGCTTTAGTATCTCAACGTGATGATCGCACCTGTTCTCGTAAGCCGAACAAAGGGCGTCATAAATGTGATCATTGTGGCAAACTTGGTCACAAAATTGACAGGTGTTATGCCTTACATGGCCGTCCACCTAGAACTGCTGCAGTTATCCAAGCAACTCCTGTGCTACCTCAATCCATCTCCCCACTATACTGCCTTGAGCTATCATAGACTATCTCAACCTTTTTATGCTTGTCTATCATCCATTTCTTCAGTGTCTATTCCAAAATCTGTAGGTGATGCTTTAGCTCATCCTGGTTGGCGTCAAGCTATGCTTGATGAACTCAGTGTTCTTCAGAACAGTGGAACTTGGAAACTCATTTCTTTACCCTCTGGAAAATCTGTTGTTGGTTGCAGGTGGGTCTTTGCTATCAAAGTTGGTCCAAATGGCACTATTGATCGTCTCAAAGCTCGCCTTGTGGCTAAAGGCTACACCCAAATTTTTGGTTTGGACTATGGTGATACTTTTTCTCCAGTGGCAAAAATGGCGTCTGTTCGCCTATTTATAGCCATGGCAGCTCTTCAAAGATGGCCTCTTTATC
>Ga0209700_102438_pt1 | contig 37645 bp, 20 predicted proteins | sample SiratroredBW_FD_187528 | JGI IMG/M metagenome (GOLD analysis project Ga0209700, IMG submission 187528) | Root nodule microbial communities of legume samples collected from California, USA - Siratro red BW (SPAdes) (version 2) | ecosystem: Host-associated > Plants > Roots > Nodule | place: USA...
TTCTCTAACAAAAAAAAAAAAAAAACTTCAATATGGGGGAGGTATGGCTTCCATTGAGAGTACAAACATAAACTTAATTGGTTGATGAAAGACCCAACATAAATATTAATTATCCCTGCTTGACTTTGTATAAAATAATAAAAAAATTTACCGATTATTAATGTGAAAAATAGTTTACCTGTTATATTTATGATTCATAACCATATGTTTACGATAAAATGTCAGTTTAAGTAAGTAATAAATCACGAAATTATTAGTTATTGCTTTAAAAAGATGATTTTAAAGTTACATTATATAAAAAAAGGAAGTGAAAAACTTACTTTTTGTTGAAAAACCTTTGAAAAAAAAATCGTAACGTGTAGATTAATATGTGATTTTTTTTTTCTTCAACAACATTTGCAATTTACCTATTCCGTAGTTGTAAATAATTTGTGAGAACCTAGTTGCAAAACACATTCTTCTTTTTCCTTTTTACCCTAGATACTCTTTTCCCAAACTTATTTTGTAATTTTAATTTTATTTTTCATCTCTTTACAAATCCATGCTACCATCTAGACATTATAGTAGAATAGAGAGCATTTTATCCCATTGAATTTGGATAGCGTAAGCTAATTTTTTTCCCATAATTTCTCTATTTTTTATAATTTGACTTTGTTTATAATCAATTTACTTTTATTAGTCATGTTAGTTACAAGTTTGATTCACTGAACTAGTTTTCCTTCTTTTTTTTATGTCTTGTTGATAGGCTTGCAATGTGAATAGATTTTAAGTTTCAATTACTTTGTATTTTGCTTGAACTCCAAGTAAATTTTAAGCAAGTAGAGTTAATAATTTCATTTTAATTTGGTTTTGATATGATTTAGTTTCCTAGTTGAAATTTGGATGCAATATTTACAAAACTAATTAGACTTTGTAGATTGAAGTAAGTATTTTTTTTTATAGGATTAATACTTGACCAAATAAATATTTGAATCAATTTGATTTTGAATTTTATGGCTAAAATCTAAATTATGTTTTCTATTTATTTATTTATTTATTTTTTGAACAGCAAGTGTAAATTATGTTGATGTTGCTGAAATGTTTTATAGGTAGCCAAATGAACTTATTCTATTTAAAAAACCAATAAGAATATAATATTTGATCAAAAAGAAAATTGAAGTTAGAATTAAAGGTAAAAGGGAGAGGGAAAGAGAGAGCACATTCAACACTATTACAATAAGAGAAAAAAAGAACATAAAAGATTTAGAAAATGGAAGGGAAGAATGAGACTTGGACAGGTTGTCACATTAAAGACTAGCTAATAAATATAGACTAATAAAGTATATTTCTAATAAAATGAAATAATGACGACTAACTTGTGCAACATTTTTTTAATATTTATGTTAAATAAAAATAATATTATAACATCAAAATAGGAGTAGATGTCTACTTCTCTACTTTTCAAAACATTGCAAATAGTCACTTACAATAATAATGGCTGGGTTTCAATTTCACAGCCTACATTTTTTACCATTGAAAATGGAGAAAGAATTTGATTGAGAGATGAAGAACAAGTCTTTGGTACGCTACACGACGCCATTTAAGAGAAAGGTCCCAACCTTTCCCCTCTCCACTCCTATATATATACACTATACATTCCACTAATTTTCTCACAACAAATAATCTCATTTGATTTAACCTGTTGTAGTATACTACTGAAAGATGAGTTCGAAGATAACAATAACACTTGTCCTAGGCATGTTGGTAATGTTCTTTTTTATGTCATCAGAAGTGGCAGCCAAGGATTTGAAAGAGGGTGAGCTATATGTCATTTTTATCTGATAATATACTGTCTCTCAAAAGTATTTTAAAGTAATATCATATTAACAAATATTTTTAAAAACACTAGTTATTTTTTTTAATATAATAAGTTTCTGAAAAAATGTTTCCTAAATGTATATTTTTTAACATGCATGCTATAATTGTGTTTTTAACTTAAATATGCTTTATTACCTGTATCGAATTGATTAAGGTATAATTAGACTCAGATCTTTTAAGTAAAAGTTTAAATTTAACTATTATGAAAAGAAAAAATTATTGAGAGAAGATTTTCCATATGACGAATAATTTTTTTCACCAAGAAAATTAGTGAATGATTAATAACATCTTAAATAAAGAAAGGTTTTTGTCATTTTACTTTTTTCTTCTCTTATACTTTTTGTCGTTGTGTTTACTTTGTAGTGGTCCTTGTAATTTTTTTATTTTTATTTATTTTATTTTAACTCATCTAATATCTCTAGTTTTTAGATTGTGCTCTTCTAATATATAAACTATTTTTGAGATTATGTTTAAAAAAAGTAGATATGTTATCAGGGCTAAAACAAAATAAAAAAAGGCTAAAAGTGAAGAAAATAGTTAATATCTTTCGAACTAATTGCAATAAGAGGCATAATTTGAGAAAAAAAAGCTTTCCCATTTATTAATTTTTATTTAGCACCCTTAAAACATTTATCCAAATCTTTAAACAATATTTGCTTCTTTTTAAAAAAAAATAAAATCATATCCATATGTAGTGGACCCCCTTCCACCATTATTTTTCGAATTTGTTATCATTTAAACCTTTTTATGTTTAAAAAAACATTTTCATACTCCAAATCTTCACTTTTGTATGTATATAATAGGTGTGCAAAATTCACTTTTCTATAGTAAATAGTTCTTGTGTTAAGAGCTAATGTGTTTGCAGATGAGGTTTTTGGAGAGACAAATGTATTGCATGGTGCCAACTTAGTTACTGGTGGTGGTTTCCCTGGTGGAGGTTTCCCTGGTGGAGGTTTCCCTGGTGGTGGTTTCACTGGTGGTGGTTTCCCTGGTGGAGGTTTCCCCGGTGGTTTCCCTGGTGGAGGTTTCCCTGGTGGAGGTTTCCCTGGTGGTGGTTTCCCTGGCGGTGGTTTCCCTGGTGGAGGTTTCCCTGGTGTTGGTTTCCCTGGTGGTGGCGGCTTTGGTGGGTTTCCCCCAAGGTTTTGTCGTTTGGGTTGTTGTTTAAGGAATGCATTCACAAGACAATGCTTTAGGTGTTGCCCATAATATTGGGAAGAATCCTGCAAATGAGACAGTGCAGTTCAACTTAATTATAGTGACATATATATTTCATCAATAAAATCTCGTGTTATGAGAGGTATGGATGGATAGATAGCAATGACTGTGTCTTTTCTTCCATTCTTTCTTAGCACTATAGAGATATTTCACAAGTTGAATTATAGCGTTGAATAATACCAAAGATATGTATTGTTTCACTTCTAATGTAATATGATCATCATTTATAAGTCAAGTTTTTGTTTCTCTATTATTATCATGTCATTATAAAGAATACCACTCATTATTTATAACTATATAAATATAAATTTAGTTGATGATAAAAAATGTCTTTTTATTTTTTAACAACTTATTTTTATGTACCATCAGTGATAAAAATTTTATAACAATATAAAAATAGTTGTAAATATACTCCTTTTACTTACCTTGGTTAAAAAAAAAAAAAAAAAATAATAACTAAAACACATGGGTTGTAAGCATTAGATGTGAGATCTCTAATACACCTCTCTCATGTCAAAAGACTCTTAAACTCGAACGTGAAACTTATATTTAAAGGTGGTCCTATAGTGGCCCGATAACGGGTAGTCTGATAGGATCAAGAACCTTATTAGGATAGGCTCTGATACCATATTAGAAGTAGAGATTAAGCCTAACTCAACCTTACAAAACTAGTTTGTATGGTGAGATTTGTACCTACCAATAATTATTGAAAGACCTCATCTCTAGTCGATGTGGAATCTCCAACACACCCCTCACGTCGAGACCCCTAAACTCTGTGGACGCCTTCTTTCTGCACCTCTCACTACAAGAAAAAGGTTGTTTAGAGACAAATTTTTAGCTACCAAATGAAATAGTTACTAATTGTGACCAAAATAATCACCAAATTAGATTTTGGTTGCTAAATAACTACAAAATAGAAGTAATGATTGAATTTAGTGACCAATCAAGTCAAATAATTGGTATTTAACATTAGTTACCAAGGTTTTAGTGACTTATACCAATTTAGAATCTAATGGCATAGGTCACTAAAACCTTAGTAGCTAATATTAGATACCAAATATTTGACTTAATTGGTCACTAAATTCAATCATTACTTCTATTTTGTAGTTATTTAGCAATCAAAATCTAATTTGGTGACTATTTTAGTCATAATTAGCAACCATTTCATTTGGTAGCTAAATATTGATCTCTAAATAGCTTTTTTCTTATAATGTCTATAATTTCTCCTATACCTCCATAATTTTATAAGGGACAAAAATAACCCTAAGTCAGAATTTTAAAACCATCCCAACCCTCCACCCCCTCACCCCTGCGCCGTCTCCTGCGCCTTCTTTACCTTCTTCGTGGACGTCGTTCGCTTCTTCCTGCATCTTGTTGCCATGTTCCTGCACCTTCTTTTATTTGTATTTTTTTATAGTTTGTGTTGCGGTTGTCTGCACTTCCGTTGACGGTGGTGATGAATTGAAGAATGGTGGTTTGCAGGACTACGATACTCTTTTTCTCTTCCGAATTGGTATAATTCAAAATAGTATTTGGCTTCTGGATTAGGATGGGAGATTGAACTCGTTAAGTAAAAAGCCAACTAATAAAAAATGTAAAATTCTTAGCTCACTGTCTTCAGTCACTACAACCACTACAAACATTCTCCAATTATCATAATACATCACTGCCAATCGTTTAATTTATTGTCTTGTCACTTACCTTTTTCACTGCAATGCACAAACTTCACCTCTTACCTTTTCAGCCAATATTTCCATAGTTCACCATTACTTTCTTTATTTTTAGTAGGGACAACTTAGTATTTTCATGAAGGTAACTTTTGGAATTTAGGAAATTGTGGAGGTTTAGGAGGAAATTGTGAAGGTGGAGGAATAAGGCGTCTTAAGTGTGAAACTTATATTAAGGGTGATCCGATTACGGTCCGATAGTGGGTGACCCAATAGGCCTAGTAACATTGCTAGGATAGGCATACCATATTAGAAGTGGACTTTAAGTCTAACTCAACCTTACAAAGTCGTGTACTCCGTCAGCTGAGACTCCTCAACTCGAGCGTGAAACTTATATGTAAAAATGGTCCGATAGCGGGTCCGATAGGCCCAACAAATTATTAAGATAGGCTTTGATATAATATTAGAAGTGGACTTTAAGCCTAACTCAACCTTGCAAAACTGACTTGTAAAGTCAGGTTTACACCGACTTATAAACTATTAGAAAGTCTCATTTTCTAATCGATGCGAGATTTCTAACATTAAAAAAAAAATAAACACACAAGATAAAAAAAATCTAGAGATGCAATTGAACATTTCCATTTCCTCTCATATACATAAACCAGACAAAGGTGAAAACATACAAATTTCGTATAGATAGTCTATAGGAGGAAACCTCTTATATAGAATAAACAAATAATAAACTATTAAATGTAAAGTAAAAAATGACTAAAAATATAACCATCAAAAGTGATGACGTAAATTAGTTTAAAAATTATCTTAAAAATTTCAATTTTTTCTTAAATGGTTAATGATAAAAGAAATTAAGTGTAGTTGACTATATGATCATTAAGAATACTAAGGATTTAAGAGAACGAGAGAAAGATAAATACAAGAGTACATAAAATTTTATATTGATTGGATTATTCTCAAATTTACATCTAATTAAAGTTGGATTTTTGACTGAAATTCTTGAATTATTCAATCATAGGTAGTTCTATAATTAAAAAAAGACATACAAACTACTCCTTCTAACACCGTTTTAAGAACTTTACAAAGATAATGAAAACACTCACTTACCTACAATAAACACACAAAACACTAGAACAAAATTTACAAATTAAATAACTGATAAAGAAAAAAGAATATCACCTGACATATGACAAGTTTACAATGCAACCACCTTTTTCTAATGAATCTTGAACAATTTTTCTTTTTCATTCAAGATGTAAATGTACAATACTCTCAGAAAAATCTCTTTAAAAAAATAATAAAGCTCCATTTTTGAAAAAAATAGTAGAATGATATAATAAATGGAAAAGAGCTTCCTTTCTAAAAAAATGTTGAAGTAGATGATTTGATCAAAATAATTGATTATTATTGATCATAGTCGATTATTAAGTTCATTAACTAACACACAAAATATTTTAAAAACCATTTAATCAATTATTATTAAAATTAATCAATTATTTTCAATAGGTTGAGTTTTTCATATTGTTTAATATAATTAATTATATATTGTAATAAATGGTTATCTTCAAAACAAATAAAAATCATTTTTCACTAACATAATTAATTATTTTTTAGCATAATTTATTAGTTCATAATATAATTAATTATTATGTTCAGAAAAAAAATAACATAATTTTCAATTTAAATTTGTTAAAATTATTTTAAAAATTCAAATCATAGTTTATATTTTAACCATGTTAAATAATAAACAATAAAAAGAAAAACCACCAATATGAGATGCATGCATCATCATTAAATGAGTAAATCATATTTTTCACATGTTTTGCTAACGTTAAGCATTATATATAAACACGTTTGAATTGCTCTAATACAAGTTTCGGGGACTAATATGGTTTGACATATAAAATAACCTCACTGCTAAGACCACGGGAAGGGATTAATCTCAACACTATTTATTATTTTTAATCTGATGCATCTCTTACATATGTTTAAACCACTATCTCTAATTTCTTCAATTCAATTTTACTTACTTTCTAGAAAATTACAAATTTTCACATATGCTAATAATTGAAATAGGACATGTATATATTTTAGAAGGCCATGCTAACCTAACCTACTCGGTCAACATATCTTTTCTTCGTAAATAAAAAAATTGACAACTAATTGTAAATTGAAAAGGTTGAATTTCCCTCTATGAAAAATTGAAAAATTATTTGAGAAGATTTATCCCACGATTTAACGAATTTGACAACTAGTTGGAGTATAAGTTGACAATGAGTTTAAAGGTAAGTGCTTATGTATTTAATAGAATGTCAGGTAACGATCTAGTGGTGAATTTAAAATTAGGATTTAACGGGAAATTTTTTAAATAATAAAAATTAATAATTATTATCACATATTCGCCAATTAATAAAAAAAGATTTTAGTTCCATTTTAGGGATACAAATTATTATTTTTAAATCAAAACTAATATTCAGTTATTTTACAACGACAAAAATATGAAACTCTTATTCACATTAGAACAAAAAACTTAAAAGGTTTTATCTTTTATTGTTATTTTACCTTTTTTTTTCATGTAGAATTAAAATTTAACTTTTGCTAATCCACTTTTTAAAGACTTGTGTTAACGGTTGGTATATACAAATTATTAAAATAAAATTTTAATTTAATTAGAACATAAATATGAAAATCGTAAAAAAAATCTGAAACGCTTAAGAAAATCATCTAATTTTTAATTTTTAATTGATTTTATACTAATGGTAATATAAATACTATAGTGGCAAAATACAGTAGGTGTCTAGTTCTCCAGTTTGATCAACTTCATACACGTAATCACCTACAATAATTAATTAATGTTCTTCAATTTCATAGGCTACAACTTTTTACCATTGAAAATGAGAAGGAAGATTAGCTACTGATCAAGAACATAAATCGGTTCTTAACTTCAGAATAAAGTCTGAAGGAGTACGCTACGGCGCCATTTAAGAAGAAGGTCCCAACTTCTCCCTCTTCCCTCCTATATATAGACTATGCATTCTCACTAATTTTCTCATCCTTCCATACTAAACATATTTCGTTTGTGTTAATCTGTTATTGCAAGATGGCTTCGAAGAGGACGATATCATTTCTTATCCCAACCCTGTTGGCCATTTTCCTTTTCCTCTCCTCAGATGTGGCAGCAAGGGAATTGAAAGAGAGTAAGCTATTATCCTTTTACCTTGTTTTTCTTTTCATTTGGTACTTCAAAGCAAGAGACAAAGCATAAAATATTATCAACACGATTTCTTTTATTGTTGAAATTTATATGTTGGAAAATAACATTATTTTATAAAGGTACAAGTTTTATAATAATTCAATACAAAGAATCGTATATATGTTAGAAAGGCTTGTCAACAATTACTTTTACAAACTAAACATGTTAGTTCATTTGAAAAAGTAATTTTATACTATCACCAAAATAACTATACAATTTTTGCAAAGCGAACTACAATACCTATATATGCATATAAAAAAAAGTTTTCATATCATAAATACACGAAGAGAGTTAAACTACAAATCAATTTACCAGTCAAAAGCTTTTTTAAAGATAAAGTTTTTTAATAGATTTTTTTTTTTTTTTTTTTACATTATATGGTGCATTTCTAACTATTATATGGGATGTAGAATTTCATATAAAAATAAAAAATCTAAAAAATTTGGGAAAGTAGCTCCTTCCGTCGATAACACATATGTTAGTACGTAGAACAACACATGTTTATGCCTTTCTAAATGAATTTTTATGTAATATCATTGAAGCATTCATTAACCGAGCTTTTGAATGTATAATATGTTTACCATATAAAGGGTTTCTTAATCTTTTTCATTCGATCATAATGAACTCTCCTTCTAAACTTTTTTACGTTTTACAAATTATAACTATGGTGGTGGCTTCCCAGTTTCTGGTCGTGATCGTCGTGCCTTTGGCGATGGTCGCTTCTTCTTCGGAGGTCCCAACAGTGGTTCCTACGGTGGTGCCTACGGTGGATACTTCGGTGGACCCTACGGTGGACCCTACGGTGGACAATTCGGTGGACCCTACGGTGGACCCTACGGTGGACAATTCGGTGGACCCTACGGTGTTCCCTACGGTGGTGGGTTCGGTTTTGGCCCCTACCGTGGCTTTGGCAACGGTGGTTCATTCGGTTTTCCCTTCATTCCTGGTGGAGGCGGTGGAATCGGTAACTTTCCTGTTGGAGGCGGTGGAATCGGTAACTTTCCTGTTGGAGGCGGTGGATTCGGTAACAATCCTGTTGGAGGCGGTGGATTCGGCGTTCCTGGTGTTGGGAGATTGCCGTGATAGGTAGTGTTAATATGGGGATGTAGAAAGAGAGTTGAGACAGTGGAATTTTACGTACTTATTAATATATTTCATCAATAAAATCTCTTGTTCTTAGGAGAGGCATGGATGGATGGAGAGCAAAGATGCATGCATGCATGCATCCTTGCTTCTCTTTTCTCTTCACCTTTGTTACCACAAGAGATAGGTTTTAGCAATACGTTTTTACTTTATGCCTGTGATGTGTGATTAGTTTAAGAGCATACTTAAATATCTGCTGTACAATTAAGTTGTCTTCAATCCTGATTTTTTTCTTCTGCTATTACTATGTATCATCCCTCTTTGCTGTTAATTATAAGTTTGTCCTTAATTCTCTGTGTTTATCATCTCATTACAATTTACAACCCTGTGTATTGATTCAGAAAGCAGAAGGTCAATGCTGCAATATTTAATTTCTCCAATATGCCTAACTTAAATGAATAAGGACTACATGATCTTAAATTCATGATTACATTAAATGTCAAAAATAAAATCTTATAAATTAAAAGTATTCTCAATGAAAAGAAAAAATTACAGGGAAATCTTAATCCTTTGTCTATTTAAGATATGCCAGAAAAAACTAATCAATATATGAATGATAAGCGTGTTAAGAAGAAGAAATAAGGAAAGCTAATAGCTTACAGGCGATAATATTGTGGTAAAAGTAGAACAACTAAAAAAAGCTAAGGAACCAATATCACATAAAATATTTAAATTATGTTTCGTATGACATTTTTCTTTTGGTAATTTTTATTTTATTTTAAAACAATTTTTTAATTAAAAACTGTTTGAAGATTTATTTTAATTTGATTAAAACTAATTGTCTCCTTGAATGAAAAAATATTTCGACAATAGTGAACAAAAATATGTAAATTAATTTAATCGTATTAATTTGAAAGATAATTTTGTTTATAAAAGTACACAAATATATACATTTTGATCGTCAACTTTTAAAATGTCAAAAATGATTTTGAATTAAGAAAAACATTTTTTCAAATATTTTACATATATTAATTATATACTATATTTAAAAAATTCTATATTATTATTTGATAATATTTTTATAAAATTAAAAACCCTTTATTTAAATAGAATCGAATATTTCATTATATATTAAAAGTGTTTAACAGTTAATCCAATGAGTGTTTAAAGATATTGTTGTAATTCAGAATTAAAAAAATATTACAAATTAAAATATTTAGACAAAAAATAAAGTTACATTTAATATTCTAAACTAAATATTTTTTTAAAAAAATTAAGAACTTACAATTAATAAATAAATTTAAAATAACTAAAAATGTGAAATTTTGAGATAATCGGTGAAAAAAGTAAAAAAAAAAAAAAAAAAATATTTTAAGTGTAGGCAGGATTCAGAGGGGAGACTGCGTAAATAATCTTTAAATAAAATATAAATAAGCTTCCCAACTAAGTTTATTAAAACTAAGTTAGTATTCCTCAAAAGAAATTCATAAAAAAATGACTTTAAAAAAAAAAAAAGAATTCAACCCGCTTAATATGTATACTCATTCATCATATGATAAATCACCAATAAAAGAGATATAAAAATAGTACATAGAAATAATAATGTACAAACACATTTAAGTATAGCAGAAACACGAAAACAAGAATTAAATATTTTTTAATCGATCTTGTCTCACAGCATTCATCTTAATATTTTCTCTTAATTATTGTAAATTAAATCATGCATTTTAAAAAATATTTACCACCTAATGAAGGTTAATTCAGCAAATGAAAGTATTTTAATTGAAACATGTTTTAATATCTTATGTGGAATGTTATTTAAAATATCAATATATTATATATTTTATAAATGATATAAATGAAAAATAAAATTATACTTTTAATTGAAAAATAATTTTTCTAATTATTAATATTTTTTAAAGTAATTATAGCCATAAATATAAATTAAAAATTAACACATGTTTATGCAATTATTTAAATGTGTCTCTACAATTTTTTCAGAGACATGAGTTGTTAACCTATTATTTTAAATTAAATAATTAAATGATATATTTAGTCTACATATATAGGGGCAAATTTAGGTGGGACAATAATGTGAAGGTGTCTATCCCTTGGTATCTTTAGTAACTTGGAATAGTGTGTAGAATCATGGGAGAGGAGTGTGTTATGGTTTAGGTACAGAGATAGGCTTAGCAGGTGCATGTTAATCCCAATTGCTGGAACTGCTATTCTGAATTTGTTGTTTGGAAGTTACATAGATATAGAGACGAGAGGGGTTTAGGAAGGTACACATGAGAGTATCCTAGGGCTACAACTAACTTCTATCTGTAGGGCAATTTAGGTTCTTTGTATTTGCAGATGACACAGGGTATTCTATTTTTTTTTTTTTTTTGAGTTACTACTGATCTAAAAGTTAATTATGAAGTTATGCTGCATACAAAACTTCTAATTAATTGAAGAAAATAATAGCATATATCTTAAATCAATTGATTTTTGAGTTTTTTTTTTTTTTCCTGTTTTATGTGCCCACACCACATCATCTATCCTACCCACTGGATTTAGTGTCCAACCACTTTTGACTATTAACACCTTGTTTTTGTGTTGGTGCATCATCTCTCATTCCCTCTTTGATCATCTGTTGTTTAAGATGCTCACACAATGCAATTGGTGTTAAAGACCCTCTGGCAAAGAGTGCCCTAGACTATACCCCTAGGTCTGAAGGAGTTTAACTTTATTAATTACTGACTTTGTTAAGTTTAACTTATGTCCAGGAGTTGTTGTTGTTGGTGTTCGGTGAAAGAAAAGTAAAAATAAAGGAGAAGTAGGTGAGAGGATAATTTCAGAAATACTTTTTATATAGAAAAATATATTTATAAACTGAATTCATGGAGAAATCCAATTATGTACACATCAAGAATACTTAAGGGTTTAGTTCTCCTACACAAGACACAGTACATTCCCAAATAGAGACATAAATCTTTATTGCGGTCTCCCAAACATATAAAATTACTACAGCAAAATATTGCCCACTTGTACTTTCATGAGATGTTTTGGTTCAAAATCCATCATCTCTCTTTCTTTCTAATGCGTAGACTTACATAGTTATGCTTAATTTCTTTATATAGGTCCACCAGGTTGCAGTATGTTCATGTTTTTTTTTCGACAATAGTAAATATATCTATTCAAGTATTTGTGTATTTCAAGTATATCTATTCTTAAGAAATACATTTTGTAATGATAAAATAAAGATAGTTTTTTGTGTTTTATATTCTCTTTTTTCCCACTTTCTTTACTTCCAATGTTCCACGTCTTTCCCCCACTGAAAACAAGCAAGTCGTTAGTACTCCCTGCCGCTTACACAGTTGGACTATGTACCCATTCAGTGTCTTTTTGCTCCCACATATCATAACAAGTGTCGTTATTAATATCAACCATTTTTGTTTCCTAAATACAGAGTATTTCTACTCCTTTTCTGATTAAATCCTTTATGTACTTTCTTTTTCGCGGAACCCTAATCCCCTAAGTAGAATTGTAATACATTTTTAATTGTTTTTTGAGTTTCCTTTTTCGTGTTTATTATTCCTTCTTTCTTTATGCCTTCACTTGTGTATGTCATTCTTTCCTTTTTCATGTTTCGATCAACCCGCTGGGATACCTTTCTTTAAGGGCTCTAAACTTGCTTTACCTTTCCTGTCTTGTGGGATGTTGTGATATCTGAAATCCAACCGTTACAAGAAAATCCAACTGTAGCTCAAATCAAAAATTACAATGATGAAGTAATAAGAAGAGCGAAGGCCAAAATCTGTATTCACTCTGTTGTTTCTGATGTTGTATTCACTAGAATTATGTTTTGTGAAACAACTAAAGAAGCTTGGAACACTCTCCAAGAGACGTTTCAAGGGAATGAAAGAACTCGACAAATGCAAGTTCTCAATCTCAGAAGAGAATTTGAGATATTGAGAACGAAGGAGGCCGAGACCATTAAAGAATATTTTGATAGGCTCTTGGCAGTGATCAACAAGATCCGAGTATTACGTGAAGATTTACCTGATAGAAGGATCATAGAAAAAGTGTTGGTGAGTCTTCCAGAAAGGTTTGAAGCAAAAATCTCATCACTTGAAGATTCAAGAGATCTCACAATGATTTCACTAACCGAGTTGATAAACTCTCTGCAAATCCAAGAGCAGAGAAGATTGTTGAGAAAAGAGTTGTTGAGAGAAGAGTTGAATACTGCTGAAGGAGTTTTTCTAGCAAGGTCACAATCGAGTTATAAAGCAAAGAAGAAAGGCTGGAAAAATGAGAAGAAAAGTGATGAAGATGAAAATGACGAGAAGGAGAAGTACTTAGCATGTCAACACTGCAAGAAAACTAATCATCCACATTGGAAATGTTGGTGGAGACCAGATATGGTGTGTAATTCTTGCAATCAAAAGGGTCATATGGAGAAGGTATGCAAAAGAAAACAACAAGAGGTGCAAATTGCTCAAGAGACTAATGACAAGGAGGAGGACTTCTTTTTGTGGCCACTTGCTTTGCTAGTGACATCACTAATGAAACATGATTGATTGATAGTGGATGCACTCATCACATGACACATGATAAAGACATGTTTGTCAAGTTGGACAGAACCCACTCTTCGAAAGTCAGAATTGGAAATGGAGACTATATTGAGGTCAAAGGCATAGGTGATATTGCCATTAATGTTGGCTCAGGTACAAAAATAATCTCTGATATGTCCCTGAAATTAATCAAAATTTGCTAAGTATTGGGCAACTTTTAGAGAAAGACTATGTTGTTGTGTTCAAAGATAAAACTTGTGAAGTCTTTGATACAACTGACATTAACTTGATGTCAATAAAGATGAAGGGTAAAAGTTTCTCGATAAACTTGCAAACAGATCTTGTTTACTCTTCTGCAGTTAATTCGGGACAGATTTGACATAAAAGGAAGCAGTCTAGGAGGTCTGCAGTAGAAAATCATGGGAAGCCAGTAGTGGAAAATCATGGATTGGATTCTCACGATGATGTTAAAATTTCTAAAGAATTGATTGTGAAAAAGATTAAAGGCCTTAATGTTGTTCCAAAAATAACTAAACAAGAAGGTTCTGATGAAAATGTGGATGATCATCCTTTGAGAGGTAATAGATCCCTCTCTGACATATATCAAAGATGTAATATGGATGCTTTTGAACCTACTGACCATGAGGAAGCTCTCAATCACCTAAAGTGGAAAAAAGATAAGGAGGAGGAGTTATATATGATTGAGAAGAATAACACTCTTGTTGACATACTTTCAAATAGAAAGGTAATTGTTGTATATGATGGTTCAATTAACAAAAATAAAGCAAAGTTTGTTGGGTATTCTGATATTGATTGGGGTGGTTCCTTAGAAGATATGAAGAGTACTTCAGGATATTGCAAAACTTAAAACTATTTGTTTACTACTAGTCAGAAAGTTTGAATTCATAAAAAAGAAGATTAGAGTTTACAGTTCCAAAATCAAGGATGAGTGTTAGGAATTTGCTTCTGAAACTGCACATTGATTTGTTTTCGTTTTTTAATATGTCTTTAATTAGAATATTTGCTCTTAATTGATAGAAGTTATTTCAGTCACATATTTTTTTTGTTTTGTTTCTGCAAGTATTATAAATGTAAGGTATTGATGGCTCAGAAAAAAAAAAAAAAAAAAAAAAAAAGCAAGAACAATATTTTCTCTTCATATATATCTCCTCCTATTTCCAAAACACAACAAACAGTTGGATTGTTGATTTAACAAAATTGTATATATCAATAATAAAATCATTTGTGACAAAATAGCTTCGTTACAAAACAAGAAAAGCTTTATAATAGAACATGTATTATAAAATGTGACATCACAAAGTATATGAAACCAATTTAAAAGTCTTTGGTAATAAGTTTTGGTATTTTAATGTGAGTAAAAGTCTTTAATAATCTATATAATAATGGCAGAGAAAATTTAAATTCACTTTCCACTGTAGTACCATATCGATACTATATGCCAAGTAATGTGAAGAATTGGTGGAAAGAGGAAACCATATAAAGCTTATGAATAAGAAAACTAGTTCCAATTTAATTTGAATAAACATTTACAAAAAGAAGGAAAATAAAAAGTAAAAAATAAAAACGTGTTTGGTAATACAATTTTAAAAGAAAAAGTTAAAAATTTTAAGATAGAAAAGGAATAATAAAATTATACTTTGGAGTACTACTAATTCAATAAAAACAAAAAGTAAAATAAAACAATTATAAAATTGTGTTTATAAACATATTTATTTTATTTTGAAGTTATACTTCAAAAAAAATAAAAATTCGAGCCTTTTCTCAAAAATTTCTTTAACATCAAATTAGCTCACATCCGGAAACCACAAGCTAAATCAAATGTACACAAGTCCCTGGAAAGATCATCTATTCACATATCTCTAGGTTGCATGAATCATCTGCAATTGATGTTATGTAATTCCAAATCCAACTGTGATTAATTAAATTTTAAAACAAACATTCATGCTTGAATTTAAAAAGAAAATATTTTGAGAAGTTATGATTTATGCAGACACAGTCTAGAATTAGATCCTCACTAAAATTTATAAGTCTCCAAGAAGAATTATCACCTTCTACACGGAAATTAAAAGGTCATACATAAGCTATTCTAAAATTAAGTTCAACACGAAAATCTAAAATTAAGTTCAACGTGGAAATCCAGGTCCTATAAGGAAAAACTCGATGTAATAAAGCTACCAGAATGAGTAATGGTTTCACTTCTTTGGCTTCTTGTTCGGCTTGGAAGATGAGCCGCAGCGTTTTGCCCCACTAACCCTCTTTCGCTTTTCATCTTTTTTCTCCCTCATGTAGGGATTCCTTTCTTCAAATGCAGTGAAATCAGCTGGGTTTCTGTTCGTCTCACAAAAGCTTTCAGAGATATTGTTGTTGTTCAGGGACACTGGAGTTGCACGAGTATCACCACAATGTTGTGTTGGAGTTTCTTCTTCTTTTTGTGCAGAAGGGCCATTGAAGTTCCCACCACAGATTGCTGGGGCATGTGATTTTCCAGACAACTTACCTTTCAGGGAACCATAGGTCTGAGATGAACCAATTATATCCATTTTAGTCTTTGAACATTCACCTGGATTAGGGTTCTGAAGAATTGGATCACTGCCTCCTGTGGCAACATTCAAGTCCATAGATACTCCACGACCAATCTCTCTGTCAGTAGAAGGAAAATTCATTTCCTTCAACTGCTTAATCTGTGACTCAGCTTCAGTTTCATTTACCATATTAGGTTGAGATATTTGCATCAACGCTAGTAAAGCCTCCAGTTCATTGCGCTCCGTGGCCTCATCAGTTTCCTACAAGAAGATTGTAACAACTTTCATTTCATTGACACTGATGTGCTCTGTAATGAAAATTAATCTCATAGATAACAATAGCAGTTTCATTTTCATGTAGAACTGATAAAATAAAAGCGACCCCATTCTTGTATACTGTATTAAAACAGTTCCTCCTCTTCCTGGCAAAGTTGATTAGTTATTGATAATCATCTAAACTTGCCATAGAGATTCATTTGAGATTATCAATAAACTATATAGAAGTGTGCATGCATGAAAGAGTGACTTTTAACAAACCTGTCATAGGAATTCATGAGATTCTCACTAATAGTAATAGTTAATTAAATCAAATATGAAAACTAATATTTTTTATAAGAAAAATGTCCAAATAATTAAAATCTCTATTTCACTTAAACATGTTGCTAGAAATCATCGTGGCAAGGATTTTATAATAATTGTAGGAAAAGTAAAAGGGATAATACTTAGTTGTTATTAGGAATGTGTATTCCATTTCTTTACACAAGGAAAAGTAGAAAATGTGGGATAATATTGACACAATAAAACAAGTAGAAATGTGTAAAAATTGGTTTTTAGGTGGTGATTTTAATGCAAATAGAAAACCGAGGAAAGGAAAGATAGAAGTTTAGTTAGCATCAATAGGTAGAGGATGTTAGGATTCAATGAGTTTATTGAAAATATGAAACTTCTAAATTTACCCATAGTTAGGAAGAAAATTTACTTTTTTTTTTTTAACAGCAAAGAATAGAATTAATAGAAGTACTTTACGGATACTCTAACTCTTATACAAAGATCGCAAAGTCATATTAGTTTACATAATATGCCTTAATCGTCCCAGAATGACTCTACTGAGTACAAAATGACTGAGTAAAAAAATGTATTTTTGATAAATGTATCTCGAATCAATCTGGATGACATTGAAAGAGAAATATATAGATTAGGGACATAAACTCTTTATGTTTTTAGAAGTATGACAAAGTGATAGAATGTTTGGAAATGTAGTTAAGAAGTCATGGGCTGCTGACATGGGGAATGGTTGTGGCATGAAGTTTTTTTTTTGTTTTTGAACAGCACAAAAATGAATGAATAAAAAGAAGCACTTCAGGACTGTTTCAATTCTTACAATTCTTATACATGATACTGAATCAAGAACTAAGTGCCAAAAAATCTAAACATCTTTCTAGACATACTTAGTCACTTCTCTTGAAAACACCAAAAAGCACGAAGAGACAGAAACAAATACAATCCACACAAGAAACTAAAACCACCCGAGAATAACATGAACAAAATACTCCTACAAAACTATAGCATCTGAGTTATTGAGTATGGTCGCATCACCCTTACCACTTTACCCTGCAAAACCTAGCCACTCCCAAACTACCAATTACAAATCCCACCTTACTAACATGAAATGCTAGGCCAGAGAAAGTAGGCACATCACCAAAGATAAGTGCCAATCCGAATAAGAAAGAGTGATTCTCTTCAACTTAAACTTAATCTAAAGCCAATTCTTTAACTAGTATAAAGATATTGAAGGATAAACTAAAAAGATTGAAACAAGATTTGAAAGAATGAAACAGAGAGATTTTTGGGAACATAATACAGTCAAAGCAAAATACCATAAATGATGTCAATGAGTTGGATGAAAGGAAAGGAAGTTACTATTGGTAAAGCTTAGAAACTTAACATTCAAGTATGAATCCATGGAGAAACACAAATAAGAACTAAATGGTTAGAGACAGTGGACTCAAACTCTAATTACTTCCATTCTATAATTAAGTGGAGAAGAAATAGGAATAAAATCGGTGGTATTAAAATACAAGGGAGTCGTGTGAGACCCATATTGAAAGGATCGAACGATTGTGACATCAAATTAGAAGGCATAGTTCTCCCTTCAATTGCGGAAGAGGACAATAGATTTTTAAATTCCGGATCTTCTAAAACTAAAATAGAAAGTGCAATATGGAATTGTGAAAACAGCCAAAAGAATTTAATTTTAGTTTCATTAAAAATCAATGGAAAACACTGAAAGGGGAGATAACACAAGCAAAGAGGTTTTTACAATATGGGTAACATCCCTAAGGTGTGTAATGTATCTTTTTTGCCATTAATACCTAACGTGGATAATCCAAGGATTACATGTATATAAACTTATGTCACTGGCAGACAATATGTACAAGATTATAGATAAAGTGCTCTCAGGTTAAAACTAGTTTTACCTAAAATTATAGATTAATCTCAATACGTATTCTTAGAAGATAGGGACCAGTTGTATAATATGTTGCTAGCAAATACAGTGGTTGAAAAGTTGAAACATAAAAGTAATAGTTACATCATGGTGAAGGTATTATGAAAAGGCATATTAGGTTAGATGGGATTTTTTATGCTATATGATGAAAAAACTAGATTTTAATAGTAAGGAGATCAAATTGATGAATAAATGCTTGAAATCAGCCACAATCTCTATCTTAGTAAATGGTAGTTTGACCAAGAAATTTATACCACCTAAAACATTAAGACAAGGTATTTCTTTAACCATTTTTATGTTTATAATATACAATGTCAAAAGACTAGCATGGGTTGTAAGATAGGTTGGGTCAAAAAAACATATTCGGAGGGTTAAAGTTAGGGAGTAAAGAGATAGAGGTTATGTTGAAAATCTCATATCGACTAGAGATGAGGCCGGTGTGAGGGGTGTGTTGAAAATCCCACATCGACTAGAGAAATCCGGTGTGAGGAGATGCGTTGAAAATCTCACATCGACTAGAGATGAGACCTTTCAATAATTTATAAATAAGTATAACCTTATCTTACAAGCTTATTTTGTAATGTTGAATTAAACTTAAAGTCCACTTTTAATAAATTAATTCTATGTAGTTCGTAGATCACACATTTTTTTTTTCTTCTATGAGACTTAAATATAAAATATTTTAACTATTAAAAGTATTCTCAAGTAATTTAAAATTGTTTTAGGATTTAAGATAAACTTTTAGAAGTCTAAGATTGGAGGTATAAGTACTGGAAAGACTACTACGTACATATTCTCATTAATCCTTAACTACCATGTTATGCTTACATATGCCATTCACATATTTAGGTATGAGTGTTCGGGGTAATCCAAGAAAATCTAAGTAGAAGGAAAGGTGTCTATCCTTTATAGGTGGTTTGTGCCTTTTAAAATTTGTTGTCACGACCTTAGCACCTTTACTAATCCTTTTTCAATTTAGTGTCCAAGGTGGAAAATGAAATTAGGAAGGGAGAAGAAAAGCCCGGTTAAAAGAGGAGATTTTACAAAATCAAAAGAAGATAGAGGTTTGAGTGTCAAAGATCTAAAATATTGTAATACAACACTCTTGCTAAATGGAAGTGGAGATCAGGAACCAAGTAAAGAGATTATGAAAAAATACATTAAAATCTAAATATATAACATGGAATGCTATGATGGAAGTTATCATCAAACTAAATAATTGGTCAATCTACAATATAATATTTTAAATACGAAGAGATACTAAGGAGACAAGATTATACAAAGAATTTTCTTGATATACAATTCTCACTCATAAGACTGTCAATATGTTTAACCTTGTAACATTGATTATGTTTTTAAATGTGTTTAGGGTTTAGGAATAACAATAAATAAATATATATATATATATATATATATATATATATATATATATATATATATTATTAAGAGTACTTTAATTCATATACAATACAACAATATATACATTGTACAGCAAATAAAGAAATCAATCACCTTACAAAATATCATAAACAGTAAGAACTCAACATGGAATCCTTAAGTATAAAGAGTTCCTAAAGAAAATCTTGTTAAAGTACTACCTATACATTCTAGATATGTCCAGAACTAAGGTCAAATTATTTCACTACATGTAAACAGGCATATGCAACTTTTTTGTGAATGAAGTCAAGTATTTCTCCAATTAACTGTCATCCTCCACCTTTTATGTGTCATCCTCCACCCTTTATGCTATCTTACCATTATTTACAATCTAAGAAAACTAACACAATTTTAAAAACTTAACTATCTTGCAATTTTCTGGTTATGAAAAACTTCATTAGAAAAAAAAATTGAGGTAAAAAAGGACTATTGTTACTTACTTCATTACGAACTCCTCTTCCTTCTCTAGGAAAAGCACTTGTTAAAGAAAATCTTTGTTCTCCTGTAGGATCAGTTTCACCTGTGCCTTCTTGGATAGGCGTTAGCAAAGTTTGAGGGGAAGTATTTGAAGAAAGATGCAGTCCCTCTTCCAATCCTTCTTCATTTGGTGCAACTTGTGCTAAAGGACTTACACTGTATACAGACATATGCATTTGTGAAACTCTATCTTCAGCTCTTTGGATGGAATTGCTTAATGCTGCATCATCTTCATCTTCTTCTAGAACTAACTTTCTCTTTCTTGCTGGTTGACCCCTTTTTTCCCACTTCTCTGTGTCTCCTTCACCAACCACATTATCCATGACAGTTTTTCCTCTTTGTGAGTCAACACACTCACTCTCAGGATTTTGAGATTTTTGTCTTCCTCCTCTCTTCTGCTGAGCTGTTGGTTCACCATTTTCTTCAAGTATTTCTCTCAGCAAGCGCACTCTTCTCAATCTGGAAGACTGCTTAGCTTGAAGATCCTGAATATCATTGTCATTTTCTGCATTATTGTCACTATTACCTGCATGAACATTATCTTCTGTGACTGGCTCTTGAGGAAACCGTTCAGCAGTGTGTTCAGGCACAATATCTTTTTCAGTAATCACGAGGGCTTTCCCTGTAAGTCCACATGATTTTCTTAATTCTTGCCGGCCTTGGTTATCTTCACAAATCTGCTTCCCTTTGTCAACCACCTTTGAGCAACTTTGATCTTCAGTTGTGACATTGTTAACAACAAGCTCTGCTTCAGACTCACAAGCTACATTGCCTTCAACACCTGTCTCAAAATAAAGAGGAAACTTTTATTCTAAGTTGAGACTTTAAAAGTTCTAAAATCAAAATGTTATTATTATTATCATTGGTTGCTCAAAATTGTTGCTATACTACCTTATGAACATATTAGTTGAATAAATTAACTCACCTCTTTCATTTGTCTGCATTGATTGGATGAGGCTTGGACACACAGATCCAACATTCTCCATGTCAGGAACAAGGTCTAGAGAAAATAGAGAACATCAAGCCAAAGATTTTAATAATATTGAACAAAATACTCTTTTAGTGATGATTTTGAAGTTACCTGTTATTTCATTAATTGAAACCTCAGCAACATTCTTTTCCCCTTCATGTATTGGTATATGATCACTTTCCCTCTCATCATCTGTATCGGCAGTCAAGTCAATTACTTCTCTTGCAGAATCAGTTACAGTTTCTTGAATTCTCCTACAGCATGTCCTATGGTAACTTCGTTCACCCATATTATACACATTTTCTCCTCGACACACATTACAACTCCATGATCGGAATCTTTCCACAACTAGTGGAGGGAGTGATGATTGTGTCTCAGACCCATTTGTTTGTCGCATTTCAGCAACGTAACCCCTGCATCATTAATAAAGTGTTACAATTCTGAACCTAACTTGTTAAGTCATATTTTTAAAAAAACTTATGATATCTGTCCAACTCATTTTTAATTCAAAATATTTTTCTACAAATTATTACTCTATTTAACATTTTAGACCATGCAAAATACTTCATGAAATTATCTCCTATTTAAAAATGTAAGTCAGACACTACAAGGAAAGCCTCTCTGCACAACGTGGAATAGGTCAAGGCTACTGGCAAGAATATTAATCAGTTCTTAACAATATCTACTTATTACTTCATTCTCTGTGAACTTCAAAATGCTAGAATTTATAAGTCTTTAAATTCTCCAGAGTGTATGGTTACAAATTTGCCAGACTTAGAAATAATATAGAAGAATGAACTTATATTTTTTATAATTAGAATTCTGTCTATATATATATATATATATATATATATATATTATCTTTAGGGTGGACAGACATTTATTGATGAGGAAGAGTAGCAGAGTCAATTAAGAACTTGACTATTAAGGATAATTATATACCCTGTTTTGTTCTTTTTACTCAATCTTGTACTTATGTTAATATTATATATATTACAATTTTTTGTTTTCACCAAAATAAAGAAACAATCTTATTTTTTAAATTAACAAAATATAAGAAATTAAATAAAGTATCTATAATTCAATGACATTGGGCACTCCCTTTATCAACAAAAACTTATTAAGAAAATAAAAACAAGAAAACAAATTATATCTATTCAGTGAAAGAAACTGTATTTTGACTAATTAAACTAGAAGTATATATATAGAGAGAAAAGAAAAGACTTACCGTAAGGAGAAATGGTTACATGGTGGAGTGCCTTCTGTATTCATTTTAGAGGTATAGGCAAGATCTGTATAGAGTTTCTTAGGTTCCATTAGCTTGATGACAATTATGTGTTCCTTCTGTAGACACAAGCAACCACAACCATAAATCAATTTGAATTTAATAAAAAAAAGTGAAATAGAAAGATTACAGAGAAATAAAGAATTTTAAGAAACAATTTACATTACCCTAACAATCGATACAAAGTTTATGTAGATATAAGAAACACATCATTTATGTATATTACTGGAGATTATATAATTGCAGATTAGTGTGTATGTTTTATCAAGAAAGCTTTATAATTTTGAGAAGTGAGTATCAATTTTAGCTTTTGTAAGCAAAATAATATTAAGCCTTTGATATGGTTAGGAGAATAGGACTTTAAATATTGTCTATGTGTAAGTATTCTTTGTAAATATTTTAAATATCGTATATAAGAGTTAGAGCATCTCTGTTTCATTTATTTATATATTTCAACTGAGTCAAATATAAAAAAAAAAAAAACTATAATTTAAATTTAATTGTTATGTGTACCACTATATTCATTATTTAGTGAAAGACGATAAATATTCCAATTGAAGATGAAATTTCTAGATTTACCCCAAAGTGATAAGGAACCACTTAATTAGGTCGAAAATCATTCTACATTTAACACGACTCAAAATGTACAAATTTAAACATGAATTCTCTTCTCAAGTAATCTAGCCAAAGTGTGCTAAAACAAATTATCTTTCAACTAGAAGAGAATATAATTAAATATATATGTTAAACTTCAAAAAGAGGAAATAATTTTATGTTTATATAAAATCAATTTGGATAGGAATAAAAAAAAAAAACCCTAAAAGAAGTAAGATTACATATCTCTTCAGGTTCCTTAGAATATCAATTGCTTAAATTCAATTTATGTGTAGGTTTCATTTTGCTTAATACAAATATGCACAAATCATTAGGATTTTGTTTAGATAATGCTATTTCTTTATAATCTATCTATCTATATCTATACAGAACTTAAAGAAATTTTAATCTAGAAATTTAATTTTACAATAATAATAAGATGTAATTGAAATAAATTCTTCTAATTGTACCTCACAAGAATTAAATTACCACCAAAATTATTGCTTGGTTACTTCCTATTTCAAAGAGGCATTTAAGATTTCACAAGAGTGCTTGTGTAGCCACAAATGTAGAAGAGGAGAGGATCTAACGGAGTAGAGTAGAGTTCGCCGCGAAGGATGTTGATGATACCTTTTTTTTATTAGGGTTTCAGTCGAATGAAGCCGATTCACTGATTCCCTTTTGTTTGTTAGGGTTTCAGTTGGGTGAGATCGGCTATTTAGAGAGTAAAGAGAGAGAAAATGTGATAGAATAATTGTATGTGAAAGCTAAGATAATCTCTTTTTTTTAAGTTTTATATTTACTCTTTTATAATTATCATTTCTCTATAAAGAGAGTTTCAATTAAGTAAGACCGGCTCACTTAAAAGTAAAAAATAAAAGAAAAAGAAAGTAAATAGAATAATAATAAAAAAACAAAGGCTTTTTTTTTTTTTAATTTCATATTTACTATTTTATATTGTTATCTTTTTCTATGAGATATAATTAAAATAAATGTTACTAATTGTTCTTAATGAGAATTAAATTATTGAAATTAATATTACTTAAATAGTTTTAATAATTTAACTTTAAATAAGCCTGATATCAAAATATCATTAATTTTTATAAGACTTATTTAAAATTATTGTTAGTTCATTAAAAGTATAAACAATATTTTATAGTAATACTTTATAGAAATACATAAAGTCATAACTTTTTTATGTTGATGACAGTGAGGAAAGTATATGTGGGGCTCAATTTTATTTTATAAGTAATAAAAAATATAATTAAGGAAAACATAAATAAGAGTGTTTCAACCTATGTGTAAAGATGGACTAAACATAATTGTATCCAATTAAAGTTCCGAAAATCTTAAAAAATTGTGCAAATCTCTGTTTAAGAGAGCAAATTCTTTAAGATAAAAGTTTAAGTAAATAGGTAAGAGACAAAACTATGCAATAAACTAAAATTAAGATACTTTGAGTAGAATTCTTTGAATCTTACAGGTCTTCAATACTCTCTTGTATTAAATATCAAAGTGTGAGTTTAACAAGTAAAAATGAGAAAGTTGAACAATATATAAGAAAGAATACATACAAAATCAATATCTTAAAGGTTTGGGTTGAAGTTGGTTCACAAATTCGCACAATAAAACTGGGTTTGTAAAACCTACAAAACCAACATCCTTTGTCAATGAGAACCAACTAGTGTTAAAGAACTTTTACCTGACCTTAAGTAAAGCGTTTGATCAATAAGAGAGAGTTTAGAAACCAATCAAAATAAAAAAAAAAAAATTGTCTTAGGATACTTATTCATTATCCAAGTCCATGCATTGACTTGAGTCATATTAAAGATTTGCTCTACATCAACCTTAAAATCTTGAAGATGACCTTTATTCCTACTTAAACAAATACTCCAAATAATTAAATATTGCTACCCATAAAGTATCATAAACCTTGTTTTCATTTACATTCAAATGTAACAATCCAAAGTGATTAAATTTCTGTTTAATTAGGAAGTGTGATGTTGCACAGATTCCAACCCATTAATAATGCATATCTTACACTCTCCTAATAACACTACACCTTAGAAAAATATGACCAATAGTTTCATCCTTCTCTTCACATAATGCGCACAACCTATTACTCAACTACATATATCTATTATGTACGTTATCCTAGGTAAGTACCCTATTAAGTAAAACTCTCCAAGCCAACATCTAAAGAAAAGAAAATGTTTTATATTTTTAAAAACATTACATAATACCTCGTCCTCATCTAAAATCCCTTATTTAAAATATTATAATGATGATTGTATATTTTTTCATTTAACCCAGGGACTAGTTGCTGCATGTTTTGTACAACGGTTAAAACACTCCTTAAGTGTTTCTTATTAATTTATTTTCATTTTTTTATTGCTGATAAAAAAACATAAAGTCATAATTTATATTTTAAAAAATCAATAATTCATATTTAAAAATATTAATTTTTAAGAATTTTAATTATAGTATAATTATATATGTTCAAAATATTTATTATTAATTTTAGTTATATATGAGAAACATTTAACTTCATCATACAATACATTACAAGAAAAAAAACTATTTAAAATATCAATATTTTTAGTTATCAAATGAAATGATTGCTAATTGTAATCAAAATAATCACCAAATTAAATTTTGATTGCTAAATAACTACAATATAAAAGTAATGATTATTTAGTGACCAATTAAGTCAAAATAATTGGTATTTAACATTAGCTACCAAAGTTTTAGTGACTTATACCATTAAATTCTAAATTAGATACCAATTTAGAACAAGTATTTAGAACAATTCTATCAAGGTTTTGTTGGCATATTTCAAAACTACGGAAGCATTACACTATGGATAACACATTTTTATGGATGTTAAAATTATAAAAAAAAAGTAACTCCTGTAAAAAGTAATATTTTTAGTATCATATTGACCATTTTTGTTTTCTGATTTTCTTGTAATTAAATCCATGTTTTTCACTTCTTTATAGCTTAAAACAACAAGCTAATTAAATGAACATATGTCCCTAGAAAGATAATGGCTTCACATATCTCTTGATTTGATGAATAATGGCAGTATTTGAATCTAAAAACACTTTTCTTTTAATGTTTAATATTTTCTGTTAATGACTACAAGGAGCATGAGCATGATGAAGTGGAGGATAAATTCTCATGTTAGGAAGCCGTTTGATCACTAATCATGATGTATGGTAAGAATAATAATAAAAAGAAAAAACTCACCTTGATTAACTAAGTAAAATAACATACTTCTAAAAGAAGGAGGACACGACCAAATATTTTCTGTTAATGTCCAAAGCTTTTCTGCAGTCTAGGTTCAACCATAAATCACAGAGTTCAGATAACACTTTTTGGAAGAGGAAGTTTTTTAAACATTTGGCAGGACATAAAAGAAAGAGCTTTGTCAAATCTTTTGCAGGCAAAAGGGTATTTGGCTTCGGCAGAGAAGTTGTGTAGAAAAAAGCATGCAGTAATCAGAGAAGGAAGGCAAGCATGGTCAAGAAATTAAACAAAACCACATAGACAGCCTTAGTATGTTTGAATCTTTTTGAGAAGGCAATCATGAGCTAATCTTTTTTAAAACATGGTCCTTTTTGGCTGTTTGGATTCTATCTGTAACGGAATAATGGGGATAATATAATTCATAGAGGCATATCACAAGTTCTTCTTTTAGAAATGATGTGTTGGTGTTTTGTATAAAGGCTTGAAGCACCATTTTTACTTTCTATTAATTTATTCATTACTGATAAAAATAATAGCAATTCCAGGTCTCAAAAAAGAAAAGCTCATTGTAATAAGGCTACCACCAGAACCAGAATGAGGAATGGTTCCAATCCGGCTAGGCGTTCTTTGTCTTCTTGTTCTGCTTGGAAGATGAACCGAAGGGTTTTTCTCCACTAACCCTCTTTCGCACTTTATCTTTTTTCTCCCTCATGTAGGGATTCCTTGCTTCAATTGGAATGAAATCAGCTGGGTTTCTGTTCGTTCCACAAAACCTTTCATGGATATTGTTGTTCAGGGACACTGGAGTTGCACGAGTATCACCACAATGTGGTGTCGGAGTTTCTTCTTGTTGTTGTGCAGAAGGGCCATTAAAGTTCCCACCAAAGATTGCTGGGGCATGTGATTTTCCAGACAGCTTACCTTTCAGGGAACCATAGGTCTGAGATGAACCAATTATATCCATTTTAGTCTTTGAACATTCACCTGGATTAGGGTTCTGGAGAATTGGATCACTGCCTCCTGTGGCAACATTCAAGTCAATAGATATTCCAAGACCAATCTTTCCATTTAGCATCTCTCTGTCAGTAGAATCACAGTAATGTGGGAGGTTCAGATCAAAATCCATTTGCTTGAACTGCTTAATCTGTGGCTTTGCTATGTTATTTTGAGATATTTGTAACAACGCGTCTAAAGCCTCCAGTTCATTGTGCTCCCTGGTGACCTCATCAATTTCCTGCAAGAAGATGGTAACAACTTTAATTTCATTGGCACAATGGAAATTTCATAGGTACAATAGCAGTTTCATTTTCATACACGAATGATAAAATAAAAGCGACCCGTTCTTGTATTCTAAATTAAAATTAAAACATTTTCTCCTCTACATGGTTAAGTTAATTACTTATTAACAAACAACTAAACTTGCCATAGAGATGCATTTGAGATTATCAATAAACTAGGCGTGCATGAAAGAGTGGCTTGACAAAATAGACATAGGGATTCATGAGATTCTCATCAGTAGTAATAGTTGATTGAATCAAATATGAAAAATGATATTTTTGATAACAAAAATATCCAAATATTTATAATTTCTCTTTATAAAAGACATGCTACAAGCTTAATTACGTGCCTTTGACTCTCAGACACACAACCGCTGATAAATTTTTTCGTAACAACGTTGAATCAACCTCATAGCACAGTATTTGCGTGTTTTTACATGACACTCAAATTTGTTATGTGTACTGAAATTTTTAAGTAGATTCCTAACAGAGTATGCTTAAATAAAAGTTACAGCAAACATATAATTATTGACAGGAGCAATTTCAAGAATATGAAAGTAAAATTTTATTCAAAATATGATATAAAGGTATTGAAAGTGAAAGATGTTGTGATAAAAAAAAAAAAAACAGTAAGAGACTTACAAATGTCTTAGTTATTTCATTATACAATCTAAATAGTTCTAGCATTATACATTGTCTATTAATATCTTTTATCATCTTATTCCATTTTGTATAGTTTCAATGTATTTGCAAATGACAACCAACACAATGACTATTACCAGCATTCCAAAAAATTTCTAAAAATACATTTAGGATCCTTTATTGTGTTTTTATCTTATTTTACAATTACTTTTCGAGAATGACTTACATTTTTAAATATACAAAGAATTCAAACCTCTCGTTGAAAAAAAAATTGAGAAACATACAATTTTTTTTTAGAGTGATCAAAATAGAAAGTATAACTCACAAATTTCTTAAGTTTAGTAAAAATAAAAGAATTTAGTGATAACTTACAATTACATATTTCACAACATAATAACATGTCTAAAACAACTTACACTAAATTAACGTTAAAGAAGAAAAACTTACCTAAAAAATTTTAGCCAAAGTAATTTACACGAGTATCTATATACTTTAACAAATGACTAACTAAGTCCAAAATTAAATTTATATTGAAGCTTAAGGTGAACAAAAGTCATCATTAAGCTAAATAATGAAGAATTTTTGGATTTATCTACTTTAGGATGATTTAGATAAGAGACAAAAACTATGTTACAATTTTCTGGTCATGGAAGACTCCATAAGAAAAGATTTGAGAGAAAAGGGCTTATATTGTTACTTACTTCAATACGAACTTCTCTTCCTTCTCTACAAAAAGCATTTGTCAAAGGAGATCTTCTTTCTCCAGTACGATCAGTTTCCCCTTCTGGGGGTTCTTGGCTAGGCCTAAGCAAAGTTTGAGGGGAACTATCTGAAGAAAGCTGCAGTCTCTCTTCCAATCCTTCTTCATTTGGTGCAACTTGAGCTAAAGAACTTACAGTGGATACAGGCATATTTGAAACTCTATTTTCAACCCTTTGGATGAAATCACTTCCATCTTCATCTTCGTCTAGAAGTAACCTTCTCTTTCTTCCTGGCTGACCTTTTTTTTCCCACTTCTTTGTGTCTCCTTCACCAACCACCTTATCCATGATAGTTTCTTGTCTCTCTACAGACTTATCAGAAGGATTTTGGGGTGGTCTTCCTCTTCTGATCTGCTCAGCCATTTGTTCATCATTTTCTCCAAGTATTTCTCTAAGCAAGCGTACCCTTCTAAATTTCTTAGAAGACTTCCTTTTATGAAGGTCCTGAATATCATTTTCATTTTCTCCATTCTTGTCACTATTACCTGCATGAACATTATCTTCTGTGACTGGCTCTTGAGAAAAGTGTTCAGCAGTGTGTTCAGGCACAATATCTTTTTCAGTAATCTCGAGGGCTGTCCCTGTAAGTTTACGTGATTTTCTTGATTCTTGCATGCACTGGTTATCTTCATAAATCTCCTTCCCTTTGTTAATGACCTTTGAGCAACTTTTATCTTTAGTTGTTACATTGTTAACAACAACTTCAGACTCACAAGCTACATTGCCATCAAAACCTGTCTCAAAATAAACAGGAAAATTTTATTCTAAGTTGAAACTTTAAAAATTCTAAAATCAAAATGTTATTATTATCATTGGTTACTCAAAACTACCTTATGACTATGGTACATTCTATTAGTAGAATAAACTAACCTACCTCTTTCATTTGTGTGCGTTCTTTGGACGAGGCTTGGACACACATCTGAAGATCCAACATTGTTTGACACTTGATGATTGTGATCATTCTCCAATTCAGAATCAAGATCTAGAGAAAATAGAGAGGATTGAGTCAAACATTTTAAAATATTAAACAAAATACTCTTACACAAGTGATGATTTTGAAGTTACCTATTATTTCATCAATTGAAACCTTAGCATCATTCTTTTTCTCTTCATTTATTGTGATGTGATCACTTTCACTGTCATCACTATCACCAGTCAAGTCAATGAGTTGGTTAATATCAATTTCTTTTCTAGCATGAACACTCTTATGCGTCAGAGTTTCTTGAATTCCCCTACAGCATGTCCTTTGGTCATTTTGATGACCGATATTAAACTCGTTTCCTACTAGACATAAATTACAACTCCACGATCTGAATCTTTGGACAACCAGTGGAGGAAATGATGGATGTGTCCCATTTAGCGGCAATAGTGAACATATGTTTAAGTCTTTTTGGCGGAGTTCAGCAACGTAACCCCTGCATTATTAATAAAGAAGTGTTACAAATCTGAACCTAGCATGAGAACATATCTATTTTCTTACAAAAAATAATGAACCCTACCCACAGCATTTTTAATCTAAAAGCTACAAATGTTTCTATAGAATTCTTTTCACAAATATTATCATCTTTTTTCATCAAGAAATAATATAAATAAAATATAACAATATTTACAATGATCTTATTTTATTGCAAATATGTTCATGAAATAGACTCTACTCTATTGTTCTTCAGATTATATTGTTTAAATCTATTTCACTCTCACTCCCTCTTTTAGAACAGTCCTTCCATATGTAATATTGTGTTTGATTTCCAACAAAAAAATTATTGTTAGGTTATTTGATTCCTTACTAGCACATAGCATCTTGTCTCCAAACTCTTCTTTAGACTTTTGATGATTGGTGAGTTTGGTATATATTTGCTCCTTGAAAATCTGATACATGTAACAAAATACTAACCTACTTGTTTTTTTTATCAAAAATATAATTAATGGAAACATGTGTTTTAACCTATGTATAAAAATGAACAGAAACCTACTTATATATTGGATAATCAAACTTCGAAAATCTTAAAAAATTATATAAATCTTTGTTCAAGAAAGTAAATCTCACAAGACAAGTCCAAGTAAACATCTAACAGACAAAACTATATAATAAATATAAAAATTCTTTGAATCCTAGAAGTCCGAACCCTCTTTATTTATTATTTCTGTATCATAATCTTTTTAAAAGTTTCATTCGTTATGAATAATCTTTTTAAAAGTTTCATTCGTTATGAATGTTGATAATTCGTTATGAATGTTGATAATTTAAAAACTGATTGATTTTTTTATAGAATTAGACCCAATAAACTACCTATCTTCGTCATTTGAACCCAACTCTTATGATAAAACCTTGTTTATTGCACAATAGCTAACATTGCATATAAATTATATCTTTCCCTTTACCTTTATGCCTATCAGACTAAATCAGAAGAACTACATATGAAATAAGTATTCTAAACATATATAGACATAGATGAAATAAAACTTAAAAAAACGCAGCAGAGAAAGATTAAGACTTGACAATTATACATAAGAAAAAACGCAGGAAAACTTTTATTGCAACAAGTAGACAACCTTTGTGGTGTCTGAAAACATCATTTAAGTGAATCATTTTCCCTCTCAAGAACATACTTCAAGCCTTTTGGCTAAAGTTCATACTGCAGAGTCCTTATATATCCTTCTTTTAGTTATCCATCTTCTCATATTACGACAAGTAATTTATACAGATAATAAGATATTGGTATCAGACGGAATAAGTAAAACTTGCTTTAAGGACTTACTTGCTAACCATACTCAAAGATTTAACTGTGTTCTTATAAAAATCTCTTCCATATATTTAAATCATATATCTTTTAAATATTTATAGATCATATACTTCTTCTACAATATTGGATAGGAGCATTTCTCAAATGTTTCCGATAATAGTCATTTGCCAATAGAAAAAAAAAACTTATATAATATCTCTATGCTTTACTAATTTATAGATTTTGTGTTTTTCAGGTCCAAAATTAAATTTATATTTCAACAATATCTACTCATTGCTTAAGTTGTAAACATCAAAATGCTAGAACTGTATGTCTTTAAATTCTCAGATATATATAGATTTATTACTCCTAAAATAAATTTTTTTTAAAAAAATCTCATCCTACTTTTTATTCTTTTAAATATAATGATTGATTGTAATTAGTTACTCATTTAAGCTATTAAATTTGAATCGAATCACAAAGATAGAATATAGTTCTTCTAAAATTTATTTGAAGTAATTTTAGTCTTTAGATTAACAAATTATAGTAAATTCAATAAACTATTCAATGATCTTGTACACTCCCTCCATCAACAAAATCATTAAGAAAATAAAAACAAAGATATAGTGAAAGAAAATATATGTTAATCTTATACAAATTAAACTAAATTCTAAATTCCAAATCCTCGAAATATAAAGAAAAACAAAAGCAAAAGCTTACCGCAAGGAGAAATGGTTACACGGTGGACTGTCTCCTTTATTCATTTTAGAGGTACAGGTAAACCGGTATAGAGTTTCTTAGGTTGCATGAACTTGATGACAATTATGTGTTCCTGCTGAAGAGTACAAGCAACCACAGTTATAAACTAAATTGAATTAAAAAAAAAAAAAAACAAGTGAAATTGAAATCAAAATATAAACCTGATCTTATTAAAATCAATATTTCAGTCAAAATCGAATGAAATTCAGACAAATATCTATAATTTAGGTTTAAGTGTTATGCGTATCACCTATATTCATTGTTGAGTGGAAGATATTCGAATTAAGTGATTGGGAGTCACTTAAATGAGCAGCTGTAGTAAGATAGAGAAGGATCGCTGAAGAAGATGTAGAAGATTCCCTTTGAATTGTTAGGGTTTCATTTAAATGAACTCAGCTCAATATGAAGGAGCAAGAACGAGAAGGTGTGAGGCATGGTTGGGGGCGAAGATCTACATAAAGTCTTCCTGAGTTTCATTTTTTCTTTATTATTATTATTTCTTTTTCTTTATGAGATGTACACTTCAAGATAATTAAATTATTGAAATTAATAGTATTGAGATAGTTTTAATAATTTAATTTTAAATGACTATTCAACACACTTTTATTTTTATGTATGAATTGTTATTATAATTATTGTCATTAGAATAATTGTCTGATAAGAAAATAAAATTAAAATAACTATAAAATTGTCATCAATATTTATTATTGAAAAAACATTACAAAACTCATATAAAAGATATTAGTCTATAACATTAAATCTAAGTTCGGGAATCAATTATAAGTAGAGAAGATTGCTGTTCAAAAAAAAAAGTAGAGAAGATATTAATATTTTACAATAATGTTATTAATAATTAACTAAATATATTATTTATACTTTTAAAATATTTGTCTTTTGTGGTAAAGAAGTTTTAAATAATATTCTAAAATTAAAAAAGTTATTATTATTATTATTATTATTATTAAAATCATGATATAGGATTTTTTTTTTTTTGAACAGCAAACCCTAAAATTATGATATAAGATAAATGTTAATATTATAAAATTTTTATATTTAGCTTGACAAAAATGGTTTCATTCTCTTAGGTACATCGAGGTTCAACAAAAAATCAAATGTACATCTTTAGGTATAAAATATTTGTGTATTGATAAATTGTTAAGTTTTTATTATTTTATTACATCCCATTACATTGAACTATTACAATTTATATATCCAAATAAAATTTGAGAGGTGTACACCTAAATCTATATATTAGTATATTTCTCCATTTTATTATTACTATGTTACTATTTTATATATTTCTCCATTTTATTATTACTGTTACTATTTATTTTATTTTTTTAACAGCCAAAAATAAAATTAAAATTACTGTTACTATTTATTAGTTCCTATATTTATAAACTGTCGTTTAAGGTTTCTTTACACAAATAAGTAAAGGCATTAACTTTTATCATTTGTAATAAATTTTTTTAAGTTTTTTACAACAGTATCTTTATCATTTGATATTTTTTTTATTGGTTGAAAATCACTCCACTTAATTATCTTCTAACTTTATGATAAAGAAGTATTCAATCTATAATGTACACTAGATGAAACATTCTTTTTTTCATATAAAAAGAAGGTTTCCTCTATACTTTTTAATCTTAATCTTTACCACTAGAAATCTTGATTTGAGAAATTATAAGAAGAATTTTTCTTCGTTCACAAAAAATTGATATTACTCTTAATTTGACTCTATATATATTCAATCTAAAATTTAAAGAAAAAAATCATTATTTCAAAAATATGAGTACAGAAGATAGATTTTCGTTATATGATATCGATTAAATATTCAAATCACAAATCCAGAAATTGAAAGTAAATATTTCAGCAAGAAAATTTCACACTTTTTTTTTTTTATCAAACTTGAATGTTGGTGCATAGGATACGTTTTCTTGATTAATGAGAAAATAAATGACAAAGATGAAAAACATAACTAAATTCTCTATTAAATAATTGATTGATATCAACAATAATAATACCAATATTAATAATAATATTAATATTAATTAACATTAATAATAATATTAATGTTAACATTAATATTAATAATAATATTAATGTTAACACTAATATTAGTTATTATTAATTAATATTAATATTAATATTAATGTTAATATTAATATTAATGTTAATATTAATATTAATGTTAATATTAATATTAATAATGATATTAATACAAATTTGTAAGTATTTAAAATTTAAATAATATATTTAAGTAATCAGAATTTGTAATTATTTTTTTAATACAGATCTATATATAATAATCTGGGATTAATACTAAATTTATTTATAAATTTATATCGATATATAATATTATATATGTAACTAAAAGGAGTTAAATATATTTTAAATATTAATTTTAATTTGATTTTTATGCAATGATAGTGATTATGACAATAATTTTAGTTATGAAACCAAAAATAACTTATTATGACTAAAGGAGATAAACATTATAAGTTGTTTTGGAAAATGCTTTGATTTTGAAGACAATGTTAATATTAGAACATAGATGCATCTTACGTGAAATTGGAGACTTGGTCATATTACTGAAAATATGCTAAACTTTTTATCGAAAAGGACCTTTAATGAAAACTGCAAAGAATTATTTTCATTGCATGGTTACTTAACAAAATAAGGTGACCTTTAAGAAGCATCGTTCCTGCAATAGAATTTCAGTGGCTTAAATTAGTGCATTAAGATGTCTGTGATCCATTAAAGATGTTAACACCCGATTTTATCTGAGTAAACAATATTATTTATAAAAAAAATATAAAAAAAATGTGTATTTAATTCATTAAAAAAAATGAAAGTTTTTATCTTTTATTTAAATTATTATAAAAACTAAAAAAATAAGATTTTATTGTTTTTATATTCAGAGAATATAAAAAAAATAAATACATATAATTTGAATTTATTAGTTTTTTTAAAAATAATATTAATAAAAAATAAAAATAAAGTAAAATTTAAAATAAAAATTAAAATTAAAATTAAAAATATAAAAACAAAAAATAAAATTAAGTATAAAATAAAATAATTACTAAAAGAAATAAAATATATATATTTATGATAAAAAAATAAGATAGTTTTAAAATTGTTCCTGGTCACTCACCTCTCCTATTTTGTTACTTAATTTCAATTTTAAACTATTAAAATAAAAATCAAAGGCAAAAGAGTTATGAATTTCAGTGAATCCCAAACCACAGCCACTACTCCTCCGTCAACTCCCACCAAGCTCAACCTTGCTTCCAACACGGTTCATTCCAACCATATTCTGACTACAATTGCTACCGAGTTCTAAATAATTTTAGATTGTGTTGGGCCGTACACGTAATCAGATATTTAATTGTATTATTATAAATATTTCTTTAGATAATAAATTATCTTATTAGTATGAAATTTTGGAAATAAATTTTTGAATATTATATTTTAAATAATTTTAAATAGTTGATAATCACATGGTATTTAATTTTGTTATTTTAATTTTTTTAATATTAAATGGTCGTAAGTGTTATATAATATTTAATACGAAACTTTCTATAAATAAATATTAAAATTTTAAAATTAAAAAAATTAAAATTTTAAAAATTAAAATATATCTTTTGTATTCTAAAAATTAAAATATGAAAAATTCTAAAATTAAAAAAATATTAATCTAACAAACAAATTTTCTTTAAAACTAAGTGATCTATGATTTTTTATTGTGCATAGGAACAAAATCAAATCTTGTTAGACCCTAAATGAAAAATATTTGCTTTTTTTTTTCATTTTGTTTCTTCTCATAAAAGAATAAAATCGTGTTTACTCATTTAAGTAAAAGTACAATTTTAGAATGATGTTAATATAATTGATTCTGACTCAGTTTTTTTTTTTTTTTTTTTTTCTTTTTTTAATTAATTTTTATTATATTTTTTTTTTTTTTTTTTTTTTTCTTATTCTTTTTATAATAAACTGTGATAATAATTTCTCTTTATTTATTTATTTTAAATGTACACTTTATTTTGTTCCATTTAATGATAGTTTCAATAAACTTGCGAGTCTATTCTTTGAAGATAAAAGATCAAGGGTTTGGAAAAGTAAAAACAATACAATTATATGATTTTATTGAAAGACAATTAAAAAAGAACCTGAAGCACATTTGTGTAACAATGGTATTAAGTATCGTAGACATCTTAATGTCTATTATAAACAAAATAATATTGTGCATGAGAGGATGAAAAATACATTGATTACATGATTGAGATATATGCTCTTTAAGGCTTAAGTTCCCAAGAAGTTTTAGGATGAGGCTTTGCATACTGTAATACATGTTATCATTATTTATCATACTATTGCTTTGGACAGTGACGCACCAAACAATAAAAGATGGAAATTTGAATCAATAAGAAATGAAAATTTGATAAAGAAATGAAAAAAAAAAAAAAAAAATGAAAAATAAAAAAAAAAAAAAAAAAAAATTAGAAAAAAAAATAAAAAAAAAAAAAAAAGAATGAAGAAAAGAGTGTTAGGACTAAGGTTTACTATAGAGATATTTGAAACGAATAAAATAGAAAATTAATTAATAGATTATAAACATTTATTCTTTATTTTGTTAGAATTCTATCTCCTTAAACTGTTAGTTTCTTTGAAGTCTTTCTAATTTTAGAGAATAATTTAAATATTGTTTCATTGTTAGAATGCAATTTTGAAGAGGTAGGACTCAGATGATCAAATGTGTAAGTGTTATATATATATATA
>Ga0209700_102439_pt1 | contig 37632 bp, 12 predicted proteins | sample SiratroredBW_FD_187528 | JGI IMG/M metagenome (GOLD analysis project Ga0209700, IMG submission 187528) | Root nodule microbial communities of legume samples collected from California, USA - Siratro red BW (SPAdes) (version 2) | ecosystem: Host-associated > Plants > Roots > Nodule | place: USA...
CAATAGAAAGTTATTGGGAGAAAGAACTATAAATGAATAAGGTATTACAAATAGGAATAGATAAGGTACTTACTCAACTTAGTCGACCACACTTTCTCTTGTGTAAGAAAGGATGCCAATACGCACACTCTATCTCAGCTTTTATAGCCACTAGATTGGATCGCTCATGGTCCAAGTTTTGCACATTTAATTTCTAAAGACAAAAATTAATTTCATAGCCCTTTTAAATTAAGAACTATACATTCCAATAGAAATTGGATTTTCATCATTGTAATATAAGTATACTTCTTTCATTTTTATACATTAAGTTTTCTTGTTAAAATATTTTTTTAGAGGATGTTGAATATTTTTTCTAAAATGGGTTTAATTAATTAATATTTGCTTAAAAAAATAATGAAATGATATCACTTATAAATATTTATAAATACTTAAAAAATAATAATAACATAAATATTTTAAAAAAAGTTAAAAAAAAAAACCCATTTAGGACTACCTTATCTCTTCCCGTGAGAGATAAGACAAGATTCAAAAAATCTACAAACATTATCTAAAATTTAAAAGAAAAAAATAGAAATAAAATTTTTACCATGTAAATATAGTGTGAGGATAGAAATATGATGATGAAAAGAAAAAAAAAAAGAAAAAAACAAATAGAAAGAGAGGAAGAAATAAAAGGACAGAAAGAAAAAGAAAAGAAGAGAGAAAAAAGAAAAAAGATATACCATCTTATAACATCGAGTACATTGTAATTACTAAGTTAAAGAAAATTAGATAATTTATTTATTTATTTATATTATTTAATTTATTTACTTTGTTTATTTTTATTATTTAATTTTGTCTATTTATTTATTTCTGTTATTTAACTTATTTTAAATAATGTATTAGTCTATTTTATTTATTTATATTATTAATTTATTTTTAGTTACAGTTTATTTTATTTAATTATAATTACATTACATATATCATCTCATTATATATATAATTATTGATTATGGTTTTTGTTATTTGTTTTATTTAACAAATAAATATTATAAAAAAAATTATGTTATAATAAGAATAAGATCATTGATAAATAATGATTTGAAGATATTGTAGATAAAAATTTAATTAAAATTTAAATGACTAAATATTAATTAAGAATCAATTATACCAGATCATATGGATTAAGTTTATAAGACTGTGTTACTGTGTGAAAAAAAAATCGGTTTTACCATATGAGTGTCACATGACTATGAAATGTTAATGATAATATGATATATGAGATGAATTATGAAAGCTTGATTTGTTGTTATTTGATTGAAATAAAAATTTAATTTATAAAAATATATATATTTTTAAACTCTCTAACTTATCCCTTTTCTTCAGTGTGGTGTTTATTTTGTTTTTAAATTTATCATGATCGTATATTACAAGTAAATAAAAGATTTGACAGATAGTGTTACTTATTAGTGAGTTGACGAAAAAGTTTTATTTTATTTTATTTTATTAGAAATATATTTTAAAAATATAATAAATGTATGAATATTTCTATTTAAATATATTATATAATTTCTATACAATAAAGTTTTTATGTGAAAAATATAGAATATCAATTTTTAATACATAAAACAACTTTCGCAGTACTTGTAATAGGATTTTAGGAATAACATTTTGATGTCTGCGTAGAGAAGAAATTAAATAGCTTAAATTAATTTCCATATTTAGAAGAGACAAAATTTGAAAATAGTTGTTAAATTTTTTGAAATGATGTACTATTTTTTCTTATTTTTATTTTTATTTAATTAAAATTCATTTAAATTTTATTTTATTTTTTCGCTCTTATTCGTACACTCTTTTATTTATATTCATTTTATTTATCTCTTTTTTAACAAAAAGCCTATAAGAAAATTTATGTTACTCTTCGTTGATGTAAATCAAATACTAAACATATTCCAAAACAACACACTTCCAACATAAGAACCGATTAAACTTCAACATTAAAGATTGTGTATTTAAATTTATTTTTATTGTATTAAAACTAAACAACGAGGAGGTTGAAAAATATTTCATATAAAGTGGGTTTGACTTAAAAGATTTGGCAAAAGCGTCAAACAATTGCACTTTTTTTCATTTTTTACGAAAAGTGTATAAGTTTTGCTACACTTCTTCTCTTGAAGTCGTATCAACATAATACAATTTTAATATAGAAAAATGTGACAAGACTTTAGTATAAAAAATTAAGCCGATTTTAGTGTAAAAAAATGTGACACGACTTCAGTACAAAAAATAAACTGAAATTTTATCAATATGACACGATTTCAGTACAAATTTTTTTTTTCCATTAAAGTTGGTTACGTTGACATTACTTCAGTTAATTCTTTTACACTAAAGTTATTTATGGTTAATATAACTTCAGTTTTATTCTTTTTTTATTTTACGTTTGTTTAAAATCGTGTGTTACTATGACATGACTTCTTTATTTGAAATAATGTCTTAATAATACGACTTACTTATTTTTATAAAAAAAAATTACAATAAAAATAATTACAACTATTTAGAGCTTTTACCTTAAAAGTGACATTAAATTTAAGATAAAACAAATATTTAGAAACCATAAATTGAGTGATTCTTTCAAATCCTGACGTCAAAATCTACTTAAAAAGAAAAAAAAAACAAAGACAACCATATAATTCACACAAACCATATTACTTTATAAATTATTATAATTGCCTTTTTACAATTTGTAATTATTTTTTCGAAGTCAAGGAGTTATCTTGTAAAGTTTTACTGAGGAAAATTATAATATTTTAAACATGTCAGTTAAAGTAATTTACACACAAATTAACTGCTAGAAAGTTTATTATAAAAATTACTAAACAAATCATTTAAATATATCCTTTTATTAAAGAATATTCGTTATAAGAAAAAGTTAGTTAAAAGATTAACTTTTAGTTACTAAATAAAATTGTTAATTATGACTAAAATAATCATTATATTAAATTTTGGTTATTAAATAACTATAAAATAAAAATAATGATTGAATTTAATGACTGATTAAGTCAATATAATTGATATATAATATTAGTTATTAAAGTTTTAGTCACTTATATTATTATATTTTAAATTGATATATAACTAAGTTATAGACTAATTTAAAATCTAATAGTATAAGTGACTGAATTTTTAATAGTTAATGTTAGATACGACTTGTAATTAAATTCAATCATTATTTTTATTTCGTAGTTATTTAGTAATTAAAACTTAATTTAGTATTTATTTTTTTATAATTAATAACTATTTTATTTGATAGCTAAAATTTTTTTTTAAATAATTTTTTTTATAATGATCGTCTAATAACTTGAATAAAATATAATGATTTTTTTTAAATTATATTAATATCTAAAGACTTTTGAATCGAGAACCACAATCTTATAGGCCCCTCGAAACAAAAATAAGATGAGAAAAAGGTTTGTCTACATTACGAGGAGTAAATACATATCGAAATGAATTTTATCTGACTTTTTCCTTTTGGCCTGTTATTTATAATTTTTTGAAGAAAAAAACTATTGGAAAATATCTGCATCTAATTCTAATTAAGCTGGAAATATAAATACCAATAAAATTTTTGACGTCATTTAATTAAGCTTCGCTTTACTCTTTTATTTATTTTACTTTTAAAAGTAAAGAAAAATGCTCTCCTCGAAAGATTAAATTAATTGCATTTTATCTAATATCGCACTTAATTCTAATCTAATCACTTCACAACTTTAGCATGTGAAATGTACATGAAGATAAAGTATTCCATCCATAAAAAATATCTAGTACGTTTTCTTGACCATTTATGTGGTGATTTTGCTATCTAGTACATTTAGTTGTCTGAAATCAAGGCCTAGAAAGAAGAAACAACCATGACGAAAAACAAAGACACCAATGTCCAAAAGGACCCTGACCATCCTATATACTAAGTAACAAATTACACACACAGTATATAACAAAAGATGCCTACCCCAACACAACACACTTCCAACATCAAAATCAACATCAAAGATTCCAACTCACGTGATTTCTCCATACAACATTTCAGTTCGTGAATCCTCCTAACACCAAAGTGTTTTTGTGGTTGAGGATGATGAAGGTCAACTTTTTTATTTGCAATGTTTCAAAAGGACATAATTTACTTAATCATTCTAATAAAATATTTTATTCAATCCATAGGTAAAATCTTTAAATAGAATATTGTGTTGATTATGTATATAAATTTCGTATGCAAAATGCTAGTTACTTTAGGAATGGATAAAATTATCCGCACCTACAAATCAGTTCCTTCAAAATTATTCCTCTGTCATGCGCTAAATTTTCTACTGATTTGTTTGGGGTAGAAATTAATTTGTATTTACTTATGAATAAATCAGTGGATAGTACAAATTTATATACATATCTAAATTCTTACATAAATAAAAGAACATTTTATCTACGAATCCTAATCTCTATGTAAAAATTTATGGATAATTGTAAATTTCGTATAGTGATTAGGTTGATTACATTCTTGATTTAGGTAAGTGGACCATTCTTTACTAAGCATTTCATTTTCCTTGTTTTCTCCTTTCTGAATTATTATTTAAGGGGAGATACTGTTGTTTTGCATTTTGAAACTTTGGATACCGTGAGCTGATGGGAAAATTATCAAAGTATAGAATAAATATTTTTATAGTAGGCACACAATCACTAGATAAGGGGAGTTTAATCTATAACATCTACTCAATTTGGGAAATCATTAAATGCGTGGATTGTTGGATAGCTGAAATAGAATATACCTTAAAGTAGGGGATATCAACTTAATATGTATAATGGTTGGAAAATATAAACTATCAAAATCGGTAATTGGGATGATTTTAAATATAACATGTGTTAATTTAGCATTATATTCTTCGTTAATTTTTTGTAAAATTTGTTTTTCAAGGTTGACATTATTTAATCGGTGGATGACCATTTAAGTGGGTGAATAAATATTACATGTACTGTTCGTTATCATTTAAGTCTCGGTTGATTATGGATGCTTAAGCATTATCATGGACATTCAAGTAATATAGTGTATTATTTAAGTAATGATTCTAAATTAACAAATTTAGAATTATTACTTGAGAGAAATGGAGAAAACTATATTTCCTTTAGAATAAGTGATGCTAAATTAACAAATTCAAGCATTGAATAGTAGTAGTGGTGTACAAGGCTATGGAATAAATAAGATCGTATATCTCTAATGTCCATACTCAAATGAAAATATGGTAGCTCAAGTACTAATAAAAAAGTGTAACTAATAATTCTAGATCTTATTAAAGTTTATCGATGATAAGTTGGGATGATGCTTAGGTGTTGAGTGGCAATTTGAGTGATGGAGAGAGACAAAACCAATTCTTTCTTATGTAAAATCGCTTAACCAATGAGAGATCATCAAAACGAGAGAGATGTTATCTGAAGTTGGTAAACAAAGTCACTCAAAAGAAAAGAGTTCACTCAAGTGGAGTATCTTATGAAATATTAGTACTTAGTATGTTTCACTAAAGACCACGTGACTCATTTAATCCGTTAGTACATTAGCTGTCAATTTATCGATAGATAGTTCAATGATAAATTTTTTTGTCAGTAAATTTGACCTCAAAATTTTTTATCATTAAAACGTTAGTAATGAGATTTTACCAATACAAAAAATTTCATCGGATGGTTTAAGTTTTTCTTATATTTTGATTAAATTAAAATCTTTAACCCGTAGAGTACTTTGATAATCAATTATCTATATGTATAATCGATTAGATCAACCATTATAATCAATTATCAGTTTAAATTTTTATGCAAAACTGAGGTACAGTTATAAAACAAGGATGAACCAGGCTCTCACGACGATGACCCAAGCTCTTCCTTCCCATTTTTTATCCTCACTTTTCTTTCCTCGAAAATAGTTTAACCATAAAATTAAACAACGCTAAGAAAAATACAAAGAAAAAAAAAGATATCACTTAAACTGATAAATTATTAGTATATCTCTGACAATATTTAAATTATTGATAGATCTTTGAGCAAATATTTTTCAATAAAGTATAAAGAAAACTTCTTCACTTTATAAACTCACAAACTTCTTTTCTAAAAAGTGTTGAAAACGTATCCTACTCTAACAAAATAGAAGAGAGATTTTTTAATGGATTTTGGTGTAGCTAACTTAAAACTATTATTATTAATTATAATAGGTTATTATGTTTGTCATAAAACAATTTGTATGAGTATAATCAATCATTTATAAACATAGATAGATTATTTTTGAAAGAATAATTTTTTAGTTTGTCAAACATAATCATTCTTTAAAATAATCAATTATTTACAATATTAATAAAAATCTATTTTTATTAATTATTATTTATAAATAATTAATTATTTGCAAATCAATTTTTTAAAAATCTAAATATAAGTCTAAGTCTCACTTTGAATAGAAATAATAAAGTTAAGTAATAATATATAATAAAAAAAACCCTTTATCTTAAAGATATTGAGTCGAAGGTGACATCAATCTTTTGGATCTGACTCACATCTCATTTTTATTATTGTTATTATTGTGAGATTCGAGACTTCACTAGTTGGTGAGAAAGATTGATTAAAATTTAAGTATGAATCTAAGTCTCATATTTAATAAAATGTCTTACTGGTGTGATTTATCTAATATTTTTCTTTCAATTTATTCAAATCAAATAAAACCCAATTTTAATTTAATTAAAAAAATAATTATTAAATATAATTAATTGTATATTTATAAAAGAAATAAAATCAATTTTGAAATGAATATTATTTAATATTATGCTAAATGTTAATTCATGTTTTATATTTTTTACTATTATAAAGTAACGAGAACTCGAGAGTAGAATCATCCGTCAAAGCTCGGATATCGTCAAAAGATCATCCAATAAACTTGTGAACATGAATAAACGAAAAAAAAAAACCTGAGTTTGTAAATAAATGACTCAGGATTTTTTTTTCAATTTTGAAAATAAGATTTTAGAAAAAAAACAAATATGGAAATAAGAATTGGAAACAAACAAAGTATAGGACACGCCATCCTTTAGAGTATAGGACACGCCAGTCACGTTGAAACTGACATATTAATAATTTTTCAAAAGAAAACAAATCCATCGTTTAGAAATTATTATAGGTGTCAAAGTTTTTAACATTTTGGACCATTATAAGGTTAGAGTAGCATCATGTGAGTGTAACATAGAAGAGTTTGTAATTTCTTGAATAATTGAGATTGTATACAAGTAAGGATATTCCCTCGATGGCAGCCTTTACAAAATAATAATTAAACTGCTAGTTAATAGTCCGAAAGAGGTTCTCAAACGTTTATCGACTCAATGCAATCTGCATTTTGGAAAATAGAGATTTGTTGAAGAATGTGGTAGTCACAAATGAAATTATGGATGAAGTAAGGCACAAGAACAAATTCTGTATTATATTCAAAACCGATTTGAAAAAGCCTATCACTTGATAAATTGGGAATATCTACTTTATATATCGGAAATGTTAGGTTTCAATCCTAATCCTAAATATTAAATGGATTAAGAATTGTCTATGTCCCTCTACAATATTTGTATTGATAGTCCGACATTTGAGTTTAAGTCTCAGAAGGATTTAAGACAAAAGGATCTCCTTGTACAATTTCCATTTTTAATAGTTGTTGAAGGTTTGTCAGGTGTAATGGGGAAGTATAAAAGAAAGGGCTACTAGAGGGATTAAAAATAGATTTAAGTGAAATTGGCATTAGTATGTGGCAGTTTCCGGATGATACAATATTTTTGTGTAAAGATAGTATCTAAAATATTGTTATCATTAAAAGTGTTTTGAGGTGTTTTGAGTTATCTTCTAAACTTAGAGTTAATTTATTTAAGAGCTCTATAGGTAGGTGGGTTAGGAATAGATTCGGTTAGCCTAGGGAGATATGTTGTGTTGCTGAACTGCAAAATTATGTGTTCCATTTGTCTATTTTGGTGTTCCAATAGGCAAAAATCAAACTAAAGTTATATTATGGAAAGAATTGATAGAGAAGGTGAAAAAGTTGTTTAGATGAAAAGGTAGACAAATCTCTATGGCAGGGAGGGCTATGTTGATGTTTATTCTTGATGTTTATTTTTCACTTATCTTTGTCCAAAATTCCCAAATCAGTAAACAAAGAAATGACTAAGATCCAACGTAATTTTTTGTGGGGATAGAGGTACGACACGAAGAAAACAGTTTAGGTTAAATAGAATTCTTTGTATAAAAGTAAGTCTAGTGTAGGACTAGGATTTAAAGATATTTTCAGTTTTAATAAAACACTCCTAGCTAAGCGAAAAGGGAGATTAGGATATGAAGAAAAGGGGTTGTGAAAAAATGTTATTGTTTCTAAGTATGGATCTTGGAGAAATTTAGTGCAAGAATGTTCTAAAGGGAATGAATCACGATAGTGGAGGGACTTAAGAAAAATCTGTGGAAATAGTGAGGAAGGTAGATGGTTTAATGAGAGTTTTAGATAGAAGGTTGGTAGAGATAACATAATCCTTTTTTGGGTTGATTGTTGAGCAGGAAAAATGTCTATGAACGATATGTTTCCAAGAATTTATGAAAATTCAACTCAAAAGGAGTTTATTGTATAATAGTTGGTGGTTTGGTACGAGGATGAGTGTAATGGAAATTGGAGTAAAGGAGACCATCGGTTATAAATACAATCTATGTAATAGAACCAATGTAATATGAGACATATTACGTCGGTTGTAACCATAATCGATGTAAAATGTCCTCTATTACATCTGCTCAATTCCAACGTAATAGTAAATGATTGAATTTTGAAATTTTAAAAGGTCCATTCACCTTTGGGAGTTGACCAAATGTTTCGTTACCTCATTTAGAGTAACTTTCATTTTTGGAATATTTCAATTCGAACTTTTCATCAAAATTTATTAGCATTTTAAGTTTTTTCATCCTAAAATTTGAAAACTCATAATCTATCGTCAATTATCCAATGTAAGGACTCTACTGACAAATATATACTAAAAGAAGTTACCACTAAAAAAATTGAATAAAAACAAATTTCTAACTATTTTTAATCAATTTTATAAAATTACTAACATGTTAAAGAAAAAAAAAGGTGTACAGGTAAAACTAACATTCATAGGCTCATGCATTGCTTGACATCTTTAACAACCTACGAGAATAACATTCATAGGCTCATGCATTGCTTGACATCTTTAACAACCTACGAGAATATCACGAAAACAAGTTAAACAAAAAAAAAAGGCTACCGTTGAAGAAACCAAACATTGAAGAAACCAAACGTGAGTATAAATAAAAAGAAGATAACGCGAGATTTGTTATACATGAATTATAACAATATAAAAAGTGACTTATTACTACAAACCGATATAATATTTTATCTTTTATCATTCTTTCTATTAGTCATGACATCTAAACTACTGAGAAAGGCTAGTAGAAAATACTTTTGCATAAAAGTAATTATTATCTCCATTTTGCTCCTGGCTTACATAGCACTTATTCATAATTTCTGTGGCTTACAACACACTCAGAATATTTATTCACTAAACTTCAACAGGAAGAGGAATAGAAGAAACGAACAACAAATTACACAATCATTGCCATTCACTTTGGTAACATAGAATTTAGGGACCATAAAGAACAATGGGGCTCCTTGCCTGGAAAGTGCCATCAGCCCAAATCAAAGAAAAAGAAACCAAGGTTGCATTAATCGTTCCTTCAATTTTAAGGGTGAAGGGCAGCCTCTGACCCAAAGATGAGAAGGTCAGAACACTTGGAACTACTTGAATCTTCAAAGAAGATGGATGTGCAGTTATGGTGGCCCTATATGTGGATCTAGCGGATCCAACATTTGTAACAGTTCTACCAAAAGTGACATTGTTGGACTTTGAACGAGCGGTTGATAGAGTAAAAGACGGGAGATTAAGGTTGAAAACGGATCCTCTATTTGCTGATGTACAAGTGCTGTTATTATCTCCTGTAATTCTTCTTAGCAATGTTGTATTATAACCTTGTCCACACAGAAAATTAATATAATCATTCTCATCAGCATCATAGACTAGTCCAGGATTTACTGCCTTCAAAGGATTGATTTGGCCAGCACCGTAAGCCAATTCAGCATCTCTATTAAGTGCAGGATTCATAGGGGTAGCTGTAAATCATAAACCAACAAATTTGGTCCTAAGCATATATATTTGGCCAATAAGATATACCACAAAATAATTTAACTTGATCTACTTTTTCCAAACAGAAATTTACTTTAGGGTGGTAATGCATAAGGTTTTAGGTTATCATATTTTCTCTTTACGTTTATATATTTAAAGTTAATTACATAAAATGAGTGCAGCATGCATGGATGGCAAGGAGACCATTACCAGTTGTCATCAAATTTAAGTGCAGCAGGAGACCAGTTGGGATGAAATGATTTGACGTAAACAGCTGCTGCAGTAACGTGAGGGCATGCCATTGAAGTTCCTGATAGTATATTGAAATACGATACTCTACTATCTCCTTTAACACCAGAAATAGGAGCAATTGGAGACCATGCAGCCAGAATGCAACTCCTGGGGCTGCTATGTCAGGCTACATCATCAAGAGATAACTTAGATACAACCAAATTAATGAGCTTGACTCGGTTGGATTGGTTGAATATTGTAGCATGAAGTTACCTTAAGAATGTCTGGAGTGACCTTATTTGGACCTCTTGATGAGAAAGGAGCAATGTAAGGGGCTAATGAATCTTTTCCCTCGTTACTCTTCAATATCATAGCTGTTGGATTTCTACAATAATCGGTGGCATGACATATAAGTCAGTTAATTCAAGACTAATCGCGCAAAATTTAATAGCACTTACGTATGATCTTTTATAAAATGATGAAAAGTTTTGTACCTTGTTGACTTCAAATAAGAATATACAGATTTCCCATCACTTAGGGTAATGTGAATTGCTGGCAATGCAAATACATCGGCGACAACTAAAGGCAATGTACTTGTGAATATAAGACCACCAGCTCCAGAAGCAAATCCCACAAGTGAAGGAGAACTATAGCCTTCACACAAAACAATTTTCCCTTTCACCAAAGCTGCATCCAAAGAATTATCAAGGCAAAGCCTAAGCAATGCTAATGTTAGAATGGAGTTTTGAATTGTAATAGAAGGAAAGATTGGTAACAAATTACCCAAATAATAAGGTTAAATTACTTTTTTAATTCCTTTAATTACTTATAAAATTCAATTTCCCACTCTAGATGTCCAATTTAATCACTTAATTTTCTAAAAAAATTAAATAGTGTCTTCTCCATCTAAATAAAGATGATTGACAGTATAAATATGCGACTATCTAACTGTCACCAAGTGATTTATACTTAGATGCGATTACAAAAGCACTATATATAACAATTAAATATTTTATTTATTTCTTAAAAATATATTTTATGTTTTGAAATTAGTTACATCTAGTGCGCTTCAGAAACTATATATCACTTTAATAACTTACATTTTTTAAAAAAATTTAAAACCTATTTAAAATAAAAAAAAAGAATTATATGTTTTTAATAAATTTTTTATTAATAATATACTCATTAGTACTAATAACAGTAGAAATATTATACAATAATATGTTATTAAATTAATTATTATGTAAATGAAACATAATGTAGTTGTATTAATAATGTAATTATTTTTTAATATTAATTAAATTTAATATAATAATATGATATCAAAATACATACTAAAGTTTTATAATTTTGTTATATTTAAAAATTAAACCTTGAATTTTTTTTAAACTAATTATAATTATTACAGTGACATTTCTAAACTGTCATTATGCGTTATTTTTTTTTATTTTTTTAAATAAATTATAATATTATATAGTGGCAAATTTTTAAATCTTCGATATCTTGTAATTAATTAAAATTTTAAATCGTTAGAAAGTGTTACCACTAACTCAATATTGCTTCTTTAACTGAGTCAACTTGATTAGATGGAAAAGGAACATTGAATATTTAAGAAAATTAAGACATCAAGTTGAACACTTTAAAATAGAGGAACTATATCAAATTTTATAAATGAAGAAAGAAACTAAGAAAAGAGATATTGGTAAATGTTGGTACCCGGATGTGGAACTATTATATCCAGCAGCTGGTGCATCTCCACCATAAATTAAAGGGTAATGTCCCTTAGTTGGACTAAATGTATTCACTGAAATTCCCTGCATATGTTCAGGGAAATCTTGTGTTACTTCTTTAATATTTTCAGAAATACGTAGAACAATTTAAGGGGATAATTACCGGGAAGATCAGGCCATCTCCCAGTTGGAGCTTGGTGAAAAACTTTCTATCTGTAGTGGTGGCAGCCACAGAAATGTACCAGGGTGCAAGATTATACACTGTGTAAGGATCTGGACCCGAATTGCCTGCACTTTTAGAAGTTAATATGCCTCTCTTCATTGCATGGAAAGCTCCTATTGCATATATATCTTCAAAATATTGTTTGTGTTCCGATGATCCCAGTGAAACAGAAAGAATATCAACACCATCAAGAATGGCTAAATCAAATCCTCCAAGAATGTCAGCAGATTCACAACCACTTCTCCAACAAACTTTATACACAGCAATGCGTGCTGATGGAACTCCTCCTCTTGCTGTTCCTAAGCCAAACCCAAACAGATTTGCTTTGGGAACAAGGTTTCCAGCAGCGATGGATGCACAGTGAGTCCCGTGACCATTTGAATCAATTGGAGATCTGATGTCCTCTGGGGCGAACTTACCCCCAATGCCAAAATATTTTGCTCCAATTATTTTTCTGTAATCAATTCATCAAAGCATCACCATGCATAGATAAGTAATTCAATGGTTAGTTTTATCTTTTAACAATTAATATTGAGGTGGATCAAATGAAGGAAGCTAGGACAACTAACTTTAGCACCGTTTGTTCAAATTTGACATGAAAATCTTGAAATTTAAAGCATGTTATAATAGAAACATTACGTACTTATTGCAAGTGAAGTTAAAGCATGTTCCCTTCCATTTCCGTGGTGGTGGACCAAAGCCTCCGTCACTAAAGCTATCGGACTTGGTCCAAATTCCACTATCGATTACTCCAACGATTGTGTCACTTTCTACATTTGTTCTTTGCACATTTTCAGGGAAGCCAAGGAAGTCCCAGGACCTTGATGTTTGCATATTGTGGACTCTATTTGGAATAACAGACACCACACCATCCATTTCTGCCCAAACATTCCAAATTTTTACAAAATGCATACATCATAATTAGAGTTACATATAGACTGACAATCATATTAACGTAGGAATATAAAAGAAACCAAAAATACTTTTACTAATAACGCAAAAGGCTTATGAAAATGTGGTCTGAGCTAATATACACATATATAACTGGAATATTTCAAGTAATTTTTTCATTAATATATTTTGTTTCTTTGTTGGAAAAAAATTACCTTTCATTCTTCCTGCTTCTTCTTTGGTTAGCCTCGCCACAAATCCATTGAAACTCTTGTAGCTGTGCAGCAAAGTATCTGATGCAAATTTGCTGGATAGATATATGCCATATGAAATTTTAATCAAGTTATTTTAGTTTAAAAAATAACATATTCTCGATCGATAATCGACTTTAAAATAAAAGAATTGCTCTATCTTTAGCAATTTATTTCATTATTTTTATTTTTAAGTCCTTCAAAATATCATTTAAGTCAAACAACATTACCAGTTATATAAAAGCTGACATTTGAAATATAATAAGACACGAACATGGGTAGTGTTTTGAGACGAATATTCTAATGAAAATGGAGAACTAGAATACCTGCCGACAACACTTTGAACCATAATTGTGTGAAATGATTCTGTGAGTTTGACGTCCTTCTGATATTCGCCCATGTAGACTATGTAAATCTGTAATATGTCAACAAATCATAAAAAGATAAGAACCTAAGAGTAATTTATGAAAAGATATAACTTCTCAAGATACAAGGAATGTGAAAATTGGTTGAGGAAAAAATCAAATACAAAGAGAAGTATTAATTGTACACTTTCAAAAGAGATACTTGAAGTATGTGTTTGCAAAAGTATATTTCTGTAAGGGCAAACCGTTTCAGTTGCTAGATCAAGCACTATTGGATATATATTATTTACCTTTCCATCATCTTTAGAAAATGACCGAGTGAATAGCAGAATGCATGTAAGAATCTGGAGGAGATGCAACAACCCTAAACAGTTCATCTTTCTGTGACAGTAGGATGAATGTATTTTCAAACTCTTTCAACCTGTGAACAAATTTAATTTCTTACTAACTATTACCTTTAATACATGTGCATGCATCATATTACCATTGATGACATATTATCTGTATTTGAAACACATAGCAGAATGCTCATACGCTAAAGTTGGATATTGGAAATTGTAAATAAAAGTATACCGTCATATACATAATAAATTGGAAATAAAAACAGTAACAATGATCTTAAAAAAAAGTTAGGATAAAAACATATAGACATGTACATTAGTAAGAAGAGCATCTATTAATCTCCCCAACAAAGTAATTTATACATTAGTAACGCATAACAAAGTGGATTGAGTTGCTTTTGAAGCAAAATACAATGGTTTTATGATTTTTTTTTTTTACTTTTAGATTTTTTTTATCAATTGTCGTGGTTGAAGTTGAATTGGATAGGTTGGTGAATGTCTCCAATCTATTATTTCCTTGAAAATTTGTTCTTTGGGAGCATTTTATTCCTAAAATTTTAAACTATTGTAAACTTTGTCCTTAATTTCATGTATGTTAGATCTCAAATGACATTAACATTTCACTACGGTTTCAAATTATTACTAAATGCACATATTTAAAATTATTTTTAATACAATGACAATTTTTAACTGTCACATATCAGTTTAATTTTTTTTCCTTTATTTCCTCCTTTTTCACCTTACTCCCCCTGACACACCAAACCCACATAACCATTTACTTTTGAAATTCATCTCTCTCCAAATTGCTGCATTCTGAAAATTAAAGGATGAATTGAAGTTAATTATTCTATTCTAAGAAAAGTGTGTCGTTGCCAATCTTAAGGTGATATGTGGTGATGAAGATAGCTGCACAAGAGAGTGTTTCGGTTAAAAAAAAAAATGTCTGCAATATGATGCGATTTGTTTCGGTTAAAATTAAATGAATCAAATCATTTTTTTGCAATTTGATGCGATTATTTTCAAAAATTAAAATACTCTTATTATGTACCGTTAGAACAATTATTTAACTTGAAGTATTAGTAAGGAATGAATTTAAACTAAAATATTTCCTATTAATTGTTGACAAATATTATATAATTATAACTACAAATTCATAATAGAATAATTATGCTGAAAAGTTAAATAACCTTGTATTAATTAATCAAAATACTCTATAAATAATAAGTATACAAAAGTATAATACATTTTACTGTTTTTAGGTCTCTTTTCAAGCCAAACCACTGACTGAACCGAATTGCATGGCTTGAAATAGAAAGATGAAATACAATTTGATAAAGTTTGGTTTCTGATGGTTTATATTTCAGTGGGTTTTCAATTTTAAAATTGGGGTATAAATGAAACATTAGAAATAGAACATTCTTATAAATATACAACCAAATAAAAAGAAGCAATAGAAAATTATGAGGAGAAAGAAGTATAAAAGAAAAAGGTATTAGAAATAGGAATATAAAAGGGACATACTCAACTTAGTCGACCAAACTGTTTATCTATCTTGAGTGAGAAAGGATATCAATACATACACTCTGTGTCGCCTTTTATAGCCACTAAGATTGGATTGCATCATGGTCCACGTTTTGCACATTTAATATCCAAGGAGAAAAATTAATTTGATAGGCCTTTTAAAAAATAGAAAATGGAGTTTCATTATTGTATATAAGCATACTTCTTTCATTTTTATATATTAAGCCTTTTGTTAAAATATTTTTCTAAAACATTTTTTTTTAACTGTGTAGTGTATTAATTATTTTTTTTCTAAAATATGTTCAATTAATTAATTTTTTTAGAGAAAAATAAATAAATACTGGAATTGGAGATATTTTGTATTAGAGTTAGAGTCATTTATGTCAATATTTGATGTTATTTTTTTATCACATGCAAGAATCATTACATACATCTAAAATTTTGAAGTTTCCCTACAGAGAGAAATATTGCTATATTATTTTTCTGAGAATAAGTTTTGCAATGTCTTCATCCTATCAGTTGATGATTGATGCCATTGCTCAGTGTGGTCCATCAAAGACGACAGCTTCTTCATGCTTTCTCCTACATTTCCATAAAGGAAATCATAAACCATTTTACTCTAAACCTCTCATACTCTTACAGTATTTTGAATTTTATAATTTAAAAAAAATATTAAAAGTATATTTAAGTAAAATATCATGATTTACAAAAAAATTTACGACCAATTTTTTAAAAGATTTATTAAAAGATTTAATTTATCGTTAATTACCAACAAAATTTACCACCAAATAAATTAGAAAATAATTTACTAACGAATATTCGTCAATTTACCAACGAAATTCGACAGTGATACTTAATATATTAAATATAATAATAATAATAATAATAATAATTATTATTATTATTATTATTATAATAAATATAATAATAATCGTTGATAAAATAATTGTTTTAATTTTATAATTAAAAATTCAGTGCACTTTCTCCAACAAATTTGTCCCTCAATAATTATGATTTTTTAGTGCTTTACTTCTAATAAAAGATTAGATTAATTGCATTTTATCTAATATCGCACTTAATTCTAATCTAATCACTTTATAGTTTAGCATATGAAATGTACATGAAACAGTTAACATTTTTTTCCAAGAGATAAAGTATCCATCTATCTTACTCCATAAAAAATATCCCACATAAACAATTTTTTGTTTATAAAATAACTCCATTTTTCCTGACCATTTTTGTGGTCATTTTGCTATCTAGTCCTTTTACTTGTCTGAAATCAACGTATAAAAGAAGATTATCATGATAAAAAATAAACACACCAATATCCAGCAAAAGTTCCATAATTTTAGATATTTATACTTTCATATTATAGAAATATAATCATTTAATATTGAAATAAATTATTATTTTATTATAATAATAATATTTTATTAAATAAAATGAATATCAAATAAATATAATTTCTGAACAATAGTATCACACACATAGTACGTCTACTCTAAAACAACGCACTTCCACCATCAAAATCCAATTAAATTCCAATATTGAGTTTACCTTGGACATCTAAAATTCTATACATGGAAAAATTTATTAAAATAATATAAATAAGTCAAATTTTCTTAGATAAATATTGTCCTTTGATTATACATTTATCTCACATTTATTCACTTAACTTAAGTATGAAAGTGTTTTATTTAATACACACTTGAATTAAATTTTGAATCAATAATTGATAGAAAAAAGGTTATAAATAACTATAGATAAACATTTTTTATTTCATAAGAAATTTTATCTTTTTAAACTTTATCTTTTTGAAATATTATTTGGAATAAAATAGAATAATCAAGGTACAACTAAATTTTGTTTGAAACATCTAAATTTTGTTATATATGGATTACTTTTGATAAAAGAACTGGCATATAAAAAAAAATCATAAGTAACATTTACAAACAAATTGTTAAATCAGTAAGTGATTTATACAGAATAATTTGTAGGTAACATATGCATGTAATTACTTATCTATACTTAATTACGTTGTGTAGATAATTATAAATGGATAAAATTTGTAAATAAATTTTCTCAAAAAAAAATCTATAAGTAATTATATATATAAATGAGATTAGTAAGTAATTCACTTGGTTTCTTAACCTCATTAACCTAAAGAAACCAAAAGCCTCATCTTTCAAGTCAAATCTAATATACCCCAACCTACAAAGGAGGACCTAGTGATAGAACTTCTGCTTCAGAATCGATTCAAAAGCTTTATTGATTCAACCATTCTTAAAATTCTCAAGTTTGTGATTATGATAATATCCTGCTAACTCTAGCGAACCACGTTATTTCGAGGAGTCGATTACAGAAAACCTGTTTGCATCCTCTAATTCCTCACCTTTAACATATCTATTAACCGTAATAAAATAAATTTTCTAAATAATGAATTTAGCTATTATGTTAAATTATTGTGAGTCGTAATTCAATAACAGATGGATAATACATAATTACTTAATATGGATATAACAGATGGATAATACATAATTACTTAATATGGATATGATCTTTCTCATTCAAAATATTTTTTTATTCCTCTTGCAAACTTGAGATTGACTCTTTTGATAGAATAAAAGACCATAAAAATTGTGATTTTAATATATTGGAGACTAACTTTTTATCTTCTTTTCAATTTGTTAACTTCCTAGAAAATAATTCTTATTAAACCAATTATCCAAAAAATTAGGGGATATCATTAAAACTATCTTAATTTCCATCCTTAAGGAAATGAATATATATACAAGAAAAGAAAGTAAAACAAAAAAAAAAGAAAAAAAAAACTCTCACATAGTCAAAATATCATTTCAATAAACTTTTGTGACATCACAAATGAAAAAGAAAAAAATAACCTAAGTGACACACAATATTCTAATTTTGTGTTAAACATATAATGTTGACTAGTGATAAAGTTTTTCAATAATTTATAAATGGGTGCATAGGTTTTGCAAGGTTATGTTAGGTTTAAAGTCCACTTCTTAGAATGATATCACCATTTCAGAATCTATCATAATAAAATTATTAAATCTATCATGTTATTCCTAATATATAGTCATACACATGAGTTAAACAATCTCAATGTAAAAAAGAAAGATATACTAAAAATCTTACATCAATTACAAATTACATCTTTTAATAATTTATAACTTTAATTTTGTAAATTAAATTAAGTTTAAAATTCACTCAAAATAATTTTTCTTTTTAATTTTGAAAAGAAGATTTTAGAAACAAACAAATATGGTAAGAATTGGAAACAAAGAAAGCAGGATACTCACTTGGCAAACCGATCCCATCCTTTTTAGACTGCCAGAGTATAAGACACGCCAGTCACTTGAGTGGAACATAAAAGAGAGGTTCTAATTATTATAGGTGTAGAAGTTTTCAGTATTTTGGACTATTAAGGTTAGAATTGCATCATGTGAGTGGAACATAAAACAGAGGTTCTAATTTCCTGAATAATTGAGAGATTGTAAACAACCAAGGATTTTCACTTGATGATGGCATGAATAACCCTTTACAAGAGTTTCTAAAATTCTTTTCTAAATAAAATTAAAAATAATACGTTTTCATTTATCGTTAACCTGGTTATGTTTAGTTTTTTTTTTTTTTTTTTTTTTTGTATTAATTCGATTCTACTTGGATAATTTACCAATTCATTAGTTGATTAGAATACGTTTGGGAGAGTCATTTTACCATTTTTAGTTAATTTATGGAGAATACGTGATTCGAGTAAATTCGAAAGCAACTCAATTTAATATTTTTTCTCAAAATAAGTTATAATATAAAAAATTGTAACCTGTGATTCTTTGTCAACAACTTTTATACTTTTAGTTTATACTTAATTTTACCATGTGATTTTTTTAATAAATTACATTCACTTTTTTTAATTAAAAAAAATATTTGGTGTTTTTCTACTCCTATGCTTATTTTTTAATTATTTAAAAAAATATCACATAGCATTTACACTAATCCCTTATCATTCGCATGATTTTACAAAATTTATCTAAATAAAGTTTTGTTTTGATAATAATAAATTATAGTAATGATCAATTATATAATTGATTAAAATAATTTTAAAAAATTGTTTGTAAGAAAATAAAACAACATACAGTATAACTTCGCCGTCAAAAAAGACAACATACATTATAAAAAAAAGTCTGTAAGAAAGCAAGAAACTTCGGAAAAGCAACTGAGACTCTATTTTTATAATATAATTATATACCCAATTTGAAAGTAAAAGCAAGTTGTCATGAATTAAAAATAAAATGCATTTTTTATTTTTAGTTGGCATATTTTTATGGTTATAAATACAATTTTTTTACACAATCAAATGAGAAACAAACTTTTCTTTACTAAATAACTTCAAAATTATTTGTTTTTTCATTTATATCCTTTTTTTCATCAAAAGAATATAAGTTAAAAATATGATGTTCTAAAAAGAGTCAATCCTCATTATTGGTGTGAAAATTATACACACACATGTATATATATAAAGATAAATAAATTATTTTAATCTAAATTTTCTATTTGTTTTACATTAATACCTTATATTAATTAAATAAAATATGTATACTAATTTTGTTACGAGAACAGTAATCGTAAGTATTGTATTTGAACTATTAAATGAACAACCTTTATACATAAAAAAGTTATATGAATAAAGGTTGTGCATCTCATGATTGAAATGCTTAACTTGAACTAGGAAACCAAAGATATATTACGTTTTTATATAAAAATATATTGATATTTACTCCTAATTTAATTAATCTAAGTGATTAATATAAAACAAAATAAATAATTTATATTAAAAATAGGTCTTTCTGGTTAATGGATTTCTTTCTGTAATAAACCTATTCAAAAAAAAATCTGTAAATAAATCTATGCTAATACTATTTATTAAAGCTGTTTATTCATTTTTTATGTTGAGAATTTAGTTTACAGCAAAGCAACGTAAAATAATGTCATTAGCGTTAGAAAATTGGCAAAAATTTGATTTTGGAAAAGTTAAATTCCATTTGAGTTGTTTTTTTGAAAATTTTCATTTTTTTAAATTTTTTTCATTAATTTTTGAATAAAATGGAAAACCTTATCGAGTCGAATTCTAAGTGAGTTTTCTATGTTAGAAAACTGTTCAAAATTTGAGTTTGGAAAAGCCAATCCCAGTTGAGTTTTTTTTTAATTATTTTTCTTAAATTCTTTATATTTTATTATTTTTGAAAAAAAAAATCTTATCAAACTGAACTTTTAGTAATGTTCACACTTAAAAATTCAACTTTTTTGAAAACAACTTTTAATTAGGTTTTCAACGTTGAACAACATTATTGATAATTAAAAATTCAGTTTTCTATAAAACGAATTTTAATGAATTTTTCAACATCATGTATTTTATAATAATTGAATTCCTAGAAATTAAATTCTCAACATCAAACATAAACATGTATAGAGTGATAGGTACATGGGAATTCTTTTCGAAATGAAGTGAGTTTAGTGAAAAAGGAAAAATCCCAGTCAAAAAGCACCGATATATATTTATATACTGTTATGTTCTGCCACTTTTTGTTTCAATCTGCATTGAGTGTGTGTTGAGTGTGTCCCATAGAAATAACGCATTGTAAGGTGCCCTAGGCTGGTTTTATCTGTGTCAATAGTGTTCAGTCCTTGGAAATTGTGAATTATTAATCAGTACTAGTAAGTAATATCTCCACGCCATCAGATCCTATGATTATAATATATTCTTTCTATTTTTCTTTCAGATGATTTCATTTTTATTTATAACTATTTTTAAAATTAAAATAAGTTCCATCATAATTTTGCACCAGCGTCACATGTTTTCTGTTTGCACCATCATGCCTTGCCCTCCCCATTGTTTTATTTGGTTTGGTTGTGAGCACGTCAGATGTTTGTCGTTTTCTTATTGACGTTTTTTCACGTTTCCAGTTTTACTGCTGTACTAAGATTGCTAGCTTATAAATTAAGAAAAATACACTCAAGATTCTAAGAGCTAGAAGTATACGGTGTATAGATACTCTTAAACCAGAAAAGAGGCGGTATAAGAACTATTTATAGAGTACATACAATTTCTGTCAGGTCATTTTGCAAAAAAGATTGACATAATGTAAGTTTTAAGTTAATTATGAATTCTATAAATATAAAAACAAGCAAGGTCAAAGATATCTAACAAAAAATACTAAAATATATTTACTTTCAATAACCATAAATTATTTGAAAATAAGACAGAAATTATTCGATGATCTCGATATTATCTTAAGTGTCCTAAAATCTGTATAAGAACAATTTCATTCTATGTAAAAGGTTTTGTTATATTTATAGTTTTTGTATTACTGATATTTTTAAATGACATTATTCATTCACACATTGTGCTTATTATATTTTTTTATATATATTTTGATTGTGCTTAAGTGAATTGGAAAGATTAATTTGTTTAACACATTAGTATTAAGTTTGGAAGTGTCTTATCTTCCAACAAATTACAATATTTTATTTTTTGGTAATTTATATATTGGATGTTATGTTATAAAAAAAATTAAAAGTTGTGTAATCAATGTTATCAAATTCGATAATTTATGTAGAATTGTGGAAAATTTATAAACTTGTATAAATTTCTTTATATCTAAAATTATATTAATATATCTAAAAATAACATAATTATTCAATCTTTTCATCCATAATAAAACAAATTAATAAACCTTAGCATTAAAGCAACTAAATCTAATACGATTATATATATTTTTTAGGATAAAATACGAAAACATTATTCGTTATTAAGAATTAGGACTTTTCACCGTGAATTATTTTTTTTATGTTTATTCATATTTGTTTTATATTGTGTTTTTATATAGTGGACTGCAGTTTTTTTTCTTGTAATTTGTCTTATCGAAATGTGTACCTGATGGGGTTTATACGTGTCTCAATGATCAAGATATCAAATAAATTCAGAAAACTTCTTTTACAAAATAAAATGTTTACTTAGGCTTTAAACAACATTTGTAGGTGTTTTTAAACTTCTTTCTGTCGCAATTGTCTTCTTCTTGTTTAAAAGAAAATCTTATATCTGTGCAAATCTAAAAGAGACTTATTTTGCGGAGCTTGATGAAGAGTGTAAGAATTACTTTAATAATAAGATCTCTAGATAAGTTTCTAACACACTTAGACGTATCAGGAAATTAGATATTGTTTAGAAATTTCTTTGTTATTGGAAGATAATTCCTTTTTTCAAGAGATTCTATTTTTTTATTGGTAAAAAGAATAAAATTAATAGAACACAAAGAGAGTCCAAACCGGTGTATAAAATATTTAAAATATAAGGTTTTTATGGGTTTTGGTACATTTCTTTAAAAGACATCACGCATCTGTTAGTGATCAGATCTTGAAATCTCTCTTTTAGGATTTTTGCGGATAATTATCTCACACTATAGATTTCGTTTCCGCAATTATGAAGCCAACAAAGTCTTGTACATATGCGAAATACATACCTCTGTCAGCTGTTTCTTGTGAAATAATCTCGCTGAGACATCTCTTAAATGATTTTCATATTGACACTCATTTTGACTATCATGATAATAAGATTGTTATTTAAATTGTCTTAAATTCTGTCTTACATTTACATTAGAAGACCAAACACTTATAGATTTATTTATATTTTATTAGAAATGGATTGTTCCTGGCTTACATAACACTTATTCATAATTTCTGTGGCTTACAACACACCCAGAATATTTATTCACTAAACTTCAACGGAAGATAAATAGAAGAAACGAACAACAAATTACACAATCATTAGCATTTACGTTGGTAACAGAGAATTTAGGGAACAAAAACAACAACGGGGCTCCTTACCTGAAAAGTGCCATCATCCCAAATCAGAGAAAAAGAAACCAAGGTTGCATTAATCTTTCCTTCAATTTTAAGGGTGAAGGGCAGCCTCTGACCCAAAGATGAGAAGGTCAAAACACTTGGGACTACTTGGACGTTTAAAGAAGATGGATATGCAGTAACGGTGGCCCTGTAGGTGGATCTAGCTGATCCAACATTTGTAACAGTTCTACCAAAAGTGATTTTGTTGGACTTTGAGCGAGCGGTTGATAGAGTAAAAGAGGGGAGATTAAGGTTGAAAACGGATCCTCTTTTTGCTGATGTACAAGTGTTCTTATCTCCTGTAACTTCTCTCAGTTGTTTTGTAGTATAACCTTGTCCACACAGAAAATTAATATAATCATTCTCACCAGCATCATAGACTAGTCCAGGATTTACTGCCTTCAAAGGATTGATTTGACCCGCACCGTAAGCAAATTCAGCATCTCTATTAAGTGCACGATTCAGAGGGGTAGCTGTAAATCATAAACAAACAATTTGGTCCTAAACATATATACTTGGCCAATAAGAGTATAGGTTTCTATAAATTGTTTATATATATATAAGAGTTCAGAAAATTCTTGGTTAGAAGTTTACATGCTAATCTCCGTTTTTTGCACAAACTACTAGTACCTTAATTTTTATTTAAGGACATGAGTTACTCATCATCTCTCACAACAAAAATAAAAGTTACATATATACATGTGTAAATGAAATCAAACGAGTATCCAAATTAAAAACCTAAATAGCCCAGGTGAGGAAATAAAAGAAAGAAGTAGTATTTTTAACCATGAATGGTTCTTAAGTTGAGAGATAAGAAAAAGGCATAAAATGAGTGCAGCATGCATGGATGGCAAGGAGAGCATTACCAGTTGTCATCAATGCGGATTTAAGTGCAGCAGGAGACCAGTTGGGATGAAATGATTTGACGTAAACAGCTGCTGCAGTAACATGAGGGCATGCCATTGAAGTTCCTGATAGTATATTGAATTTCGATACTCTACTATCTCCTTTAACACCAGAAATAGGAGAATTTGGAGGCCATGCAGCCAGAATGTCAACTCCTGGGGCTGCTATATCAGGCTACATCATCAAGAGATAACTTAGATACAACCAAATTAATGAGCTTGACTCGGTTGGATTGGTTGAATATTGTAGCATGAAGTTACCTTAAGAATGTCTGGAGTGACCTCATTTGGACCTCTTGATGAGAAAGGAGCAATGTAAGGGGCTGATGAATCCTTTCCTTCGTAACTCTTCAATATGATAGCTGTTGGATTACTACAATAATCGGTGACATGACATATAAATCAGTTAATTCAAGACTAATTGAGCAAAATTTTACAGCACTTATGTATGATCTTTTATAAATGATGAAAAGTTTTGTACCTTGTTGACTTTAAATAAGAATGTACAAAATTCCAATCACTTTGGGTAATTTGAATTGCTGGCAATGCAAATATACTATTTGCGAAAACTAAAGGCGGTGTACTTGCGAATATAAGACCAGCAGCCCCAGAAGCAAATCCCACATTTCCAGAAGTACTGTCATCATCACATAAAACAATTTTCCCTCTCACCAAAGCTCGATCCAAAGAATTTTCGTCGCAAAACCTAAGCAATGCAAATGTTAGAATGGAGTTTTGAATTGTAATAGAAGGAAAGATTAGTAACAAATTACCCAAATAATAAGGCTAAATTATTAATAATATATTTTAATAAATTATATGTTTTTAATAATTTTTTTTATTAATGATATACTTATTAGTACTAATAACAATAGAAATATTATACAAAAATAGATTATTATTATTATTATGTTAATGAAACATAATATAGTTATATTAATAATTATTACCATTTAAATGTAATTATTTTTTAATATCAATTAAATTTAATATAATAATATCATATCAAAAGAATTATTACAATTTTATAATTTTGTTATATTTAAAAATTAAACCTTGAATTTTTTTTAAACTAATTACAATTTATTACAGTGACGTTTCTAAACTTCATTATGTGTAATTCTTTTTAAATAAATTATAATATTATGTAGTGATAAATTTTTAAATCTTCACTACTTTGTAAATTAAAATTTTAAATCTTTACAAATTGTTAACCACTAATTCAATATTGCTTCTTTAACTGTGTCAACTTGATTAGATGGAAAAGTAACATTGAATATTTAAGAAAATTAAGACATCAAGTTTAACCCTTCAAAATAGACGAACTATATAAAATTTTATAAATGAAGAAAAAAACTAAAAAAAACAAAAAAACAATTTAACCAGATAAATAAAAAGAGATATTGGTAAATGTTGGTACCTGGATGTAGAACTATTATATCCAGCAGCGGTTGCATCTCCACCATAAATTAAAGGGTAATCTCTCTGTGTTGGACTAAATGTATTCACTGAAATTCCCTGCTTATGTTGAGGGAAATCTTTTGTGTTAGTTTTTAAATATTTTAAAAAATACGTAGAACAATTTAAGGGGATAATTACCTGGAAGATCTGGCCATTGCCCAGTTGGAGATTGGTGAAAAACTTTCTGTCTATAGTGGTGGCAGCCACAGAAATGAACCAGGGTGCAAGATGCGGGATTGTGTTAGGACCTGGACCTGAATTGCCTGCACTATGAGAAGTTAATATGCCTCTCTTCATTGCATGGAAAGCTCCTATTGCAATTACATCTTCAAAATATTGTACGGGTCTGGATGTTGATACCAATGAAACAGAAAGAATATCAACACCATCCATAATGGCTGCATCAAATCCTGCAAGAATGTCAGCACCTGTACAACTCCTTTTCGAACAAACTTTATACACAGCAATGCGTGCTGATGGAACTCCTCCTCTTGCGGTTCCTGAGCCAAGCCCAAACAGATTTGCATTGGGAACAAGGTTTCCAGCAGCGATGGATGCACAGTGAGTCCCGTGACCCTCCGTATCAGTTGCAGACATGGGGGCGTGCTGACCCCCAACTTGAAAATATTTTGCTCCAATTATTTTTCTACAAACAAATCATGAAGCAAGCATTCATAGATAAGTGATTCAATGGTTAGTTTTATTTTTAATAATTAATATTTTGAAAATTTTATTACTTAAATTTTGGTGTATGTGTTTGGATCCACATTGGTTTACTATTGAGGTGGATCAAATAAGCTAGGACAACTAACTGTAGCACCGTTCGATCAAATTTGACATGAAAAAGACGAAAATGTGAGTTCAAAAATTGAAACCAGGCATGCTCTTTAGTTGTAGCATGTTATAAGAAACATTACTTATTGCAAGTGAAGTTAAGGCATGTTCCCTTCCATTTCTGTGGTGGTGGACCAAAGCCTCGGTCGGTAAAGCTATCGTGACTAGGCCAAATTCCGCTATCTAGTACTCCAACGATTGTGTCACTTTCTACATTTGTTCTTTGGACATTTTCGGGGAAGCCAAGGAAGTTCCAGGACCTCGATGTTTGCATAGTGTGGACTCTATTTTGAATAACAGACACCACACCATCCATTTCTGGCCAAACATTCCAAATTTTCACAAAATGTATACATCATAATTAGGGTTACATATAGACTCACAATCATATTAATGTAGGAATATTGAACAAACCAAAAATACATTTACAAATAACGCAAAAGGCTTATGAAAATGTGGTCTGAGCTAATATACACATATGTATAATTGGAATTTTTCAAGTAATCTATTTATTATTATATTTTGTTTCTTTGTTGAAAAAAAATTACCTTTCATTCTTGCTGATTCTTCTTTGGTTAGCCTCGTCACAAATCCATTGAAACTCTTGTAGCTGTGCAGCAAAGTATCTGATGCAAATTTGCTGGATGGATATATGCCATTTGAAATTTTAATCAACTTATTTTAGTTAAAGAAATAACATATTCTTAATTGATAATAGAATTTAAAATAAAAGAATTGCTCTATCTTTAGCAATCTATTTCATTATTTTTCTTTTTAAGTCCTTCAAAACAGCATTTAAGTTAAACAAGATTAACAATTATATAAAAGCTGACATTTGAAATATAATAAGACACGAACATAGGTAGTGGTTTGAGATGAATATTCTAATAAAAATGGGGAGCTAGAATATATGACCTGCCAAGAACACTTTGAACCATACTGGTGTGAAACGATTCTGTGAGTTCCACATCCTTCTGATATTCGCCCATGTAGACTATGTAAATCTGTAATATGTCAAAAAATCATAAAAAGATAAGAACTTAAGAGTAATTTATGAAAAGATATAACTTCTCAAGATAGAAGGAATGTGAAAACTAGTTGATGAAAAATTTAAATACAAAGTGAAGTATTAATTGTACACTCTCAAAAGAGATACTTGAAGTATATGTTTACGAAAGTATATTTCTGTAAGGGCAAACTGTTTCAATGGCTAGGTCAAGCAATGTTGGATATATATTATTTACCTTTCGATCATCTTTAGAAAATGACGAAGTGAATAGCAGAATGCATGTAAGAATTTGGAGGAGATGCGACAATCCTAAAGAGTTCATCTTTCAGTGACAGTAATCTTCACAAAAAGATGAATGTGTTTTCAAGCTCTTTCAACCTGTGAGTAAATTTAATTTCTTAGTAAATATGAAATGCTATTACCTATAATATATATGCCTACATCAGATATTACTATTGATTAATGCTCATATATACACTAACATTGGTTATTGGAAATTGTAAATAAAAGTATACAATCATATACATAATAAATTGGAAATGAAAAACAGTAACAAACGATGTTAAAAAATAGTTAGGATAAAAACATATAGACATGTACATTAGTAATGCATAACAAATGGATTGGGTCGCTTTCGAAGCAAAATACAATGTACTAAACAGTTGGTTTTGTGATTTTTATTTTTTTAGATTATTGTTTCTTTCATCAATTGTTGTGGTTAAGTTTGAATAGGTTGGTGAATTTCTCCAATCTATTATTTTCTTCAAAATTTGTTCTTTGGGGCATTGTATTCCTAAAATTTTAAACTATTGTAGACTTTGTCCTTTTAATTACGTGTTAAATCTCAAATGACATCAACATTTCACTACAGTTTTAAATTATTAGTAAATGCACATATTTAAAATTACTTTAAATACAATGACAATTTTTAACTGTCACATATTAAGTTTTTTTTTCTCCCTTATTTCCTCCTTTTGCAATTATCTTCACCTTATTTCCCCAACACCCAGCCGACAAAACCATTTTTTGAAATTCATCTCTCTCCAAATTGCTGCATTGTGAAAGTTAAAGGATGAATTCAAATTAATTATGGTTTTCTAAGAAAAGTGTCAATGCCAATGGTAGTGTGTTGTTTTTATACAGGGTGTGACTGAGAGAAGAAGTTGTGTAGAAAGCCAAAAATAAGAGACTTTCCTCACTAGACAATAAAATTAACGTTTTATAAAAATATAAATCAATAAATGAATAGGAATAAGCAACTGGAGTGTCAATTTATATTAAGAGTGAACCACAAGCCAAAAATTAATTAAAAGAACCAATAAAAGTAACTAGGGAAGATGTTGATGCTTAATGTTTACGGAAATTAAGAGAAAGCTATTATATATGATTTGGTTCATCTTGAACTAAAAGTAATCCAAATTAATAAAAAAAATGTCAGCAATATGATGCGATTTGTTTCGGTTAAAATTAACTGAATCAAATAATTATTTTACAGTTTGATGAGTTTATTTTTAAAATTAAAATAATTTTATTATGTATAGTTGAACAATTATTTAACTTAAAGTATCAATAAGGAATGACTTTAACTAAAATATTTCCTATTAATTGTTGACAAATTTTATATTATTATAATTACAAATTCATAATAAAATAATTATGCTGAAAAAGTTAAATAACTCTATTAATTAATTAAAATACTAAATGTGAAAAAGTATAGTACATTTTACTGTTTTTAGGTCATTTTTCAAGCTAAACCACTTACTGAACCGAATTGCATGGTTTGAAAAGAAAAATGAAATAAAATTTGGTAAAGTTTGGTTTATGATGGTTTATAATTCAGTGGGTTCTCAATTTTTAAAATGAGGTATAAATGAAACAATAGAAATAGAGCATTCTTATAAATATAAAACAGGAAAATTGAAGCAATAGAAAATTATTAGGAGAAAGAAGTATAAATGGATAAGGTAATAGAAATAGGAATAGATAAGGGACTTACTCAACTCAGTCCACTACACTGTTTATCTATCTTCAGTAAGAAAGGATAATACACTCACTCTATCCCACCTTTTATAGCCACTAGATTGGATCGCGTCGTGATCCACGTTTTACACATTTTACTTCTGAAGACGAAAATTAATTTGATAGACCTTTAAAAAAAACTATACTTTCTAGTAGAAATTGGAGTTTCAACATTGTAATATAAGTATACTTCTTTCATTTTTTATATGTTAAGCCTTTTTCTAAATATTTTTTAGAATATCACTTTTTTAAATGTGTAGTGTATTGAATATTTTTGGTTTAAAATAGGTTTAATTAATTAATATTTATTAGAAAAAAAATAAATATGTAACCTCTAAAGATTTATAATATAATATTTTTTATACAATATATTGAAATCATATCATTTATGAATATTTATTATTTTTTATATTAATAAACTATTTTTTTAAAATGAATTTAGAAGAAAGAATCATCCACTTAGAACTACCTTATCTCTTCGCATAAGAGTTCTTTCCATGACGGGACAAGACAAGATTCAAAAAAATCTACAAACATTATCCAAAATTTAAAAGAAAATAAAATTTTAAAAGAAATTACTTTGTATAAATAGTGTGGGGCGTAAAAATATGGTGAGAGAAAAAAAATAAGAAAGAAGAAAGAAGAGAAGAAGAGAGAAAGAGAGAGAAGGAGAAAGAAAGAAATAAGGAGATAGAAATAAAAAGAAAGGAAAAGAGAAAAAGAGAAAAAAATATCATCTTAATAAATCAAGTACATTTTTTTATTTCTTTTTTATTATTTAATTTATTTACCTTATTTATTTTTATTATTTTATTTTTTATTTAATTTATTTAATTTATTTTAATTATATACTAATCTATTTTATTTATTTATATTATTTAATTTATCTCTAGTAGAGTATTTGTTTAGTTATCTGCTTGTTATCATATATAATCTATAATTATTAAGTATGATTTTTTATATTTGTTTCATTTAAAAAATAAATATTATAACAAAATTATGTATGTAATTATAATAAAGTTATTAATAAATAATGATTTGAAGATAGTGTAGATAGAAGTTTGACTAAGATTTAAATAAGTAAATATTAATTAAAATGAGATTATTTTATAATTTTTTTTTATCTCACTAACACCTTTTTATTTTTATTTTGTATTTCTATTAATAGATCTCTCTCAATCAAGATAAAATTTATTTATCCCAACTAACTCGTATAATAATTATTCAAAAATAAATAAATAAAACGACTCGTATTAATAAATTGAAAAAAAAAAATTATTTATATATTACTTTGATATGATATTCTCAATTTTCTATTATATTCTTTGTGTATGAACAAAATATATGTTTAAAAAATATAAACATAAATAATTGTGTTAAATTATTCCAATTTATTCATTTCAGTAATGAATACATAATTAGTTAAAATATAAATATCGTTGACGATTCGTTTACTTTCCGAATAAAATAATTTTCAACACTTACTTTAATCTTGGACTTAGATGATGCATCATAATTCTTCAAAAATATATTGTGTGATCATTTTTTCTTCTATGTCATCTATTATTCATATTAATCCTTACATTAATATATTAGTCATGTAAAATAAGATAGTAGTACTTATGGAATGAAAATATTGAGAACCTGAATTTAAGTTTCTTTTAAAAGTTTACGTATGAAATATTTTAGTAAAAAAAATTGGTTGAATATTCTTAGTTATTTTAAGTTTTAAGAAGTTAGTTTTGTTTAAATATTTTGTAAATTAGTGTTAAATACCTCCTTGATATTTTTAATACGTAAAAGTAGCTTTCATGGTACTTGTAACAGGATTTTAGGGATAACTTTTTATGTCTGCAAAGTATTGGCTGAGAAGAAATAAAAAGATAGAAAGTTTAAATTAATTTCCATTTTAGAAGAGATAAAAAGTGAAAATAATTTTTAAAGGTTTTGAAATGCTATACTATGTTTTCTTATGTTTATTTTCTTTAATTAAATTAATTCAAATTTTATTTTATTAATTCAGTCTTATTCGTACACATGTTTTTATTTTTATTCATTTTATTTATATTTTCTTTAATAAAGGCCTAGAAGAAAATTTATGTTATTTTTTCATGGATGTAACTAAAATACTAAGCAGATATCCAACTCGTTTCTCAAACGTTATATGTCTATTTCAAAATAATATACTTTCAACGGGTTTTTCACTATTTTGGTATAATTATTTTACATTATTATAAAAATAGATATTTTTTTATTTATAAAAATAGATAACTCTTTTTGTTTAAAGAAATTTTATGACAGAGACATCATTTAGTAAAATATTGAACGACGTTAAAGTCTGTCACAAGAAAATGATTTTAATTAAAAATGTTAAACAGAAATTATTAAAATAATATCCTGATAATACGATTTTAATAAAAAAATAATACAACTGGTACGATTTTAATAAAAAATAATATAATTAAAAATCATATTATAATGATATGATTTCAGTTATATTTTATTTTAGTAAAAGTCCTCAATCAATTGTATATCCTTAACTTAACTTCTTCCTACGATTTATCCATTTTTAAAAAGGAAAATCTTACCTATTTTAGTAATATTATGAAAAAAATTACATCATAATGATGAAAAAACCACTTCATATATCAAGATCAATTAAATTTCAACATCAAAAATTATATATTTAAATTTATTTTTATTGTACTAAAACTAAATAGCAAGGAAGATGAAAAATATTTCATATAAAGTGGGTTTGACTTCAAGATTGAGATTAAATTTAAGATAAAACAAATATTTATAAATGATAAATTTAATAGAGAACTTTTGACTTCATATAAAACTCAATATTTTTTCTACAACAAAGAAGAGTATTAAACAGGTATACTAAATATAAGAAAACAGAATACAAGATCGCCCAAGAGAGTATAAATTCAGTAACATAAGAACTACCAACACATTTATAATTAACATAACTTAATCCTAACATCAATTATAAACAAAATGAATTCCGTCTCTATCATAAGAACCTTTTTCTTTTCTTTTTATATTAAGATTGGCACACCCTTAAAATACTTTCATTAATTTAAATTTTTACTGTTAAAAAAAAAAAAACAGCTGCAAAGTGAAAAAGTTATCTACACTAGATGATTTTTCTTTAATTTAGATATTGTCATAGCAAAACTTGTTACTTAACACGAAAACTTAGTTGAAAGAACCTAATTATCAATGTCAGTTATTTCTCACCTCCCATATATTGAGTGTCTGTGACAAGACTCAAACCCTGACATCGAAACGTACTAAAATAAAAAATGTAAACCAATAATTTAAAGCTGCTAACACAAAGAACGTAATTTTCAGAAGACTGTTCAATTGAGAACCACAGAATGATAGGCCCCTCAAAACAAAAATAGGATGAGAAAAAGGTTTGTCTACGTTACGAAGGAGTAAAGACTTATCCAAACGAACTTTTTCTGATATTTTCTTTATCTGAAGAAAAGATATTATTGGGAAAATATCTGCATCTAATTCTAATTAAGCTGGAAATATAAATACCAATAAAAAATTTGACGTCATTTAATTAAGCTTCACTTTTACTCTTTTATTTATTTTACTTTTAAAAACAAAGAAAAATTATTGATTTTTAGTAGAAGATTAAATTAATTACATTTTATCTAATATCGCACTTAATTATAATCTAATCACTTTATAACTTTATCATGTGAAATGTACATGAAACAGTTCACATATTTTTCCAAGAAGATAAAGTATCCCATCTATCTTACTCCATAAAAAATATCCCACATAAACATTTTTTTACTTATAAAATAACTATTTTTCTTGACCATTTATGTGGTGATTTTGCTATCTATTACGTTTACTTGTCTTAAATCAACGCCTAGAAGGAAGAAACGGCCATGATGAAAAACAAAGACACCAATGTCCAGAAGGACCGCGACCATCCTATTTACTAAGTAACAAATTACACACATAGTATATAACCAAAGATGCACCTACCCCAAAACAACATTCCAACATCAAAATCATCATCAAAGATTCCAACACACGTGAATTTCTCCTTACAATGATGGTTTTCCCACACGTGAGGTGACAAGATTTCAGTTCGGAAATCCTCCTGACACCAAAGTGTTTTTGTGGTTTGAGGACGATGAAGGTGAACTTTTTTATTTGCAATGTTTCAAAAGGACATAATCTACTTAATGATTCTAATAAAATATTTTATTCAATCCATAGGTAAAATCTTTTAATAGAATATTGTGTTGATTATGTATATAAATTTCGTATATAAAATGCTAGTTACTTTACGAATGGATAAAATTATCCATGCCTACAAATCAATTCCTTCAAAATTATTTATCAGTCATGCGCTAAATTTTCTACTGATTTGTTTGGCTGGGAAATTAATTTGTATTTACTTATGAATAAAACAGTGGATAATACAAATTTATACACATCTAAATTCATACATAAATAAAAGAACATTTTATCTACGAATCCTAATCTCTGTATAAAAAATTGTAGGTAATTGTATAATTTCGTATGGAATTTTGTTGATTCTTGATTTAGGTAAGTGGACCATTCTTTAATCATTTCATTTTCCTTTTTTTCGTCTTTTTGAATTATTATTTAAGGGGAGATACTGTTGTTGTGCATTTTGAAACTTTGGATACCAGGAGGTGATGGGAAAATTCTCAAGTATAGAATAGTTTTTTTCTAGTAAGCACATTATCACTATATAAGGGGAATTAATATATAGCATCTACTCAATTACGGAGTTGATTAAATGTGTGGATTGTTGTATAGATGAAATAGAATGTACCTTAAGGTATGGATATAAACTTAATCTGTATAATAATTGGAAAATATAAATTATGTGATATTCGAAATTAGTAATTAGGATGATTTTAAATATAACATGCGTTAAATTTTGTATTATATTCTATGTTAATTTTTGGAAAATTTGTTTTGGAGGTTAACATTGTTCAACGGTGGATGACCGCCATTCAAGTCACCGTAAGTGGATGAATCATAATTACATGCACTATTCGTTCTTATCATTTAAGTACCCGTTGATTTTGAGTAAGTGATCTAAAATTAATAAAGAGAACCTTTAAGTATTTAATAGTGGTGGTGGTACATACGGCTATGAAATAAGTGGTGTCTATACTCAAATACTCAAATTCACAATGTGGTCTCTTAAACATTAATGAAGCAGGGTAATTAATGATTTTAGAATTTATTAAAGTTAACCAATAAATATCATTATTGGAGTGTTGAGATGAGGCAATGAGAAGCCATTCAAATTGAGAGAAATATAATATTTAGTCTCTTTCATCTGGTATTAATAAACAAGATCATCCAAAAGATAAGGGTTTCAAATAGAGTGTCTTCTAAAATAATTTGTATACTAGTATGTCTTATCAGATGATAATATTTTACTCATAAGAAGGAATACTATAAATCAACTTAACTCACTTATGTTAGGGTGTTCATAATACCTACTTTACAAAGTTTAATGTAACCTCTTTAAACTTCTCATTATCTAATATTTTAATCTATATAATTTTGACTAGAAATGAAATTATGATATCTTCTTTTGTTAATGAGTTGTTCTACTTAATATTGTTAACTACAATTGGTTATGGTTGTTGTAGGTGACATCAATTATTCTGTGACGTGGACAAAGTGAGCCAAGTCATAATCGAATCGTGATACTTGGTTGATACGTTTTTAATTATAAAAAGTTGTCTTGATTATTGACTATAATTTTTGCCCTAGTGGTAAGTGTTCGATACAACAATTAGTATCAAAGCTAAGGTTACAAGTTTAATTCCTTGTAGAATAATCGTTTATGTAAAGATTGTTGCAAGTTTCACAATTCTTAGTGAGGTCACCAAATCACAATTGAAAAGTGATTCCTAATAAGACAATTGGTAAGGAAAATTTGTTACTGGTAACATCAATTATTACATGAAGTAACATCAATTGCTGTAAGTGACATTATTGGTTTTATGATATTGAATTAATTTTAAATTTAATATTTAAAAAAATCATATTTTTTTTTTTTTATAAAAGCTAACAATTGAGAAGGAAAATTATACTAAGTTCATTGGTGAAGTAGAAAATAAGTAAAGAATATATGACATAATACAAAAAGTCTAGAAATTACAAAAATGTAGTTAAGATAATTTAACTAAAATGATATAAGAAATGTTTGAAGTAAGAAAGTTAGGAAAACAAATATAATTTTAATATATGTATTTATCTTTCATATACTAAAATCAAAAACATATTGTATATAACATATGAGTTGGATTGGATTCATCGGTTCAGTATAAAACTCAACCCTAAACTATTAAACAATGAATTTAATTTGATTAAAATGAGTTTCACCAAAACACTTAAAATATAATAACCCACGAATATTTGGATTCAATTGGATTGAATAACCCAAGTTTTGAATATAAATGCGATTTAGAAAATCATAATAATTACATTGACATCCTAGAATTTTCTCAAATTTCACTATATTCGATTTCCTTTTATAGTTTATAGTTAATTATCGTTCTTCATCGTTATATGTTATCAGTGTTTGTTTATAATTTCAATTAATATTATTTCTCTTCCTTTTAATTGTTGATTGAAAATAGTATTAATGTTTTAATTTATAGTTTGATCCGTATAAAAATAAGGTCTGCATAAATTTTAGAACCTTATTATATAACACAATTTGTAATTGTAGAAATAATATCCAAAAAAATAAGAATTTTATCATTTATGATATTGGTGTAATTCTAAAGATATAAATGACATTGGAGATTACCAAGTTTTTTAGTTCTATCACTTGCTTGTTACCTATGTAGACAGATACAATTTTCATCCCTCTAAAAATTTAAATCATTATTTTTATTTATAATATTAATTTTAAAATAGACAAATAAAATTTATTTTACAAAATATAAGATTCTTCCTTGGTAATTACTTAGGTTACATTACACCACTAATATGAATCACTTTACGTGATCTAATATTAGAAATAAAAAGTACTTATTTTTATTTTAGAAGGGCCAAAAATAAAGAAAACACTTACATAAAAACTTACTCTTTTACATAAACTAAAAATATACTTAAATAAAAAAGCTATAGAAAAATAAAATTATAATAGTTTTCGTTTTTTTGGCCTTTAAGATTTTATTCTCTCATTTTTTTGAAACTTTTCTCATATATGTTAAATGCACTCCTTTCTTCATCTAATAATATTTTATTTTCTCGTTTTTTTGAGTTTTTGTTATATACAGTAAATGCATTTTTTACTTCGTTTAGAAGCAAACAGGGTTTATGTGATGTTTAAAAGTTGAGAATAATATAATAAATATTACTAACAATTTGTATGTTGAGGTGTTTTAGAAGTTCTAGAAACAGCTGGCTCCAAAAGGGGGTTGAATGGAGCCTGAACTCAATTCACTATAAATAGAAACCACCAACCAAGGCAAAAATATATAAGCACAGATAAAGCAGTTTTATACTGGTTCACCCTAATCTCTTGGGCTACGTCCAGTTCTCCCTTGAGCAAACCGTTCAAGAGGTTCCACTATTAAGCAAATAGTTACAACGAGTACACAAACCTCTCCAGGTTACAACGAGTACACAAACCTCTCCAGGTTATCACGAGTACACAAACCTCTCCAGGTTATAC
>Ga0209700_102440_pt1 | contig 37629 bp, 17 predicted proteins | sample SiratroredBW_FD_187528 | JGI IMG/M metagenome (GOLD analysis project Ga0209700, IMG submission 187528) | Root nodule microbial communities of legume samples collected from California, USA - Siratro red BW (SPAdes) (version 2) | ecosystem: Host-associated > Plants > Roots > Nodule | place: USA...
TTGAATATGAACATAACCAAGCAATGAAAAAAAAAAAAAAAAAAAAAAAAAAAAAAAAAAAGAAAAGCAATGAAACAATTACTTTAATACAAGCATAAAGGGAAACAACTATTGTACAACAAATAATGGTAAAAAAACAACTATTTTAATACAAGCATAAAGGGAAACAATTTCTTCCTCTAAAAGCATTTTATGAAGAATTTTAGGTGTAAAAGCACTTCATAAAGAATGTTCAGAATAAAAAATATTATTTTGTAAATATGTCTGTAATCTGCTTGTCATTCAGACAGGAAAGGTTTTATGATATATTCACTTAATTATTAACATGTGATTGTAGTTATTCATTAATATTACAAAACAATTAAAGGGTATAATTTTGGTATTCCCCGTTTATCAAGAAAATCCCCATTTAAAATGCATAATCTAAGGTTATTCTTCATCACACCTTGTACATAATGGACTTAATTTGCTATTGTATAACTTTTTACTGTTCTGATTTAGGGTCGAGTTCGTGTATTGGCATTAGTGGTGAAGCTTTTTTCTGTATCAAGGTCAGCAGCATCTACTGTTTATAGCTTAAATCTACTTAAATTGTTGGAAGCAGAACTCAGAAATGCAGATGATACCCTTGTAACTTTAAGTGTTTTGGAGCTTCTATATGAGGTTACTATTTCCTTTTCTCAATATCATTGATTTTAAAAGTGTATAACTGTCCTTTTACTTGTGCATGTATTCACTATATTTAGTCACTTTATTATAATATAAACGATATATCTACAGGAAAGAAAAGGTTAGAACACTCTATCTAATACAGTTAAACTTATTGGTTAAATTTAGTTGAAGTCATAAAAGTTTGTAGGTCTCACCTATTTATAAACAAGTTTCGTGATTTTGAAGTTTTCAATAAATTTATCCTATAAGAGTGTTACTAGCACCTGTCCCCCACTTTGCTTTGGATGTTTAAGTACTAGTGACTGAAAATTGATTGTTTTTGTAAAATAAAATAAAAAAGAGGCATAGGATAGGATTAATCCCTTGTGTGTATTGAGCATACATAGGGTTATGTATTTATAAATAAGAAAAATGCGAAAGATATGGACTAAGCCTGTTACATTTAACATTTTTCATGAAAACTAGGACGTTAAGCTTGACAATCATGTTAATAAACATCATACTAGGTCTCATTATTACCTGTTAAAAGTTATTTTCCTGGTTAGACTATCTGTTTGATCATTTGTATTGCGACAGAAAAAAGCTTGTTTGGTTTAATTTATAGACTTTGGCACAGAACCCCCTCCACTCAGAAAGCTTTTCTCTATTACCCTTTTGTAATGGGCGACTAAAGTATTTGTTCCCAAACATTCTCACTCACATAACATCTTCCACCCATATAAACTGAATTTTAAAATGATTGCATGCAGAGGTGATTCCAAGGATAAACCAAGCCCGAATAATCCCATTAAACATGTAACAGATGCCAAATTAAGGATGCAACTATATCAGTTGTTTTGCTCTTCTCCGTTTCACATTACATGCTCATGTATACATCTCATTTTGTGTGCATTGGATGCAGTTAGCAGCAATCGAACATAGTACAGAATTTTTGTCAAAGACTAGCCTCTTTCAATTGCTTTCGTCAATAATTAGGTAATCATTTATGATCTTCTAGAGATTTTTTTTATTCATCTAATGGATGTTGTGAAAGTTGTTTGCCTAATAAAAACGGACATCCCTTTTTTTTGAGGCTAGCAACAATTCTGTGGAATCAATTTTAAGATCAAGAGCAATGATGATATGTGGAAGGCTAGTACCCAAGGACATTTTATACTCCTTCACAGACGAGCCTAGTGAGTGTTGCATTGCCATCCATTTCCCTATGTTATTTGTTGGAAGATATTGAAAATATATTGGAAATTGATTTCATCTTCAGACAAAAAGTTCAAAAACCTTTAATCCATGTAATTGAAACTAGGTTTTGTTGCAAATCTAATGAGTCACTTGCTGGTTTGATTTTATTTGTCAATTGACTACAAACACTCATGATATGTTTCACAATTTGATACTCATTTTCAAAGACCAAAAGAAACTACTAATTGATGCTACCTTGCAGGGTTTGTTTCTCTTCATTTTTGAAGTGTTCATATGCTTTCCACACAATTTGATAATTTGTTACAAAAGTATATTGAAACTGTTAACTTTTGTATATTTGTTGTGCTATTAAATTGATAAATTCAGGTGTTAAAGCTGTTATTGAATCTATTGACGGTAGACTTCAGTCATTGGATCCTTCAGATATAGATGAATGTGAAACGGCACTTGAAACTTTGGGTCATATAGGATCATGTAAGTGTGTCATATTGCCTGCTTGTTAGCACCTTTTTTTGTATAAAGTAGGAAAACTGATTTTAGTTGATTAAACTATTTTGGTCTCGTGCTCAGTTATCAATCTCAGATAACAAGATGAAGTGAACCCAAAAAAGCACTATGGTATGATAATGAGCTGACTGCTATTATGAATTTTATAAATATAAGATAATTTTAATACATATATAAATGCTCGAACATAAAAAAAATCACTCATAATTAAAGACAAATTGAATTAAAAAAAGCGCTATAGTAAGATAGTGGGCCGCCATTACAAATTTTATAAATATAAAATAATTTGTAATACATATATAAATTCTCAAACATAAAAAATCACTTAATTAATGATTAAAAGATTTATAATTTTAAGCCAAATACAGAAATTAATAAAAAGAAAAGTCAAGTAATATAAAACTGTCAGAAAAATTGTTTCTGATGATATTCACAGAGGAACGATTTTTCTTAAATAGAATACAAAAACTTAATAATGGAAAATCCTAATTTATGACGGATATAATCTATCCTTATAATTCAGGATCAATGATCTTGTACAGTAAATATAAAAAAATTCTGTCAGCCTATTAATCCACCTAATTATCCTCCTAATTATGGAATGTAATTGATTCTCCTAGTTATGTAATTAAAACTGTACTAGGAAATATTATGTGCAGCAAAAATCAAGGGATTGTTACACTCTCCGGCAAGTTGGTGAGTGGATGTTATCCATTGGTGACATGCCAACACTAGCCTGAAGTGTAGCACCACTTAGCCCTTTTGTCAATAAATATAAAAGTTTATTTTTAGGGGATACAAATTATGTATATATTGTCCCATTATCTGATTTTTCCTTTATGAAGTATCTGTCTACTTCAATATGTGTAGTTCTATCATGTTTCATTGGATTATGCACAATAATAAATAACTTGTTATCACAATACAATCTCATAGGTTTTTTCCAATCAATCTTTGGGTCTTCTAAAATTATCTTTAACCATAGTATTTCATAAATCCCTAAGGCTATAGGTCTAAACTCTGCTTCTGCACTTGATCTCACCACAACATTTGTTTCTTACTCTTCCAAGTAACTAAATTTCCTCTAAGAAAAGCCCAATACCGAAGGTAGATCTTCTGTTGTTTATAGAACATGCATAGTCAGTGTTTGTGTAGGCTTCTAATATCATCTCATTCCCCTTTGTAAATTGAATTTCTTTTCCAGGAGTTCCTTTCAAGTATTTTAGAATGCGATAAACATCTATGAGATGAGTCTCCTTTGGATTATGCATGAACTGACTTACAACCCCTACATCATAGACAATGTTAGGCATAATGTGAGACAAGTAGATCAATTTCTCGACTAATCTTTGATAGGATTGTCTATCCACAACTATATCTTCAATTGATTCACCAAGTTTGTGATTCTGCTCAATAGGTGTCTCTATTGGTTTGCATCCTAATTGACCAATTTCAGCCAATAAATCCAACACATTTTGTTGGGAGATGAAAATACCATGTGGGAATGGGCCACTTAATGCCCAATAAATATTTCAATCTGCCTAATTCCTTAATTTAAAATTCTAGCATCAAAATTATTTTAAGGCTTCCTTCCTTGCCTGATCATTTTCCTATTACAATTATATCATCTACATAGACAATTAGTAAGTAATTTCACTTGAAGATGCTTAATAAACAGTTTATGGTCACCTTGACTTTGCTTGTACCCCATGGTCTCATACAGTACTAAAGCTGCAAAACCATGTTCTGGGAGATTGTTTCAATCCATAAAGTGCCTTCCTTAGTTTACATACCTTTTCTTCGTCGGCTTTAAACCCAGGTGGACCTCAATGTAAATTTCTTCCTCAAGATTGCCATGTAGAAAGGCATTTGTCACATTAGATTGTAGCAAACTCCAACAAATTAGTTGCTAGAGACAATAAAATTCTAACAATATTCATTTTTGCATCAGGTGAAAAAAGTTTCAAGATAATCAATCCTATATGTTTGAGTATATGCCTTAGCTACTTCTAATTTCCCATCTGCCTTGCGGTGAACACCCATCCACATCTAATAAGATTTTTTTCCTTTAGGTAGATCCACCAATTCCCAAGTTTTGTTCCTTTCTAGAGCAACCATTACAACCTTAATAGCATTTTTTTAGTTATATGCCCCATCCACAACTTTTGGATAGTGATAGTATTTAGATGACCAAGAAAGCTTGTGATTGGATAATAAGACACAATGTGACAATGGTACCTTAGCTTTTGAGTACATGTTATAACACCTCTCCTTAATGCAATCGGAAGTTTCTGAACTTTGATGGCTAGCATATTTTGTTCTTCATCAATGTCAGGTATTTCAGGTATAGGTTTAGACTCATGGATTGGTGGTGATTGCATAACAAACCTTCTCCTTTGTTAGTGTACTTGTAGTGGATGGGTGGCACTCTAAATTTGTTCTCCAATTATCTTTGGCTTGACACAAAAGGAGAATGATGGGAAACAAGAGTTGTGGTTGGGTTTTCATTACAATGAAGATACAAGAAATGATGTACTTATTGTTCTTCTCCCATTTTCGATGATCAAGAAAAGACAAAGAAGATACCAAGAAAAAGAAGAAAAAAAAAAAAAATAGCTCTGATATCTTCTTAAAAAGTGGACTTTAAACTTAACTCAACTTTATAAAATTGGTTCGTAAGGTAAGGTTTGCACTTATATACTATGAATTGACTTTATCTATAATCGATGTTAGATCTCCAACACATCCCCTCACTTTGAGACATGTACATTTCGTACGTGGGACTTGATATTTATGGTTGGTCCGATAGTAGGTGAAACCTTGCTAGGATGGTTTTGACACCATAATAACATGGTGTGTAGAACAATTCTTCAAGAATCGATTGGGTGTTGTTAAAAGGAAAAAAAGAGAGAAGAAAGCGAAAATCAAAGATGAACAAAAAAAAGAGCATTTGTGTTATTTCATAAGTCACCAAAGGGAAGCAAGGTGTGTATTTGTACAACTAAAAATGAAAAATGAAAGCAAAAGAAAACAAACTAACAAGGCGCAACTAACAAACAAAATAGATGGACGAGACAACTTTTCAAGAGATCAAATCATCTAAAGAAAACATATATGTATATATATATATATATATATATATATAGCATGTCCAAACCACTCTACCACTTTATCAGTTTATAATTCCTCATTGATAATTGTTTTAATGAGAACCTCTTCATTTCTTATATACTACAAACGTTAATTTATGGTTTTTGTCATCATAGCTACCCAGGGAGCTACATATTTACTCTCAGGTTCATCACCTGCTGCAAGACATGTTATAAATGCTGCTTTTGAACGACAAGGACCACAAGGCCATGGAAAACAGCTGGTTAGTAACTAGATTCTTCTTCCCTTCTTCTTTTCAAAGTGTTTTAAGATATCCTAAACTACTGTAATTTGGTACTCCCTAGTCCCATTGGCTAGTGTTCACTATATTGTCTAGTGAACTAGAATTTTGACAGTGCCGTTCCCTATGTTTACAGCTTCTATTTAGGGTTTCACGACAATAGCCATTTGATTTGAACATGTTTCCGTGCCTACTTAAATCTCTGATGTGGCATTCTACTAGTCTGTGTATTGGTAACTGTTTAGGACACGTCATTCAATCCCTGGGTAAAATGTTTACATGTTTACATTTATTTCCACTTGTAATAATTACCAAGGATAAAAATTCAGGAATCTAAATTTATTTATTTTTGCTCACACTAGAAGGTACAGTTCAAAAGAACGTGCATTAGTTGGATAATTTATAATTGTTTTGATTGTAGAAACCATCGGAATTCCATTTTATTGGAAGATGTTATATGCTGATAACTTCTCTTCTATGTTCTAACTAACATGATTTCTTGTGCAATCACAGGCTGCATTACATGCTCTCGGAAACATCTCGGGAGAAACCAGATCTAAGAATAATATCATACTAAATGCTGAAGCAGAAGAAAATCTGCGACGCTTAATTTATGAAACAGCCGCCAGAAGTTCAAAGCTGACTCCATCGGTTGCCTTTTTACATTTTTTTTAGTTTCAAATGCTTTTTATTGCTTAATTTTTTTTGAAGTTTTACTCTTAATGATTTTGTTTCTCTTTGAAGTAAAGGAACTAGGATATATGTGAAACTTATCTAACTGTAGGTTTGTCCTAACATAATCTTGACTACTTGTTAAAAACTAAGAAGCGTATTACACTGGATCAATTCTATAGTATAATGCTGCCTATTTTTTGTTTTAATTTTACTGAACAACGCCTACTTTTGTTTTTTTTTTTTTTTTTTTTCCTTTGATATATATATGTGTGTGTGTGTGTGTGTATATATATAAAATTTAGAACATGTATTATTATCACCATATGTAAAGTAATTTAAGATAAATATTAGCTACATAATGAAAAGTTCATCTTCATATGGGCACATTACAAAAAATATGTTTACAGAAGCTCACTTAACAAGTGACTGTCGCTTAAATAGTGATTGTGCCCCTCTTCAGTAGAAGGAGCATCTTTGCTTCCATGTATTTCAAGAAAGACTTTATCAATCAGTTATAAGTGCATTAAGTCCTCCTTGAATCAAATATCGTTGGGTCTACAATATTTGTTGAGTTGTCTTGCATGAGGGCTTTTTAATTAGACATTGAAAAACTACCATCTCACCAAGTTCATGCAATTTGCAGGGTCTGTTTCTTTCAGTATTGCATCAGGATGCAGAAATACGTCTAGCGGTGAGACATTAACATGAACTCTCGTATTGTTAGTTTATATGCACTGAATTGTTTAAATATTTCCTCGGTGCATATACTTTAGAAGTCAATCAGTTTAGGTGATTTTGTTGGATGGAAATGCCATTGCCACTTTGCTGTAGAGGTGAATATGTTTATCCTGTAGTTTTTTTAAAATTGTAAAACGTAAAAGGTCAGTTCTCTGTAAAGCAGAAACATAATCAATAATGAAGCACTTACGATAATATATAGTGACAATTATTGTTTTTAGAATGTAAGAAAATAAGAAATTTTCATTTTAGCTTTGGTTTTTAGCTTTGCTGAACTGTTTTGAGTGATCCGTGTAGCCGACCTCATCTTGGTGGATAAGGTTTGTTGTTGTTGTTATACAATTATACATGAATGATTAAGATTAAAAGTTAATTAAAGTCGTATGATCACTTAAAAAGTTATATATCTTTATCTTCTACTACTACCCCTGTTTGTGTATAAGAAATAAATACCTAACATTAAGATCAATAGAAGTAGTTCGATTAGTTTACTTTAATTAATAATTTAATATATTTAAATTTTATTCCAAAAGCAAGCATACAATTAATTTAGTCTTGTTTAAGTAGTGATTATATTTATTTACATTACTCATAATTTGAAAAAAAAAAAAAATCAACCAATATCTGTGACTTGTATTGTTAATAACCCAACTTGAGCATTCCAGTCTCATGGGAAAATGAGTGAATGTCTCATGATTTCTTACCATGAGAAGAAAAAAAAAAACAAATACTTTCATTTGATTTTTATATAAAGGAGTAGAGGTAGTGTAATCTAATGATCTATATTCATTATATTTTACAACAGAAGTTATCCATCTGATACGTTTTATCTCTATAATTGTCCATGAAAATCTTACCAAAACAAAATATTATTCAATACATTTTCAGGTCTATAGAGTGATAAGTGGATTGGTAGCCCGATCTTGGTGCTTGATGGAGATATGCTCAAAAGAAGATATTATAAACAAAGTGACAAATCCAATTATTGAAACCACAAAAATAGGTTTGCATTATAATTTACAGTGTTGTTAATTATATTAGTGATATATGTTTTTCTATTTCTTCATTCCAACTATCGCATTAACGTCACTTGAATTGGTTCATTTCAGGTATGGAAGCTCGACATAACTGCTGCAAGGCTATATACCAAAGTTTGACACTTTCTGATAGTGTTTCTGCTTTTACAGATACATATGCAAAGGTTAGATTTAGATACTTCATTCATATATATGTACTTTCAAAATATACAACAATACGAGATTTAGTTATCTTATTGGCTTTCAGTTTTGACAAAATTTGACACTATCAATCAAAGTAACAGAATTCATGTTTGTTTGACCATATTTTTTTGTTGAATTGACAATTCAGTAATTCATTAATCTTGCATGCAGTTGGAGAAAGCTGTTAAAATGGGTCCATACCTTGTTAAGAGCCATGTTGAACCTCAACCTGTTGTGGAGACTGCCGAAAGATTTTAATATATAGATGTCACTGACTAAGCTATCTTTTTTTCCTTCGCCAAGTTCTTTGTTCAACTCTTGCAAATTGTTTTTTCTTTTCTTTTTGTGTTTTAGTATGACTTGCAAATAATAGGAGTTTTAGTATTTTTGTTTTGACTGAGTTGGAGGTGAAGAGTTTTACTTTTTATGCTAGTAATGTCACATTTTTATAGAAGAATGTCATGGTGAGTTTTTATGGATTTTTCACACACGGAAAATCAGTCAAAAGCTGGTTCACTGTTCATGAAAAAAAAAATAGACATTACTTTTTTTTTTCTCAAAAATTAAAAATAGATTGTCATTTTTCTCAAGAAATGTTATTTGCTAAAAGTATTGTGTATTGATGAACCATAATCTAAATATTATGAACTAATTTAATTTTTGTGGTATGTTTAATGTTAAAAACTTATAAAATGTATAAATTTTAGTATTGTTGAATTCTAATATTATGCTTTTTAATATTATTTTATATATAATTTAATTACTTTATTTATGGTTTCGAATCTTTTAAATTTGGAGTAATTTTATTTTTGGTCCCCAAATTTTAAAACATTATTTTTAATTTTTTAAAATTTAAAATAAAAATCAATCCCTATACATTGAATTTGACAGATTAACAAAAAAAAAAAAAAAAAAAAAAAAATAAATTAAAAAAATAAAAAAAAAAAAAAAAAAAAAAAAAAAAACTGAATTTAAACACTAAATCCTCAATTTTAAGTCTTAAATTGTAGAACATTAAGTATTGAGGGTGGTAAGTTTTCTAATTCTCCGTCAAGGTAAGGTTTGAGTTTCCGTCCATTAACTATATTTCTTAGTTCTATAGCACCTGGATGATTTTAAAGGATCCATTACATGTCAGTTTCTCTAGGAATAATCTTAACTAAGAGTTCAATAAAACAACCATTTGTCCTAGTTGAAAATCTCTCTTGACTAATCTTCTCTTTATAGTGTTTTGAAGATTCGACGAATCTCATATTCTACGTGGCTTCCTTTTACTCTACATGCCTAGAGAGCATTATCTAGTTTGATGAATCACTCTTTTCTTTAAAAGGAATTGTTTTTTCCAAGATTCTTTTTATTTCTGTGTTAGATACTTCAACCTACCCATTTTTTTTAAGATGACAGGATTCATCACTATTGTAGTGCACTAGTACTTTTTCGGTTTCCCCATCATTGGTCATAATTCGTGGCATTCTGAAATATGCAAATATGTGTCTTTTAAAATATTTCTTCAGACTCTGCATCATTTTTACAACAACCAACCATATTCAACATTAACCAAACTATATTCGTTGTTATAAGACATAGGGATAAGACCCATAAAGTTCGAAGCTATTTTTTGTGTGTAATAATTAACTATTTTTTAAAGATACACGTTAACTCTAGGAAGGGAGTTGAATAAAGTTGGAAGCCCTTCCTCCTTTTTTGTGTAATGATGAACTGTTTTAACAAATAAGCAAAAGCAATATAGGTTATACTAGGTCACTTAAAATTCTTTAGTCATATCTAGTTTTTCTTTAAAGAACTTTTCAAAAAAAAATTATTAATCTAATTATTAGGATGATGGTTGGATGTTTATTAACTCAAAGGTGTTGGAGAAGTCAAAGATCCATGAGAAAGCAAATGGTAGTGGTGGAAACATATCCATGGTTTGGCACTCAAGAAATACATAGTAGAAAAAGAAACAAGTTGTAAAATAAAAGATAAAATGATTTGAGGAAAATGACAAGAAGAATATTGCACCTTTGAAAAGATTTCACAATTGATAAGTGTAGAGAAGATTTCTCACTTAAAAGGTTCTTCAAAATAAAAATTAAAAAAAATAAAATACTGTCAAGATATTCAAAATTGTATCACAAAATTAATTGGTATTCAAACATTTAAATGTAATTTTACGATACAATTTGATTCTACTTATAGTCATATAATTTTGTTCAAGGTTTTAAGAGGTGTATTTCAAACAATGTGAATACAAAAAAATAATTATAAAAAAAAGTTTAATACTCATTATTTTGATTAAATACCGAAAATAATAAAACATAAAATATTAATCATGTTTTATGTGTAAAATATAAATATTTATTCAACAACAAATTATATAAAATACAAATATTTCATATGTTAATACTATTTAATATTCTTTTTTATTTTTACGTATAATCAATATTTATCTACCCTAATGATAAACACATAATATTAAACTAATATCATATTTCATAAATATGTACATGTTATTTTATATTTTAGGAAATGTTTATTCCATACATGTGACCCTCAGGATCCACTTAAATCTTTTATCCTATTAACAATTTATTGAAAATGGGATTAAAGTTCTTCTGCTCCCAACTCCTGTGTTTGTTTTGTTTAACATTAAAAAGATTATACGCGAATATGCATTTTACATATTTTTAAATAAAGGTACTCTAATCAAAATCTTTATATATATACGAAAATAAAGAAAACAGTAAGGGTAATATGGGTAGTATGTAAATATGGCATAGAACCTTCAACAAATAACAATCGTAATCTCTTCCCAACGGATAAAGAGAGAGAGATTTGCCTCTTTACTCAGAGAGATATGGCAACAGCAGTTTCGTGCTCATGGCTGACCCTTCCCTCCCAAATGAGGAACCTTTCCCTCTCTTCCTCCTCCCTTTCCATTTCCAATTCCAGTTCTCTCAGTTTCTCCAAAAGCCTCTCTCACCCTCTCTTCTCACAAGGTACCTTTCACCAACCACCCCATTTGATGGGGCTTCTCTTTTTTCCCTTATTTTCGTCGAAAGACACGAAAGATTCGGTTTTGGTGGAGTTTTCAATTGTGGGTCTGTGTCGGGTTTGGTTTGGTTTCAGGTAACTGCTTGCCGCTGAGCACAGTGCAAAGACGCGCGTCTGTGGTTTGCGAGGCTGCCCCCAAGAAGAAGGTGGATTCCGCTGTGAAGAGAGCTCGCCAAGCCGAGAACCGCCGCATTTACAACAAGGCTCGCAAATCTGAAATAAAAACGCGCACCAAGAAGGTGAAACCTCTCTGTTATGTTAATGGAGTTGTTTTGATTTGGGTTATGTTGCAATTGAATGGTTTGAATTTGTTAGAGTATACTGGAGAACTTGCATTTTTTGTTTAGCGTGGAATTGATGTTATCTGAGGATGGTGAAGTTAGTTTCATGTTCTTTTGTTTAAAAATGTCTAAACTATAGAATTTTAATTTTGAGTTTAATTTTCAAACATTTTATGTGCAGCCAATTTATTAGAAACGGTCCCAGATATGAATTTTGAAGTAGTTATGTGAAAAGTTACCAATCTCACCGAGATTGTCATGGATGATTGTATGATGCTGTTTTGTATTATGCTGTTTTTTTTTTTTTTTTTTTTTTTTTTTTCATTTCACTTCATTCAATTACACACAGTTTTAGGTTTTGTCTAGATAAATTTCTCAATAATAGGAAAGATAAAATGAATGAAGTTTTTTTCACAAGTTAAAATTCACTTATGCACAAGTTAAAATTAGTTTATGGAAAAGTTGAATGTGAGAAATTTTATAAATTAGGCTATGTATAAGTTAATTGTATAAATTATGTCAACAATACTATAGGCTTTTGTTGAATAGTTTGTTCGAACAAGACTTTAGAATGGAGACAATTTTTTTATTATTATGTGTTGTGGATGACCAATTCTATACCTTGTTTCATCCGAAGGTGAGTTAAAAAGATATGTTTTAGGCCCCAAACCCTGGAGTTTATAGTCACTCTTTTTTAATTAAATTTTATCACGTTTCACTCAATTGTTAATTTGATTGATGAGTTGTATTGTGTTTGTTTTTTTGCTATGGAGTAATGTCAGTTGTTTGTAATGTGCAACTCACTTGACTCTTTGGGAAATATGAGCTTAAAGTATGTTAGAAATGGGAGATAGAGAAAGAAGAAAATATACATGTTAATGATATGGAGTATGAGAGCTATGACGGAGAAAAGATGATATGGTGGACTTTGGGCTTACATGCTGTGTGCAGGGTTGGTTTAAATAGTTTGTATCTTATTTTTTTCAAGAGGCATGGATTTTCTTTTCAACCAAGTTTTGGTAGGTTGCTAGAATAGGCTGAAAAAGAATAACTATGTCATTCATGTTTTTCTTCTGTTATTTTTTGTTGATGTTCACACTAATTTAATCTTTTGCTTTCATGGGAAAAGACTGTGATAAATCTTTACTTCCAGTGTCTAAAATTGGTCACATCCTTACAAGATAGTACTCAGTACTCAACCTTTCATCCCTACTTTTAATTGCACCAAACTATGCTTCAGAAACACTTCAGTTTTCTGTTGGCATCACACTCTAGAGTGATGATTGTTCTTATTTGTCCGTCTAGACCAACTTTTTTAAACCAGGTACGGCATGTCTTCCTACAACCCATTGGTGATTCCACCTATTGTGTGTGAGACTCAGCATTCTTCTAGTTTCTCTGGAAAATCCTAATTAAAGATGTTGGAATTGTCCGGAAAAGATGAAAAATGGTGAGAAAAATAGGACTCATGTTAGCATGACATGCATGATGTAAAACACTTTACTAATGTTCCTAGTTTCTGTTAGTACAACAGTATTGAGTATTGTAGTACAATTTCTTGTGCAAGCTCAGTCTACTCTAACCTGATACTAGAGACTCCAAAAACCATTATGAATCTTTACATGATGATAGATATAATAACTGCAGTACTTATGTTAAGCTCGTGCAAACACTAAAGATTTATGTTTTACTTAACATTGTGACTTGTGGTTGAGGGTACATTAAACTGCAGCAAACGCTTCTGATCTTGCTCAGAATATAAAATACTCTAAGAATACCACCACTCCTAATTCTTCTCAAAGGAACTGGTGTTAATACCTCTTATCTTCTGTGCTACCATCTCAACTTCTAGCTTTTATATAATATTGGGTGTACAGGTTTTGGAAGCTCTGGAAGTTCTGAAGAAGAAACAAGATGCGGTATCCGAAGAAATCCTCCCTATTGAGAAGTTGATTGGAGAGGCATACTCAACAATTGACAAAGCTGTGAGAGCAGGAACACTGCACAGGAACACCGGAGCAAATCGCAAGGCTCGGCTTGCCCGGAGAAAGAAGGCGGTGGAGATCCATCATGGCTGGTATACCCCAGTTCCTGAAGCAGCTGCATGAAACCATCCTCTTGCTATGGAGTAAATGAGGTGCCAGTGAAGACTTTCTGCAGATTTTTTTCCACTCTGTTCAAACATTGTATTTAGTCTTCCTTGGTGTTGTTCAAATTGGTTTAGTTAATACTTCATGTATCATTGTTATGCAGAGCCATTGATTTAAACAGCCTCTTCGTAATTAGCCTTTGTTGTACTTTTTTCATGTTGTATAATGGAATGCCTCCTTAACCATAAGGATACTTCCACTGAGGTGAAAAATTGATTGTTGTTATAATCCTGCACATGATATTGCAGGTGCATCACTTAATCTTTGCTCCTCTGTAGTATCAATGTGAATTATTTAGTGATATATAAAAGCTAGAGAGGCATGTGACTCATACACTATTAACCATAGTGTATATATATCAGAGATCACCAAATGGCAATTGATACTCGAGTTACGATTTCATGTTCAAATGGGAGATGAATTAATCATACTTTGGTCAAGGAATTGAACTACCAAGTAAAGTAATGAACAAAGCGAATAATTCTAATATTCTAATGAGATTGTCTTTTTGGGTAAATCGGATATCTTGTGACTAGACTACTCCCTAATATTTTTATGCAAGAAGTTGACATCTTTAATAGATAATGGTATTTGTAATATATATATATATATATATATATATATATATATATATATATATATATATATATATATATATATATGAAAAGAAAACGATTTCACCTTAATTGAAAAGGTTAGTAAATATAGTCTATTAATTTCATTTCAAATTTTTCGAAAATATCATTTGGAAGTTATAACAAGAATGAAAGCATTATTAAAAAGAACCTCAATTAAAAAAATATTTTAGAAATAATCTTGTTAAATAAGATTAAACCAATTAAAAGGATTATATATGAAACCAAGGTTGAAGTTATTTTTATCTTATTTTTTATATATATATTTAAGACAAAGATATACATGATTTGGTAACATCTTGATCCAAAGGTACCACATGGGGAAAATGGACAAAATATACAAGAAAAAAAAGAGTTGAAATGTGTATTTGGAATTAAAAGAAAAAAATCACAAAGCTTACGATGATAAACACAAATAAATGAAGTACAATACGGGATAGATGTATTGTCAAGTAAGTTTTCTTAATAATGGCGTCTAATAAAGAATCATCAAATGCAATTTTAAGGTGACAGATTCATTGTCTAAAAATCTTTTCAAAAATATTTCACAAAACTCTTCTTATATTAGTTGCATATTAATGACATGTAACGTAAAAGGATAAGATTTTTATAACATTATATTCAGTTTTCAATTAACCCGATTGTTTTACAAATATAAACTAACGCTACGAGGAACAAGACAATAATTATTTAGATATAATCACTCTTATAATATTAATTACTTTTTTTCTATAAATAAGACTTGTAACAATAATAAAAGATTGTATTTTTCTGTTGTAATATTTATACTGCAGTTGACTATTTGATTTGTAGATGTGTTATGGAGCTGATTTTTATGGTAGTGGATTCCTGACTCACAAAGCTTTAATTGGAATATTAGAAGGTGAATTTTGGAGGAGAGGTATTTGGAATAAATCACAGTAAGTTGCAATAGAGAAGTAGTTTTTAATAGATTTGTGTATAAAATATTTTTGAAATTTCAGTAGGATAAGTTCTTCCTGCACTCTAATAGGCTTTTCCTGCATGCCAATAAAAATTTTTAATATCATAATTGCCTTTTAAGAAATTACCTAAATATCCTTTCTTTATTAGAAAGGTTTCTTCTCCTCTTGGACAACCATAAGGCACAATGCTACACAGTATTGTTTTTCTCTCAAATTCATCTTTCACAGTCTCGTTTTTGAAGGTTTTAAGGATGATTGAACAGTAAGAGAGACTTTCCGACCATTGGTGGCAAGGAATGACGGGAAGGTAAGATTTTTCGTTTTGGTGGATCTTTTAAATTTCTCGTACGACACCCGGATGAGCCCATCCGGTTCTCATTTTTTGAATTTTGAGAACCGGATAGGGCAGTCATCCGGTTCGTATAATGACAACTGGATGCAATGTGCAGGGGGTGCCATCCAGTGTACAACAGTCTGTGAACCAGATGCTCCTTCGTCCGGTTGTCAAATTGAAATAAGATTTGAGAACCGGATGAGGTACAGTTAGTGACCATCCATTCCTCAATTTTTTTTTACATTTGACAACCGGACGGGTGGGGCATCCGGTTCACATTTTACACACCGAATGACACCCCATCCACACTACATCCGGTTGTCTATTTTTTATGTTTTGTGAACCGGATGGGATGGCGTCCGGTTCACATTTTTGCTTTTTTTTTATGAGTGGTTGGAATGCTATGTTACAGGTATGGATAGTCTGTGTATGTATTCAGAGGAAATAAACAAGGAGTCTACTATAAATGAAGAACATGAAAGTAGTTCCTTGGTTCGGAAAGAGGATTCCTATCTTGAATTCACAACTGATAAGGTAAAATGATTTAATTTTTTTATGTTTACAAATTGTAAATTAATTACATAGGAATGTGATATATTATGTAGGTGTTTGGTACCCGAGATTAATTACTTGAATGGGTTCGCAAGGTTGCATTTAGACTTGGCTTTGTTGTTGTCATACTGAGATCAGACAAAGCAACTGGAGCACAAGGTAGGAGGACCTATGTCTTGTTGGGATGTGAGAGAAGTGGAAAATATAGAAAGTATAGAACAAATTTAGATGTGAGTATAACGGGTACAAGGAAGTGTGACTATCCATTTAGATTGTGTGGACCAAGGAAGAGTAAACAGAAACTATTAGAGAGGTCAACTAAGCGTGACCCTTCATACTTTAAGCATGTAGACAAGATTCATTCCACCGAGGATAGTTATTCTACACAAAAGGCTTCATGGATGAAGGTAAAATGACATTCGGTGTTACCATCTAAAGTTTTGCCTTGTCTTGATCAATTTCATCCTATATGTCATCCATACATAGTGGACATTATTGATGTTAAACCTGATGGACATTGTGGTTAGCGATCAATTACTGCTTTGTTGGGAATGGGAGAAGACTCATGGCCATTAATCAGAATGAACCTATATAAAGAGATATGTGAATGGCGTGATCAATATACAAACATTTTTGGTAGCCATGAGCGTTTCGATGAATTGAATAACTCTTTACTTGTTGAGGGGACATCATCTGTAAGTGTTTATGTTTAATTTATGATTAACATATGTAAGTGCAATGTCATATTAATAATATTTTACATATTTGCAGGCAAGTGTTGTCAAGTGGATGACTATACCAGATATGGGTTACGTCATTGCAAGCAGATATAATGTTATCCTTGTTTTCTTATCTTTGCAACAAAATGTAACCATTTTTTATGTTAGTTAACATCGGATAATATGCATAGGACATGTTTATGGGAACCATTTTGTACAGGTAAGCTTTATAAGTTACAGATTGCCCAACCTTTTACTGTGATGTTGGATAACTTAATTTTGATTTTCATTTACAGGTTAAATTGGTTGATGGTTGTCCTTTACCAAATGTAGACATGATGTGGACCAATCACAGTTCTGCAGATGCACAATTATGGCTAACTCATTATATTGCCAGAATGCAACTATTTGTTTCCATGTTAGGATCAAGTACATCATATGTTAATCTTGCGGATGATTGATGCATTTATATTAAAATTGTAAGAGTTTTGATTGATTTATATTTAGTAACGACAAATGTGATATAAACATAGTGCCAAATACATATTCAATACATAAAACCCTACGAACTAGAACTCCCTTTCCCTCGGACACCTCTCGCTCGTCTAGTGTATACTTGTCCTTCACGCGAATGTGTACGAGCCAATTCATACGCAGCTACTGTATCCTCATATGCATCCCCACAGCTAATTGCCCTTTGTAATAGGATGGCTATCCTTCTAAAGATACTCTGCAAAAAATAAATAATATAATGTGGCTGTAATCACATAATAATATGAAATCAAATATTAAAATGTGAATGTAATGAAATACCGAGGTTGGCTATGACTGCTGCTGTGACGAGGTGGCTAGCTGATCGTCATCATGACTATGACTATGGCTATGACTATGACTACGACTCTGACTACGGCAATCTCCTTCCTCATCACATCTAATGAGAAATGGATGCGAGACAGGACTATACCAAGCGATATAGTCCTCTATGCATGCATGCGGGCCAACAGCAGGTATCAAGGCAGTCACAACATTATCAACAAAATGGACCCAACGTGCATTTACCATTTAAACTAAGACTGAGACGGATGTCGACTAACCACATACCGACAAGCCCGTGGAAGTGCTTCATTATAGCTCGGGGCATCATCCCTATTCCCCATAGATGGGAAATGCTCGTAAATCCATGCCTGACAAAATGTAACAAAGTTACATGTAATAAAATATAACTTGTGAATTAATTTAGTGGTAATAAAATATGTACCTGTAATAGAGTAATAAAAACTCCCAACTGTTTAGTCCCAACAAGAGAAGCATCTCCTAGCTTGTCATACATATGTGCTAGAGCAGCCGCTCCCCATGCATAACTACCACACAGAGCAAGGTCTCGAAATAGTGACAGATAAGAAATGGAGACAGATGTTGCACTTTTATCAAGAAAGACTGTGCATCCAATTAAGTGCAACAAATAAGCCCTTGCCGCAAACTCCCAGTCTTCATTTTCACAACATGTGGCGTAGTGATCTCTCAACCAACTGAGGAGCACAATATTGCCACGACCATCACGCAAAGCAGCATTTGCAAGACCATGAGGAACCTCTAATAGTTCCAATATAACATCAAGGACTTCACTGCTGTCTAACCTATCAAACATCGGAAATTGCCCCATAATAGGTAGGTGGAGTAGACTTGACACGTCATCCAAAGTGATCGTCATCTCACAAAATGGCATATGAAATATATTCGTGTCCCGATGCCACCTCTCAACAAATCCGCACATGAGGCCCTTGTCCGCTACCTCATAACACATGTTGCATAGAGGCAACAATCCGCTATTCACAATCAATGAAAACACCTCAGCACGAGGAAGACCAAAGTTGTTAACCTTTCTTCCATGAGAGACCAATTTTAGGACTCCGTGATCCTAAACAAAAGACAACACCAATTAAACACAAAATAAGCACAAGTTATAACATAATCTTACCTCACCCTCCCACAATCTCAATGCCACATGGTGATTATAACTGACTAGAAGAGACACATCAGATGGTCTTCCAGGAAAACCTCCAACGTCACCACTACCAATACGAGGAGCGACACTACCAACATGAGGAGCATTACCACCAACAACCGGAGCACTAGATGAAGCACCTGATCCCCTCTACGAATTGATGTTGTAAGCCTTCTCCGACCTTCATGCTGGGAAGTAGCTCCTCTGGTCCTACCCATATCTGTCAAAGTTACAAAGGCACTGAATAAAAAATTTGAAAAATTGACAACCGGATGGCACACCCATCCGGTTCACACTGGCAAAATCATGAGAACCGGATGACACCCTCATCAGGTTGTCATTTGGAAAAAAATTGACAACCGGATGACCTGCTCATCTGGTTGACATTTTTTTCCCAAATGACAACCGGATGGCCTGCTCGTTCGGTTATCAATTTTTTTGAAATGAAAATCGGATGGGGGTGCCATCTAGTTCTCATTTCGAAATCAAATTGACAACCAGATGAAACCCATCCGGTTCTCATACCCCAAATCGGAGAATTACTCCGTTCGCCGTCGACAATGCCCCAAAATCCAAATTAACTACTATAATCTGCAATATCACTTACTAATTGCTAATAAATGCAAAAAATTACTTAAACGATTAATTGAAGATTTGAAGCAATGGAACAATCGCGACGAAGCAGATGTGAACCAGATGAATGGATGAATGTGAACCGGATGAGTTTTTGTTGGCTACAACAACGTAGATCTATTGCTATCCGTGGCTGGTATAGAGTGCAGAGGTTGAAGAAGACTCTTGCGATAGCACGAAAAATGGATGCAGCTAGGGTTTTTGAATGTGGGAATGTCACCCGGATATAGGGTATTAGGGTGTATTAGGGTGGAGGTTAATTTCGTCTTTTCATTTTCAAAAATGAGGGCATTAGTGGCATTAAAAAATTTTATTAGGGTGTAGGAAGAACTCGTCTTTCACTAGTTGAAGTTAGGTGGACCCATTTTTCCTCCAGTTGTTTAGGCCCACATTTTTCTTATTTCAACACTTTATAAATATAGTGCAGCTGAATACTATAAGCAGTGCATAATTCATTAGACAAATTTTGTAGTTTTCAATTAGTTAGGTTTGTTGGTTAATATAGTTTCTATTTTCCATCTTTTAGAATTCTCTCTTCTTCTCTTTCCATGTCCGATTCCTCTTCTTCTCCCTTTTTATGCTTTCTGAATTTTTACATTTCCGCAAATGACTTTCAATGCATGTCTTTAATTAAGAGAATGAATCTCAAGAAAAATTCTTACATGCTTTAAATTGTGGACATAATGATATCTATTAATATGAATGATGAAATTAAGGTAATACATTTGGGATAATATACAAATTGTTGTTTTCTTTGTATGTATTAAATATTGACATTTATGTTTTAACAGAGATAATCTAGCTTTATTGATGATCTAAGTTATTTAGACTAAGACATAAAGCGATGAGAAGTAGATGAGGTAGTTCATACACATTAGGACCCGTTATAGATAGTCAGTATTGGATGTTTGAACGCTTACTCTGATCCTTTCTATTAGATTTGCTAGTAACCTAAGTCTTGAGAACTGGATTAGATTTTAGCCTCTAATAATAGTCGACTTAATACGAGTTTTTTGGAAGATGGTAGATCCATTGTGTGATCTATATGTATGATGCCTATCTTGTGATATTTAGATCTATTTGGAGTCTATATGAGGAATGTTTTTGATAGTTGAAATAAGTGGAAATATGATATCTGATATAAAAATCTTACAAGCTATGTTTACTAGTGAGATATGCATAGCGTGGTTTTATTATCTAACTCTTGCTATTTTTGTGTTTTGTGAACTCACATGATTGTACCATATACATGATTAACACTAGTCTTTTAAAGTTTAGAACTTATTTTATAGATAGTTAACTCATATATTAGATGGATGTGTATATAGAGCATTTTAAAACCTATAGATCGCTCCAAGAAAAATAAAATATATTCAGAATGAGACACGATGTATCCCATTTTATCTTTTAAGTTTATGAGATCTTCAAGAATGCAATACTTCTTGAATTACCTTTCAATTATACGTTAGCGGGATTAAACAATGTTAATTCTGAATACATAAATACTTCATCAATTTATTATTTTCTTTATGCATGTTAAATTTTATTTTATTTAAAATTAATTATTTGTATACTAAAAATTATATTTCACTAGTACAAAAACGCATTTTATAACAGGATATGATGTCGGTTAAAATGGAATCAATGTAAACAAAAAATGTGGTGATATTTTTATAAATATTTGAAGAGATATTACGTCGGTTAACCAAAAATCGATGTAATATACCATCTTCTACATCGGTTTCCACTCATAACCGATGTAGAAAAGACTGAAAAAATAAGAATTCAAAATTTGATTTTTTTTTGGCACTGAAGATACTACATCGATTGGGAGGTTCCAATCGATGTAGTATATAGCCCATATTACATCGGTTGGGACCTCTCAACCGACGTAATATCCTCCTCGTGGCGTGTGAGTAAATTTTGGAAAAAAATTGGGTAAAATTTGGCCAGATACTACATCAGTTGGAAGCTTCTAACCGACGTAGTATCTCCCTCAAGTTAAAATTAGGGATGTCAAGCGATATATTAGATCACGCACAACTTTTCTCTAATGCTTCCTTCTCCTTCACTGGCTCTGTTCATTTTTCCTTCCCCGTCACTGTTGCGCGTGCCATTATTTCAATCACTCCCCCATTTTCGTTCACTCTTTAAGTTTGGTTTGGAGCACTCTTTAAATTCACGTTTTTGGTTGGCCTTTTGGGTGCCATTGGTTCACGATTTTGGTTCACGTTTTGGGTGCCACTGGTTTGGGTATGGGTGCCATTGGATCACGTTTTCGGTTCATGTTTGGGTGCCATTGGTTTGATTTTCAGTTTCACTCTCAAGGTACGTCGCATGTTGTTCCCCCCATTTTCCTTTGCTCTCATTGTGTTTGTAGTTTCATTCACTCCATTTTTGCATTCACTGGTTTTAGTAGATTTCGTTTGGGTCCATTTACATTTGTCGCAACCGGTTCACGACGGGAACGACGAACAAAATAAAATATTTTAATTTTCAAAACAAAGGAGTCGTCATCATAGTTTATTATGGAAAATTATAGAAAAACCGAAAAATTGATAAAGCAAGTATGGGAAAACCATATTTTGGATCCGAGAGTCGGTTATGTGTGGAAAAGGTACTAGCACCCCCACAACGCCGTCCTAAGACGGTACCTTTAATTAAAAGAGTAAAATAAGTGTGATTTTGTAAAATGGTCGTAGTTCTTTGGATAAGATTGTTCATCGGGTTAATATTTTATTTGTGACATTTTTGTAATTAATTTGTTATATTTATTAAAATGATTTATTTCCAAAGTTTCATATTAAATATCGCGTGACGCGTGTAGCCATTTGATATTTAAGAAACATTTGGAATAATAATATTAAATATCGTATAACGCGTATGGCCATTTGATATCTAGTATTATTAAATAAAAAATAATATTTCAAAATTTTATTTTCTAAAATTTATATTAAATATCGTATGACGCGTGCAGTCATTTGATATTTAAAATCTTTAGAATAATAATATTAAATATCGTATGACGCTTGTGGCCATTTGATATTTAACATCATTAGAAAATATAATATCCCAAAATTTTATTTTCAAATTTTTATATTAAATATCGTATGAAGCGTGCGGCCATTTGATATCTAACATTATTAAAAAATATATAATAATCCCAAAATTTTATTTTATTTCCAAAGTTTTTTATATTAAAATTTTATTTTTATTAAAAACTAAAAGGAAAAAAAAAAGCATGCAAAATATAAGCTTAAACTATGGAAGTACACAAATAAAAGTGTTTTTTTTAAATATTGGGCTCACTCAAAATAACCCAGAATGATTTTTTTATTGAGATAAGGGGTGTTATGATAATATGGGGGGTGCAAATAGGAAGGCTCCAACTTCACAACCCTAGGCCATCATCAGCTCAACCCTAAGCCACCACCACCTTACTCCAAACCCATGTTAGGTCTACCAACCCAAAGCGGCAGCGGCAGCAACAGGCAGTGCGACAATGGGCGGTGGCAGCAGGTGGTGCGGCGACGGTGCGGGGCGGTGCAGCGGCGGCGGCACAGGAAGAATGGCGGATGACAGCGGAGGTTGTTTTGGGGCTGTGTTTGGAGTGGTTTTGGGAGCACAAAATACATGGACAAAATACAGAGAAGAATGTATGGAAGATGGAAGATGATGAATTTTCTTTATTATTTAAGAAACAAGAAAAAAACAAAATGTCATAAAGAGCAAAAGGACCTCCTTTTTTTTATTTTTTTATCTTTATATGAAAATGAAATGATGAAGAAATAAAAAAAACATCACAGGGAGATAAAAACATAGGATTTACAAATTTCAAACTTCAAGATTTATATGAAAATCTAAACCTTACAAATCATACCTGTGAGTGTTTTTCAAAAATGATAGCCTCCTTTCCAAAAATTCATTGTTTCTCAGTTTTAAACTAAGTGTGGATAGTAAGACAGGAGAATCAATCTTCTCTTCTTCTCTACTTTCTCTCTCTTTTTTTCTCTTTTTCTTTGTATCCCTCAAAATGAGATATTATATCGATTGTGATTCTCAACTGATGTAATATCTATCTTATTATATCGGTTTTAAATACTATCTTTTTTAAAAAAAAGATCCAAAAATTTTCAGAACTTTTTGAGAAATCTTTAATCCATACAAGGAAACACCACAACAATTTTCAGAATTTTTTAACTTCAGTCCTAATACGTATGTTAATAGATCACAATGTTAGTATCTTCTTTTTTCTTTCCTCATACAATTTCTTTTAATAAGTAAAGATATGTGAAATAGAAAAAAATAAATAAAAAATACTAAAAAAATAAAAAAAGTAGTAAACGTATAAAATTTTGAAAAAATTTTGAATCCAAAATCCTTCTAAAATTACCTACCAAATTCGTTATCCCATTTCAAATTTTAATAATAATATTATTAATATTATTTTTTATTAAAAATAACCATAATAACACTAAAAATAATATCAATAAAAATATTAAAAATATTAATAAGAAAAATATTAATAATATTCAGAATAATAATATTAATAAAATTTATAATATTAACTATATTAATATTATTAATAATATTAGTACTAATATCAATAATTATAATAACAATAATATTAATTACAATAACAATAATATTCTTAATAATAATATTAAGAATATTATAATCTAATATAAATAATTTTAATAAAAATATTATGAATACTAAAAATATCTTTCATATAAATATAAAACTAATAATAATAATAATAATAAAACTAATCATAAATTAATATTATTAAAAATAAAATTAAAAAAAATTATAATATAAATATTAATAATAAAAATTAAATAGTTAATAATATTAAAAACAAATTCTATAATATTATAATGATATTAATACTAATAAAGAATAATAAAGTTATTATCAATGTTAATAATAATATTATTACTAATATTATTTTTATTTTCATTAACAATAACAACTATAGTATTAATAATAATACTAATAGTATTAATAATATTGGTAAAAATAATATTCGGAACAATAATATTAATAGAATTATAAAATTAATATTAATAATAATATTAACATTAATAGTAATAATAATAATATTAATAATACCAATGATGGTAATAATATTAATAAAACTAATAATGATATTAATTATAATGACCTAGAAATTTACTTTTAAAGTAAAAGTAAGAAAAATGAATATTTGAATATTTTATTAATAAACTGAAAATTCATATATATTTATAGAAAATGCTATTAGTCAAGTCTGATTTTTATTTAAGCACCATCTCTCTAAACCTGTCTCTTCCTTTCTTCTAACTTTTCTCTAAGCCTCTGCGTCCGTCTGTTATCAGTTTTGCAAATGAAGCCTGTCGTTGAACTCGTAGCAAAGAACAGAGTAAGGCTATATGATCAAAACCATTGTTAGAGTAAATTCATCTTTTGCCCTCTTCCATTAGAGCGAGTTTTAGGAATTTTGCTCCCTTTGTTGTTTGAGCTTGCATGTGAGCTCGATGTCTTAGCATGTTAGTCTAATCGTTGATCAGAGGTCATTTGGGAAGTTTAGGCTGTTGGAACTCTTAGGCTTAGTTTGATTGGAGGAGTGGATTTGAGGGAATGAATTTGAAGGAATTTGAGTGGATTGTGTGTGGATGATAAGGTTGTTTAGATTAATGGATAAATGGTAAGATTTGAAGGGATTTGAAAGGAATGTTTGTGAAAGTTTGGGAATGATTTGATAGATGTTATAGATTTTTTTATTTTTTAAATGATATATTTGTGAAATTACTAATTAACCCTTGTGGAAAAGGTTGTTTGTAATTTTCAACTCACTTAGAGGGACTGTTTCATAATTTTTAATTTCATCCCTTCAAATCTTTTCACATGAGCTAGGATTCCAACCTGCAAATCATTTCCAATCCATCCTCCCAAATTAATGCAACCAAACAGAATTCATCCACAACAATCCATCCTCTTGAACAGTACATCCACACAAATTGGTTCAACCAAACACAGACTTAGAGAGAATTCCTGCTCTGATTTAGGTAAGGGAAAATGACTTGCATTTTGTTTGTTTTGGGTGTGATTGTAGGTTAGGGTTTTATAAGCTAGTATCTATGAAATGCATCTGTGAAGGTTCTCTACAGGTCTAAAATTTGAATTTAAATTTTAATGTTGATTTGATTCTTGCATGTATGATGTAACTCTGTGAAATTCGATTATATATTGTTTTGCTGAATAGATAATTTGTGCTAAGGTAGATCAATCATCGTGTATACAAGTTGATTTTTGCCCAATTTAGTCACCTGAGTCGTGCATGGTAGCTCTGAGATAGTAGGAACTGCATGATTCATCTAAGAAGTTGTTGTTTTTTTTGCATAACATGCCCAGGCCCTCTTGCCCAGATGAATTCACTTGAAAATCTGAGAGGTCCTCTCGGGTCCAATTTCACCAAGGCGAGAGGTGCTTCGCCCAACGAGAAGGTAGTCTCGCCCAGGCGAGAATATAGTTGTCCAGGCAAGAAGACCTGGAACTGAGGTGCTCTTTGGACTTTTTTTGCCTAGGTGATAAATCCTTCACCCAAGTCCTTCATCTAGCGAGGAGATATTTTTGCTCATGCGAGAGTAGTCTCGCCTAGGTGAGAATGACCCTAGAGTGAAAGTGTTTTCTCGACTATTTCCACTCAAGCGGGAGATTTTTCACTTAAACAAGGGGATTCTCGCCTAAGCGTATCATATTACATGAAATAAGTGAGTGTAACAAGTTTAAGTTCAAACAGAGATGCAAAGCAGGTAATAGGGTGTCCCTGTCATGTATGTGGAGACCAAATGGGTAGTATTGCTTCCTGCAGCATGTTTAACCAGAAGAAATATTATAGGTCAAGTTTTCAATCCCTTTATAGTTAGGGTTTATGGTTGATCTCTCCTTCTTCAAACTTTAAAGTCTCTAGTTTCTTATTCCAAAATACAATTCTCTAATGGTATTCTCATCTGAGTTTCTTTTACATGTATACATGGCCAGTCTTACAAAACATCAAATTAGAGTTTACCGATTCAGTTCCGTGTCTCCTTTGCTTTTCTGGCAGAACTTATATTAGCCCCTCCTAGTTAAGAAATGAATCTTTGATGCACACAGTGAGTTTAAATCTCTGTATGAACAAGAATCTGTTATGTATAATGTACCACCCTGACTTGATATATTCAGATCAGTTATGATCATGTTCGAGATTCACAGATTATGTTGATCACTGTTAATTGTTGGTTAATTACGTATAGAGTTGTTAGGATTTTTAACAGTGATTCTATTTTAATTATAGGATTTTTAGGGATTTTGTTTAGTTAGAGATTTTATTGTTGATTTTTCTGTTTAATGCGTTTTGGTTGTGGAAAGAGAAAATGCTGTTGAGATTTAGGTAAGATTCGAAGGAAGAGAGAATGAGAAACGTTGCAATTAAGGAAAGGAGCAGAAAAACTGATTTCAAGTGACTTCTTGCTTACGCTAAAGGGGAAGCTCGAGCTAAAACTCACTTAAATCAGAAAGAAGCTCTGAACGAAAGCGTCAATGCCACAAAAGGTGTAAAGTGCGAAATAACGGCTGCTCTATAACAGACAGCAGAGATCTTTTATAAAAGAGAGGCTAGGTTGAACATGGGAGCTATCATCATCTTGGGAAGATCTCTTGAAGTGTCGTTGTGATCAAGAATTTTTGTTTTCCTTTTCTATTGTATTTTCATGGCTACCATGCGAAGCTAACTTCTCTTCTTCTTGGGATTGAATGTAAATTCTCAAATTCACATGCACTCTTAATATTGTTTTTATGTCATTTAATTTAAATACCTTTGTTAACGTTTTGTTTGGCATTTATATATTTTAGATTTCTCATTTTGACTGAAAAGCATTATTTGAAATTGGAAATAAACGTTCAACTCATTGCATGTATACGTTCAGGAATGAAGTGTAACGTAATGACTGTTCATTGCAAATGTTCTTAATACTGATTAATTTAATCTAGTAACTAGGAATAGAGCTAGATAATTTAATCTATGAATTTCAATGCTAGAGGAATCAGGTTGAAAAGGTTTTGATTTGCACAGAAGGGTAATTTAATGAGATGACATAATTACTTAATTATGAGTGTATGGGAAGGAGAGAGAGTTACAATTCAATCCTAAGGCCTTTATTACTATTAATTTTATCACTTTTAATTGCTTTATTGTTACATTCTTTAAATTCCTAAATAACCTCATTATTATTACTTGCTGTTATTCACCATACATTAATACATATTCAGTTTTAAATAAAATTTTGTTCCTTGTGGATACGATACTCTTCTTATTTACTATATTACTTGAGGACTCAGTACACTTGCTGAAAATCCGTTACCATATGTATCTAACAATCTCCGAATCTCGACTTCTATCTGCGTGTTAGGTATTCAAGTGTGAATCTAAGTCCCACATTGGATAGAAATGAGAAAGTTGAGCAACATATAAGAAAGAAGACTCGTAAACCTAATGCCTTAAGGTTTTGGGTTGGAAGTGGTTTCATTCCCTTATATGGGTTGGCTCTTGTCTCATTCTTGTGAGATCTCCCCAAGGTTTCCCCCTCGGATTCTCCCAGCAAGTGGTATCAGAGCCATTGGTTTACGGCTTGAGCAAGTATAGTTTGACTCTGTATCGAAAGTCTGTGTCCCGTATAAGTGTGTGAACGGCGGTACAAGTGAAGCGGTCATGAGTAATGTACTCGGGTTTGAGATTGCTTCCGCTCGAGGGGGAGTATATCAATGTGGAGGAGAGACTCTCACTTGAGGGGGAGATTGTTAGGTATTCAAGTGTGAGTCTAAGTCCCACATTGGGTAGGAATGAGAAAGTTGAGCAACATATAAGAAAGAATACCCACAAACCTAATGCCGTAAGGTTTTGGGTTGAAGGTGGCGTCATTCCCTTATATGGGTTGGCTCTTGTCTCATTCTTGTGAGATCTCCCCGATGTTTCTTTAAGTTCAGCTCAACCCAAAACCTATATATAACACTTGCTACAGGAAGTATCACTCACTTATCACTTAACTTTCATACTCACTAATACACTCTTCCTCACTCACCTAATTGATCACCTACTTACTTAATTGTCAGAGTGTTTTTTGCAAGTAAACCTCTCGAATGTTTTTTGCAGGTAAACCTCTCGCTAGACCTCGAAACTACAACAACTCATATATTCAAGTACGAACTCGGATCAGGTTAATTCGAACCCATTTCATTAAAATACTAGTTCAAATCCTAGTAAAATATATAATAAAAAATAAAAAAAATTAATAATTACTCATGGTCTAATTAATTTTTTATAAATTTGTTCTCATAATGGCAATCAACATTTGGAAATCAGTTTATATAAATGGAGGAGTATCTCTTTGTTTCTACTTCTTTATAAGTAAATATAATATGAAAAAACACAAAAAAAGAAGAAGAGATGAAATGTGTTTTTACATTCAATGTGAGTAACAACATAATTATAAGAACGAGGTGTTATTTTTAAGCAAGGTCACTTAAGGAATTTTCTCATGCCAAGATCACTTTCACCTCAAATATAATTACATGAAGAGTGTGAATATGGTGATTTCACCGCTTTGTAACATTTCCTCCACTCAAATAAGTGAATACAAAATTTTGCAAATTTAGTGTAATCTTATTGGTCTTTTTTAAATTATATGGTGAATTAGTAAAAATAAGTAAAAGCTTAAACTTTAAGCACATATGTTAATCTACAATTTATATATAATAAATATGTCAAGAATAGGAAAGAAATAAATTTAAAAAATTTAAAAAGTAACATCTAAAAAAACATCTCAAAAATAATATAAATGATTCAAAAAACTTATTTATGAAATACTAACAATAAAATTAATTTAAATAGTAAAACTAATAATATATTTTATAAAAAAAAAACTAGGAATTATTAAACACCTTGTTTATCAATCCCTGTTAAGAAGATTAAACATTTTTTTAAATAAAAGCAAAAGTTAAAAGCTAACTGAAAAACATAAGTTAGAATATAAGTCAGAATATATGATGATATGTATAATTGCAAATATATCAAAAATCATAAAAAAAAAATAATAGAAAATTGAATACATGTATAAGCCAAGTGAAATAAAATTTTATTAGATCCCATTATATAAGTATAATATGTGTGCTTTTGTACTAAAAAGAGTTCTAACCCTGGATGAAACAAGTAGTGCACCTTCTCTGTTTGAGTTAAAAATAGTGAAACCTTCAAACCAAACACCTATATCAAAACTTAGTCCATACTTACAGTATACTAAAAGCAACTGTTTTTCTTTTTTTCAATTAATTAATTTAAGACATGAGCACGAGTTGGTGTTACAATAATTCTTTTGTCCTAGTTCATGGTATTACAAAGTATTACAATAATATTTCTTCTCTGCAAGGACGGCGTTACATTCATGCAGGGGCGGCTATGCTTGTTTCCCGCAAGGGATCACTTGCCAACATCTAAAACCGTCCCCATTCTTCACTGTGCAATTCGTACTACACAAAACTAAAGCAAAAGTCTTTAATAAATTATCTGATTATTAATTATAGTTAAGTTTATGTATATTTTACCACCGCTCTCCGGCCTTTCAAATAATAATTTTTAATATATCTAATAATTTTATATTATTTAAATTAAGGTGACATACCATTTTATATATTTTTATTTCGTTTTAAAAATAAAAATATAATAAACTTCAAATTCTAAAATAAATAATATATTAAATATAATAATTGATTTGAAGGATATTATTTTAATAAATTTGAGGTTGATACAGTTTTAATTTTAAAAATGAATCTTTAAATTTTTATTTATTGAACTAATTTTATGTTTTAGGAAAGATCAAACTCATGTGGCCTAGCAATAATTTTGACACTAGAAACAATATATCTTTAATCTATTAATTTCACAAATTTTATCAAAAGAATAAATATATAAGTTATTTTCTTGTTAATATTAAGAATATAATGAATATTTACACAGATAAATCAAAATATGAAAGAAAATTTATTACAAATGTATTAATTACATAGTTGATGAAATATATTTAGTTTGTTAAGTAAAATGAAATAAGAAAAAGAAATCAACATCTTTTATTATTAACTTTACATATTTTCTAAAGAACTAGAAGCTAGTTTTAAGTATTCTTTAAAAAAATTAAAAACATATTTAAGTTTTCAAGTTAAATATTGTATAAAAAAAGTCTTGTATTAAATAATTAAAAAAATCATTTGTTTATCCAGTTCGATCCGTTCCACGCGGCGATGGTTAAAGCATGCCGACAAATGTGTGGAGAAGCATCTTCAAACTGCCGTCATGTTCCGTTTGTGGCAGCACAACAGAGACACATGTAGATGTTTTAACAGCCGTTAGGGTTTTTGCCGCCTCCGTAGGTAATGTTGTGTCCACCGAGGGAGCACGTGGTCATGTTTTCTGATTTCGTTGAGGGCGGCGGAACAACTCATGGTACACAGTACAGTCAAAGTTAAAAAATCTCGTTGACCGTGCAGAATATTACATTACATAGAATAAGGTATAACCATAAAAGAAGATTGGTTGGTGTTTGTTGAACGTGCATGTGCACGCGCGTGTGCCCTCTTTACAGTACAGTGGCAGGTTAAAAAAGTTACATGGGAGATGGGTACTCCATTCATATTAAAGTATCTTTAATGGGAATTTTTTTATTAGTAAATTTTTTATTGATAAAAATTTATATTCAACAATATTTTTATTGATAAAAGGAATCCTAAGACACTAGTGAGATTTTTAATGTGAATCTTCATTTATTTAAGGTCTAGAATCAGATAAATAAATAGAAAATAAATGAGTTAAAAGTATTTAGCTATTTTAGAAAATATAAATAAAAATTATTTTAAAAATTCTATAATTTATTTAATTTAATAAAAACTGTAAATAACGTAATAAATAAAAAATAAAAATAAATGATAAATAAAATAATAAATCTATTTGTTTCTATTAGAGTTTAGAATTTAGGATTAAACATACAATACAATACTAGGGGTGTTTGTTTTTTATTATATATTATTTAAAAATTATTATAACTAAAAATTTATTTGATAAGAAATATAAATAACGGATTAAATATATAAATAGAAACCCATGATATTACTTTTTTTTTCTTTATTACTTCTTTTATGAGATAATTTTTAAATTAATTAAAATAAAAGAACTGAAATTAAATTGGAGATTTTAAAACAACTTTCTTTTGTACGTGTGAAAATATAATTAGAGTTGGTAAAAAGATTATCCTAAACATCATAAGTTTAGACCAACAAACACTTAATTTTAGTGGTATATATTTAGTTTGTATTAAGATACATATACTCTGGTAGTATATATTTAGTTTGTATTAAGATACATATACTCTGGTAATATATATTTGGTTTGTATTAAGATATATAGTCAATAACATCTTATAATAATTCATGATTTTTATTATAATAAATAATAATAATAAGTTTTAATAATCTAATTATATATTTTTTAAGTTTGTATAAAGATAAATAAGTCTTTATATATAAAAAAAGTAAAATAAATTTATACAAGATAATGAAATCATTTAAAGTAAAAAAGTCTAAATTACATATCCAATAATTAGACGACATGTCAATAACAAAATAGTACATACTAAAGACATATATTTAACATAAGATTCAAATTTCATTTGCTAAATATTATAGTCTTTACTAGACTCTAATCACGAATTCATTCTCTTGTTAATCTTAACATAGTACTAATTTATTCTGAGATTATATTTTAATTTAGTAGTGTCAATACTATAAAAGGATGTTAAAAGAAAAAAAAAATCATTTTCATATAACAAGTATAACAGAAGAAGGTGTCAACTAACTTCAATGACATGAGGAGAAAAGATTATTTTATATAAACTTCAATGATCTTATTCACTATGTTTAGTCTATATATAGAAACTCTCCATACACAAAAATACTAATAATTTATGTGATTTTGAAAGACTACATTAAATGAAAATTGTGTGCTATAGTTTATAAAGTTTATCTTAGTACAAAATCTATAGAACATCTAACAAAACTATAAGGAGATTATTATTTTTTATTTGAAAAATCTTCATTTTATAAAGTTCTCGTTCTCTCTTCAACAACTTATATCCTTTATGTTGGGAAAGTTTCTCCTGTAATCATACAAACAACTTCTTTATTATATTTAAAAATAAGAGTTAAAGAATACTATAAAATATTATAAATAACATTTTATGAAAAAAAATACTTATTTTTTTATTTTAAGAGAAGATAGATAGGATAATCATAAATGACTTTTTGTATTAAATATAAATTAAAATTGGGAGCGAACATATTTTTATTTAATTATTGATAGTTTAATTTTATAAATAGTAAAAAATAATTTAATTATTGATTAGTTGAACATTTTAATTTTATAAATAGTAAAAGATAATTAGACGTAAACTAATATTAGAATAAACTAGTATAAAAATGTGTAAGTATTATCATGTATAGTCTATTATACTTCTATCAATCTTTAGTTATCTTTTACAAGTGACTTACAATATTATTTATTTATTTTTGAAATATTTTAACTGTCAGATCTCTATCTTACATTACTCATCATTATTATCAACTTACAAACTATCTGAAACAGATATATATATATATTTTTTTATCACGTTTCTAGAATTAACTTTGTTTATCCAGTATCTCAAATGAATTTATTAGTGTAGTAGTCTATTTTTTAAAAATAATAACTATAATTTTAGAAAAGTTTGAAATGATTTTATTAAAATTAATATATACCGATGTTAAAATCTATATATAAATAAGTAGCATTTTTTAATTTTTTTTCTTTTAAATTAGGTGAAAATACCTCTTTGGCTGGATATAGGGTTGCATATTAGAACAAAATTTTTCAAACTATTTAGAATATGAATTAAATTGGATCAACATATTTTTCACTTCATCCGTTGGATTAAACTAAACTGCTATTTTTTTTTTCGGCTTTGAATATTACTTACCTGCCCTTTATCACGTGAAAAAAAAATGAAACTTTATTGAGAATTGAACACATTCGAGAATATATTTTTTTATAACCTTATAACAAATACAATAATATACATTCTCATTTTGTATTCTTGATCAATCAAAAAGGATTTTGTATAAAATAAAAAATTTAAAAACTAAAATTAAAAACTTTTAGTATGATAAATTATAAATAAACTAAAAATGGAGATAAAATATTTTGAAAGTTGCATAATTTAATAAAATATAAAAAACAGAAAGATAGGTAAAAATAAATAAAAAGTTTTATAACGAATTTTACCAACTTTTAAATTTTTTTCTCACTCTCTACCATGCAAACTATGTTAATTCTCAACTTCTTCATCATTCTCCTTTCCCTTTTTACAAATCAAGGGTAAGATAAGAAATATAAGTAATACTAGTGCAGAACATTTGTCTTTCAAAATAAAATGTATGAATACTGGAAACATCTTTTCTATTTTATTTTTCTATGTTTTTGTTAACCAGAAATTTGAAAATAGACCCGTGTCTTGGTTATGACTTGTATTAGTTGTAACCGTAGCAGCAACTTTGGTAAGGTAATTTTTAGAATGTATCACTCACCAGAAATAAATCCGAATTTGTTTTAGTCAAATAAAATCATTATAAAATAATTTTTAAAATATTTATTATAACATATCTAAGAATTGAATTTAAAATTATTTATAAAATTAAAATAATTTCATATTAGGTGATTCATACTTTAAAAATAACAAGATATAGAATTTAATATTTTATTATAATTTTTTATTTTATCAATGTGTATGTCATTTTTAATTTTAATTTATCAGTTTTACTAAATATGTATACTTTCGTAATTTTATTAAGCATACATAATATTAATAGAATTTTAAAAATATTCCAAAAGTATGAAAATAATAATATATTTTATTGATCGAGTGAGTGATACGTAAGTCAATGAAATAATGGTCGTTAATTAAAAATGGGAAATTGAGATTGTAATTAGTGATAGATTTTGCTAAACATCTATTTAATTTTCTGAAATTTTCAGTCATCGATATCCTAATAATCAATTGTAAGCACCTTTCTTCTTTAAAATACATTCCCTCCTTCCAGAGTAGCACAAGACAAACTTATATAACCATCACAAAAGAAATTGAAGGAAAAAAGGTTGAAACTGAGTATAAAAGAAATGAGTGATTTAGAAAGTTAATTAAAAGATAAAAAAGTCTAATATATTGCGATGAAGGTTTAACCCTAAAAAAAGTTAAATCCTCTTATTCCATATAAGTTTAAAAAGTTGAAATTTCCTCGTCAATATAAAAAATTTAATATAATTAATTATATAGTTCAAAATAAAAAATAACTAATAATAATTATATTAAGATAAGCTTTTAAATTAAACCATTGAAAAACAACAAATTTTTTATGATAAAATAATTATTCCATAACAATACACTTATCTAATAAAATTTAATCACTTTATCGTCTCCTGTTATCGGCATTGATAGAACAAGATGAATTTCACTAAATAAAATTTATAAAAATAAAAAACGATTTGCAGCTATAATTTATATAAATTACTACCTTTGAAAACATTTGTGGCATTCTCTAGCCACATGAAAAGAATAATTTGGAATGAAATTAGGAGCAGGAGACCAGTGAGCACATTATTTATGCAAGTGAATCTACGTTGAGTACGCAACAAGCGCCCAAAAGGAGCGTAGCTTTTTTAACGCGCACGCACACACTGTTCTCTCTCTCACCCAACTTTTCGCTATAAAAACCCTTCCAACACCGCAACTATTGTCTCCCTCTTTCAAGCCTGCAACACTACTCTCTCACTTTTTTCTCTCTTTCAATCTCAAACTCACCGAAACAACAATAATGGCTCCGAGTGACAACAGATCCAACGATGTATCCGGGTCCAATTCGACCCGTTTGGACAAAGAGATCCGATACCGTGGGGTCAGGAAGAGACCGTGGGGCCGCTACGCCGCCGAGATCCGCGACCCCGGGAAGAAAACACGCGTCTGGCTCGGCACCTTCGACACCGCCGAGGAGGCCGCGCGTGCTTATGACACGGCGGCGCGTGATTTCCGCGGCGCGAAGGCCAAGACCAATTTTCCCACACACGCGGAACTTACCCACCTGGCACGTAGCCCCAGCCAGAGCAGCACCCTCGAGTCCCCGTCTCCGCCGCCGCTTGACCTCACTCTCACCCCACTCGCTTCCACCGGGGCGTTCGTCTACCCCGTCGCCCGCCCCATGGTTTTCTTCGACGCGTTCGCGCGTGCGGAGGTGCGCGCTTTTGATCTTCCCGTGACGGCTTTCCGCCGCACCGCCGCCTCCTCCGCCGCCACCCAGAGTGAATCCGACTCGTCCTCCGTCGTGGATTACGAGCGGGTCCCACATAGGAGAGTGTTAGATCTCGACCTTAATGTTCCTCCTCCGCCCGAGGTTGCATGAACAGGAAAAAGATCCGGATTTTTCGGGACTCGGTTATTTAACAAATCAGTGGCGGGCATGATGGTCGATTTTTTTAATGTAAATAGATTATAATTAACCAAACAAAAGAAAAAAAAGCAGGTTTAAGTTTTTTGTTTCTATTCTGCTTTTTTACCACCCGAGAAGAAATTTGTCTTCTCCTCGCTGTTCTTGCCGTTGCTGTTAACTTTTTTTATATAATATATAAATTAATATTTTTCCTTCTTTTGCTGTTTTGACATTTCCAATAGTTTAACTTGTTTGAATCTTATTACATGCTTTATTTGCAAAATGTTATTGTTATTTTTTTAATACATTTGAAGCCTTATTCAAAATTTAAGGTTCTAAAATTTCTTGAATAATATACCTTTTAAAACCTCTCAATTTTAAAGTTTAAGAACGTGGTTATGATTCTGTATTAGAAATGTTTAATTGAACAACATGGCTTTCACTATATAAATATTTTGGTTTTGAGTATTTAGTAGTGTTCATGGGAAGTTGGAATTTGACCATATGACATGAAGGAAAATTATACTCACCAGATACATATATTATTTATAATATTCCAATATCATAAACATTATGATACCATTATTTAGTTCTCATATATATAATGTTATGTCAAATAGTTCATCTTGATAATTGTCTTATCAATATTTTGAATAACCAGATGAAAGCAAGGAGAATAAATTATTGTATCGTGGTTTTGTATATGTATACTGATATATTTTTATTTTAAATAATCTATTTTTGTTTTTCTAATGAGTAAGCGGGGTCTACTTTTGTTTTATTGCATTTGGAATTGAAAAATAAAGATAAAAAAGAGAAAAAAGAAACAAAGGTTTGTTGGTAATGGTGGGAGTACGCGGGTTTGATTTTAAATTATGAAAAATATGACTGATTTTGTCAATGTTATAATTTAAGGACAATGGAGGACACTTTTATCTTATTTTAACGTATATTTTAACATGTAACTTAATGAATCTAATGATTATAAATTTGTATTTATTTTATATATTTTTATATTTTATGTTATGTTAAATAGTATATATCGATAATTATTTCATCAATATTTTACTCGTATAATAAAGAGTGAAATTTTTAATTTTTTGTTTTGATAAATCATGTGAAACATTAATTAGTGTCAAGTACAATTAATGATTATGTTGAGATTTTGGATATTGATTTTCTTTTATTTTGATTAATCCATATTTTTTATTTTCTCTAATGAGTAATTTTAGATTGTAAAGTGGGTTCACTTTTTTTTACCATTTTTTTACCACATTTCAAATTGAAAAGCAAAGACGAAGAAGAGGAAAAAAAAAGGATTTGTGAGGGTCATGATTGGAGCAT
>Ga0209700_102441_pt1 | contig 37582 bp, 25 predicted proteins | sample SiratroredBW_FD_187528 | JGI IMG/M metagenome (GOLD analysis project Ga0209700, IMG submission 187528) | Root nodule microbial communities of legume samples collected from California, USA - Siratro red BW (SPAdes) (version 2) | ecosystem: Host-associated > Plants > Roots > Nodule | place: USA...
TTTTTTTTTTTTTTTTTTTCTTTTTAAATCAGGCATCTAACTTATTTCAATCTTATTATTCAAAGTGAAATATTTGTATTCCCTTCTACACACTTTTATCCCAACACTTTTGACTCTGTTATCTTAACCAGCACATGAATTATACAAATCATTTGGAACCATTTTAATTTTTCTTTTTTCTTTGTTAAATGGGTATCATTTTGACTTTTTTTTTCGACGTGACCACATAGTTTATATTTTAGACAAAAAAGGTACTTTTTTTGATAAAAAAGAACAGAACAAGCTTATGTAGACGAAAAACCGTCGCAGCAACGTCGCATTCACGACCCTCAACTTTATAGGATCAGATCTAATGATGAAAAGAATCCAACGTTAGTATTCGTTTTCAAATGTTTTTTTTATTCTGTCGCAACCAATTTATAGTAGTAACGAGTAAAGTTGTGTGCCATATTTAAACAAAATATTCTTTTATGTTCTTTTCGATTACAACACGTGATTATTTGAAAGGTGAAGGAATGAGATTTCGATTTACGGTAAATGAAATGGAAACAACTAGTTGTGGTGTTTAAAATTCAGGGTAAAGAGAGGGAATATTTGGGTAAGATTTTGAGTACACGATTTTAAGGAGTGTGCCAGAAAATTTCACTACATCTAGTAAAAATAGAAGGAAAAGTTCACGATAGCTTTTAACTATAAAAATTCAAAGATATTGATGAGATTCTTCACGCATACAAACTAATATACGTAATTTATATAACTATATCCCTATATATATATATAATATTTATGCACGTGTTTAGTAAGGATGGATTTTCTTTTTTAAATAAAGGTTAAAATTTTAAGTTATATTTAATAGGTAAAGTAGAATTTTAATTATTTAGTAATTTATTTTATTAATTTTCTAAACTTCTTTTGTTTTTATTCTTCTTATTTTTTTTTATATTTTGAGATTTTTTTTCATATTTTCTTCAATTAAAGAGTGAATTTTGAAAGATAATAGAATTTTATATAATATAAATCAGTTAAATTGTGATCTTGAGTAAGTTTTCTCTCTCTCATATGTAGAGTTTTGTTCTCTTTTGATATAATTGTTTACATGTGAGATGTGATCTTAATAGATTTATTTTTAGTGATTTAAGTTTGTAATAATATGTTTTGTTTGCGAAAGAAGTTCATTAGGAATAAGTTAAGCCTTTCCTAAATTTGCCTAACTTGTAGATATTATTTTGAGGGGCAAAAAATTTAGATAATGGTACTAAGAATTTGTATCTAATAATTTAATTTAGTTAAATTAAACTAAATTATGGTGATGATTTGAAGTAGAGTTGGTGTAACATCCAAGATTATAAAATTATATTTTTACAATAAAGTATCTAATATCTCATTAATTAGATGATTTAAAACTAAAAATAAATTTAAATTAACAGATGATAGGATTCTTTTGAAGTATAAAGTATAATTTTATAAATTAAAGATACTACGAACAAATGAAATTAAATAAATAAAGATTTGTCTAACAAAAAATATATCAAGAGCCATAGTGTAAGTTATTCTATCTAAAATATCAATATAATAAAACTATTTAAATTTTTAATGGACGATGAATTAAATATATAATCCAAAATCTAAGAATATAGAATAAGTTATCTAAAGATAATCAAAATTTAGTATATTATATAATAGGATGAGAAAAATCACTTTTCTTAACTGAATTTTCTAAAATTAAAAATAAAATATAAGAAAAAATAAAAAGTAATAAAAGATTTTTAAAATAAATAAAAGTTTAATCTATTTGAAAAATATGATTCAGTAATAAAAAATTAATCACCTGACTATTGTTAAATTCTAAAATAAATGAACTATGAAATAAAATATTTAGAATAAAGAGAGAGCTTTATGAGGGAAAAGAGAGAAAAAATAATACAGAAAGTGAGGGAAAGAGAGGGGTGGGTACTTGTGTTTTTGTTTATGGGATTACACCTAAGGTAGGAGTATTCCAGAAAAAAAGAAAATCATATTCTTAAACCATAATATACTTAATTATACACGTAAATCAATGAAAAAAAATCACTAACTCCTTAATAAAATATTGTGAATTATTATGGTTTTTTTTCTCTATTATTGGTTTTTTAACATATGCACAAATGAATCACATCAAATGTACATAAATAATGACAGTTACATTAATAATAACCAAGTACAGGCCTTTTTTTTTAAAATAAAGTACATTAGCACGTTTAATGAACCTCCCTAACTACTTTCAGTAGAGTTTTCCCTTCCTAACACTTCTTTTTTCCACCCACAAAGTTCAAAAATGGGAATCTATCATATAATGTTAGTTATTATATTATGATCAATGAATATAGTCAAAAATGGGAAACTATTTTTTTCTCTAAAAATTTTGTAACCGTTTATGTTTATTTGCTATTTATATAATATCCCAAAAATAACATACATAAACTAAGCATTTTACTAATCCTATTTAAGATTCTTAAGTAATCTTTTAAAAATTAAACTATTATAAAATTTTATCTCAGAATTTTACTAAAACATAGTTACAAAACATTTTCAACTTATTTCAAATTTAACCTATGTGTAATAGTATTATTCATCCCAAGTGATAGTTCACAGATCTATCTGCAACACCATCTCTTCCAATGTCAAAAACAAAATTATTGCAGACAGATATCAAAACACAAGTACAATAGAACAAAGGATAAGCTAACCAAATTTTTAATAATTTCGAGTCATTCAATTAAAGCACAAAGATTAACACCCCTCAAACATATTTCATTAAGCTACATGTATCATCACAATATAAGACATTGACACACTACAAACTTGATTCTACTTTTGAAAGACTCGTGCATTGAATAAACCTCGAGATATGGACCTGTCATACATCTCCACGCTGGGAATCCACACAGCCTCCACACAAATGAATCATCAATCATGTATGATAGGGTTAGTCCCCATGAGACTTTCCTGACCAGTTATGTTTCAAGCTGCAGTCACCCAGTTCAGACCTCCTTCGACTATCACCACCTAGTAATAATCATCTATTTGATTCCTATTACTAGTAGAGTCAATCAATCAATCGTTATTGATCAGATCCTTAGACAATGCACTTCCTAATTAACCCAGACACAGGTGTTTTCTTTCCTAAAAACACTATGCTTAGGCTTTAACTAACTTTATTAACACTTTTAACAATATCAAATCATAATATAAATCTCTACTTATACATTCACTTACTTTTCAATCTCAATCTCAATCTCAACATTTAAATAAATCACTAAATCATCAATACAATTAAACTTAAATTATCAATGAATCTATTTTATTAAATCCATACATTGTATTGTCAAATAATCAAACAATCAAAACAGAAAGTTCAAAAAAAAAATCTTTTTTTTAGGATTTAGCTTGAGCAAAAATCCTCTTGCTTAAGCGAATTTGGTCCAGAGAGCACTGCTGCTCCAGGGTCATTTTTGCCTGGGTGACCATACCCTCGCTTGGGCAAAAATATTTTCTCACCAGGGCGAAACACCTCTCACCTGGGCGAAATTGGACCCGAGAGCACCTCTCAAGTTTTCAAGTGAGTTCGCCTGGGCGAGAATGCTTAGCCTGGGCGAGTTATGCAGAAAGCAAAGATTTCACAAATGGATTGCACTAGTTCCTACTACCTCAGTGCTACCATACATATATCAGATGGCTAAATTGGACAAAGATCAACTTTCATGTATATAATTCACAGATACATTTCACATATACATTTCTCATATGACTAAATTGGACCTACCATGCATGCAAAAACGAAGTCTAACGTTTTAAATTTCAATTCAGGTCTACAAAAGATCTTCACATATATAATTCATAGATGCATTTCACAGATGTTACTCTATCAAACCCTAAGCTACAATCACACCTAATTCAGACAAAATGTAGGTCAGCTTTCCTTATCTTAATAGCAGTGAAAGTTCTCTCTAACAGTCCCAAGAGCCTAAGATCCTCAGGAACTCGAATATGCACCAAAGGACCTCTGATCAACTATCATACTAACAAAATAGTAAACTGAGCTCACAGAGGCACCGTTTGATGGCTCAGAGGCCACATGCAAGCTTAGTAAGCATAGGAAAAACGAAAACCTAAAACTTGCTCTAAGAGAAGGGGGCAGAAAATGAACTTACTATAGTGGAGGTTCTGATTGGATAGACTTGCTATGTTCTTCGCCACGAGTCCAATGGTGGGCTCCGCTCGAGAAACTGATGAAAGGAAAGATGCGGAGGCTTAGAGAAAAGTCAGAGGAAAGGAATGGGTAGAGGTCTAGAGAGATGGTGACTAAGTGAAAATGAGACTTGACTACTAACTTTTCCTATATATACTTATTTTCAGTTGTTTAATAATAAAATAATCAGATACTCATTCTATTTTTTTCACTTTTACTCAAATGACAATTTTTTAGGTGGTTACAATTTCAATATAGGTTATACTAATAATTTTGTTTTAATAATTGTTATAATTTTTAATTATACTGTCATTTTCATAAAAAAATATCATATACATCTTAAATGTATTAATGTTCACTAGTAACTTATAATAATTTAAACCTCGTGCTTTTAAATGTAATTTTTAAGAACAAATGAAAAATTTATGAACAAATTTAAAAAATCTAAAATCTTAGTAAATTTAAAAAAACCCAAAAAATAACATTTGTAATTTACCCAAGAAGGAGTTCAGCATCAATTTTTTGTTTTGTTTTAATAAAAAAGTGTTGGAGTAAAACGTAATTTTAATCTCCCGTCATTGTAAAGATTGCAATTACAAATAAAAACTTGGGATTCTGATATGAGTAGATGGAATATTTTGGTTTGTGAAAGTTTGGCATAAGAAAAGGAATAATGGTGATGGTGATGGAGATCGGAGAGAGAATAACAGAGTTGAGTGAAAGTGGTTGAGGAAGAAGGAGGAGTATATTCCAATTTTCTGTTTATAATTGTAAGATATATGAGAATGTTCTTAGTATATCTGTGTGTTTAGGGGATCAGCTATGGCTTCTCTTTAATTATTTTTATATTAAATCAAAATTACAAAACACATGTAAAAAAATTTTAAGAAAATTTAAATCTTAAATCTTAAATTTTAAATCCTAACAAATTTCCCATCTCAGTTTAATATTATTATAGTTATATGTATAAAACATTCTTTGATAATAAAGTCACGTCAAACTATTATGATTTTATTTTAAAATTATGTATTACATATAATTTTTTTTATAATTAATTGTTATCACGATTTAATCATTATAAGTAAATTTTCAAGATTTATTTATTTTATTTTTTATTTTTGTAAAAGTTGCATATTTAAAAAAAAATCTAAGTATGAGAATATCTATCTTAGATTCTGAAAAGTGAACTCGTGAAAGATGCTAAGAAAGAAAGGAAGTCTTTGTGGCCCCCTTCATTATTCTACCAATCAAGGTGGGGACTGCACTGCCCCACCTTTTAATGCCCACACCTTCCCTCTTATTATCATTTTAATGGCATCCTTATCTTACATTATAATTAATTACTATTTTTCATAAATTTATCTAATATATTTTTGATTAAATATTTTTTAAAAATAGAATTATTTTATTCTATATCTAAAATTTTTATATTTTTGAATTGAATATTTACCATTAATTAGAATAACTTTATCATTTAATTAATTTCAAACACAATATCCTCAACTTGAACAGCCAAAAATATTGAAACCTTAATTATATTTATCAAATAATAGTATTCTATATCCTCAAATAGTTAGTTTGACTAAAAAAAAATGTTATCTTTTATAAAAATATTTAAATTATAAAGATATTTTTATTATGGTCCGAATATGTGAATTATGTTTGAAACTACAAAATTAAATAATTATGTCATTATATTTAACGCAAAAAAAATATTAAATATTTAATTAAGAAATATTATAAAAATTTTGAATATTCAATGGAACAATTTTTTAATTGAAACTTAATTAAAACTATTTAAATTTATAAAAGAATTAAAAAATTAACTAAGTTTAATGAATATATTTGATGTGGTGTAAATTTGTAAAAAAAAATCTTAGTTTTTTTAATTTCTTATTTTAAAGAAGAGTAAATACTCAAAGAAGTGACAATAAATTATCTCATCTCAAAGGGTCTAAGAGCCACATAAGCAACAGTTTTGGAAAACCCATCTGCATAAAATTTATTAAGTTATTGAAATCACAATAAAAAAAAAAAAGTATGTTTCTTCTTTCCAAAGTTACACGGTCTTTTCTTTTCTTGTTCAACAGGAAGCCTTTATTATGTCAGACTGTGAAAATATAAAGATAAAGTTTCGAGTGTTCAAATCAGATACCCAAGTGTAGAATGTGAAATCACAATAGGTTTCCACTAGTTACTTTTTCCTCCTTAAATAGTAGAATAATACTTTTTAAAACAGATTAATTAGCTTTAATTACATAGGATGTTAACATCCACATGGTTAAAATGAAGCAAAATTAGTTTCAGTTTTAATATTTTCTGCAGAGTTCTCTTTAAACAACTATTATCATAAATTACGCATGTTTTTTTTTTACTCAGATTAATAGAATATTAATGATGTTATTACTGTAATCAAATTAGTTAGTTTAATTAGTATGCTTTTATTCAAATGATAAATACTCTTGAATCGATATAAGGATTTTGACCGCACAGTGCAGCAACGTGTTCTTGGGAAAATACTACTTCAACATAAAAAAAAACTTAATAAATAGTATTTATCCTATAAATATTGAGTGATATATTAAAAAATACTTTATTAAAAATCAAGATTGAAGTTTATTGATGGCATTAAATATTATATTTTAATAGAAATAATCTATTTCATTTATTTGTTTTCACATCTTTAAATTACACTTTCTTAAAAATATTAACGTTCTTAAACATATGATAGCTGTATCTTTTAGTGTTATTTTTTAATGTTTTAAACTTTGTCTTTATTAAATAATTTTATTGTATTGAATATTTTAAAAAATATTTTTTTTCATCCTAAGTATCTACCATTTAATTTTTAGAATTAAACTAAATAGATTCAAGTTGAAAGAATAAAACATGAACTTGAAATAACAAAATATTGATTAGAACACAACAAAATATACCTAATAAATAAATAAATAAATAAAATTTTGGATTGCTTTTAGAAATCACCACCCCTAAATGACATTATATAGTGTTTATATACAAAACTAGTGTTTATGTGTTGTGGCCTATAAATATCAAATGAGCATGTAATGGTTAGAGAATATATAGTCTCATTCTTTTTAGCTTTAAATAATTATTCTATTAATTATTTAAATTATTTTTTATTTATATATCCTCTTATATGATTTTTTTCACTAACTAATTTAACTTCTTCTTTTCTAATTTTTTCTAACTTACTAGTCAATTTGTTCTTCCCATCTTCAAGAACCAATGACCAAGGAATTAAAATAAATTGAGAACAAACATAAATCATAAACATTCAATAAAAACATAATTAAAAAGAATTCCAAAACTTTTGATATAATTAAAACTTCTTAATTAAGCTTTTTTTTAAAACAATAAATTAATATGCAACCACAAAATAAGCTGAGATCTGACTTTTTTTTTAAAAATGGTGCTAGTTGAGTAATATGCTACAATTCACAGAATACTTCACATCAATAAAACATTAATACTGTAATTTATGATATAGTTGGTCAAATAATTAAGCACAGGCCTTCTATTTTAAAATAATAATAAACAACTAAAAAGTTTTTTTGCTTGTATTAACTATTTTTTTATCCGTAGGTGAAAATCTAAAATCTTAAAATTCTGTATAATTTTGGAATGTGGCATAAAATTAAACGTTTTTAATACAAGAAAACAAGATCTGTGATAATAATTTTGAATAAATTTAACTGATAAAAATAATAAAAAAGTACTATATTGAAACAAACATGTCAGAGCGTTGCAAAAACTTATCATATTGGAATTTACCACTGTTCGAATCTTACAAGGTTCGCATCAGCAGAACAGAACTGGCAGAGAAAAAGAGAAAAAGAGAAAAGAAAAAAAGAAAAAACAAAAAAGGTTTAAAGTAATTCCGCACCTTGAATCTGAACTAAATAATGAACTAAAGTCAATCCGAAAATGCAAACCCCCTAATTAAGTCTCCGCTTTCTCCAATAATAATAACTCTTTACACACACAGTCTCTCTCTCTCTCTCTCTCTCTCTCAACAATTCACCTTTTTCGTGTTCACAAAGTTGCTCTCAATCTTCAATCCTATATATACGCACGCATTCCCAAACTCTCTGTAACATCGTTTTTAGCATTTCTCCAAAACCGAAAACCAAAATGCATCTCTACAATGCATGGCTTCCGCCGCCGGTCGCCGCTCAGACCGCCGCCGAGCGCGACTCCTTCACTCGCGTCATCGCCGCCGTCAAGTCCTCCTTCCGACCTGACGATCCCGAATCCGTCTTCTCCACTCTCAAATTCATCTCCGTCCTCGACCTGTCAGTATCCACTCTCATTTCCAATCTCCTCCTCTTCCTTTTCCCTAATTCGTCCTTAATTTTTCGTTTCATCGGTTTTTGCTTTCGCTTTCGGTGTATTTCTCCGCCGTACGGCTTAATTGAGAAGATTCTGGAATATCGCCTCGATTGATTTTTTCCGTTTTGTAGTTTTTACTTTTAGCTAGTGCTGTGGTGCGAGGTTTTTCGTGTTTGCGGTGCGAGGAAATGCTGTTGAATTTGTGATCGGAGGTTCTGAAGGAGTTACTAGAACGCTGAGGAGTGTGAGATTCGTGGTTTTGTGAGCGGTTTTGCAGATATGTGAATTGAAGAATAGCTTCGGAGAGTGAGGGGTTGACTTTGTTTATAATTGGTTTTGCATGTTTTTGGTTCTTCTTGATTACTAGGAAATGATATTGAACTTGTGATAGAAGGTTGGGAAGAAGTTACTTGAAGGCTTATTAGGAGCGTGAGACTCGTGGTTTTGTGAGCAGTTTTGCAAATTATGTGAACGGAAATTGACTTTGTTTATAATTGGTTTTGCATGTTTGATTCTGCTTAATTACAGGGAAATGATGATTTTTTTTTCTTCTTCTTCTAAATAAGTATTTCCGAACAAGATTAAGTAATTTATTCCGCTGTTTGTTTCGAAGTTATTTTATGTTTTATTAGCATTGAAAACGACTTAGTATTTTGTTATATTAACTGTTAAATTTCTTCGGAGGTTGTGTAATACTGTTATTACTTTTTTGGTGTATGTTATCTGATGGAATACTTTTCTTATAAATAAGGTTTTAAATTATAATTGCATTCATAGTTTTGTCACAAACCTTGAGATTGTAGGAATTTGGACAAATGCAGTTGTTGCAGCCATAATTGCAGTTGCTGTCATTCCAAAAAACCTTAATTATGGTGCTTGATTTGAACTCACGTTCGTGAACTGTTGTTTAAAACCTTGGTTATAAGTAATGGCTCCGTTGTGCTTCCAAAACGGCATTATAATTTATAAGTAGTGGATTTGAGTTTTTCCCCCACTCAGCTTGTATTCAGACAGAGTTTGTTGCTAGGTTGAATCTAACTTTTATGTTTGTTGTGCAGTTTCATAAAGGCAAAAAGTGATGTTTCTTTGGAGGATGTTCGCAACCTTGCTCAGATGGGCCTTGAGATATTTCATGCCGCCCGTAATAAGCTTTATGCTCAGGTGCTGCAGCAATTTGTCTTGGATGAGACACGGAGTGCTTGTTTTTTGTGTCTCTGCTTGCTCTCAAATGATTGTGTCATTTTTTGTTTATTAGGTTAGATGGGGAAATTTAGTAGTCAGATTACTCAACAAGTATAGGAAAAAGATTACACTGACTGTTGAATGGAGGCCCCTGTATGATACACTGATTAGCACACATTTTACTAGGTGAGTTTTATATTGGTACTGTTTCTGCTTCAGCCTTAATTGGTTTAAAATTATTCTGTACTTAATTTGTGGTTCTTAGTTAGCTCAATGAAAACAAAGGAAAGCAAAAGAAATGAAGACTAATCCTGAGGATTTAATGCTTGAGGTTGCAGTAAATCCACAAGTTACTTTTGCTATAAGCTTAAATTTGTCTTTGAATTCAATGTTGTAATAATTTCTTGTCTCTTACTGAATCAAATACAGAATTGAACATTTTTAACAGTTTATTTCTTTTCTGCATATGAGATTACAAAATTGTTGGTAGGGGATTTTGAATTATATTCTCGCTGCAGAAGTACAGGTCCAGAAGGTTGGAGAATAAGACAGCGACATTTTGAAACTATAACTTACCTTGTCCAGTCCTGCCGGAGATTCTTCCCATCAGGTTCTGCCTTTGAGATATGGTCTGAGTTTAAGTGAGTGCTTTGGTGATATTTCCTCATAATCTTGAATTATTACGAGAGCTTGTCTTTTATTTCGTTTTGACTTTATATTGGTATTGATGATGAGCTGAATTAACGTGAATTTCCTGTGGATCAATACTTCCATTGAGTGGAATCGTGCTGGACCTGCATTAGGAATTATACTCTTTTTCCAATTTGAGCTTACTTATTTTGTTTTCTTCTTAATCCTTTTCTTTGGGTCACTGGGTAATTTGTAGATCTTTATTGCAAAACCCGTGGCATAATTCATCCTTTGAAGGTTCAGGCTTTGCAAGACTCTTTCTCCCAACAAATCTGGATAATCAGGCCTTTTTTACCCAGTAAGAAGCATAACATTCTTAGGATTTTTTTGGTGTGATATTTGACATGACTTCCTATGGAATAAAATTTTATAATTGTATTGGCAGTGATTGGATAACAGAGTGTATAGGCTTGTGGGAATCTATACCAAATTGCCAATTCTGGAACAATCAATGGGCAGATGTTATAGCTCGTGTTGTAAAAAATTACCACAATGTTGACTGGGACTGCTTCCTGCCTTTACTTTTTGCTAGATACTTGAATATGTTTGAGGTGAGTGTGTAAATTTTTCTGGGAATGTTTCATTAGATATGTTTACATTCTTTTAGCAAGGTTGGTTTTATTTACACTTTGATTAAATATTTTAGCATCAGGCGTATATTAATTCAAAACGATTAGGAAATAGATGCAGTTTATCTCTCTGAAGACTGTTATTCTGAAGCTTAAATCTTGTTTTTATTCCTGTCCTCTTTCTTTTTTAAATTAATATTGATAACATTGTTTGTTGTTGCTATTGAGATTTTGTTAGGAGTTCCACTTTGAGTAGAATAAACTCCTTGATGTGGTACTTGATGCATAATTTTTAGAAACTCTCGTATGACTTCTCTAAATTTTTATTTTTTAACTTGTGCATTAACTAATTTTAACTTATGGAGAAATTTATTTAAACTTTTTCTTCTTATTTTTCTCTTCTAGAAGTCTTTATGGAGAAGTTTGACCAAACAGACCCTAACATAATTGATAGCTAGGATAATAAACTGCAGCTATAACTAACTACATCTGGCAGAGGCTAATCTATTGCTTAAAACAGAAGCTAAAATACTTAAGCTAATATACAATCACATATACTCTCTCCCCCTCTACAAACTCAGAGTGAAAGCTCTTAGCAGCTGAGAACTCGAGTTTGTCTCTTAGATTCTAGAACTGAGCCTCTCGGGGAGAGACCAGGTGAGAATGTCAGCAACTTGTTCTTAAGCAGGAACAAATGGTCAAGAATGAGAGATTTATTAAACCTTCTCCCAGGAAAAGAAAATACCTAACTATGTATGCTCAGTCCAAGAGTGAAGCACATGACTGTGACTTGAAGCAACACTACTCTGATTGTCTCAGTCGATAATAGGGATTCTGGTAGGAACCTAGAAATCACTAAGAAGAGATTGAACTGAAATGTCTTCGGTAGCTGCCTAGGCTAAGGTTCTGTATTATGCTTTAGCCCTTGAGCAAGCAACATGAGTGTACTTCTTAGAGCGCCAGGAGATTAGATTCTGCCCTAGAAAGAGACAGGCATCTGAGGTTGGCCATCTATCCTCCGCATCAAATGCCCAAGCAGCATCACTAAAGGCACACAGGCTCATTGAAGTGTAACTTTTAGCTCTTGTTGTGAAATCCTTACTAACAAAACTAGCTAATGCATTTTCAAATTCTTGTATGAAGTAAATGGTGCATGCTTTGGTTGCACCATTATGATTAGTTGATCTATTGATACACGCTTGTTTTTCCCTACTGTGTTTTGTGTAAATTTTATTACCTATTCCTAATTGATCTAAATTTGCATACATTTCCTTATGAGATTCACACTTTGTTTAGTCATCTGGATCTATCCCTCATTCCATTCTTGTAAATCACAGGTACCTGTTGCAAATGGAAGTAGTTCATACCCCTTTTCACTAGATGTCCCAAGAAACACTAGGTTCTTGTTCTCCAATAAAACTTCTACTCCTGCAAAGGCTATCTCCAAATCAATAGTAAGCAAATATGCCGTTATTTACTTATGTGAGATTCTAACATTAGAACCGTGTTCTGATTTCTTAATTTTATTTTATTAATTTTTTTTTAATTGCAACTGCAGGTATATTTACTGAAACCTGGTAGTCCATCACAACAGCACTTTGAAAAATTGATCAACATTTTGGAACAGTTTGTTTACTCACTTATTGCTCCAAATACTTTTGCTTAACTAAGTTTGCTTTCTCTTCAATTCGGTTAATTACTTAATTTTTTTACTGGCATTTATTCTTGCAGATATTATCATCCCTCAAACGGAGGTCGATGGACCTACTCACTAGAGCGGCTTTTATTTCATTTGGTGTTTCAATTTCAAAAGCGTCTACAGAATGAACAGTTGTAAGAATCAATTATAATTTGTCATCTAGTGTCTGTTTTCTGCAACTGAAGTGGTTCTGTATGACAGGGACACGAATAATAAAAGACCCACTGAACAGCATCTTGGGGAATCAGAGAGGGTTTTCTTTGTTAATTCAGTGCTTAAGTTAATTGACCGTGGTCAATACAGCAAGAATGAACATCTCTCCGAGACAGTTGCTGCAGCAACTTCTATACTGTCCTATGTAGAACCCTCATTAGTTCTGCCATTTGTGGCATCTCGGTTCCGAATGGCCCTTGAGACGGTTAGTACTGCTTCATGAACTTTTTGTTAAAATTTAGTAGCTATGTGTGATCAATAGCATATCGAAAACATAATGTATTTTCTTGATAGAATGTCTCTCAGGTTATGATATATTCTTGTCAATGTATAAATGATATATTTGATTACATTAATTTCTCTTCCTGATCAAATTCTTTTAGCCTATGCGCATGGTATGATATATGCTTGTCAATCTATAATTGGTATATTTGATAAGATTACTTTGCTTTTCTGACCAAATTCATTTTGCCTAGTCAGATGACTGCCACCCACCAGTTGAAAATTGCAGTTATGTCAGTGGCATTTGTTGGACGTTCACTATTTTATACATCTCTATCAGCGTGCTCCATGAAACCAGTTGATCTTGGTGGTGGTGATGACACATTCGTTGATCTTGTGGGGGTTTCATTATCTAATGCATTACTTGGCATGGATGCTAATGACCCTCCTAAAACCTTGGCTACCATGCAATTAATTGGTTCCATATTTTCAAATGTAAGCTTTCAACTTTTTGACATTGAATAAATAGCTTTTATATTGGTGAATCTTAACCTTATCTACCTCATAAATGCAGTTGGCTTTATTGGATGATAAAATTGATGACCTATCATTTATGCCTATGGTCCGCTTTTCAGAGTGGCTAGATGAGTTCTTATGCCGTCTGTTTTCCTTACTTCAGCACTTGGAACCCAGCAGTGTTATGTAAGTAACAGTTCTAAGGTCCCCTCTGTTGCTTGCTACTTTATTTGAAAACCTTATTTTTTAACTGTATTTTTTATGTTTTTATGCTTTATAATTGGGTAACTGGTTTCTGGTACATTAGAAATGAAGGTCTGCAGTCATCAGCAGCAACAGGAACTTTCCTAGTTGATGATGGTCCGTACTACTTCTGCGTGCTTGAAATTCTGTTTGGCAGGCTTTCTGATTCACTGTATAATCAGGTATTACTTTATGAGTTTAAAATACTTAATAGTTACTTCAATTTCTCGGCTAATATATTGTCTTGCATTTCACTGATATGTCAATAGGCTCTGAAGAAAATTTCTAAGTTTGTGAAGACAAATATTCTTCCTGGTGCCGTTGCAGAGGTTGGACTGCTCTGTTGTGCCTGTGTTCACTCGAACCCAGAGGAAGCAGTTAGTCAACTTGTTGAGCCAATATTACTGTCTGTGATATCTTCTTTGAAAGGAACACCACGCACTGGATTTGGAGGAGGAGGAGCTTTTGACGCTTCTGCTTCATCAAAGGCACTTTTCTTTGTCCTGTGATTATCTTTTACTGCTACTTTGCTTCTGGATTTTCTTGAAAGCTGAGACTTTTTTTCAGGTTAGGTCCACAATTTCACCAGCTCTTGAGGCTGCAATTGACTATCAACTTAAGATATTGTCAGTTTGCATCACATATGGAGGTCCAGCACTCCTTCGCTACAAGGATCAATTCAAAGAAGCTGTCTTCTTGGCTTTTGACTCTCCATCTTGGAAGGTCTTTTTCTTTCCATGCTTATATTTTTTCTTCAAATAGGTTGATTATGTTACAAATAGACATGAGTTTTTGTGGTTAAAGTGGGGTTTCCATTGGTTCCTAATCTAAATTTGATTGTTACTTCCATTGACAGGTTAATGGGGCTGCTGATCATCTTCTTCGGTCCCTTATTGGAAGTCAGATTCATTATTATCCAATTGATCAGTATAAGTATGTATATATAAGTGTTTGACTATGTTTATTTAGTTTTTTCTGCCCTGAGTCTGTGGTTTTATATATTTCCCTGGAAATTAAACGTTAAATTTTTTGGTTTATAGGTGTGTTCTTAGTCACCCTGATGCTGTTGCTCTGGAGAAATGGATTAGCACAAAAGGTTTTTCCACTGAGGAAAGTTTTATTCCAAAGTGGCATATTCCTTGTGATGAAGAAATTAATTTTGCAAATGAGCTTATAGAGCTTCACTTCCAGTCAGCTTTGGATGATCTGTTGAAAATATGCCAGACTAAAATCCATGCAGACCAAGGTATAAGAAATAAGCATGTCTCAAGTAGTTTATACTTTACCCTATCGTCCATAGCAAGATAAATTATTTGAGTTCCCTTTTGACATGGTTAAAATCTGATATTGATTACGAATTTTTATTTCTTGAAATGAAATTTCCCCCACTGCAATTTGTTGATCATGATGCAGACATATTCGGACGGCAGTGTCCACGAAGGAAGTTCTTACTAGGCTAATGCAAATTTTTAACTGTTACATTGAATGTAATATGTCACGCAGGGGATGAGAAAGAACACTTGAAAGTGACTCTTCTACGTATTGAATCAGCGTTGCAAGGACTTTTTTCGTGTTTGCCTGACTTTGTTCCAGACTCTAAGAATGGAACGAATGAAGATTCAAACGATCTGTTTCTAATCGCTGGGGCAACAGGTTGTACTGTTGGTAGTACTGCTCTGAGAGAAAAAGCTGCAGAGATTATACATGAAGCCTGCAAGTAAGGATCATACTATACTGCTGTACATTGTTTCTTTAACTTATGTTGCTGTTCACAAATCCTGATAATTTTTGTTTTTGCTTAATAGATATGTCCTGGAGAAAAAATCAGATGACAGCATCCTGTTGATACTGATTATTCGCATCATTGATGCTTTAGCAAACTTTGGTATCCGCTTCTATGTCTGCATAAGTTTTCACATATTACTCTGTATTGTTTGTATATGCGCAGGCTAATTTTGTTTTATTCCTTTTTTACACAGGAAGTTTGGAGTTTGATGAGTGGTCTAGTCATAGGCAGGCTTGGAAATTAGAATCTGCTGCCATAATAGAACCACCCATTAATTTCATTGTATCATTCCATTCTAAAGGAAAAAAAAGGTATTGGCAGGCAACCCATCTTTCTCGATTACAGGAACAGTTTTCCCAGACCATTTTTTAATAAATTTCTGACGCTTGTTGTCTATCCAGACCAAGGTGGGCACTTATCGATAAGGCATTTATGCACAGTACCTGGAGGTCTTCACAAGCATCCTATCATCTTTACCGTACAAGTGGGAAATTCTGCCCATCTGAACATGTGACAGTTTTGATGGATGATTTGCTGACTCTCTCGCTGCATAGCTATGAAACTGTTCGCCTGTAAGTGAGAAACCCTTGGCTAACTGAAACATAAATGTTTTATATGTTCTATTTATTTATTTATTTTTTTGCATTAGCACTTGATTTGATATATATATATATATATATATATATATATATATATATATGTATGTATATATATATATATATATATATATATATATGTATGTATGTATATATATATATATATATATATATATATATGTATGTATGTATATATGTATGTATGTATGTATGTATATATGTATGCATATAAATCCTCATGCTTAATCTCAGTAGTTAGATTAGCCATCTTAAATGAACAAGCATAGAATCCCGAGTTCCTTTGAAGGAGGAAAAAATAGCAGAATGGAATTAGTTCAAACATATAAGACAGGCCTTTGAGTAGCATTTGGAGTTTTGCATCATTAATGATCTAATATGAAAAATACTTTAAAATTGTGTACGATAATGAGAATCATCTATCTAGTGATTGGTTAGGTGGATGTCTATTCATTTTCTCTAATGAAAGTAGTTCTCTTTCAAAAGTGAAAACACAGGAAAAATATGTGTGATGGTATCAATGTAAATGTTTATATTGATTCTCTTTCTTGTCGATATTAGCGGATGGAATTGGAATCTTTCATAATACATGAAAACGTTTTATCATATCTTAGAAAATTCTCTAAAATTAGTACTTAATATTTCTTGTCATGACTTGTTTCTGAAAATGTTTTCAAGTGGGACCTGCCACTTCTAATTTCTCTCCTTACTAATCTATCTCAACAAAACAGCTTGAATTTTTAACCTGCCCTATATTTCCATTCTCCTCTCAATTTCTCACCTATTTTACCTATACTAAACGAAGTGTAATAGTAAAAGTCTATTACTTAAACAGTATCTCATTCAATTATCTAGCATGCTTTCTTAATGCTGCCACAGTACTTTTCTACGCCTGATTGGAATTTCTGATATGATCCAGGCTTGCAGGAAAATCTCTTGTGAAGCTGATTAAGAGATGGCCATCTTTGATTTCAAAATGTGTTGTCACTCTTACGAATAACTTGCAGGATCTCAACGCAAAGGAATATGCAGTGTTGGGTTCTTGTTCAGTCCTTGCCTCACAAACAGTTCTCAAGCATCTAACAACGGTTATTCTCAAGGATGATGTTCTTAAAATTATTTTTCTGGATGGTTTAATTCTTTTATGTCTCATTATTTTCTTTGATTTCAGGATCCAAAGTCATTTTCTTCATTTATCTTTGCAATTCTTTCAAGGTAATCCCATTTTCTCTGTTTAATGTTTTGGATGAATTTTGTTGTGGTGTGTAGCATTAGAGATTAATACTTTCCTGGTTTGTTTTTGAAGTTCTCATCATGAATCCTTGAAAGCTCAGAAAGCAATTAATGAGGTAAACTTATCCCGCATTGGATTATTACAGTTTCATTATGTGCTATATATGATTCAACTCTTCCCTGGTTTCAACAGCTTTTTGTGAAGTACAACATTCAATTTTCTGGAGTATCTAGAAGCTTCTTCAGGATCTCAGACAAAGAAAATCATGGTGGTGGACTGGGGTTTTCAGATTTGGTTTCTCAAATTTCTTCAATGAGTTTTGATTCTACTGGCTTGCATTGGAGGTGAATGCTGAATCATTTGGCTTGAAAATCATTTGACACTAATGATAGATGAGTTGCTCATGCATATTTGGATTATGTATCTATGCTATTTCTTATTTTTTTGTTTTAGTTTACGTGCTGCCTAACAATTTTTTAACAAGTTTAAGCTTTGTATTTGTAGATTCTTGCATATTTAAAACAGTTCTTGTATATTAAATTGTTTCCTTTTTCAGATATAATTTAATGGCTAACAGAGTTCTGCTTCTTCTGGCTTTGGCATCTCGAAGCCATCCAAATTCATCATCTAAAATTCTGAGTGAAACTGCTGGTTTGTATAGCTTCTTGTTTGCTTTTAGATCTCTCTGTATTTATTTTATTGAACTTTCCTTTTGCACATTCCAAGTCAGTATTACTGCTGTTTTTGTTCAATGTGTTTATGTTAATCATGCTGTTGCTCATATAGGACACTTTCTGAAGAATTTGAAAAGTCAACTTCCTCAGACAAGGATACTTGCAATTTCAGCTTTGAATACACTATTAAAGGAATCACCATATAAGTCATCTCTTGGTGTGAAATCGGCTGAACTTGAGGATTTGCAAGACCATGTCAAATCATCCCTTGAAGGAACTTTAACTCAAACTTTCCAGGAAGAGGGTTTCTTCAATGATACACTGAATAGTCTTTCTCATGTTCATATAATAACTGATACTGAAACTGCTTCCAGAGGAAGTCAGGGAGATTCAAGTTTCCAAAGCTTAGCAGACAAATCCATAACTCGTTTTTATTTTGAATTTTCGGCTTCATGGCCACGTACGCCAAGTTGGATCTCATTTTTAGGAAGTGATACATTCTACTCAAGTTTTGCACGTATTTTTAAACGACTAGTACAAGAATGTGGCATGCCTGTTGTGTTGGCTCTTAAAGGTGCAGTAGATGAGTTTACAACTGCTAAGGAGAGGTCTAAGCAATGTGTAGCTGCTGAAGCATTGGCGGGTGTTCTACATTCTGATATTGATGGTTTATCAGGAACATGGGAAAGTTGGCTGATGCCTCAGTTGAAGAATATCATTTTAACCCAATCTGTTGAATCAGTTTCAGAGTGGGCATCTTGCATACGGTATGCAGTTACTGGTAAAGGAAAGTATGGAACAAGGGTTCCTCTTTTGAGACAGAAAATTCTGGATTCTTTGATGACATCTTTACCCCCAACAGTAGCTACCACTGTAACGGCCAAGCGATATACGTTTCTGGCAGCAGCACTTATAGAAATATCCCCACAGAAAATGCCAGTATCTGAAATCCAGCTCCATAATACACTTCTGAAGGAAGTTCTTGGAAATATGTGTCACTCATCAGCCCAAGTAAGTGTCCCCTCTGATATCATATGTTCAATCAGTCATGAATCGAATATTTCCCTTTCTATGCTCCTTATCGGGTATCTTCCCTCCTATCTGTTGCCAGCCAATTGGAGTCAGGAAATGAAACTACAAAACCATGGACTGATTATGCTTGAAATTCATAATGATTAAAATAGTTTTATCTAAAATATAGAGTGTCACTTTCAACATTATCCATTTCAAATACAACTGGCCTCAACACTGACTATATTTGCAATTTGTTGTCAGAGGTATTAAACGTTAAACTGTAGATTGAATTCTTGCCCTCCATGCTTTGTTGAAAGTGTCTCACCTGTCAATTGACAATTATATTACGTTGATTGTTAAGAGTTAATTCATACTGGACTTATTTGCATGCCTTGTGTCCAGATCTTATAGGATTTGACAAGCTGGGTAGTTGATAAGGATATTAATTTGGTATGGTTTGATTGATATTCTAACAAACTATCAGAATGAATTTTCGTAAGCAAGAAAAAGAATTAGGTTTAAAATTCCTATTAGATGGTCATTCAAATGGTTAAAATACTACAGCACCTTAGGCTGCACTTGTAACGTTATGACTGATTGATGGACAAATTAATGTAATGGTGTTTAAGTTTGAAAATAGACTGTTTTCAATAAGCTTGTTTTTAATAGATTGTGTTGTATTAAAATAAGTCAAAGCAACTAATTAGTTGGCTATAACAGCTTAATTTCATTTCCTTTTGTAGATTCATTTTATATGCTTTAGTGAAGCACATTATCTTTCTCGGTTATCCTTAAAATTTTTGTCTTCATGTTACCTTATAGCTTTGCTGTTTGAATGTATTATTTTAACTTTTAGCGACGTTTTCTTTGTTTCCTTCGACCTTTTTTTTTCTACTTTTTGTTATGTCATTAGCTAGTGGATTACTTTCTTTGGCATTTATGTGAAGAAAGGGGACTAAGGGATAAGTGATTTTGCAGGCGTATTGAATCACTTGAATTGGTTGATTGTTTAGTCAAATACTAGCAAGCATTCTTAAGAGTTTACTTGTATATAAATTGTGTTTTTTGTTTATCTCGCTATAGAATTATATATATATATATATATATATATATATATATATATATATATATATATATATATATATATATATATTGCTATGGATTATAAGTTAATATATTTTATTTGAATTAACAGATAGTCTTTGCATTTGGCTATTTCATAAGGTCTTTTAGACCAAAAAGGGAAATCTTTGCAATAAATTTGTCAAAATAGTCTGTCAATTTCTTAACTTATGTGTGGTCTGGTTGATGTGAACATATATGACCTCCATTTCTTTCTCAACACATCCATCGTTTACATTAGGATAATGCCATAGTGGTGTAAATAAATGGTGGAAGTTTTTTTGGGTTAAGTAATATGAATATACAAGTTGAAACAAGCTTATTATCTGTTTGTTGTTCTGACCTATTTAGATTTGTCTATACTACAGGTGAGGGAGGCTCTAGGGGTTACCCTTTCTGTATTGTGCTCTAACATTAGGCTATACCATTCGAGTCATCAGGATGAGAGAAGTGACAATGTTGATAGTTTGATGAAAGATGAAAGCTGGGTTCAGTTTCTTACAGAGCGAGCCACTCAAGCAGTCGTGAACATTCAGATTGCTACGCAGTCAGATAAAGTAGTGAATCCTGTCGATGGAAGTTCTCAAAATGGGCATGTAGATGGTGATTCACAAGATGACATGAAATGGATGGAAACGGTACAAATGAAATGACACAGTTTAGATTTTGTTTTTACTTCAGATTTTTTGTGCTAATTATTTACTATTCCAAACACCTGTAGCTACTCTACTTCATCATCTCATCATTGAAGGCCGGGAGATCATCATATCTACTTGACGTCCTTGTGGGGCTTCTGTATCCTGTGATTTGCTTGCAGGTTATATTTGAACTTTTACTTGTTTGACTGCATTGTAACTTCCGATTTCTTATCATGTGATTTTCATTGATTTATGCTTCTTTTTGACAATTTGTTTGGTTTATTGTGTATGCTTTTAATTTTCTTGAGCTTTTTGCACTTGATTGTTTAGTAACTCCAAATTTTGGGCATCTATCATTGTCCAGGAATTAATTATAGGTTGATATATGCTGACTTGGTTTATCAGTGTTAACTTGCTTCCATGGTTCTGGTTCTGCCAATGTTTTAAAGAGTAATAAGATTTCCCATAAAGCTTATAGTTAAATCTAGAATATATGTTCCTGAAATCTCTGAAACTCTTAATATTTTGAGGCTACTGAACAAATACTTGTGAAGCCTTTCGTCTAAGGACACTTCAATTGAGGTGTAATTTTTATGGTAACACAAATTTAGTGATCATTAAAACAGACATAGAAGTGTCAAGTTGTGATTACTTATTATTGAAAAACTTAAAGAAGGTGATACTTTTCACATTCTTTTACCTGTAGAGCATCTGTATTAAATAAAAGTGTAAAAAGTATCTTTTTCGTATTCTATTCCATTTGGTTCTGTGATCATTCAAGTAGGGTAGGTATCAGTTATCACACTTCTGAATGATTTTATTTTCTTTTGAAGGAAACGTCAAATAAGGATTTGTCGACATTAGCCAAGGCAGCATTTGAATTGCTTAAATGGATGATCGTTTGGGAACCTCACCTTCAGAAGGCTGTATCTGTGATTCTCTCTGCTGCCAATGACTCCAACTGGCGGACTAGATCTGCTACATTGACATATTTGCGTACATTCATGTACAGGTATGACTATCTTGTGTCAGGTTTGCTTTGGCACACCATACTCTAAATGGCTTCAAATGCCTTATTCATTATATGTGTCTAGCTTCATGAAATAATATTTTTGTAACAGTTATTGTATTGGTGTCGATGTTGTAAATATCCACAACTCATACTTAACAAGAGAGTTTTTACACTGATTATTATATTCTCATTTATTTAGGGTGATTTCACACTTTTGTCTGTTCTGAAGCAAATAATGTTTTTGTTCCTTTTTTAACAGGCACACTTTCATTCTCTCAAGTTCAAAAAAGCAAGAAATTTGGGGAACTGTTGAGAAGTTACTAGTAGACAATCAAATTGAGGCAAGTTCTTTCTTTGAAGTTATTTGAATAGAAATGCAAATAGTTTTTTTTTTTTTTTTCTTTTAAATTTAAAAATAAGAAGTTTGGGTAATTTAGCTTGGGATGTTTATAGAACATGCCATTATTGTACTCTTTTCACCTTAGTCGACACTACATTTTTTGGTAGTGAGGTACCTCTCTCGCCTTTAAAAGACAGGTTGTGGATAGGACCCAAATCGCAGTACATGGAAGATTGTGATTTGCCTATAGAGGAAAGCATGTTATTTTTAAAATGCTTATTTGTAGTTTCCAATAGCAGTTTTCCTTGTGCAGACATCCATATCAATGTATATTTTAGGGAGGCCATTTACATTCAGTCTTAAATCTTTTCACCAGGTAAGAGAGCATGCAGCAGCCGTTTTAGCAGGCTTAATGAAGGGCGGAGATGAAGACCTGGCTACAGATTTCCGTGATAGAGCATATAGGGAGGCAAATATTGTACATAAAAGAAGGAAGTCAAGGTTAGGTTATTGTTTGCCTCTTGTTCCTCGGAAATCTAGTTACTTTTTTACAGAAATGGACCTCAAAGCAAGCCTACGTCCTGGTTCATTTTTTTGAATTTAATAACATCATCATCCATTGTGCATGGTCTTTAATTTCGTATTTGTAGTTTAATTTAGACTGTTGCCAAACCACCTTAATTATGGTCACCCCTGATCTGCCTTAGTGCTGGCCTCTTTGGAGGTTGCCGTAGTTGCAACATCAAGGGTCGTGGTTTACTCCCACGTGCCTAGAGATATAACTAAAATACTATTAATGCTAAATATTATAGGTTTCTATATTCCGCACTCCAATATTGGTAAGGACAAAGAGGGATTGCATAGGCTATGACGAACTTGCATATGTAGCAATAAGTCTGGGAAGCACTGTGCTTAATTTAGAGGCTGTATGGGGGATTCAAGGGAAGTGCAGGGAAATGAGAGGTTGGCTTGGCTTTTGCATTTGGGTAGTTTTGGGTGGCTCTTGCCTTTGGGAAGAGAAGTTTTTCTTATCGGATTTCTATTCTTTAAGTCGTAGCTTTCTATGTACTGCATTTTTCCTTTCTTAATCAGAGCTCTCTTCTATAGAATTTTCCTTATTAATTCCTTAATAAATTAAGTTCCTATCAGTTTGTCCATGTGAAGAATAAGCCTGATTGTCCAACTCTAGGATGTTATGTATTCATGAAAAAAAGAAGACATGGTGTGCATGCAGTTATTGTCTTTGAAAATATTTAATGTAACATGTAGGCACGAAGTGCACAGTTATTACAAGATAGATTTACGAACACTTTTGTTATTTGTCATCTAGCAAATTCTTATTTCTTTTATTAGCTCTAACATGCCAAGTTTGTTAAAGTGGGGACATTTTTCTAATACAGAAATGCACGTTCTGTTTCAACAATAGCATCTGTTCATGGTGCTGTACTAGCTTTGGTTGCTTCTGTATTATCAGCTCCATATGACATGCCCAGGTTTGTCCAGTCATCCATGGCATATGATTTGTATTGGTAATTTCGAATGCTTCAAAATGATTCAGTGAAGTCCACTTAACGAAATATTGTAAAAAGTTAACATTACGTCAATACTACTGGGATAAGACTTTTGATGCTGTTGTAGGTTAATATTTTTTTGGTTGATTTTTCTTAAAACAAAAGCTTATTTGTTCATATTGTGAAATCCCTGTCTTATGCAGTATTTTCCTACTGCTGTCTTCAATTTCTGCATGACATGGAAATTTGAGCTCATTTGTGAGTATATAAAAGGAGCAATATCAAACCTCAAAAATATGTGATGCCCCTATACTGTTGAAAGTATAAATGACTCAAGTGATAGTCTTACGGTCATAATCTAATATAAAATCTTACTTTTTCCAATTGATGGTAAAATTGAATTTAACTGAAGTTTCCGTGAACAAGACACATTTCCAAAATAATTTTGTGAATGAAAAACAAATTTTACTTGTATATTTTGAGCTATAAGCATTTGTGTTCAGCTCTATACTTAGAATTATAAGGGTAACATGAATTTATTTTTGTTTTGGGGACAAAGGAAGGCGTCTATGGATTCCTTTACTTGTTATTATCTGACAGCATTAACTACTTTCTTTCAGTTGGTTGCCTGATCATGTTACACTTCTGGCCCGCTTTAGCGGGGAGCCATCCCCTGTCAAATCTACAGTTACTAAAGCAGTTGCAGAGTTCCGGCGCACCCATGCTGATACATGGAATGTTCAGAAAGAATTATTTACCGAAGAGCAACTTGAGGTAGTTATGTCCAGAAATCTAAACATATTATGTGGTTTAAAAATTTTGATTATTTCTTTTGTTATTGCTAATTTTCTCTCCGTATCCACAGATTTTGGCAGACACATCGTCTTCGTCATCGTATTTTGCTTGATTAAAAATACAAAGATGCTATTGGGAGAGAGTGCTGAAAATAATAGTTAGGAAAGTATGTTTTTTATTTTTGGTGTATTGACTGCATATTCATAGTTATAAAAGTAGTTTTTATTTACATTTTGTACCATTGATATTCTTTGTAAGAAATTTATTCCTTAATCTAGTCTCAGAACTTGAGCTTCTAACTTTCGTCCGCTCCGTAATTTTCTTTAAACCATGGGGTTAATTAAATCATCAGCCGGTAGATCCCACACGACACAATCGGAGTTGAATATATTGGATAGATTTCTAATTTCCTTCGTGGCCTCAGAATCATCACCGTTTTCCTCTTCAAGTTTTTCATGCAATTGGCTCTGCTGATCCATGGCTGTGCATGTGCTTCCAGTACATACACTTTGGCTCCATGGAGATGCATCCCCTTTATTGCTGAAAGGTGCTGCAGAGAATTGATAACCAGATATTGTAGGGAAAACACTATATGGCATCGCAAAACTTGTAGATGTAGTTGCAGTGGAGTCCCAAGGTTTATTTGAGGGCATCATTCCAGGTTCTTGTTGCATGGCCTTCGATAGGTCAAACTTAATCTTCTCAACAGTTGCGTCCTTTTCATCTGGCTTACAATTAATGTAATCAGTGAAGTTATTCCCCAGTGATGCAGCGGAATTCTGGCCCTGGAAGTTAATTGGCTTCTTGGTAAGAAGGTGGAGCACCTCATCTTTGAAACAGCCAAGGGCTGCTTCAGCTAAGTGAGCTGCCTGCGGGGGTGCCAATGTCGTAGCAATTTCGGCCATTAGATGGGAAAATGGCTTGTGGGTTACAGGGTCTATACCAATGCCTGACAGTTTCTTTTTCAGCTTGGTGTTCCAGTGGTTTTTGACATCATTGTCTGTGCGTCCTGGCAGCTGGGCAGCTATCAGTGACCATCTAAACATCCATTTAAAGTAAGCATTTAGGGAACAATTAGATAAAGATAATCAATCACCTACGTTATTCACAATAACTTAAATGTAGGATAACGCTCAATGCACCTGTTACCAAAAACTGAATGAAGCTTTACAATGGTTTGCTCTTCCGAATCCGAGAATTGGCCATGTTTGAGATCAGGACGAAGGTAGTTAGTCCACCTTAGCCTGCAGCTCTTTCCACATCTCTGGAGGCCTATTTCACGAGCAAAATGAAGGATAAATGCTTTGTATTTTATTTTTTTGTTGACATGTAAATAGAGTGGAGAGGGACTAACCAGCATTCTTGGGAATGAGACGCCAGTTGCGAGTGCCATGTTGTGCAATGTAGGAAGAGAGTTTGTGATCTTCCTCAGGTGTCCACTGTCCTCTTTTCACGTTGTCCTTCTCACAGCATGGAATACGCCCCATGTCTGTATTATTTTTCCTTTTCAATTTGTTAATTCCTATTTTGAGGGCTGTCAGAAGTAGAATAATTGATGTCACTGTTGAGTATAAGAATTGTCTTTTCTTTCTTTCGCCACAACTTGTGAATTCTCTCTACCCGTCTTTGAATTCTTTGAGGCGAAAAGGGAAGACGTGGAATATTTCTTTGAGTTGGTTTTTGTTAGTGTCTTTTTTTCTGTTTTTCTGGTAGGCTTGTTATTCTTAATATATAAGGGGTGCCAATTGGAATTGCATGGCATAAAGGCATCAAAGGCGCATGATTTTGTTAAAGAATTTCAACGCCATTGAGCGTGTGAGGGGAAGGTAGGTAGCTCACCCACAAGATGCTCGGTCAACATCTCTCTCTTTCTCTTTCTCTTTCCCTGTTGACTGCTTTGCTCATAGTTTGTGTGCTTAATGCATATGTTGGGTAGGTTTATGCTTTGATCACACAAAACCTCCTCATCTTTCTTCAGAGCAAGAGTGGCAGGGATAGATCCTATCCAACGTTACTTATGTCAAGCTCCACGTGCGCTGTTTCACTCTTCCATAAAATTCTTGTTCATCAATTTTCCTTGTTACCTGGGAAGAGACATGGATCCCACCCTCCATAAATATTTTTCTTGCGATAACCAGAGACTCAGTTTGGATATCTAACACGTAAATTTTACTAATTATTTGTAAGTGGACTCACTAAAATTTATACAGTATATTACTTATCCCTTATACATTACAAGTATTATTAAGCAAGAACCAGTTTGAATGCATATATATTCTGCTATTAGTTTTTGGTGAAAACACTTGAAAGCATAAGAGCATGGATAGTTAGGATCTAAAGAATTTTACAAAAATAAAATAAAATTCGTTTATATAACTTAAATTATGTATAAATTAGTTTGTAAGAACATTTTCATATATATTTATATTTTAAAACTTTTTGTAAATTAATTTCAATTTATTAAACAATTATTTCACTTTTTCTTTTGATTTTTCTCTTCTAGAATTTATATACATACGATGTATCAAATACTTAAAAGTAAAACGCAGTTCAGGTACAGAACACCTTCCCCAAGTCTCAAACATGGAGTGAAATGAAGGCGTGACAAAACCTGCTTCAAAAACCGGACCTGCTCAACCTTTTTATTCCATGACAAAAAAATTGCGTCTTAACTAAATATTACAGCTGAAACTAACTAGTTTCTCAATAATAAATTCAATTTTAAGTTTCTGCAACTCAATTACACTTCTTTACTACGTACTACGCCTTAACAGGAAGAACAGCAGAACCTTGAATTCATCAATCTTCCATGCTGAATTCTTTATGCTGGGGGGAGAGCACCTAGTGCCCTATGATTAATGTTGATTTTCAACACACAAAAATGCAACCACAATCTAATTTCTCTGTTCAAATTCCAATTCCGGGAGAGATCTTAAAGCTCCTCATTTTAGTTTTGCAGATACTATCCCTTCAATGGATCCAACAAGAGTGAACAGTCCCACCACAAAGCCAACGACGCTAAAGGCCCTAAGCATGACCCACTTAGCCGACCATGGCTCAATATTGCTCTGACTCAAGTACATTTCCACGGGAAAATATATGGATAATGGATAATAGATTATTCCAGCCAAAACTCCCAAAATCTGATTGAAGTAGGGAAACAGCATTGCAATCACAGTTGTTGATGCAACATATGCAGTTCTGAAAGTAAGTCTGAGAAAATTTAGTTGGAAAGCTGGCAGCAAAGGGAGCTTCAAGAAGTATACGTGATTCACAAATTCACTGTCTGGGAACTTGAAACGGAGCCAATTCTCAACATTGGCAAAAAGTGGCTGGCTATACACCTGTACCAGAACAAGATCAAAAACATGGCGGCACATTGATTAGCAAGGATAGCAGCTACACTATATGGAAGCACTACAATAAAATTAGATGAAAATATGTATAACATTACATATGTACCTGATATGCACCAACCAGGTGAATCACTATACAAGCATTGGCGAAGTCCACAAGCCAATGCTGTGCGTTAGATGTAAACCCTGTTAAAAGGTTTCCTGGTGTATCATTACCAAAGGCTGCATATCCTAAACACCCACAACAGAGGTAGAAAAATGTTGTGATAATGACAGATATTGTGGAGGCCTTCTTCATGGTTTGGTTTTCTGGTGGAGGCGATTTCAAAGTATCCTTCAAGAATTGTACCAAAAGTTATGTTAACCTTATAATTGTTAAAGCTGTAAAGTTACATTTTCTGATTATCTTAGAGATGCATACCTGTATTTCTATAAGAATTACTGAGAATGGATACGAGAATGCTATGTCACCAAGCGCTTGAGCAACCAGCCATAGTTTATCCATTCCACTGGAAGTAGGGATTCCACCAATGGTACCCTCAGCATGTCCATTTTCTGATCAAATGATTGTCAGAAAGTCAAAACAAAATAGTTTAATTATATACTTTCAAACAACTTCATGTTGTGTCTAAGGAGGGACACCAATAGTCAGATACTGATGAACATACCCTTGATTTGTTCAGTAGAAAGCCACATTCCTATGAAAGCATAAAGAAAGGACGTAATTGCTGCTACAATTGACAACCACTGAATATTGTGGAAGTTGGGTGTCTGTGAGAGAACAACTTGGATAGCCCCAAAAATAAGCATGAAATATGGACCCGCAAATCCACAATTTGTTTCATCCTCTTTGTCAGAGTAACAGTTTGATACTTGGATTGCTCTGCAATCACAGAGAGCAGTCCAAATTAATGAAATTGCTATTTATCAATATTGGTATACTGATATTCTGGGAACACCCTCATGTTTTCATGGAGGAGAGTACATGTGAGAAATCTTGGTTGCGACAAGTAGCAGAAATCAAGGAAAAGGAAATACAAAACAATAGACAAAATCATTGATAAGTTAGTGAACACACCTCATGCTGATAGCAGCAGTAATGACATAAGCAATTCCAAAACCATATAAGCTTACGTTCACAAAAACACCACAGAAACGACTATTCCCTTCTCCTGTAACGTAACAATCCAATTAGCATAATGTAAAGAAACAGGTCAAGATGATGTTCTATACTTGCTATCATATTCGATCAAAATTGATATCAAACCAACTAGATTACACATACCACTTGACAATCAGAGACAAATACATGTTAAGCTTTAATGCCATGAAAGGAAAGAAGCCAAGAGGAGAAATTTCACTACTTAAAGAGTATATAACCTACAATAGCTCCAGTACCAATATTCACCATGGCCCATCTGCCACTGCTTTCATCATCACCATCATGATGTCTTTCACACCAGACTTCTTCTTTATCATAACCACCATGGTAAAACTAAATAGTAAAAGTGGTGATGTTTCTCAAAAGTGAAGGTTAATTGTATATAATTCGGATACTTGGTTTTTAACTTGACATGAACAATTCCTCCAAAAAAAACTTAGTATCCACAATTGATGGTTGAAAAGGTAATATTTTTTTTATAGGAAAATAAATATAATAAAGTATAGCCTTAGAAAATCACCATACCAACATGGACTTGCCTATCTCTTGTTTTGTATTATTAAAGAATTAGTGGATATGATAGCTCATGAACTCACTCATCTACCAAATATACTCTGAAAAAATAAAAAAATAGACAAGAGATGCTTAAATAATAAATATATTATAGGGAGAACTAAATAAATTTTATTATTTAATTTATCAATAAAAGGAATATCACCTTCAACACTAAGAATTTTAAGATATTGGATTATAAATTATAAAACGCAATTCGTTATTAGAAAATTTACAATATTTTGAAGTAAAATATATGATTTGGATAAAAACTTTAAAAAGATAAACTAAAATTAAAAAAATTATAAGATAATTTTAATTATTTAAATTTTAAATTTCAAATTCGAAAAAAAAAAGAATTTAAAATTTTCATATTCTTTAGATTATTAAAAAAAATCATATGTACTTACACGTGACTTCTCTCTTTTTGTGCTTTCTCTCCCTTTCCACCTTTACTCTGCTGTCTACTAAAACTGAGGTAAAAATGTCAATATTTGTATCTTTACATTATTAAGCATTAATATTTCATTAAATATCTAAAATTAATTAATTTTAATTTTCATAAATGCAATTTGGAGGTATATATTTAAATTTGTTTCTATACTTAACAAAAATTAAATTATCATATTAAACTTAAACGAATTTACTCAAACAAATCATTAAAAATAAAACCATTTTTATTGAAAATAGTTAAAAAAACAATTTAAATCTCAAAAATTCCAAATTTATTAAATTTCTCAGCTGAAACACAGCTGAGAGAATTCTGCAGAAGTCATAAATTACGATATGGAATCCGATGAATAAATCAAACACTCATCAGACTTAATTTATTTATTCAAAAATTCTCACTCTCCCTCTCTTGTTATTTATGTGGTTCAGTGTGGCTTGTGAAAAAAGTGTAATGAGAAAGATGTAGAAGCATTCAGAAGGTGAAGTTATGACCTGAATCTGCTCACAACAAAATCAAAAGATATGTAGTTTCCGTGACACAACTGAACTACTTCCCTCAGATATCTCTCACATCACTTTCCAATTTTCATCTGTTTGCAAAAAGTAACAACAGAACAAGTCTTGACCCCGTGATTTCCTCCAGCTTTTCCCCCATCACGTATCATCAAAAACAGATAACAGCAAAGAACAGTACAAAGAGAGAAAAAAATGGTAAAAACAAAGTGTTGAAGGTTACCCTTATGGAGGTTAACAGCATCAAGGTATGAGGAGCTCCTCTGGGGGCCATGTTCAGGGTCTGGAGAACGGTAGGTGTTGCTGAGAAGGAAAGAAGAGAGGAGAGTGATGCAGGCAAAGAAAACGATTGTGAGAGGCCCTCCAATCCATCCAAGCTGAGCAATGCTCCATGCCAATGACAGCACTCCTGACCCTATCACTCCTGTCACTATGTGTGCCACTGCAGTCCACACTGTTCCTGTTCCATCATCATTCACACCATCACATCACTCTCACACTCATCATCATCAACAATTCAATTCTCTAACATGTTCAATTCCCCATCATGGTTCACACAGACATTCAATCAAACAATCAGAAGTCATTATTTCCAGATACCACTTTCAATATAAAAAAATCAGCAAATTTGTTGATTTCTGATTGATGAATGACGATCTTGCTACCATCTTGTAAGAAGATTGGGATTGACCATCTTGGTACAGAGTCTCATATGATTACAAATAACAACAATAACAATGCAGAAGTATGATTCAAATAAAAAGAAATTGTTTTTGACAAGGAAAAAGAAGAAGAAAAGGAGAAACCAGTTCGTTCAATATGATGACAGTCTGCATACTGAGTCTCCAACAGTGGGGCGCTGTCAGTTCCAGAACCTTCTTGATCTTTCATGGCTATTGATGAGATGGCCTAAACCCAATGAAGTGGTTCTCTGTTTTTGAGTCTCAGTGGTAATAGTTCATCGGAAAACTGAAAGATTCAGTAGCAAAAGGAGTTTTTTTCGCAAAAGAAGCGATCTTTGAATCTGGTTTTGGTCTGATTGGTTTGTGGGTGAGTGAGATCAGTGACATGAAACTCCGTTTTGCCACATACAAATCCAAATTGTGAATGACTTGTGGAAGTGTCCGAATAACGTGTTATATAGTGAGAGTGACTCCTTTTTTCTTTTCTTTTTTCAATACAATTTTTTGAGGTTTTTCGCCTTTATTTTCGCTATCCATGACCACCACATTCATCAAATCACGTTCTTCTTGTTATTATTATTTTATTATCATTATTATTATTTTATAGCTACTGAGAGATTATGAGGCTGGAACCTTGAGATCAACAAACTAAGAAAAAAATTAAAATTTATTGTTTTACTTTCTATCAAAATTTAATTTGTATATTTAATAATTCTTTAAAATATTGAGACATATATAAATAATAAACAATCTTAGTTACTTATTATTTAGATATTAATAAAAACATTTAATAATAATCTTTACCGAAAAGGCATTAACGTTGATGATTAGATAATATATCCTAGATTTTTTTATTGTGAAAAGGAAGGCTATTAATTTTTATAAGAACTAAAGTTACACGTTTAAATATTAACCGAACAGTGTACCTTCCATTTTAAACCCTTTTTCCCTTAAAATTGTGTTTGATGTAATGATTAAAAATTGGGTACATCGTGGGGCTAAAAAGTAAAATTCTTTGTTCGTAACTGGTAGAAAGAAAGGAACGAAAAAAAAAAAAGAACGAAAATTAATATTATAGAAAGGAAAATGACAAGAGGATATAAAAAATGAGCTGATAACAGGTAAAAAAAATGTTATATCAATTTATTATATCACCCCTCTTAAATAATATGTTTATTTCTAAATCAATGAAAAGAGACAGCAAGATGTCAACTATTTGAAAACGTTAAGAGAGATAAACCAATTTTGTTACTTCTTGTTGTTAAGATGCTTTTGAAAATTTTCAAAATTCTATAATCTGATTGTTTGTTAAATAATGTTTCGTAAGATAAGCTTTCATGCAAAACATCAAATAATTAAAATAATTAAAATGTAAAATGTTATAAATCCAATTTAATTTTATAAAATTGATTTATAAAATAAATTTTATATTTATTTATAAATTGTTGAAAAATCTTATTATTAGATAATGTAAAATCTTTAATATTTTTTTGAATATGAATCTTATATGTAAAGTAGTTTTATAGAGATTCACAGCTATTAATTTAATTGGTCCAGCATCTTTATTAAAATAAATTCTGATACAATCTATAAGAGGTGAACTTTAAATTTAATTTAATTTTACAAAATAGATTTATAAAATAAAATTTATATTTATATTAAAAAATCTTATTTTATATGATGTGTGATTTTTAATACATCTTAATATGTTTTAAGAAAAGATTATTATATATAAAAGACAAATATGTATTTATGTCTATGTTCACGTTCAACTGAGTCCTATTTTATTGATGTGTGAGGGCATGTGAGTGAGTCTTAGTTTATTTTATCATCGACTTTATTTTTAACAAAGTAAATTTTTTTCCACAACTATATAGAAACATAATAAAAGGAAAAAACAAGACAGTAGTCCAGTCAGTCCAAACATTTATTAAAACCTAAATTTTAAGTTTTTCTTTTAAATGTTATTGATGTTTATAAAACAAAAATATATATTTTTTAGGATATATCAATATGTTTTTGTTTTTTTAAGAGCATTTGAAAAGTAATTTTTTTTATGGATCTCTAAAGCTTCTGGTTATTTTGTTTAAATTTTTAAATATAATTATTTATCATTATTTTATTTGTTGAATAAATTGTAATATTATCATTTAAGTTCCAATTATTATTATTTTTTTAATTTTCATTGTTAAAGATATCCAAGAGGAGAGATTTTTTTTCTTCCTCCTACTTTTTAAAAAAATAGGCAATTTAACTTGAATTGTTAAGACGCGATTTTTTTTATTTTAAGTTTAATTTATTATAGACAGATAAATGTATATTTCTTTGTTTAAATTAAACCAAATTATAATTTTTTATTCTTCTATTATTTATCTGCTATATAACCCGTGTCTGTTCTGTATTATAGGAGAAATATGTAGAAGCATGTTTTGGTGGCATTATTATCTACATATGTGGACTATAATCATTGGTTTGAAACTTTCTCACCAAATTGTTTTTTTCATCTTTGTCTCTCACACTCAACCACGTGACGCTTGTCCTCTTATATCATTGAAATTCTTACATAAACATTCTTTGGCACTTTCTGATGTACACCTTCACATCAATCATTGATTTGAAGTTATGGCAAATGTTTAAATATGATAGGAACTCTTATGCATGATCAGTTATAAAACTCCATAAAAAGGCTTATTGAAGTTTGTTTTTCCTTGAATTTTTCAAAAGTAAACAATCATGTGTTTTGGAACTTGAAAGAGATTTTCCAGTAGCCAAACTCCAAGTTCTAGAAACCATGCAGAAGAAATTGAAATTTCAAATTGGAAAATTTCTCCATGACACGCATGCATGACCTAAGCAATATTTAGATAAGAACATAAATATATAATTAAACTCATCTATAGCAATAGAATAATTTTGCATTATTTATGACTGATTAGTAGTCAACATAACATTATCATCTAAATATTCATGTGTATTTAAATTAGTTAAAATAATAATATTTTCGTATTTGTTTATATATAACTTCTTATTATTATGAACAGTCAAGCTCAAAATATAATTGGTATTGACACTCTTCTTGTTGGAATACATGTCGAAATTGGCCAATTTGATTTATGCACATTTACAATTTAAAAAAAATTATATACACTACTTTTAAGAAGCATAGTTGATAATTTTTCAAATACTTATTCTAATGAAGAATGAATAAATATTTATTAATTGTTTGAATCACATGAAAAATATCCAATCAATATATAAAAACTAAAGCAAATTAAGCACTATCTAAAGTTTCTGACTTATGATTCCTTGAATTGATCCCACTAGACCCACAAGAGTCACAATAAAGCAAACAAAGCTAAATATCCTAAGAACAATCCATTGTTTGGTCCAAGCTCCAATTTTCTTCTGTTGCATGTAGATCTCCACTGGAAAATATATAGCCAATGGCCAGAAGTTTATGGCTCCTAACACTCCCAGAAGTTGGTTGAAGTAAGGAAACAAAATTGCAATGCCAGTGGTTGAAATCACATAGACTGTTCTAAAGCACAACCTAAATAGGTTCAGCTCATAACCAGGGAATAAAGGAAATTTCACTTTGTAAGTCTTGTTTGCAAAGTCACTACTTGGGAATTTTCTTGAGCACCATCTATCAGCAGCATTATATATTGGTTGACTGTATATCTGATGAAAGATCATACATAAACATGAAGCATAAGTTTCAATCCTTAGGTATCATGTAAAGACAGTAAAAGAATGCATTCAAATTTCACTTTAGAGTATTTTCAAGTAGTAGACAAGTAGCTTTTTTCTTGACATGTTTTTGTTTGCAAAATATTGATGTGACTGACACATTTTCTTTACAAGTTAATGATGTTTCATAAATTAACAAAAAGCTCTTGCCATAAGTAATAAAGCATGGACTTATTGCACTAGTAGTAAGTACCTGATATCCTCCCACCAAATGAATAATAATGCAAGCATTGGCAAAGGCAACAAGCCAATAAGGCTCATAAAACCCAAACCCTGTCAAGATGTTCCCTGGTGTGTCATTTCCAAAAGCTCCATATCCAAAGCATCCACAAGATAGGTAGAAGAATGTTGTCACAATGATTGCAACCATGGAAGCCTTTTTCATGGTTTTATTTTCTGGTGGAGTAGACTTCAGAGTGTCCTTTGTTCAAAAAATTCAATACTTTGTTTTAGATACAAAATTTGTTTATTTTCTGCCTTTTATCATAGGAATGTGAAGATGAAAAATATTATGTTACCTGTATCTCAAGAAGGAGCAAGGCATATGGATAAGCAAAAGCAATGTCACCAAGTGCTTGGAAGACTAACCACAACTTGTTAGCAGTGTTACTAGCTGGTATTCCTGTTATGCTCCCCATCATTCTTCCATTTCCTGCAAGTACAAAATTTTCTCCTTATGATTTTTGCTTAATCTCATAATATGGCTTATTTTTGAAGCCATATTTTATCATTCTAATTATTAAGTAAACAACATTAAGTTCATAAAACTTGCAAGAGACATTTTTGACATATTCTAATTAGAACTCTGCTAGCTAAAGACATAACCTTATGAAATTATAGGAGTTTGGGTGGAGAAGAAATATGAGTAATGTTTGCAGTTTATATTCATCAGAAAGCTTTGAAATTGAAAAACAAGCTAAATGTTAAACCAACAATTGATGCATTGGAAGAGAAATTACCTATAACTTTTGCCATACCAAGTCCTAGTCCAATGAAAGAGTATGTAAAGGACATAATTGCGGCCAGAACCGAGACCCATAACATGTTGTGGAGGTCTGGTATGAATGACATTACAATTTGAACAATTCCAAACACCACCATATAAATATTACCCTCATAAGCACAAGGAGCTTCATGCCCTTCCTTGTGATAGCAATTTGCTTTCAGAATTGCCCTGCATAGTAGAATAAACAAGTTTCATTATGACCAAGGACTTTGATATTACAAGATGATTAGGCTCAAAATGAAGCAGATGATGAAATGCTTAGTAAAGTGTTTGAATGACTTAGCCAAAACAAAACATTAGCACATTCTCTCTAGTACTATAAAGAGTGATTTTCTCATGAGAAGTACCTTAAACTATTTGCTGTGGTAAGTACATAAGCACAACTAGTCCCATACAAGGTCAAAAATTGAAGGAAACCAGCAAACCATGTCCTTGTTTCACCTGAACCAATACAAAAATGCAATGGTAAGTTATAAGAACAATGATAAAGAGCCTAAAAACAGTGATTGCATAAGAGAATCAAAATTCAGTACCAAGATTGACTCTAACGGCATCCATGTATGAGTAGTTTCTTTTCCCAGTGACAGGATCAGGGGTTCTATAACAATCAGAAAGGAGGGATGAAGAAACATAGGTGATGATTGCAAAACAAAGCAATGCAAGTGGCCCTCCAACCCATCCCAACTGGGCAGTGCTCCATGCAAGAGATAGAACACCAGATCCAATAACAGCAGTGATGATGTGAGCCACAGCACTCCATGTGGTTCCTGAAAAAATTGATGGTAGCACCAAAATCCATGATTCAAGTTCATGCAAATGAAAATGGGGTGGTTATGGTGCTATGAACTCTTACCAGTCCTTTTAACATTGCCGTCTTCATCATAAGCAACAACTTCACTTGTACCAATCGGCAAAGAGTTATTCACATTCATCTTTGTCCAAACTTCAAACTCAAATACTCAATAGAAGCTTGTGGAGGAGTTTACTGCATGTTAACACCATAGAAAGGTCTATAATGGCAACACCAAAGATAAAATTTGATATATATTTAAACTCTTTCTCCATTCATAAAAGATAATCAGATGCAGAGCTGCAGATCATATATGCTATGTATCATAATACATTATCTCTTAATTATTAGATGGATATCTTTCTATATCTTTTCGTTATAATTATTCATAAATAATTTTTTTTATATCTTTAGATTATAATTATTCATAAATAAATCATTTTGTAATTCATATATTTACTGGGACATATTTACTCAAGTGACAATCAAGTGCGTGTACTATAAACGTTAAAAGAATTTATAAATATAACAAAAGCACAAATAAGCTTTGTGTAGTATCAAGTAATAATATAATAATAGTAAACTAGAAAACACAGACTGGTTGCTGTGTATACCTGGTTTATGGAACAAAATGCACCAAGACACATTGAAAAAAAAAAAAAAAA
>Ga0209700_102442_pt1 | contig 37574 bp, 17 predicted proteins | sample SiratroredBW_FD_187528 | JGI IMG/M metagenome (GOLD analysis project Ga0209700, IMG submission 187528) | Root nodule microbial communities of legume samples collected from California, USA - Siratro red BW (SPAdes) (version 2) | ecosystem: Host-associated > Plants > Roots > Nodule | place: USA...
TAGCACTGCTACTATCAAGATCAGATTGGACAGCCACTAAGATTGAGAACAGATATTGAAATTCAATTACTACAATAATAGCAGTTCTGCAAATTATTCAGAATTCAATTGGAACAAATCAGTTGTGGTTTGGAGTCAAAAACAAAGACACAATCTCTGCAGAAGAATCACAAAACAGATTACACTTTGAAGTTTTAATATAATATCAAAAACAGATTGCTTTTCAGTTTCAGAGATGTTACATAACCTTGTAAAGGCAAAGTTATACCCTATTCAAATCACAAAGACCAAACCCAATGAGCAGTATAGCAATTTAAACCAAGTTTGCTCAAGATTATCAAGAATCAATTTTATTACCAATTAATTTCAATGAGCAGCGCAAGAACAGTTTAGAAATGAAAGAGTAAGGTCAAGAACAGCAGAACACAGTCATTTATACTGGTTCGCCCTTCCTCAAGGGCTACGTCCAGTCTCCTTTGCCCCTCAAGCAAAGAAAGTTTCACTATATCAATTAATTGTTCAATTTACAATCAATCACACAATTCCTACTCCCTGTAAGAATCAAGAAACCCACTGAATTGATCAACTACTCCCTACAGTCCCCCAATCAATTCAGCAAACACACAAGGCTAAGTCCTATAGCCTAAAACAGTACGAACATTCAAGTGTTTTAAAGAATTACAAACAATCAACGCATATCTTGATACAAAAGGGATCAAGAATAGTTAAGAAAGACTCCCTGATTGGCGCGCAAAAGAGGCCTTTGCACAGTCTTGAAGAATTCCAATGGCACAGTGAATTGGTTGACAAGGTTGAGACATTCTCCACATTGTACACTCAACAACCCTTTCAAACAAAAATACAAACATGATAATGGAATCCAATATGTTATTGTAGGGTGAAAGAATTTTACCATGAAAGCCGATAAATTTCTGTGTCCATTCCCATATATGGGTACTGAAATCTCGGTGGTGATGCATCTGACAAAGTGTTGTGTGTTCTTTGGTTGTGAGGAGTTTCAATTCAGTAAAATGACTTGTACATTGCCCGCTGGCCCTGGGATTAGATTGGTGGTGGAGTTGCAGCGACGAACAAACATTTGAAGTTCAGTGTCATCGATGTCCAATCCTTCCCAAGGTTCCATGCCCTTCACCAACTTACCGTTTTGGTTAAAGGAGACCCAATGTGCAACGCTGAAATGAGGATTGCAAACGCTCCCTCTTTTAGTGCCCTTCAAGAAAGATAGTGGACTTCTTTACTCCAACTACTATCGTGAAAGAATAATGTTTCTTTGACACCACTACGTGGCAACCTCCATTTGACATCGGGGTATTTTTATCAAGGCACCTTACGTGGCAGGGTCATTTTTGGCAAGTGAGGATAGCGTTACCCCTAAGGGCAATTTGGGTTTTTTGCCTTTCATTACTGAAAATGCAGAAGCTTGGAGCGCCTCCTCATTCTCGCCTTTTCATCTTCTCCTTCCACACGCTTGCTCTTGTCGCCCTCCGAGCTTGTATTCTCATTTTCTCCTTCCTCACATTCTACACACTCGCTCTCGTCGCCCTACGTGCACGCTTGTCACACTCATTTTTTGATCTTCTTGTTCCACATACTCGTTGTCGTCGTTGTTTGTGCTCTCGTCTCTCATCTTCTCCGTGGTTGTTTTTCTTTTCGTTGTTTGGACTGGTTGTTAAAAGTTCATCTTTTATGTGATTTTTCATGGAAAAGAAACTGTATTTTATTGTTTAAAGGTGCATCTTGCATGATTTTCCTTTAGGGTTTAGTGTTGTGGAATAAAGTTTGTTCTTTTATGGTGTTCTTTATGAAAAGGAAAGACCTTTATTTGGTTTCACGGTTTAGGATTTTGAGAAGGTATGATTTTTGTTAGGGGTTTAGGGTTCTGATGTTTGAATATAAAAGAAAGTTTTTTTGGTCGTTTAAAGGTTTTGTTTTTTGTTGACGTATGATTTTTGTTTGGGGTTTATGGTTGTGGAGTAAAGGTTCATCTTCTATGGATTTTTGATGGGAAAAGAAGTTTTTTGGTCGTTTAGAGGTTTTATTTTTCGTTGACATATGATTTTCGTTTGAGGTTTATGGTTGTGGAGTAAAGGTTTGTCTTTTATTGGATTTTTGATGAAAAAGAAAGACTTTTTTGGGGTTTCACGGTTTAGTTTTTTGTTTAGGGTTTTTATGTTTGAATATTTTTGTTTCTTTAGTGTATGGTGTCGAGAAAGATGGGTTGTGAACATATTTTGAAAATGTTTTCGTTTTGAATGAGTAGTGGATGGGTGGGTTGGTTGTTTTTCGTGGATTGTTTGCTGACATGAATTTGTTGTTTTGTTTAAGAGTTTGAAAGTTCCAACATTCATGGCTGGAAAAGGAGTTACTGTGAATGGTGGACAATTTAATGAACACATGAACACATGAACACATCTGACTCAGTCGCCAAAAGTTTAACAAAGTTGTCCCCTCGTTAAAGCACGTGTAACCTTTGATGTTTGTAAGGTCAGAACCAATATTAATGCACAGAGGTGTATTAAATAAACATATTTGGGTGAATTAAAGTATTAATATTCCTTATTATGAGTGTAAATGAAGATGTTAAGAACTTAATATGCGAAAATGGTCTTCATGAACATGTTTGAGTTTAGTTGCGAAAAGTTCAATTAAGGTGTCTTCTCATTAAAGCATGGGTAACCTCTAAAGTTTTGGAAACTATGAACTAGTATTGATGCACAGAGGTGTATAAAATGAACATCTTTTGGTCAACAAAAGAGTGATTGATCCTTATTATGGGTGTAATTGAAGAAGTTAAGAACTTAATTTGTGAAAATGGTCATCATGAAGACGTTTGAGTTCAGTCGTCAAAAGTTCAACTAAGGTGTCCCCTCATTAAAGCACGGGTAACCTCTAATTTCGAATAACATTAAAAGAAATTACTTTGACCACAGTCACTAGTCACTCATTTGGGAAGAAAAAAGAAGCAATTAACATCTTATAGCAAATAAATCAGATTTTGCCAAAAAGAAATCTATGTATCTCACCAATTTTTAACTTATCATATAAAAACACATTAATCATTGAATGTTACATTCAATTTTTAAATAACATATTTCAATTCTCGATAATTTAAATTTAAATTAGAGAATAAATAAAGATAGTAATTAAAGACTTTAAAGAGTATATATTTAAGTTAGAAAATAATCTTTATTTTTTATGAAACTTTTCTCTAGAGAACTATTTTATACTGTTAACAAGATAATAATTATTATAATTAATCAATCAATTACGTCTTAATTTCAAATAATTGTATCATTTACTATGAGTAATCTTTAAGCACTTTATATACATTTAATTTGAAATCTGTAACATTCAATGCTATTAAATACACTTCAATGCAGTGCACAAACATTAAAATTAATTTGAATCTGATTTAAAATAAAATTTTCGTTATAAAACCATATTTAAGACCTTATAAAAATAATAAGACATATGCATAATTAATTATATCAACTTTTAATGTGCTTAAAAAATTCGGATTCAAATATGTCGTTTAGTGAAATTATACGTATATGCTTTTAGTAAAATTGTTTTACTTTTTTTATTTCAATTATAATATAAAAGTAAATAGTAAGTTAAGAAGTTAATAACTTAATTTACAAAATGGTCTTTGTGAACATGTGTGAATACGTATGAGTTCAGTTGCCAAAAGTATTGAGGTGTTCCCCGTTAAAGCTTGGGTAACCTTTAATGTTTTGTAAGCTCATAAGTAGTATTAATAAACAAAGGTGTATGAAATTAACATATTTTGGTCAATGAAAGCGTGATTAATCCTTATTAAGGGTGTAATTGAAGAAGTTAAGAACTTAATTTGCAAAAAAGGTCCTCCTGAACATGTTTGAGTTAAGTCACCAAAAGTTCAACTGAGGTGTCTCCTCGTTAAGACTTGAGTAACCTCGGATGTTTTATAAGGTCAGAACCAATATTATTATTTTACAAAACACCTGTGGTTACCCCTTCTTTAATCAAGGGACATCATAGTTGAAGTTTTGGCGACTAAGTCAGATGTGTTCATTAGATTGTCCACCATGCATAGTAACTCATTTTCCAGCCATGAATGTTGTAACTTTCAAACACTTAAACAAAACAACCAATTCATGTCAGCAAACAATCCACGAAAAACCAACCAACCCACCCACCCACCACTCATTCAAAAGGAAAATACTTTCAAAATGACAAAAATCATACGTCAACAAAAAATTAAACCGTGAAACCAAATAAAAGTTTTCCTTTTTCATCAAAAATCCCATAAAAATGACCCTTTACTTCAGAAGCATAAACCCCAAACGGAAATCATATGTAAAACAAAAACACAATCTTTAAACGACCAAAAAAACTTCCTTTTCCATAAAAAATGACAAAAAAGATCAACTTTTACTTCAACTACCACAAACCCCAAACGGAAATCAAACGTAAAAAAATAACCTTTTGTTTTCCACCAACAACCAATAACAACATTGTAAAACGACCATCAAAACTACATTTTTCATAAAAAATACCATAAAAGACCAAACTTTTCCACCAACAACTAACAATAATACTAAACAACCATTAAAACAACATTTTCCATCAAAAATAACATAAAAGAGCAAATTTTACTTCAACCACCACAAACACCAAACAGAAAATGAAGAACAAAATTGTTTAACGAAGAACAAAATTGTTAAATGACCAAAAATACTTCATTTTCCATCAAAAATCACATAAAAGAGCAAACTTTTCTTCAACCAGCACAAACCCCAAACAGAAAATGAGGAACAAAATTGTTAAACGAATAACAAAATTGTTGAACGACAAAAAATACTTCCTTTTTCCATCAAAAATCACCGGAGACGGGAGAGACCAACCTTTATTTCCTTTTCCAACAAAGATGACATAAAGAAAACAACCTTTACCAAAATTCAAGGTGGACGAAAACGTGAGAGGAGGAAGACAAGAGTAGGAAGGCGAGGGTATGGAAATGAGAACCGAAGACGAGAGAACGAGATGAGAGCAGAGAGACGAGAGGCAACTCGAGAGTGAGCGAGAGAAGGAGAGTAGAGCAAGAGGGTCGAGACGAGTGTAGAACGAGAGAAATGAACACGCATTTTAGGGTTTAGGTGAGTCAATCTTCAAATACGGGTCACTTTCAACGTTGGAATAAAAAACTATTATTTTTGTCACATCAGCGATGTCAAATGAAGGTCATGCCACATATTGGTGTCAAAGAAACATTACTTGTCGTGAAACACACGAAACCAACTTTACATTAAATGAAAGCACGTAATTTGACCAAACTACCCCTATAAAGGTAATTGGCTATGACATTATGTATGTACAAATGTGTCTTTAAACTTCAAACTCTACTACCTACTTCACAAAACATTTAATGCTCGTTAATAGTGGTGGCAACGAGGAGACACTTAAGCACTTTCTTCCTTAACACTAATTTTGTAAACCAAAAAACGCACCAATGAGAACCACCCCAAAGGTTTCTTATTGAAGCATTCAATGGTAGACCAGGTAGGTGAACTTGGCCTTTAATCTGCAATAGTTTTTAACCTCCGATGTCGTGCCCCTGTCACCTGGATTGATGTTACGGGTGCTGCTAGGGTTGGTCCTGGACTTGCTGTTGGGGATGGTGTTGGGGTTGCTGTTGGGGAAAGCCCATAGGACGATTGAGATCTTCGTTTCTACCATTTTCCTTAGCTCAATCACCTCCCTTTAAAGCTTCCTTAGTTTTTTCTCTTGCTCTTGATAATCTCATCCAATTGTGCAATCTCTAGACGATCTTTCTTTACATAATGGTGGTCTTTTTCATTTTCTTTTGATTGACCAGAACCATCTAAAGCTTTTTTGACAATGTCATATTGAAGCTCTTCATATGACATTGACAATTCAACAACCCACTAGTCATAACACAACATGACCACTATTAATTAATGTTAACACCATTAAACAAAAAATATTACACTTTATAATGACTTACCAAACCAGAAGTAAAACCTGACTGAACTTAGTTATCCCCTACTTTCACATCTTTCCAGAAAAGGATACGAAAAAATTTACCCCCCATTTCCCCCCCTTTTTTTTTTGGAATAAAACATGTTTGCAAGCCTAGATCTATGAAACAATTCATAACAAAATATAAAAAACATAACAGTTATTACGAAATAAATAATTCACTTCTGAACTTATTACACAAATTACCTGCAGTAAGTAAGTACATCCAACAATATAAAGAACTGAAGAAATTTGCTCCCTCTGAATTGATGAAGCACCTTCATATAAACTTTGGACAATATATTGGTACACCACGCCACCCCAGTTGTAGTTACACAATTCAGCAAAATGATTATCAACAACAATAAACAGCCCAGGACATACAGAACCCTTGGTGTTTAGCAAAAAAACTCAGACAGACCTAACAAAATGTATAATTTACAAAAATCAACTACATTTGAGTCATGTACACGTTTAACTAGTTCAACATGAATCATAGTAATAATTACACGGTTGGGACCAAATAAACTCCTTAGTTTGGAGTCACTTGAGTTGTTCTCTAGGTCAACCTTCTCTCCACCAATTCTTAACCCTATACTAACACAAACATCAATTAATGAAAACGAAAATACATCCGACCTATTTTTAAACCCACAATTTCTCTCAACAAATCTACAGGAGAGCTATCTGACAACCCTCTTGCTAATTTTCAGTTCCTTATCTATCATGACGAGTAAACCAAATGGCGTTGCTTTTATAGAGGCTTTCTGCTCATCAGTTAACATTTTATTTACATTGATTAGATACTTGGTACTACAGTAGTGGCGGACTAAAAAACAATCCTATATGTAAGTAAAACAGTCAATATATACATGACATCACAAAATATTTCACCATCATCAAATACATAAATCAATAACGCAAACTAGAAATCAAACCATATTGTCCACTTCAGATCGTTCACGAATAAGAACATCATCAAACGACATTGTAATGCTGGAAAAAAGAAAACAAATAACAATTCCATTAAAACAAAAAACATCCAACCACAATGGAATTTTTGGCTTCTGGAATACAAGGCCCACCTTCCCAATAACTTCCAAAACACACTTTTCAGACTGAAATCTTTGGCTTTTGGAATTCCCATTCCGAAAAGCCCTTTCTAGAATGTAATATTAACCTTCAGAAAATCCTATTCCATAAGCCAACTAATGCATTTCAAAATACCCATATTGGAACATAACATACACCCCTCAAATGACTTCTAAGATATCCATTCCATAAGTTTAGTCTAAAACTCAGTTTTTGGAAGACTGTAACCCCCTCTTTGCGCAAAAAAAGAAACCCAAAAACTTACTCAATCACCTTCCCTTATCTCTAAAATAACCCAAAATCATTCAAAACAAGTCGCCGAAGAAATGGGCCACTACTTACTTGAGTTGCCGCCACCAAAGTCATCTCAATCCACCGTGAACGATAACGCACCATTGCTTTCATATAAAAATGTCAAAGGTAGTATTGGGATTTTTAAATTTTGATGGTGTTCAAAAAGCAATTGCCAACTAAGGGTTAGTAAATTAAATTGGTTGTGCCTAAAGTCATTTCTGTTATTTTTTTATGTTTTCAAAAGGAAATAAAAATTAAAGAGAGATAAGATAAATAAATAACAAAACCTAAAATATATTTTTTGAACAATTTAATTCTTTTAATAAAAAAGAAAAATAATGCTACTTTTTTGGTTTTGTAATATTAAAAAAAATTCAATATTTATATTTTTTTTCTTAATTTTTTTATTTTTAATCTAATTTATTTGTTATTATTTTTTAATTTTAATTTTTTAACTTTATTTACCCAGACGAATGTGGATGTTGACAATTGTACAAAAGAAAATATTTGTAATGACTTTTTTCTTTAACGCTTATTTAAATACATCCTTCAAGAAGGAAGAAAATGCTTATGAAAAAAAAAAGAGTTATGTTTTGCAAAGTGTTAAAACACTGTTAAAATATTGTTGAGTCCTATAAAGTTTTGTATGAACACTATGTGTTCATTAGTAAACAAGTACTCTGCTTTAACTTTGTATACATCGTACGACAGTATCCTCTTTAGTGAACTAATTCCTATAATTCTGGTGATCTTTGAGATTATATGTTAGGTAAATATTTGCCTTAGTTAGGAATGACTACTTTTAAACAAAACTCATTGAGTTAGTCAAGAATGATTATATTGCACAAAAAATACTTAATTTTTTTGTCATGAGTGATTAAGTGCTCAAACAATACTCGGTACATTAGCCAACTATGTTTCAAAAGCATCTTAAACGGGATGACTAAGAGTGACTACGTTCTAAAAGAATACCTGAGTTGTAACTTGTAGTAGTAGTTATGTTTCGACCTCGAGTCCGTTGAGATAGCATTGTTAGAGTCAGTCGCCGCATCTGAGGTATTGTCTGCTCTAGAGCTTGGAGCTCCGTCACGATTTTGTCCTTAAAATGCACCTTGGAGGGTTAAGGAAGGAATGTGTATTTAAATTGACTTTGATCTCTATTCCTAAGCGATGCGGTACTATTAAACATACCATAACAAGCCCCCTAGTTGAGAGCTAAGGGAGTTAGGTTCCACAGACAACGCCATAGTTCCAACCTCAAGTCCGTTGACATGACATCTTTAGGGTCAATTACCACATCCAAGGTATTGTCGCTTTAGAGCTTGGATCTCCATCACGATTTTGTGATTTGTCATTAAAAGAAGTCTTAGAGGCTTAAGGGAGGAAGGTGCTCGACTCCTAAGCGACATGAGACTATTAGGTGTATTGGAACAAACGATCTGACCTCAACATCTTTAGGGTTAATCATCGCATCCGAGGTATTGTCCGCTTTGGAGCTCAGAGGTTTCCACATACGTCACCATTGTTTTGAGCTCGTTGAGATAATATCACTAGGATCAGTTGCCACATCTAATATATTATCCGCTTTGGAGCTCGGAGTTCCTACACAATTTTGTGTCTCTGAGGGTTAAGGGAGAAAAGTGTATTCAAATTGACTTTGGCCTCAACTCCTAAGCGATGTGAGACTACTAAGTATATCGGAACAGTTTGCATAGTATAACTCAATCTGTTGATTAAAAACTAGATATAATTTGCATTATCAGATGAGCCAGTATAAAAGTTTGAAAGTAAATTCTTCTTCTCCTTATCTTGTTAAGTGTGTCAAGTTAAAAACCATCATCCAAATCTAACTATACATCATGCGATAGTAACCACAAAAATTTGTAAAAAGTTATAATATAAGATTTACTATCTAAAACTAAGTCATATGTTTTTTTTTAGAATAAAAAAAATAAATACATCAACTATGTAGTAAATAAATTCTCTTTTCGTAGTATATACAATTTTTTACCATTTTACTTTCTTAGTAACAATTTCTTTTAAACTAAAATAAATATATATAATAAAAAACTATCTATAATAAAATTATAAAAATTATTTATATTTATAATTATTTTTTATGTATTTTTTTAATTTAATAATATTTTAAATATTATTTATTCTATTACATAAAAAATACATTATTTTTATTTTATTAGATAATTTTACTCTCTAATAAATAAAAAATAATTGATCTATTTAATAAAATAATTAATAATTTTTTTAATAACTAAATAATTTTTCTTACATAATTTTTAATACTATGTTTATATATATATATATATATATATATAAATACAAATAAGTGCAAGTATGAAATATTAATTTATTAAAATAAAATAATATGATAAAAATGTAAAAATTGTGTTTTAAAAGACACAAGTCTAACAAAATACTTCCCCTAATTCTGCTCTCAATTAGGGTCAAACCTGCTTTGAAACAATTCGGACCATTCACATTCTACTACCACAACCACTTAACCATTAACCAACCATAACATCAAACCACTCGCACCAAACCAAATACCCTCAAAAAATTGTCCCATAAAGATCAAAACGCAGCCCAAGGCAACACAAGCATTGTCTTAATTCATTTATGTCCTCGTCTTCCCTTTCTCTTACTTCATTCCTCAACATCAATCAATTTTTACAATTTTATTTTTCTTAAAAAAGAAGAAACAAATGGCGATTCATTATTCACCCACTCCTCGTTGTTGCGTTCCTGAGCTGCATCGCACTTCGCCCTCTCGCTCGGTTCTCACGCCATCGATCTTCTTCCGCACTCCCACCCTCAGGCTCGTCTCGGTTCGGTCCCAGACCTCAGGCTCGGATGCAGTTGGTTCGGCCAAGAAAGACTCTCATGCAGCAGTTGGGTTATCATCTTCGTCGTCCGTGATTGATTTTCTCACTCTCTGCCACCGCCTTAAGGTACCTTACAAATGCCAAAAAACAATCACCCACTATTGTGATTCATTGGTTCTATCTTGTGTTGCATGTGTGATCTTGGAATTCCCGTTTTACCCCCTTTTATGGAAAAGAATGTAAAAATATGGTTTTTGTGATCTTATATCGTATATGATGTCGTTTCTTTGTGTTGGTTTGGTTGGGTAGGTTTGTGAGTGTCACCTTCCCTTTTGTTTTCTGTTGATATTGTTTTATAAGGTCGAATGAACACTATCAAATTGCCCCTTCTACTGGAAATGGTGAAAGCAACAAAATGTCTCCTTTTTGTGTTTGTTAAGGAAATACATGCTTCTGTGGATGAAGGCGTGTGCGCCTTTTGGTTGGTAGTACCATTGTATGAGAAGGGTGTTTGGGGAATTGGCTGATTTTTTTGTTGTTGGTAGTTTGTGGCTGCTTTCAAATTAGACTATTGGGTTGGTTTATAACAGTGAGGGTTGAAAGTGATGGTAAAGAAGCTTTAGAAATTGCATGTCTGTCTAAGAGATATTCAATTGGATCTTATTAACCTTAAAATGAAGTTTACTTAGGGGGAGAACACTCACTGGTATTGTAGTCAAGCTGACAAGGATTTAACTCTTCTAATGGAAGAATACTGTGTAAAGTGAGAAAGTGAGGACATGTTTATCATTGATATAAAGTGAGTTTAGTTGAGATACTTCAATTTATATCAAGAATAGATACACTTTGTTAGGACTCACTCTCTGAGATTGCCAAACTGTAGCCAGAAAAGCAATTACTCCTCATTTTCTTAAGAATAGGTAACTATTTCTCCGATAATCAAGACAAATACCAAGGTAAACAAGTTCATCACCAAAAGGAGTACTTTCTTTTTCTACATTAGAATTTCCAGTTTACACAGTCAAAAATTTCCTACTCTCTTTGTGAATCCTTTCTTTGTCCTGTAATAAACCTTTAAACTGTAGAGGTTTATTATGTACCCGGGATCCAGCACTCTTACTCTCATATTTTCAGTTGTTACCAGTTTCTGTTATTTCTTTGTTACCTCATTTTCAGTTGTTACCACTAAGGTTTACTCTACTGCTTTCATTCTTATTCTTCTAAGCATAGACCCTCCTATTGGAGGTTTACTATCAGTACATTTTGTTTTTAAAGCATATAAACTAAAAATAGAGTCATTATTTCCCATGTCATTTTCATATGCTGAAACAATATACCTGTCATAAATGTGCAGTCTTTGACTTAGGAAGCTTAAGATTTTTCTTTTGTACTATACATTTGTATTCTAATATTTTTTTTAGATTTTTTATACTGAAAAAAAATATATATATAATACAGTCTCTCTTTGTCACATGTATATGCCTTGTAGACCACAAAAAGGAAAGGATGGGTTAATCATGGGATAAAAGGTGCAGAATCGATTGCTGATCATATGTACCGCATGGCTTTAATGGCGTTGATTGCTGGTGATGTTCCGGGATTGAATAGAGAAAGGTGTCGGCATTGAAATTCTCAATATATGTACTTGTGTGATGCTCATTTCTGTTTTGTTGTTGGTTCGTTGTTTTGTTTTGTTATGAGATGCATGCTTAGATTCCATGGTTGAAGTTGTGAAAGTAGGGTACATTGCTTTAGTATTGTCTTTGGTTAGATATTGAAATCACTTAGCTTGGAACATGAGTACCATTTGATGAGTGTTGAAAGGTTTCTGTGAATTGTGTCTTCTATTAAATAGTTGTGGCCTTTATATTTTACATTATTTCCTTTGTATCCTATGCTTATGTTATATTCCATTTGGTTTACTTTGTTGGCCTCTTTGATAAATCTTTAAAATGTCTTTGAAGACTAAAGGGTAAATTACATGGTTTCCTGCATTCATTCAATGTTTGGAACAATGTTGTGAAACTCAAGGATCCTAAGAGGATCGGAAAAGGGATAAAAAATTATATCTCAGACTCGTAAGAGTTACCAATATATGAAAAATTATATTCATAAAGTGCATCTGTTAAAAATAAATTCATTCATAAAACAACTAATAAATTCTTAAATGTTTAATACGAACTAACTATCAAAGGAAATCCTTCATGTTAAATATAGGATAATCATCCTCCTTCTCTACATGATCTTCATTTTCATTAATGTCATCTCTTCCATGACCTTCATTATTAGCAATTGGAGGAACCTCCAAATCATCCATATGTGCAACAACACCACCTCTATTAGCATCTTCATCTTCTCCAACTTTAACTAAGATGTCTTCATATGAAGCATCCAAACTTGAATTTGCTTCATTCTCCTACATTGTCTATTCATCATCAGAAGCAAGATCATCAATGTTATAGTCTTTTGTTTTCCTAACATCTTTCCTTTTCTTCTTCAATCTTGAATTAGCCATCACAAACACCACATTTTTCATGGTCTTCTGCAATAAACGATTTCTTTTCTGGGTGTGGACTTAAATAATTATAAAGTTAATTAACACATCATACTAGCCTATCAAAAATAATTATAAAATCAATTTAAATTCTTACCCTTTTAAAAGCAATCCAATTACGCCCACAAACGAATGAACTACCAGTCAAACTCAATACTCTAATTGCAAATCTTTGTAATTCCGAATGTTCATTACCATATGATTCTCATCATTGTGATGGACTTTTCGTTGAGTGCATGTTGAGATATTGGACTACTAAAAAATCTAGACTTATGCTTGAAACTCTCAATAATGGGTTGTCAAATCTTGGCATGGGAAGAGGAGAAGGATCGACACACCCACAATCCCCTGATTCAGCGAGTAGCAAAGAGTGAAGAGTTCAGAGGATGCTTGAGTTGGTTGCCAAACATGGTGTTGGATTTAAGCCACCATCATATCATGAAATTAGGGAGAAATTTTTGAAAACAGGTTGAAAAGGCCAATTTGATCTTGGATGAACATAAACTATTTTGGAAGAAGAAATGGTTGCAAAATAAAGACAGATGGATGGACTAACAGGAGGACTATACTTAATTTTCTGGTAAATAGTCCAAAAGGAATTGTCTTTTTTAAGTCTACTGACTCTTCTGACAAATGCAAGACAACTAAAACTTTTTCAGGATGATGGATGATGTTGTTGATGAGGTTGGAGAAGAGAATGTCATCTAAATTGTAACCGATAATGCCGCAAATTACAAGGCAGCTGGAGAATTGTTAATGAAAAAGAGACAAAAGTTATATTGGATACCTTGTGCAGCCCACTGCATTGATTTAATGTTGGAAGATTTTGAGAAAAAAAATCAAATTTACATCTATTCAAGAACTGGTCTTATGTCCTTGCACAAATATACTAAAGGGATAGATTTGATAAGACAAGCCTATACTTATTTTGCCATTTCTTATTTGACTTTGGGATGCTTGAATGAAAATAAAGGATCACTTATTAGGATGTTCGCATCCAAGGATTGACAATCCAGTCAATTTGTAAAGACTATAGATGGAGGGTTTGTGGAAAATTTGATATTGGATAACTGATTTTGGAAAAATATTTTGAATTGCTTGAGGGGTACTTCTCCCCTAATTAATGGAAGCGACGCAGATTAGACCAAGTATGCAATGCTACTCGCTGAATCAGGGGATTGTGGGTTGTGTCGATCCTTCTCGTCTTTTGATGCTAGGGTTTGATGGCCCTTGAGAGTTTCAATAGGAAGTCTGGATTTTTTGTTAGTTCGATAGCTCAGCATGCACTCAACCAAAACTCCATTACAATGGTGGGAATCATATGGTGAGGAACATCCGAATTATAAAGATTTGCAATTGGAGTATTAAGTTAGATTTGTAGTTCATCCATTGTAAGCGTAACTGGAGTGTTTTTAAAAGGGTAAGAATTTAAATTTATAAAATTGATTTTATAATTATTTTTGAAAGACCAATATGATGTGCTAATTAATTTTATAATTATTTAGATCCACACCAAGAAAAGGAATCATTTACAAAAAAAGACCATTAATGATGTTGTGTTTGTGATGGCTAATTCAAAATTGCAAAAGCAAAAGGATGTTATTAAAACAAAAGACTATAACATTGATGATCTTGCTTATGATGATGAATGGAATGTGGAGGAGAATAAATCAAATTCAAGTTTAGATGCTTCAGATGAAGACATCTTAGTTGAAGTTAGAGAAGATGAAAATGCTAGTAGAGGTGGTGTTGCTGCACCTATGGATGATTTGTAGGTTCCTCCAATTGCTGATATTGATGATGGTCACATGACACTAATAAAAATGAAGATTTGCGGGGGGGGGGGGGGAGGACGATGATTATCTTGCATTTAATATGAAACGGTTTCCTTGGATAGTTTGTTTGTATGAACATTCATGAATTTATTAGTTGTTTTATGCATGAACATTTTATGAATTATGAACCTATTTTTGGTTGTGTATGGGTTATTTTTATCATCTATTTTATTTTTAATGGACGCACATGCTTATGAATATAATTTTCCATATTATGATTCTGGAGTTATGATTTTTTATCCCTCTTACAATTCTCGAGTTTTACAACATTGGTACTAGCTATTAAATTTTTAATGTTATTAGCTTTTTTTATGGCTTAAGTTGCAAATCCTGCAATAGATCATTTTTACCACTTTGGACCATGCCTTTCTTAGAAAGAATAACCTAAAATAAGAAACAATTTGTGCTGCTACAGATATTGACTTAAGCTAGGGCCAAACCATTCTACTGCTGTGCTGTTTTATTTCTCCTCTTTTTTTAAAAGAAAAGATCGTGCTTGGGCAATGAATTTCCCGTTTCAAAGTTCCTGTTCAAGCTTGGCCCCTCTAATCCATTTGTAAAGGTGCTAGGTAATTTGTTGTTGTCATAGAATAGTGAGATATTTCCCTGTCTATGAGATCTGTAATTTGTACTCAGTTCAGTCTAGACAGCTTAAGCAAATGTAAGATATGCACTCTCGTTATAAGCCAAAATTATAGATTGTTTTTGCCATGCGAATATTATCTGTCTAACAGTGTAATAGTATGAGTAAGTATATTTTATCTCGCCTCATGGATTTTGGTCCACAACTTTCTTATCTCTGTAGATTTATTTTTGTTGTAGTAAGTTACTTTGTTTGATTGCCCCTATTCCTCTTATTTGTATTTATTATTAGATTTGCTTTAGGTTATCCCCCTGAGTTTCTCTTTAAACTCTTTTTTCCTGCTGTACAGATGTATTAAAATAGCACTCGTGCATGATATTGCAGAAGGTATGTTTCTCGTTTCCTCTGATTGAAATGTTGCTTCATTTCCTTATATTAAACCTTAGTGGAAATGTTTACACTGGATGAGTTGCTGAAGAAGTGAATTCTATCAAACAACTTCTAATTTGTTTTTTAAAGCTCTTATTTTGAGCTTCAATTTTAAAGTAATTGTTAAGCCGGAAAAGAAAGTGGACCAAACATAGCCTGATAAACATTTGAAAAAGGTATTACACATTTCATTTTCAGTGAAGATAGAGTTTATAACATGTAAAATAAAAAGGCAAAATTCAATTAAAGTACGTTGGATTATTTGACTTTGCTCTATGAACTTTTAATAAGTTGTATGTGATTGTGATTACTAAACACATTGCTTTTCTTCAAGTATACATAGGAATTCGTCAAGGTATCAAGTCTTCTTTGATACATTGGTGATTTATAATATATTGAAGTTTGAGTGTGGTTTTGCATTCAATAGCTATTGTAGGAGATATAACACCTTCTTGTGGTGTGCCCAAGGCTGAAAAGAGCAGAAGGGAGCAGGAAGCTTTGAACAAAATGTGTGAACTTCTTGGTGGAGGGATGAGAGGTTTCATAAATTATTATTCTTGAAATTTTTTACAAAGATTCCAAATTTGACATCAAATTTACTGAAGGTCACTTTTGACTTATTACAGCTGAAGAGATAAAAGAACTTTGGGCAGAGTATGAAAACAATTCTTCTTTAGAAGCCAATCTTGTGAAGGATTTTGACAAGGTACAAATATGCTCCCTAGTACGGAGGTGCCCTTTATATTTGAGCCTGGATATGCAAACAAAAATAGGCATGGTTTTACGTTATGGGATATTTGACAGTAGCAAACAATTTAGAATAAAAAATTGACATTGGAAGCAGAATGGGTGATTGAGTGGTGGGATTAGAAAAAAAGCTCTTTCGATTATGTGGCCTTTTTAATTACAAAATGTCTTTCAGACACAAGTATAACTATCAACAATGCAATGGGTACAAAGAACAAAATGCAAAATGAAAATTGAAAAATAAAAAATATAATAAGGCTGCCAGTTTCTCAGCTTCTCAGAAAGGGGAACCTTAAGGATGCTAACAATTCACTTCTGAGACAACTTCGCTGAAAATCCATACTGTTTTTATTAGTTTTACCATAATGGCATATCCTTTATATCAAACCATCAGAAACTGCCTTCAATATACAAAGGCACACCCAATGCTCATCAGGATCCCAATAATATTTTTCCATATGAATGTAGCTGTCTTACTCTTCCACTGCAAGAATAAGTGGCTTAATGTTTCTGTGCTAGATCAGATAAGGCTGAGAAAAAGGAATATAAGGCCTATAAATTCAATTTAATCAAATTTTCAAAGACTAACACTTAGATGAAAGGCTCAAAGTGACTAATATTGAAGTAGGATATAATTTAATGACAGAAATGAAAGTGATAACGACTATGGCACTATACCTGATGATAATTGTCTTATATTCTCTCTTGAATTGAATTGAATTGAATTGAATTTTCTTGTGAACTTACAGTAGCCTAAAATTTTTCTCTTCATCACAAATTTAATATTTAGGGATACCATCACTCTTTTTGTGCTTTAGTACTAGAGTATTTTATTATTTCATTTACTCTTGATGGTTAATTTAGATGGGAAATCAATTTAATACAGTCAAATATTAGATGGCTTCTTCTAAAATGGACCTACTCACCCAAAGTTTAAGTTGTTAAGAAAAGGCTCATTTTTGTGTTTTAGTATTAGACTATTTTATTATTTCATTTATGTTTGATGATTAATTTATATGGAAATCAATTTAATGTAGTCAAATATTTTGATGGTGTCTTCTAAGATGGAACTACTCACCTAATGTTTAAGTTGTTAAGCAAAGGCTCATGAATGACTGTTACATCTTTTGAATGCTCGCTGATGCAAGATCCCTTTGAGCTTGAACAATGAAATTTGACTTTATTTAGTAGAATACGGCACAAGTTATCAAATTCCTGAATGAGAGTCACTTTGTAATCGAGCTTGTGTTACCATATAGGTTTTAAGCTATGTAATGAATGACTTTGTTATGTCTTCAGTATGTACTAAAACCTTTTTTCAGTTTAGCCTGTGCTTTTTCACACCATCTGCCTCGGGGCATTAAAATCCACCGGCTGCTTGAGGGAACCTTTTGCCATCAACTACCTTGGGACTTAATAACACTCTCTTATCATAATTTATCATCCATTTGTTACACTAAACACTGAAAAATGTCTGTCATCTTTGATTTTTCCAAAGAGGAGGCATTACTTCTTGGCTGTAAACAATATTGGTGATAGGTTACAAGGTAGTTGAGTGGAAGCTGTAGAAATTTAATGTTGGATAATGTACGTTATTACTGTAAATGAAAGGGTGGTATTAAGAAATTATAAGTACTAGGCAGAAAAATAGCTCAGCATCATAGAAATTAACCCATTATGATTAAGTTTAGATAAGTACAGTGTAATGAGTCCCATGTATTATTGTTAGAGTATGTTAGTATATAGTTAGTTAGTCCGTTAGTGTTTAGCCAGTAGTTAGATTGCAGTTGGAACTGTATCTTTCCGTTACAGAGTTCATTACACTGTAATCAACTCCAGTACTATTAAAGGTGCTTCTCTGTAGTCACTTCAGATTTCAAATCAAGTTTCCAAAGCTTACATTATAACAACTGCTTTTTTCTTAAATTCAAGAGAATTTACCAGATAAAAAACATTTAGATTTGTCTTCTATGCATTGGTTGGAGACAAGGACAGATAGTATGTTCCACACATAAAGAAGAGAAAAGATCTAGATGCTCTGAATATCGGCTATACAAAATTAATTGTAGAGAATGAAAAGAACTATATATAGCAAAAAAGTGTTTTGCACCGACATGGCACATGACCTCTCCATGATCAGTTTTGCCAATTTTTTTATAATTAAGGGAAACATGAGAGTTGTTATATATAAGGGGTTTAAACTTTTAGTAACAAATTTAGACAAAAAATATCATAGTTAAAGTATAAATTACATTGCTTTATATGCTTTCATAACATTGCGGTTCATTTCTAATTGTATTTTTGTCCTTTTCCTAACATTCTGATCAGGTTGAACTGATTCTACAAGCGCTGGAGTATGAAATAGGTACGTTATAAATAGATATATTGCATGTGGCCATTGAATTCCTACTGTGACACCACTATTCTTAAGACAGTTGAACTCCTCCAGTTCTTTTATTATTGAATGAGTTGATAATTGATAGTTCTTCCTAAAGTGAATGGTACTTTAGCTTTTGCTAGACTCTTCATGATAAGCTTTCTAATGCCAAGTATCTCAAATTATCTTGTGCAGAACATGGAAAAGTGTTGGATGAATTTTTCCATTCAACTGCAGGTAGAGTTGAAACTCTAGCTATAAATGAAATGCTCATAACTTTTATTTGAACCTTTATCAACAACTTCATCTTTTACCTGGTCTTCAGGGAAGTTTCAAACTGAAATAGGAAAAAGTTGGGCAGCTGAGATCATCTCAAGAAGAAAATCTATATCAGCAAAAAGGCTAAGTTGATATAGGGCTGACTAGTCTTGGCTTGAGTGATTATGGTTGGCCAGATTAACAGAAAAGCTAAGTCAAAGCAGAACCAATAAGCATGATTTTTTGCAGAACAGGTTCTGGAATTTTAACATAATTTAGGGTGACATCTATCTGTTGTCCCTGCCTGATAAGTTCTTTTTTTTTTTTTTTTTTAACTTTGAATTTTTTTTTTTTTTTTTTTGAACTTGGAATCATTTGTCTTTCTTGGTGATGCATTTAAGCTTAGCTTTTTTCTTCATTCTTTCTTTTTGTCAACATTGGTAGTGTAAATTAATATCAAATATTGAACACTTTGTAATTTGTCTAAAATAGTTGGAAGTTGTAAGTAATGATTATTAGTGATGTTTTAGAAGCCAAATTGAATAGGAATCTTTTCTTAATCAGATAGTCAGGCACTGAAATCTTAATTAAATATTAGTTTGAACGTTTTGAACAAATAATGATAACAGTATTTTTTATTTTTTTTATGGAAGATTAAAATGATTATGTTTTAAAATAACGTAATTTACGAAGTTTTTAGTGAAGGTGAGAAAAAGGGGTTTATTAAAATTTATTATTAGTTGAGATTTATTAAAGATTGCAAATTAGTGAGTTTTAACTATTAGTAGAAAGAAATTTAGGAAAAAAGGTCTATTTACTAAAAGCTTATTTCGTAAAAGAACTTGTAATATAATTTCAGTTGTTTCAGACTTTTAAAATAATTGGAAATTGAAAAATATATATAGAATTTGTCGAACCCGAAATTTATTTTAAATTGCTTCACCTAAAATATACTGTATTTTTTTCTGTTAACTTTTTTATTATGATATAGGCATAAATGATATTCTTTTCTAAAAATGAAATGTTCATAAATTTACAATCTTCATTCGAGCTGTTATCAGTACTTTTTCAATGTCAAATACTACTTTTTAACTTTCGGCTAATTGAAAAAAATGAAATGAGGATTACTACTATTGTAAAGAAAATGCAACTTTATTAAATAGAATAATGCCAAATAAATTAACGTCTAAAAGAGTTAAACCTATGCTATGACAAAATTCCCTTACCACACAAAAGAAAAATACTATTAGAAGAAATGAGAGAAACTAATTTATTACATTATGATGAATTTACATTCAAATACATAATAGGAGCAGTGTGAACATTTACAAAATTATTCTAAAAAGAGGAATGATAACTTTCAAAATAAACAGACAAAAAGGTTGACAATATTTTTAACATAGACACTGTTGTCGTGTATCAAAGTTTTTTTAATTATACCACCGTTATTTGTCTAATGATTAAAAATAAATACTTTAGACTTAAAAGAAAAAGAGTCAGTTAAAAAGATTGAAAATATAAGTGACAACATTTCGAAAAAAAATGTAAATTTTAATATAAAGGTAAATTTTCAAAAATAATTAAACTGAGATTAGAGGAAAAATAAACCTTAATGCAAAAGAAAATTCAGAAACAGCTAATTTTTAAAATTTTATAAAACATACAAAAAAAATGTGTATAAAATGAGTAAAAAACACACATTAAGAAAATAAGGTCTCAAATTTATAATAGAAAAATTATTATCAAATACTGATTATTTAATGTCCGAGAAATAGTGGATTCGTTCTCTTTAAGTAAAATTTTGAATTTATAAAAAAAATATTATTAAATTGGGAGCAGAGATCCATTAAAATAATCAATTAATTTTTTTCTCAATGAAGATTAGTTATTAAGAAAGTCAAATAACAAATACTAAATATCAATAATATGGTAAAAACAATTGAAGCAGAAGGAAGGGTTGGTATGATTAGTATACTTGCTTGAATGATAAATTTGTATTTAGAATGCGATGTTTTGCTTTTTTATAAAACTTAATGAATAAGCTATTTACTTTTTGTCCCATAATATCACTGTGACTCATGATTAAAAGAAACAGATATTCATTGAGGTTCAAGAAATTTTATAATCATATCTACAAATACTATTTCATACATAACCTTGAGCCATCAAATCTGTTCTTAAAAATTTAGTCAATAATAGTATTACTTTTTTTAAAAACAAAGTAACCAATGAACAATTTGAGTAGTTGCAAAGATGTCAGAGTGAGATAGTAAATGTCGATTTATATAGTTAATTTTGTAAAACTTGATTTAGACAACAATACAATTTAATTTTATATAATTAATTTTTTATTACAATGTAACTTTAATACAATATATAATAAATAATATATTTAATTATTTTACTTTATATGATAAAAAAAATCACATATATGTTAAGGGTACAAACTGATTAATATTTAATCATTTGATTTATGTCTCGATTAATATTTAATTAATTTTAATTCGATCATTTCGGGCCATTTAAAATGCACTTCCTATTGTAATTTTCTACTTCTAGTAACTTGAAAAGCCTTCTAATTAATAATTGGAGTTGGTGATCACCGACACTTAGGTCAAAGGGAAAATGGTATCTAACTCTCACTCTAAAGGTCAATGCAGGCAACTTTAATTGAAGGGAACAATGGCTTTCTCAAGTGTCCATTCATAAAGAAAAAGAACATCAAAAGATAAGAGAATAATTTCTGTGTATCTCATTTTTAATTAAGAACCGTGAATCATGTTCAAGAAAAAAAATCACCTTCAAGTGGATTTTTTTTTTCCGATAAATACTCCTAAGAAATTATGGAAACATATATTAGTGCTGTTATCATTTTTTATAATTCTTTTTATGAAATATAGGATCAATTTAGTTAAACTTAAAAGAAATAAATAAAGTTTTAGAGAAATGTATAAAGAAAAATGAAATGAATTTTTTATTTAAAAGAGAAAAAAAAATCATCGGTTATATTTTTTTAGAAGCTTCTATTTTTAAAACCTTTATTAAAAAGTTGTGTTCTCTTATTATATGGTACAATTTTGATGCTTCGTGGAAAGCTAGGGATGTCAAATTAGTACACCTGTCAATCTATTTAGTTAGAACAAATTTAATGTTATTAACTATAATAATTATTTTCCTTAATTTTACAAGTGAATTCATTAACTACTGCTAACGCAAGTAGAGTGACTCGTAAGCTGACTTTACGAGATGATTAACTTAATTTAAAAATTATAAAAATAGAAAATATTAAAGCACAAAATATGAAATTAAATTCCAACAACATATTAATTTATAATAAAATAAATAATTAGCTAACAAAATAAAATTTCAAAAGAAATTATAAGAAAAATAAGTTTAAAATGTAAACAGTTTGCGCATTCACCCACCTTGACATGTGTACTAAATGAGTATAAACAAAATAAGTGAGTGAAACATTTTTATTGCATATCTCTAAGCTGAATTGCAACTCACTTCAATGATACATTCATTTTGGCATGACAAATTAATTTCACAAATGTAAAAGATTTTCGTTACTGCTACTTTAATATTGATTTTGCAACTCAACTATAGCTAATTGTGTACTGATTTTGCTGCTCAAGTATAGTATTATTGTAACACTCATTGTTAAGATGAATGTTAATTATTGGTTTAAAAATATAAGTAAAGATTCTTTTTGTTTAAAAATATTGTTTGGGTTGTTGGAAAGTACATCTTGTTATTTTTGAGATTATGTGGTGTGAGCAATTTGGGGTTGACGTTATTAACTTTTGCATCATGTGATGGTTTGGTTGGTGTGTTTTTGTAGTAAGGTGAGTGTCGGTTTTGTTGCTGTGGGTTGTTGAGTGATGTCATTTTCTAGAAGTTTCTTTAGCTACATTACAAGGTTAGTGTAAATGATATGATCAACAGAATAATAATGTGTTCATATTTGATTCAATACTTTTTCTTCTTCAGGTTGTCAATAAAGTATTTTAGTAGTGTTTTGTTGTTTCGACCTTTTTAGTTGTTAGTTTCTATAACTAAAAATGTATGTTTGTGAATAGGGTATCGTCGTCTACCAATCATATTTTTCTTATGTTTCTAGTTAATAATTTATAAAAAAATTGGTTGTGTTAGTATTTTATATTGCTTATAATTTATTTGTGTTATTATATTTGGATATGAGTTTTTTTAGTTATAATGAATCATACAATTTTTATATTCTAGTTTTCCATCATTTATGTATAGAAACATTATCTATTTTAAAATATTAGGAATTCTAAAAAATATATGAAATAGGTTTAAGCACAAGAGTCATTGTATTGGGAAAATTGTATGTATAAAGTAATATGGACAAGATTGAGAATTTGATTATTTATAATACGGAATAATAAATAGGTGTAAGGTAGTGAATATTAGGTTCACATAGATAATGAAAAAAAAATATTGGTATGAAATGTATATTAGACTTGTTATGTAGAGATAGTAAATGATGAGAAAGGAGATTTGAAGAGAATTGTAAATGGGTCCATAAAGGCTATAGAAAATGGACTCAGGTAAGGATATTATAAATGAGTATGGAGAAAGTGGTGTGAATGAGCTAGTTAGGATAAAGTGAATTGTCTAGGTGATGATCATGTAAATTAGACAACTTCTTCTTGTACCTCCATGGTCTCACTTTTCACCTCCATAGAAAAATTAAAATGTCCAAATTACCATTAATGCATAATATTATATTTCAACTACACCCTTTATCTCATTTGTAAGAAGTGTTGTTGTTTCGTCTCCCTGCACCTCTCTCGCTAGTGACGTTCTTGCACCTTTGTCATTGACGTTCCTTCACCTTTTTATTGGTGTGTGCTAGGTTCATCATCACTGTTGGTGTATTTGTTCATAGGAACGAATTTGTGTGGCACTCCCATTTGTAGAGAAGAATACTGTGTTGGTTGAACCATCGACAAACAACCCAACCACCACATGAACCACTACCGATGACCACCATAAAATCTTCAACGACTATGCACCAAATATCACTTCAACAAGAACACACTGTGTTGTCTTTTATTTTCAAATTTCTCCATACCTAATTTTGTAATTTCAATAAAGTCATTTTCATCATTTAAAAAATTATAGAGGTACAGGTGAGATCATGGAGGTGCAGGAAGAATCCATCTGTAAATTATCGACTTGGTATATGTGAAAACGATCTTAATGATCCATTTAAGATTGCCTATCTAAAAAGCTCATAATAAACTATATCATCAAATTGATCCATCCCCACGAGTTGAAGATGTTCCTTTAAAGCTCATTAAGAAAAGGTGTAAGGTACAAGACAAATATCATATTCAAATATATCAAACGGTCTTGCAAAGCCATCGAAGTGTTGACTCACATTCCCACAAAGGCTTTGACACAACAAATGATGAACGTCTGTTTCTCATCTTCATGGATTTAGTATCTTCTTTGGATAAGTTATGGAGGATTGATGCAGAAGCTAGAAATGAAGGTAGAGTAGTTCACGAATTTGGTGGAGAGAAAAGATGAGGTTTGGTCTAGGAGAGGTTAGACCAAGTCACTAGATTTGGATTTAGGTTAGAGTTTAGAGAAATAACTCTAAGTATATCCTCTAACGTGGGAGAACTTTAAGAACAAGTATCTATGGCTGAATTTTGGTAGCATATCCTCATTCATAGATAGTTGAAAATACAAAGGCCTAACACACTTATTTATAGTGCTAGGTGTCGTCCAAAAGAGAGTAAAAAGATCAAATTAAAAAATACAGACCTTAACCATAGATCTAGCGTATCCAATGAGAGCATGGCATGAGGCATGTCACACCTTCCTTGCTTGTTCCACATTTTCCACATGTTAAATGGTTGCTTGAGTGGCACACTCTCTTCCTTTGCCCTAGATGTTCTAGGGTTTATCTTGGCTTAAAGTCTAATTCAAACCTTAGGTCGACCAAAAACCCTAATTCTAACTTAATCTACTCAAGGCCAAATTACAAGTCCATGACCCTAACCTACTTGGCCAACACACGGTCCAAAATATTTTAAACTATTCTAAACAAATTTATAAATAAATGACTTCTTCTTAATGATTCATGTTCTTTAGAATGATTTCCTAAAATTGAATTTAGGCCAAAAAGGTTTATTGGAAGCCCAAATTAGGTTAAACAAGCCCAAACTTCTAAGAAGCACCCCATCAAGACTTTAGCTCTTTGACTTCTTTATTCTATGAATATATTGGTTGAATGGTCTGTCATCAACAAATATAATTATTATTCTTATATGCTTAAAATAGTGTCATATTAATACATGAAAAAAATGTTTATAACTAAAAGGTACTATAAACCACAATAAGTGGAGCATAATAGAGTTATTGTTAACTAAAAGACTACCAACTTCTAATATAATTCTGACGTACAATAAAAAATCAACATGTTACTCACATTGGTCTTATTTAAGATGTTTATAAATAGAAAAATTGTCATACATAATCAACTAGTGATTATGCATAAAAAGTCAACATATTGTGTATACATCCTTACTAAATTTGTTGAAGTGTGAGATTACAAAAAATTCTTAGATGATAAAAAAATTGTTATTTCTTTATAAAACTTTCACTCCGTAGAGTATTTTTCTCATAGATAGTTCTTAGATATAATCTTTTTATAAAGTTATCCTTTTAATCTTATGAACAATTCTTTTTGTAATAACTAGAAGTGGCAATTAAAGAATACATGAAAAATTCATAAGTTAAATACTTGTGTTTTTTATATTTAGATAAAATAATTTAAATATATTAAATTTTATTTTTTTATTTGGATATATTATTTTAATGATCAGGAATAATTATCATTAATAATATCAAATAAAAAAATTATCATCAAATATTTACCAATGAAAAACATACTTGACATCCATAAAAAAATAGTATCGTTAACGTTATTAAAGGAAACTCAGAAAAGAATCAATCAAGAAATAACTTTGATTGAAAAAAATATAACATCAATATGTCAATCGAAAAATAAAATTCTATTAATGAAAAACCTGAATTACATTAATAATAAATAGTGTCCTTGATATCAATAAAAAAAAATTTGTTGGCATAGAAAAACAGTTTTGTCAATTTGATTGAGAAAACCTTATCAACATTGATCGAGAAATAGTCCTGACCTACCTTATGATAGACATTAATAAAAGAAAGAAAAATCCTTGATTGACACTAATTAAAATTAATCTTAGGTATTGCTAATTGAAAAATTATGTTTGATAATAATAGAATGAACATGGTTGAATTTGACTAAGAAAATTTTGACCAATAGCAAATTGAAATAACATTGTTCTCTATTAAAAAAGAATATTGTATTGATAATCATAATCACAATCAAACTTAACTAAACTTTTTTTAACATTACTCAAAATCACTATATCAAATCAACAAAACTTTAGTCTTGATTGGTGACACAAATAAACTAAATCGATTGAAATCAAATAAAAAAAATTACGAATAATAAAATAAAGACACATTTGATATAAGAAAGTCGGTACAATAAACTTCATATTCTTACTTTTTCAGATAAAAAATTTGAAATTATTTAAATAATTAAGTTATTCTCATACATTTTTAAAATTTTAAGTTCTCTAAATATTTTATTCGTCAATATATTTTGTCATAAAATATTTCAATTTTATAAAAATAATTTACTCTTGAAAAAAATTTCATTAAGCACACTATTAAAATATTTTTTAAATAATTGGCAAAAATAACTTTTATACTCTATTTTGTAATACGAAGTTTTATACTTAATAATACATGATTTAACTAGTGATTGATAGACCGACAATTTGACCGGATTAATAATCTATTCGATTCTAATAACATCGAATAATAGTACATTTAAGACTTTCACTTAATTATTCTGAACATAAATCAATATTTTTTTCTATTATCGGTGGACCAAATAAGACGTACCTTTATTTTTTTCCACTAAAAGCTACCAGTGTTTTAAGAAATTTGCTAGACATAAAAATGAAGCAAACACTAAACCAGAAGAAGCAAGAAAGTAAAAGAAACGCAACTTTCAAGGAGACCGAAAAAGGGAAAAAGCTAAAAATTGTGACAAATTTGAAGGTTTTCAATCAGTGTTAACAAGCTCTTGATCCGAAATCTTACCTTAATTTAAAGGATTTTTGGTCTGTCACAGCATATCTGATCATCACGGGCAGCCAAACAAACATTGTTTGATGGAGAAGGTGGTCCACATGCCCACTTGCATTTTCCCCCAAATCCTCTTCATATGTTCCACTTCATCATTATCTAATCAATCATCGCTTTCTAATTCAAACAAATCTAGGTTTTGCACCATAACCAATGATCACTTTTGCTTCATTCAAAACATGTTCCTCTCATCAAAATAACTATGTATTTATTAATAGAAAATTTCATATAGATTAAAAAGTGGGTTCTTTCAATAGTTTATAAATAAATATAAATATCATTTTTTAAACTGATTTTGGAAGGTTGAGCTAGGTTTAAATTTTATTTCTTAATACGATATCAAATCAGCTTGTCCTAACACGGTTGTTGGACCACCCATTATCGGACTGCTATCGAACCATCCCTAAATAATATAAGCCCACGCAAAGTTAAGCAATCTTAGTATAAGAAAGTGTGTTGGAAATCTCACATTAACTAGAGATGAGACTTTTTCATAATTGAGTTAGATTTAAATTCTAATTTTTTTTATAATATTTAAAAAACTGTTTGATTTAGTGTAATTAGCAATTAGTAATGTGGTAGTCTCAAAACAGCTCTTTTAATTGCTATTTTGGAGTATAAATTCCATTTTCTTAACCAAAAAAAGGCCATAAAACAAATCCACTCATGTTCTGAATGCTGCAATAACATGAAAAAACAAGAATGAGAACATAAAAAAAGAAGAAAAGTACGAGCTTACTATCTGTCTGCCTTGTGGTTTTTGTCTTTTGCATGCACTAATTAATAATGTAAACACGTTCATGTTATATTTATCTTTTATTCTTAATCTCATGCATGTCCAAGTTCAATTTTAAATCCCCACTTTGCTAAATAATATAGTAAAATGGTTCAATCTCATAATCCTTGAAGCATAAAATAAACTGTCTACGAAACCAAAGCTGGAGATTATCCACTTAAAAATGAAGTCAAGAACCAAAAGGTCATTAGTAATGACAAATTACATTAATGTTATTATTGATGATGATGTTATCTTGCTGTGATCTAGTTATTGTTAATTAATTATATATTTCTATCTACTACTTGTTCATGTATCTAATTACATTTTTTTTACAAATAGAAAATGTTGCAAACATAAGTAATAGTATCAAACGTTGCAGCATGGAGTATGATGAGAAAAGTAGCAATGAGGGAGATGATCACAGTTTAGTGACTTAAAGAACGAATATTTTGAGTTTTTTTTATCAAATTGGCAAAAGGTAAAATAATTATATATTTTTTCATTAAATTTGGTTGAAAACCTTTCTTATAAAGCTACAATGTATAAGAACTAATTTAATATATAATTTTTAGGATGTTTTTATATTACGTTGTAAAGTTTACTGATCAATATGTAATTAAGTTGTATAGATATAATTATTATCATTTTATATCTTTAAATACTTAACCAGAATTTTCATTTTTTTATTAAATTAAAGTATAATTGATTTACCTGATGAAAACAAAAGTATTCATTTATTTTTTAATCATGACATATCTATGAACTTTGCAAGTTATGATAAAAAAATGTAGAAAATGGAAAGTTTATAGCGCTGACAATTCTATGAACGGCGCCTCTACGTTGCGTGGCCTTTTCATTTATTAACAATGTTATAGTTTAATGTCAAAGTTTGAACACAATTCTGAATTCGATTTATAATAATAAAAAAAAGTTTGAACAGCATTCACGTTATTGAGACAAATTAAAATGAAAAATGTTACTTCTAGTAAACATAAATACTCAAATTAAAAAAAAAAAATCTTACGCTTTGACTTGGATGGTTTTAATTGTGAACCATACTAATTCAAATATAATTTTTTAGGCTAATTTTCACATTAAATTTATAATAGTCACGAATACAGTTATTTTATTACAGCATATACTTGAATTGCGAAAACAATTTTTGTTGAGAAATGAATCTAATATTATCTGATTAAGAACGCATATTTTATGTTGTAGAAAAACATAACACATAAATTATCAAGATTAAGTTTAGTTACTTAGTTTGAAGAGAATAAGGTTTGAGTTTTTAAAAATTAATTTTGTAAAATATTTTTAGTATTTTGTAAGGAAAATATGATGAAAGAAAGGAGAATGAAGCTTTAATTCCAAGGAACTATTTATAACTCTTTTGTACTTCAGCAATGGGGTGTGATCTGCTGTGAATGGCGAAAAATGATTGAAAAAATTGATGTCATTTATGTGCTGTTGAAGATGATAATAAAAGAGAATTGTGAGGTAGCATTCTGGGGAGTCGCTGTCACGTGGCTTTTGGATTTGCGACCCCACACCAGAACACAATCCGTGTAACCGTGTTCCTCACCCCATTGAAGCATAGCCTATGCAGACACGACACACATAAACACATCCTCAGTTCAGACATTTTCTCCCAGGTTGAAAATTCATCAATGTTTATTGTCTTCTACTCAGAACAAGAAAACGCGTTCAAACAAGGCAGATAAAAGGTATTTGAGGTTTGAGGGGAGGACCCTTTTGCTTCTTCTTTCTGGTAGTGGTGCTGTGGGTGCTCCCACTACGTCAGCAAAATCTGACAACAAGAGAATCTTCATAGATTGTGGGGAACAAAAGTACCATAAATAACCATAGTGTTGACATTCAAGAAGGAATATTGAGTGTTTTAGAGATTGGCAGTGTTATGTGATCTGGGTTTTGTGGGGTGAGAAGATTTTGAGGTGTGGCACTTGAGGCATTGGTTTGGTTGGTAAAGTTTGGTGGCAATTGCAATAGAAATGTCTTTTCTTGATCCAAAGGTTTGATCTTGGCTTGGAGTCTAAGAATTTTGGTTGTTATTATTGTTATTATGGGATCTAAAGTTTAGAGCTTTACTTTCTGTTGAGATTGTCACGTGACATGTCGGCAGCCTCGCCGTCTCCGGCGGCATCCGCGGCCTCGCCACCGCCACAAACACCAGCCCCCTCCAACACTGCTAGTCCCTCACCTTCCAACGCCACCACTACTCCGCCGCAACAACCTCCTTCTTCCACTTCTCCGCCGCAACAACCAGCTTCTCCGCCTCCGCCAACCCCATCTCCGGCGTCTCCGCCGCCGTCACCGCCGCCTAGTTCTTCACCTCCCCCCGTCTCTGGAACACCCCCTCCATTAGTACCTCCACCCTCACCACCGCCATCTTCGCCACAGCCATCTCCTCCTCCGCCTTCTCCCGATGCACCGCCACCGGTGCCACCGAGCTCTCCACCACCACCGGTGCCATCAAACTCTCCACCACCACCTGTGCCACCGCGCTCTCCACCGCCACCGTCACCATCGGCACCAGTTCCATCAAGAAGCCCTCCGTCACCGCCACCGCCATCAAACCCTCCTAATAACACATCTCCACCACTTTTACCACCACCCCCACAACCATCACCATCAGCGCCACCACCTAACAACACCCCACCACCGCGAAATTCACCACCTCCTCCGGCCACCACCTCGCCACCACGAAATTCACCACCTACTCCGGCTGCACCGCCCCCCAGTAACTCAACTAGGACGCCGCCGGCGGTAAATTCGCCGCCACCGCGATCATCGCCGCCGCCAGCACCTGAACCATCCAACCCTCCTTCTAGGATTAGTCCTCCTCCCACACCAAGTTCCTCACCACCTCCACCTTCAAATTCTACGCCAAGCTCATCACCTCCGTCACCACCATCACCACCTTCAGTTACTCTATTGGCCCCGCCACCGCCGTCCCCGTCGGAAGTTTCATCGCCCCCATCCCCGCCTCCCAGTGGTGGAAATGGAATTGGCACTGGTGGGGTAGTGGCTATTAGTGTGGTGGGTGCATTTCTGCTACTTGGCTTCATTGGTGTTCTTATATGGTGCATGAGGAGGCAAAAGAGAAAGATTCCTTCCAATGGTGGTTATGTCATGCCATCCACTCTTGCCTCGTCTCCTGAATCAGGTAAATTCACACATTTCTTCGTAAGTTCAGAACAATTTATATATCTCAGCCTTTGGAGAACTTAGATCAGAGAATTTTATCCGGCCAGAACCATTATGCCTCACTCTTGTTATGTCTTTATCATGCTCTCTTTTATTTGGTAGTTTGGTACTTTGGAAATTTATTATTGTTGGTGCATATGTTAGATTGGTTGAACCAGTTTGTATGTGTCTTTCTTAATCTAAAAAGGTTAAACCTTTGCCAATTTGTTGGCATTAAATTAATTAAAGTGTGTGACTTTGTCCAGATTCATCCTTTTTTAAGACACACTCCTCAGCGCCTCTTGTGCAAAGTGGCTCTGGCAGTGATGTTGTGTACACACCCTCTGATCCTGGTGGACTGGGCCACTCAAGGTCATGGTTTTCATATGAAGAACTAATCAAGGCCACAAATGGTTTCTCAAGTCAAAATCTTTTGGGTGAGGGCGGATTTGGTTGTGTGTATAAAGGGCACCTTCCTGATGGAAGAGAGATAGCAGTGAAACAACTGAAGATTGGTGGAGGACAGGGAGAGAGAGAATTCAAAGCTGAAGTGGAAATTATCAGTCGTATACATCATCGCCATTTGGTTTCTTTGGTGGGATACTGCATTGAAGACAACAGAAGACTACTTGTCTATGACTACGTTCCTAACGATACCCTTTACTTCCATCTTCATGGTAAACTCCATCTGAGTGATAAAGGAATGATTCAGTTTAATTTGATTATCTTAGATTGTTAACTGAAATTATAATTTACAGGGGAAAACCAGCCTGTGCTAGAATGGGCAAACCGTGTTAAAATTGCAGCTGGTGCAGCCCGAGGACTAGCTTACCTCCATGAAGACTGTAATTATCAATCCTTTATTTTTTTTTCCTTGTCTTGAATTGCACATAAATGCCTATCACTCCACTTTCTTTTTGCAAATTTGAATTTTTGGAATTGGCTAAAATCTAGTCCATGAATGTGAATTGGTGCTTGGTAGCTAGGAGAGTGGACATCATGCATAAACTTTTCCTGACAAAGAAGGATGTCATTATTCTATGGGAGAAAATTTTCTATAAACACATTTTGGAGAAAAAATAAATAAAAGTTAATTAACTTCTCCATAAAATAAAGTTAATTTATATATAAACTAAATTGTAGAACTCATTTCGTATTAGCTCTCTTTAGTAGTAGTTGACAGAAGGGGGGAACCACATAACCAAACATGGTGGTTTTTGGTCACAGATACCAAATCTCTAATTTATCATAAACAAGACTGGACAAAATAGGACAACAGAGTTAGTTAATATGCAATGAACCTAAAATCTAGTCAAATATGAATATTTTTTGTGACATGGATCAATTTTACAACTCAATGGCATCAAGTGATGCAGGTAGCTGACTCATCTAGTAAGTAGGATATGGTTAGAGATGTTGTATTATTGTTTATTATTAATCCTGTTGAATGTGATTCACTTTTCAGGCAACCCTCGGATTATTCACAGGGATATCAAGTCTTCAAACATTCTTTTAGATTTCAATTATGAAGCTAAGGTATCTGTCATACTACTTATTCAAAGTTTGATAGTTTGTTCTATTATATCCATCCAAATCTTATACTCTAATTTGTAATGTCAGGTCTCAGATTTTGGGCTAGCCAAATTAGCTCTTGATGCAAACACACATATTACCACCCGTGTCATGGGAACTTTTGGGTGAGCATTCATTAAGATTTCTCCAAACTTCTCTTTTCTTCTTCACTATTTCATTTTCCACTCAGACTATTCAGAGCAAAATCATGTATTAACATTGATTTCCACCCTCATGTAAGGTATGTTGCCCCTGAATATGCTTCAAGTGGCAAATTGACTGAGAAGTCTGATGTATATTCTTTTGGAGTCGTGCTTTTGGAGCTAATTACTGGAAGGAAGCCAGTAGATGTATCCCAACCTTTGGGAGATGAAAGCCTGGTTGAATGGGTATATAAAGATGCCTCTTTTTCTAGTGTTGCTATCCCTATGCAAATCTTGAGAGAGAAGCTAAAAATATGGAATTTTTTGGTTTTGAGTTTAAGCATGCATAATTTAGTTCACAACTTTGTATCTGAAACTTTCAGGCCCCTTCAAATTTAATAAGATTGTGACTTTTTTGCCTTCAATCTTGCTGAAGAAAGATGAAGAACTAATGCCACTGGACATTGCTTGGCTACTATAATTGTACTTGTGAAAAAAGAACATAGTTGCATGCATGCATTGAAAACATAAAATTATATGGTTTATTTGCCAGAAACTGTCTAAACTTGTAAAAAAGTCAAACATATTCACTTAAAGATGTCACTACTTTATTTTTCAGGCGCGGCCTTTACTGAGTCATGCAATCGATACTGAGGATTTCAATAGTTTGGCAGATACAAAGCTGGAAAAGAATTATGTTGAGAGTGAATTGTATTGCATGATTGAGGTTGCTGCAGCTTGTGTGCGGCATTCAGCTTCAAAGAGACCTCGCATGGGACAGGTAAATATTGGATATTGTAAAAAACGGCAAAAAAAATGTTCTTTTGGATTATAGCAACAAGCAAATGCACAAACTACTGACATGGTTTTCCTGAACTGTTGTGTTTCATAGGTTGTTAGAGCTTTTGATAGCTTAAGAGGTTCTGATCTAACTAATGGAATGCAACTTGGTGAAAGTGAGGTGTTTGACTCTGCACAGCAATCTGAAGAAATAAGATTGTTTCGGAGGATGGCATTTGGTAGTCAAAATTACAGCACAGAGTTCTTTAGCCGTGCTAGTGTGAATCTATGAAAGGGCACTATGTACATTCTGGAAGAGCTTATTTTAAAGATCTTGTGAAGCTAAGCCAAAGGGGTGGCCCTGGTTGAGTCTTTTGTTGGTTGCAGATATGGCTAAGGTGCATTCTTGCTTTTGATTATGAGATTGACAGCTTCTGGTTAATATCCTCATTCTTGTGCCCGAATTTCTCATCATTCTTTTCATTAGCTGGTTTTTTGGCAGCAATTTTGCTTTTGTAATTAGAATTTGTAAAAAGGTACCTTCTACAACACTCACTCACGATGACAAAGATTAACATATTAGTTGATTTGTTGTGTAATGATAGAGTAGATGTGTGACTCTCTTTTTTGTGTCTTCTACATATTCTCATGAATTTCTAATGAGAGGGCAAGAAGCTTTATGTTTTTTTTGCATGAGACAATTGCACTGATAAAAAGTGACCATTTTAAGAATGTTTATGCAAATATTGTTTTATCAACTCCATCTTGTCCTAACTGATACTTGGAAACTGTCAAAGTCACCCTAAAATGATGTATGTATGGAAGCATATCAAATTGACCTCAGAAACCAATTAAAATACTTGCAATCCATCATATTTATTATTATGTTGAAATCCACACACTAAAGTTTTAGACACGGTGATTGAGTCTACTCATTCAATTCTCTCTTGGTGGTGGTTGATGAGGCCATAAATTCTTGCTTCATGCCAATGTCTGTTTCAGGGTTGGGTCAAAGCTCACAGATTTGTTTTAAGTTTTAGAATCTTGTAATCATTTAAAGCATAAAATTGGATGATGAGATGTTAATTTTTTTTTTTTTATCTTCTGCATATGTTAGCTTTGAATGCAAGAATTGCTGCGTTTTTGTTTACAGAGAATTATGGTTAAAACACTTACCTTGGTTTTATATTTTCTATTTCTTTTTTAAGTCTAGCTTATGCTACGAGTAGAGTTTAGTGAATTTTATATCTAATATAAAATTATTTTATATATAAGTTAATTTATATAACTTTTTTATATTTATATTTTTAATTTGTATATAAACTAATTTTAATTTATAACCGAAATTTATATATATATATATATATATTTATTTTATTTTATTTTATTGAAACCTTGTTAAAATATGTCCATAATTATTTTAAAGAGAAAACATTATTAGATATAAAAAATGTGTCTTACGGTTAATAAACAATATATTTCAAATTCATTTTCTTGTTTTATCTATTTAATAACCAAACAAGCTACATTCTTTATTTTATCTATTTAACTCTATATCATCATTATTGAGCACATCTCTCTCAAAATTAAGTTATTATACCATCATTCATCCCTACATCTCCATTCGATTTTGTAACAATGTTTTCAAAATTTTCAGTGGAGAAAAAGCTCATTGCACTGTTATTGTAACAAGAGGCAAACTCATCAGTAGCTTTAAAAGATATACAATGGATAAACAACATGTATTCGGTCTCTAAGATTTTTTAATTCTCTCTTTTTAGTGAAAAGTGAAGAATCTTAAAAGACTAAGACAAAATAAAATAACAACATTAATTTATATATGAAAATATAATTCAATAATAATATAAAAAGGTGAAAAATAAAAATATAGCTTTTTGAATTTTTTATAATTAGTGTACAAATTAGGTAAGTCATAAAAATATGTAGAATAAGCTAGAAATTTTGCTGAATTTTATTGGCCCAAGAGAGTGTCGTTAGAAAAAGAAAAAATAATCAATTTAATATTCTTTTATTGTTGAAAATCTCACAAAATTAGTCAACAAAAATACTATTTCTTGATTTGATTAAGTATAACTTTAGAAGACTTTGTACATGTCCTTTATGGGAGTTTTAATTTATTTTCTTTCACTTACTTATTGTTCTTTGGAGTCATCACTCACCCTTAAATAAAAACTCTTCTCTTGTCTTTTTTTTTTTATGTTTATTTTCTTGACCAATAAAAAGTTTTACGTAGCGTTTGGATCTAACGATATATTTACTTTGATGAATAAAATGAAGAAATAGTTAGAAAAATAAAAAATAAAATATTAATAAAATATGAAAAATGAGAAAAAAAATTCACTGTAAATTCTCTCCTTGTTAAACGATGATTTGCGAAAATTTGCAAAGAATAAAATTTTATTAATAATAATAATTCTAATAAAACTATAAAAATAATAACAATAAAAATAAAAATTATAATAATAATTAAAATAAATTTTAAAAAAATAATAATTTAATCATATAATATACTATTATAATATAATAATTTAATTTATAATCGATTATATATTATAAAATTAACATATAATTAATTAATTATATATATATATATATAATAAAATCGATTATGTATATATACATAACGTTTATAATATATAATATATTATGTATATAATAGATTATAGATTATATATTATAATGTTATATATTATATTATTAACGTTGTTAACACCCGATTTTATCCGGGTAATATTTTAAATTAAAGTATAATGATAAAAATGAATAAAGAAAAAATGAATAATAATATAAAATATATATTTATTAGTTTAAGTTTTCTTGAAATAATAATAATAAAAATAAATAAAATTCGAATTTTTTCATTACAAAACAAAAAAAGACTAAAAAAGAAAAGGTGGTGATTTTTTAAAAAAAATAATAAAATAAAATAAAATAAATAATTCATAATAATAGAAAAAAATGAAAATAATAAAATAAAAATATATAAAATTAAAACAACAGAATTTAAAAATAAAATAATAAATAATAAAAAACAATAACAAGAAAGGAGGACTGTTTTCAAACTACTTCCTTGATTGGCATTTACAAAAATAATAATAATATAAAACAATAAAAAATAAGTCAACCCTCTAACTTCTCACTCCCTAACTCCAGGTAATGTTTGCTTCAAATAAAAATAAAAATTGTGAAACTGCTCAAAACAACCCACCTTCTCCACTTCACAAAAATAAAATTAATAATTAATAGATTATGACCGTTGGAGAGTGACTTCAGTCTCATTCCTGGTTTGATTCATCTTTAATATTAATTTAAAAAAATAATAATAATAACGAGAAGAAGGAGTAAAAGAGGGATAATTGTTCTTAAACACATGGATTTTTTAAAAAATAATAATAAAGCAGATACTTGGAAAGAGAAGAATAGGGATACGGATCGTTTTTATTATGGGGGGAGGACACAGAGAAAAAAAAAAGGGAAAAGGAACGGAGAAGAGGATTGGAGAAAAAGAGAGAACAGAGGAACGAAAAAGAAGAGGCCTGAGAAGAGAGAAAGAAGAAAGCACAGGAAAAGACTAAGTTCATCAGGTATGTTTCTTTTTTGCTGGTTTTCAAGTTACATTCATACAATTCATTTACATTGCATAAAAAAAAAAAAACACACCAATGATTCTTATGGCATATACAGTTCCATGAACATATGAAGTTCCACTGCATTTTATTTCTACTGTGCATCCACTTCATAAAAATAAAAAATGACAACATGCATAACATCCTGCACCTTGTTA
>Ga0209700_102444_pt1 | contig 37538 bp, 13 predicted proteins | sample SiratroredBW_FD_187528 | JGI IMG/M metagenome (GOLD analysis project Ga0209700, IMG submission 187528) | Root nodule microbial communities of legume samples collected from California, USA - Siratro red BW (SPAdes) (version 2) | ecosystem: Host-associated > Plants > Roots > Nodule | place: USA...
TATATATATATATATATATATATATATATATATATATATATATATATATATATATATTTACATATTGCTATTTTTTTTCTCGTAGCAGTATCTCGCAGTTTAAATTATTCTCATAACATGGGAGTATAGATGTTTGGTTACATATTGATTTTTGTTAGTTAATAGTTACGATTTTAAAACATAAAAATTATTGAAATAAATTGTATCTATTATAATAACCTTTTACATTTATATAAAGAAAAAATAAATTTGTAATAACATACCTAAATCTAATTAATTATGTATCAAGTCAGTGGATCACGTGTAGACATGATGTAGCTTCCCACACATCATATTAAATGAGCTTATGACAACATTCAACTACCACTACACATGTCGGTTCATGCATAACTACTTTCAATATTGACATTGACATACATCTTCAAATCATAGTCATATAACCGAGCACCGTTTTTTTTTTAATTCACTAATAAGTATTCTTAAACAATGGTTTTTAAAATTAAAATGGTCCAATATTATCATTTGATTTTGGTAATTTTAAGAAAATTAGAAATTTAGATAAGTTTTTATTAGATTAGCTGCCCTTACAATACTCACATTTTACTCTTTCGTTTTTGAGAAGTCATCGTTCTAAGGATCGCTTGTTTTTTTATTTATATTCATATAAACTAATTATAAATATATTAAATACAACTATTTATGGTCTTAATTAAATTTTACAATTCATACTTTTTATTATGAAAATTTCATTTTTAACTAATAGTGTTTAGGTATGTAATTACTTTTTAAGATGTAGTCCGTTCCTTTTTAGACGATAAAAATTAAAAAGAAAATTTGGACATACATTGATTATTTATTTGTGAGTTTTGTCCATGTAATTTAAAGGAACAAATTAACATAAAAATAAATTATTATAAATTTTATAAATCATGATTTTTTTAATAACAGTAAAAATATTTTAGAATATATAATAATTAAAATAATGTATAAATTAAAATTATTTTTGTCATTCATTAAATTTTTTGTCGTATTTTATTTAAATTTATTGATTTTAATTAATTATTTAAAAATTCGTATTTTTTATTTAAATTAAAAGTGAAGACAAAATTCAACTGAGTACAAATTAGTTTAACATTGAAGAACAATAAAATGTCTTAATGTGTGTGTACATTTATTACTTATATGAACAATCACTACAATTATATAATCAACTAAGTCCGAATTAAAAATAAATAAAAATTATTCCAAAATCATCATTTAAAAAATAACTGAGTATATTTGAAAAGTAATTAAATAAATAAATATTTGTTTAAAATAAGATTACTATAATTAAAAATAAAAATTAATAATTTTAATTAATGGAATAAATAATTTAATTATATATTTATAAATAATTACTTTATATTAATTTAAATAATATAAAATACAAGAAAATACCGTAATTAGAATGACGGAAGTCGTCATTATATAAGTATCTCTTTAAACGTGACCTAATTGAGAACTTATCCAAATCTATAATTTTTTAAATTTTACTCATATGAATACATTGGTGATAAAATTACACCATCTTAATGATAAACCTAAACACTTATTAAAATTTAGAAAATAAGTTATAAATATAAAAATTATACGTTAATAAATTTTCTATCAATATTTTAAAAGTCCTCTACAAAATCTTAATTTTGTTAAAGTGCGAATAATTTAACATAAAAGCTACTCACGTAACTGTAAACAGTATTTAAAAAAAGTTAACAGAAAAATAGAAAAAATAGCATAATGAAAATTTTAACTTATCATAGTAAATAAACTTATTTTAAAGTGAACTTATAAATAAAATAAGCGAAGATATATTTATTATAGACTTTGTTTAAAATGTATTGACTTTTCTAATACATGGTAAAATGTACACATTAAATAATTTTTGGATATTTGCTTTGGTTTATTTCAAAACATTTATGTAAGAAAAAAAGAAAATATTAGTTATTTTTTAACAATATCTTAATTTATACATGTTCAGCCTCAATATTCAAGTAGATTCATAAGTTAAATCCTAACTATCACAGTGAATATACATTTTGGTAGAAACAGTTTTATCAGATAATTAATTTTTATGACATGTATTAAAATTTGTAAATTATTCCGTAAGTCAGTGTAGTATTGAACAATTTTAATTATGTCACTGAATATTTTATCTAAATGAATTAATTAACTTATAATTAAAATTAAATAGTCATATTTTTGTAGGTAACGAGTTTTCTTTTTCCTTATATGTCAATATTTTCACAAGCTTTGAATGCTGTGTTTTCAATTAGTTTCATTAATTAGCAATTTTCAATCACTGTTCTCACCTCTACAAGTTCACTCAATCTAAATATACTTTCACAATTTTATTTTATTTTTAAATTCACTCCCACAACATTCCAATTGCAATTGTTAAAAACCAATAAAAAATAATGATACAATAACATAATTAAAAATGATGAAATAATTTAGGACATAAAACATGTCTAAAAAAAATTAGGAGATTATGTTGTTTTTGTTATGGCATGCACACCGCATAGTTTGGATCGCATTAAAACAGGTAAGTGTAACTCTGTTGCAGAATGCATTAATAAGTAAGCAGAGCCACAACAAGAAACAGAATCCACATTACAACCACTTCGCCGAACGCATAAGGTCAATTCTTTGCCTCTTTATCGTTTTCTGAATATTGTGCATCGATCTCATGTTCAGGTCAGAGATGTCCATTTTAGCAGCACCTAGTACCATTTTATTTCCGTTTTCTTAAAAACTACTTCATCGTATCCTCTTACCTAAAATCACGACGTATTTTGAGAGTTAATGTCTTGTAACTGTCCTTTTTTGTGAGTTTATCCGCTCTTCGTTTTCTTCAGAGTTAAGTTTTATGTAAAGCGTATACGTTATCTGTAAGAAACAAGGGGAATGTGAAATGTAATGAAATGTCAAGATGTACAACTACTCTAAAATTAATAATGATTTAATTTGATATCATTTCTAACTGGTATTGAACGATGTCTTTGCGTTGGGAAGGGTGTACTGGTGAATATGAAAGGTAAAATGAAGTGTTTAGATGCAGAGTAATTTAATATTAATTCAATTTGATGTCGTTTCCAAATGGTATAGGCTTGTGTGTATCTGCTGTGCACTCATGTTTGTTGTGGTTTTTCTTAGCTTTGTTTCATTAAGTTTTGTTTTGTCATGCTCTCTGGGTTCACCACTCTTATTTGTCAGATCTCAATTTTTATGGCACTTAAATAATTGTATTGTTTAACTTTTATAATCAACGCAGAACTGTTGGAAAACGTGGTAGAGAAGAAAAAAAAAACTACTATCTGAAGCTCAAACTGAGAAGTGCATGGAAATAGTATACGAAGGAAGTTAAGTTTATATGTAAAACAAGACATAATAGAATACTGCAAGCGCGTAACTACCCTAACAAATGATATGAACTTGCTAACAAAATGGAGCTATAACTTAACGACTAACTCTGGTAATTAACTGCTTAACATGAGTGGCTATAAAATGAATGCCACAATTCAATGAAGAAACCACAATTAAGGATCTCCCAGATTCACTTTGGTTCCCTCAGTTTAGCTCGGTGGATTACATAGGTTTTGTTTAAGGTAACTTGCCATTGTTTGAAGTTGAATATGAAATTACAAGTTGGTAGTTACACAGTCATTGTTGGTTTTTGTGCTGTAATTATTTGGAATGAAGGTGAATAAATATCACTACTAGAAATTGGTACTGACCATTGCGGCGTTCAATTGTTCATTGCTAATTCTGTCTCTATACTGAACAGTATGAGTCAGGTTTTGAAAAAGGCTGCCTCTAACGGTCATGAGAAAATGGTGATTTCCAAAGAACATCAGGCAAAGGTATGTCCAATTATTTTCACACTCCTTGAATCAAAGATGCTTATTACTCTTGTTGCATGTGAAAGTACCAATACAATATTTTGAGTAAGGGATGTAGCCCATAATAATTTGCTCTTTCAGATTACTGAGGTGAGAAGGTTGATAGGGCCATTATCAGCTAAGGAATATCTGTACTGTTCTGATGCATCCATCACAAGGTATTTAAGCTCACGGAATTGGAATGCCAACAAGGCAGCTCAAATGTTGAAGCAGAGCCTGAAATGGAGAAAAGAATTCAAACCTGAAGAGATTCGCTGGGTAGGTTACTACTTGTGTTCACTTTTTAATGAATTTTATGAGTCCTCCTTTTAGTAAACTTGCTTAAGATGGTTAAACTAAGATTTGTTATCCATATATTCCCTTGTCCTTCACTCTATTGAAGGACCTGACAGAACGGCAGGGTAGAGTGCAAAAAAAAAAAGATTCAGCCATAACTGCTTGCCTTGTTTAGGAATATGTAATGTAACGATATTCTAGATAAGCTAGGGATAACTGATTTTCTTATATTGTTCTTAAGACTGGTCAACTGAGTCTGGTTCGTTATTCTCTCACATGGAATGTATGAGCTAGAAATGCTTTAGGCTAATGTCAATTTTCACGCATTGTGATATTTATTTTGTAAAATTATATTTGGCATGCATTTTTCCTTAATACAGGAAGAGGTTGCTGATGAAGCAAAGACAGGGTTGATGTATAAACCAAATTATCATGACAAATATGGGAGATCAGTGCTTGTAATGAGACCTTCTCTCCAGGTTTCTTCTGAAAATCACTTTCAGTCTCTTTCTTGTTTAATTTAATAAGGATGAGATCCTATAAAAGTAAGACTCGGCACTTGGAATGACTGAATGTAAGAATGAGAACAAGGGATGCATTCATATATATATATATATATATATATATATACACACACACACATAGATGTATGTGTGTGTATCATGACCAGCTACCTTGTTATTTTGCATTTTAACCACGGAAAAACACTGTTGAATGGATTTGTTTTACAATATCTTGTTATAGTTTGACCTTCTTGAAATTTGTTTCTTTAGTTTTATATGCTATGTTTTGATTAATTGAAGTCTTTGCATCAAGAAACTTCGATAACCCACAACAAAGTTAATTAGCAGTGGCTTTAGAGTAAGTAATCCATTTTTCATTTCTAATTTCATTTGTCGTCTACATTTGAACTGCAGAAGTCTAAGTCAACACAAGGACAGCTTAAGCATTTTGTGTACTGCATGGAGAGCGCCATTTTAAATCTTGCACCAAACCAGGAACAGGTGGTCTGGCTGGTAGATTTCCAGGGTTTCAAGTTGTCAAATATATCATTCAAGGTGGCTCGCGAAACTGCCCATGTGGTGCAAGAGTATTATCCAAAGCGGCTGGGTTTGGCAATATTGTACAATGCACCTATGATCTTCCAACCATTTTTCTCGGTAACTAAATAGAAAGCTTTTCATTGTAGCACTTGTATCTTCTGTATAGTGTTTTATTTGCACGCTGCTTTGGTATATATGATATGTCTGCATCAACTTGGTGAAGTGTTGAATGCAGAGTGAGTGTATTATGACTACGGGGAATTGCGATCTTTTCTCCTAACCGAGGTCGTTTTTTAGTTGCTTCTGATCCGTGGAAGATTTTATTTTTGTGTGTGTGCGCGCTTATGTGTGTGTTTATATTGTTGATTTTTAAATTGTGATGTTACCTGCTATTGAGGAGTGATTGTGTGTATATATATTGTAGATTTTTAAATTGTGATGTTAGCTGTTATTTAAGAGCGGGTATGTGTGTATAAATTGTTGATTTTTAAATTTAGACGTTAGCTGCTATTTAAGAGTGATTATGAATCTAGTAGTAACGTGAGAGTGAATTGCTGCAGATGGTAAAGCCCTTTTTAGAGACTGAGACTTATAACAGAATAAAGTTTGGCTATTCAAACGACCACAGTACAAAGAAGATTATGGAGGATTTGTTTGATAAGGATATTCTTGAATCCGCATTTGGGGGGAATGGAGACACAGGAATTGACATAAATAAATATGCTGAGATAATGAAAGAGGATGACAATAAGAAACTTTCTTTCTGGACACCGGCCAAGTCTCTGTCATCAGTCTCACACAATGCTCCTTTAGATTCAATCAGGTTAGATGCAGATTCTGATGCTTCTAACAATGAGAAAATTGCTGTTCCTAACTGATCAATACGTCTTGGTGACTTGAAAATGCCACATCGCATTGGGATGAGAAATTACATACGTAATCAGTGTTGAGTCAGTTGTAATGCAGCAAGACACTATGACACTATGGTTCGAAGCCTAATTCAAGAAACCTAGTATCAACTTTATGTATGATTAATGATGACAATAATATTGCCTAGTGGTTGAAGCTTCCAGCTTCGACACAGGCAAGAAATTCATATCAGCTTCTCATGTGATTGACAATATTTTTCCTCGCAGGCAGGCACAAATTTAGGTATGTTTAATAAACTAAAAATTAATAAAATCCTAGTATTACAACTTGCAGTATGAACTTTAGTTTTTTTATCATCATTGTATATGAAGGGAGGGAGAAAATGAGATGTATAAGAGTAGTCAGGATAAGTAGGAAGTTAACAAAACATTCAGAATATCCAGCAAAATTCACAATAGAACTAATTTACAATTAAATAAAGGACCTGAACTGCAAGTGTTATGAGATGCAACATCAACAGTCTCATGAAAACATTCACTCGCTCACCTTTTGAAATAAATATACATAAAAATGGGAGTTCATCTCTACATTCATTGATTCGGAACTGTACTAACATAATGAAAACCGCCTAGTTTTAGGACTTGTGCAAATATCGTTAACCTAGCAGAGCCACTGAAAACATCTCCCCCTTTATGATTCAACTGTGACATTTCTGATTAACTGTGAATGTATTTCCTGAAACAGTGAGAAATAATGGAATGTAGCATATTAAGATTAAGATAGTATCAGAAGTAGAAGATGAAAAAAAGAATCAATGAATGCTTACCTAAACAATATATCATTGGAACATGTCGTCCAACTTCTGCTTGTATAGAGCCAAACGCTGCGAACAAGTAAAGTTGTCAGTGCCTTGCCAAATTAGTTAAAAAGAAGATTTAAAGGACCGGAATTTCAACATCATAACAACCATCAATCCAAGTAGCAGATGATGAACGACTAATAATAGATCAGAGCGGCCAGAAAGTGCCAACTCCGTCTGTATACATTAATTTTCATGCTCGGTACAAGTCAGAAATTTGATGGACGAAGGCCACTTTTTCTGGCATCAAGAACAATTAACATACAATTGAATTTGTTATCAGAAACTATTACTGCTACTATTCATGCAAATCAACCAGACTAGTTGAAACCAAAAGATTTGAATAAAGAAATCAGGAAGTCAAGGTGCAACAGTTTTCTATCAGGTTTAAAATTTGGATTTTTCATTAATCAATGGAATTGGTACAAACTTGAAGCTTATAGTTTCTCCAAGAGGGGAGAGTAACAGTGAAGCTTTCACAGTTCACCAATAAGAAGACATATCACTGACAGTCATAAGTAATAACATAGCATACACGTGACGAATAATTTCACAAGAAAAGCCATTTTGATGTTCTATTTATAGATGACTGCAAGTGCCATTGCAGACTTCCAGAAAACAATATCTACCCTTAAAACTTTTACATTTCATTAAAAAAAGAAAAAAGTACATCTTAAAAGGAGGATATAAAAGCTGATGTAAAATACATCCTAAAAGTAGGATACAAAAGGTGATATAAACAGCATACCCTTGTATAGGCATAAACTCCAGCTTCAGAAGGCCCTATGGGACTCCCCCTCCTGATGAATCTTCCCTCTTTGAAAATGTAAAGCATGGGAATTCCAGTTGACAGTTCCAAACTAATGACCTGGTGAAAGAAAAAAAAAAATGAGTATGTACGGTCATATGAAAACATAGGAGCCACAATAATTCTGAATACTCCAGCTACCTCTTGGGAAGTTAATTTATCAAGGTACATGATAATGGATCTCAATGAATTCCCATGGGCTGAAATCATAACATTCTTTCCAGATAAAAGTTGTGGTTCAATCTGCAGAATTGATGTCAATGGAATCAGTACCTTATAAAAGTTAAATGCTGACTTCAAGCATACCAGAAATTTGGCCATACAACATAAATCAAACTACATAAATACTTCCTCTCCAGCATATATAGGGTATAAACTACATTAGTCCCATAAAACATCAAACATATAACAAATATGTAAGTGGTCTAAAGCCGCTACTGAGTTGAGAGGAACATTTAGTTTAAACATTCTCCACGTTTGTTTGGAAAAATTAAACATCAAATTTAACATAGGAAAATGAGGAGAGGAGGGGGTGTAATTTACAAATCAGATTCTTTTCGAAAAAGTTATACAGAAACTATATTTCCACTTACTTGGTCTCTGAAATAGGCAACTGCTCTTTGAGCACACATTTCCAAGCTTTCACCATTTGGAGGAGGTACGTCATAACTTCGGCGCCACTCATGGACTTGCTCTTTCCCATATCTGTCGGCTGTTTCTTGCTTATTGAGACCTTGCAGTTCTCCATACCTGAAAGGATAACAATTATGATATGCCAATAATATGTTAATGTTATTTGTGACATTGTCAGGCAGAAATTTCAAACAGAGGAAACAGGAAAAAGATTCCTACATTCTTTCATTTAGTTGCCAAGCTGCTATGACTGGAATGGACTGTTTTTTTGTATCTTCACTAAAAACTTGACTCCATGACCTTGCTCGTTCACTCTCATTGTGCAACATGATAGGGACCTACTAGGAAGTTGATGGTTAATATTTAAAAAATAACATTTGAATACTTTACTGCATCAGGTAAAAACATTTCTTCAAATGGTCTAGAGTAGAGTTTAGTCCAATGTTCTGTACATAATTAGCACCAAACATAGCAAAACCTGTCAATTTTTCTATTAACCAATTTTCTGGTTTGTGGTGTCAGTCTAAATAGATCAAAACTCCTGTATTTTCAGCTAAGCACTAGTGATTAGGATATGGTATGTTTACAGTTGAAAAGGAACACGTACTAATATGCGTAAGCTTTGAAAAGAAAAAAAAAATAGTTAACATATTCATTCGTGTTACCTTCCCACGACGGTGCTGGGTCATGGCAAGCATGGCTGTCATTTGTGCACGAATCAAAGCCGATGTAAATATGCAATCAACAGGAATGCTGCTAATTCTTTTTCCAGCTTCAATTGCTTCATCTATACCCTTCTTGCTTAGAGGAACATCAACACACCCTGTGAATAAGTTCTTTTCATTCCATAATGACTCACCATGCCGAATAAGGATTAAAGCTGCTTCATCTGAAGTCCAACATATTGAACAGCAATTAGACAACAACAGCCACTAACAACTTAAATTTCTTGAATGTTGCAACCACCTCAAACTTAGTGAGTTCAACTTCAAGAAGCAACGAAAAGAAAGCCGTGAACCAATAAATATAATTAACAAGAGTGTTTATCTTACTTGATTTCTTGTTACTGTCACCCGCGTTGCTTCTTGAAGGGGACAACACTGGATCAACCACTGATGTTTGCGAAGCTAGGGATCGAATTACGGTACAATTCCTCTTGCCAGAGCGGTTGGTGCTTCTCCTTGACAAGCCATTACCACTGATAAAATCCCTAGCCACCAATCTTACTGTGTTGTTTTGATGCTTCTGGTGATGATTAAAATTATTAAGATGAGAATGGGACTGCAAAGTCCCAATAGCCTGGCAATATACTTCAGCAGCCATTATCTGAAAATTGAAAAGAAAACACCTGAGTAAGACAACCACTTTAGAGCTGAAAATTCAGGATCAGAGGGCAACAATGCTGGGTCGTTGTGGTGCCCAAGAGATGCAGCTAATACGTAGGTTTATTTGAATCAAGGAAACGGCAAACACATACTTGCTTGGAAGAATGTTCAATGTCAGAAAGGAAAGAAAAAAAAAAAAAAAAAAAAAACTAAAAAAAAAAAAAAAAAAAAAAAAAAAAAAAAAAAAAAAACTACCTTACATCACAATCTAAATCATCGTAAGGAAACTTGAAAAATGGTTCCTTTTAAAGAGATAGCAGATCTATAAAAGGAATATAGCAAGGAAACAAGAGAAACCCCACACAGAAGTTTCATACGTAAACAGAAAAAGAGGGGGGGAAAATTAAATTTAGTTTATTGGCATCAAGTATTAAGTCGAAAATCACGAAAAAAAATGGTATCAGCGTACCAGGGTCGCAAGTAAGCAAAGAAAATGTGAAAGAGAATATGATAAGATTGATAGACCTGGTTTATATAGGCGTAGTGAGGAAACCGAGGTGGATGGAGAGGAAGAGTGAATTGAGTATTAGGAGAGAATGTGATGAAGAAGAAGACGGAATAAGAGAAGCGAATGTAATGTGTTGAGTCCAAGGAAGAGACGTGGATTTTGGAGAGGGAAAGGTAGTTGTAATTGTCACGAGTCTCAACTGGCACAATTGACTAGGAACAGAAACAGAAGCAAATGGTGGTAGGTTTGGTTGTGTCCAAAAACTGGCATAGGTTGTTGGACAAAAAAGACTGCTACTAAACTGCAAACTAAACTATGGTTTTTGTGCTTATTCATGTCTTTCTCTGTCCTTCCATTTTCCCAAATATTATTAGAAATAATAACTTAGATGGTATTGAAAAAGAATTTTAAAATATTATGTTTGATTGGTTATCAAGAGACTCATATTCACTTTTTTTTTGCTATGAAGACTTTATTAATAAAGCAACCTTATTAAATTAATTGACACTCCTTTTGAATCTTATGATTTGTTATCTCAGGATCCAATTCTATTAAACTTTAAAAAATAATAATAAAGGGAGGTGGGAGTCTAATATTAGTGAGTAATTTTTTATAAAGATCACATGTATTTTTTTAGTGCTTAATGTAATTGTGTTTTAAAAATTATCACTGATTAACTTGAAATAATTTTACCTCAATTTACTATGCGGTTGTTAATATTAGTGAGTATGGTATCATTGTATATGACCTGTTTTACTTTATTTAACGAAAAGTTGGACCAATCCATTCAGAGAAAAACTTTTATGAAAAAAAAATAACGAGTTTATTATTGTAAAGAAAAACACTATTAAAATGTTCAGCAAATCCTATTTACTTAGAAAATGCATTTGATTATTCTTACACTATAATTGACTTATATAAAAAAAATAAAAAATAGAAAGTGTGCATTATGATGGAGTCATGTTCTACATTAAAAAAACGTCCCACATGTTATCGTTAGTAATATAATAATTGTTAATTAACAGTAGTAATAAAAAAAACTCACCTAATCACCACCACGTGTGTGGATTCAAGTGCAATGGGGACTCTCACCTTTTTCTTAAATAAAAAATATATATAATTTTAGTCGTAAACTTAATTATTTATTGTATTTTTTCTGAGTTTAATCATTTAATGTGATTTTAATATTTACATTTACTATTTATTTTTTTCAACTACTTTCAAAGACTAAAAAAAAACTTGTTCAATTTAAGCACCAAAATAGCAATAGTTATTAAGTTTGAATATCAACACTAAAATGGCATTGCTAATTAGGTTAAGGAACAAAAATGAGAATGAATATGTCATGTAAGGAGTTTTTTAACAAGAAGATTAAATTGGTAGATAAATTACTTTTCTGAATTTTATTACTTTCAGAAATTTAATGATAATGAATTTTATTTTTGAAGTGTAAAATAACATTTAACAAAAAAAAAATATTTGTCGAGAAATGGAGGAAAAATAATATAGTAGAGTGTAAGAATGAAAATAATTTTAAAAATTATAGGATCTATTGAGTTATTTATTATTTATTTTAAAAATTTTATTTTACTTTTATTCTCAACCAAACACCTTCAACTTTTATTTTATTTTCATTTACTTTTATTCATTTTCTATTTATTCAACCTGTTTCTAACACTAAATTAGGCATATGTAATGCATTGCGCACGTTCTTATTTTTCTATGTTTTTTTACCTACTTTTTTATTTTATCGAATTGATATTGTTTTCTTTCAAGTATTGCTATTGTCGCATTTTAATTTTTTTAGCGTTCCAATTATGTTGATTGGTGTATAAAAAAAAAAAGGTGTAAATTTTATCTTCTGATTGTATAATGTTACTTCTCATATGTCATAAGTTAATGGTACATACGCAAATTCTTGTTTATATTAAATTCTTAATTAGAACTTTCAGTTAAGGATAAATTATTAATTACTAATAGAAAAATTTTCAAAAGACCTATTAGCATAAAAAGATGTAAAAAAATATTTTAATTTTGTTTTTCAAAAACATTTTACCCTTTAACAAATTTTTTTCTTTATTTAAAAACAAAGAATATTTTTTAGGAGAAAAGGAGAAAGATACATGTTATTTTTATATTCGTGTTATTTTTTATTGATTCGTCTCAATGGGAAAATATACCCGTAGGTCTAGAGTTGTGATACATAAATAACTATATCATTTTATATCATTATTTTTATTACTTTTTGTCGAATAATTTAATTTATATTCTAATTGAATATATTAATTTGTTATTTTATTAAAAAGTTGTAAAATGGTCATTTATGAAAAAGGTGGCTGTCAAAATGTTTTTTTTTTTCTTTCTTGGAAACTTTTAAGTATCACTAAAATTAATTCAAACAAATATTATTTGTGGTCACCTTTAATCACACATCCGAATGTTCTTTTTATTTGGTTTTTCAAATAATTTTTAAGATATTATTTTCATAGTAACTTCGTCAAGCTTTATATACACTTCTAAAATTAATAAAAATGTATTACAAATCAAAATCTTATAGAACAAAAATATAAAATATTAAACTTGAGTTTTCTCAACTAAAACACTTAAATAGAGGATGGTCAAGAGTATAACAAAGCTTGAATACTAGAAAAGGATTTTTTGTTTACTTATGTGTTTCATGTGAGTCTCTCAAAATAAGATCGTCAAAAAACCTTTAGAAAATATTAAAGTTGTATTGTAGATATTTGTTCATTTGGCCAAACCTTAAACAATGTAACATCTAATTACATCTCTTTTATTAAAAATGGGACATAAAAAATGCAATGACAATGTTATTGCAAACATTTTACAATTAGTTATTAAAGTTATTGAAGTAAAAATTTATAATGCAAAGAACAATTTTATTTTTTAAGTTTCATCTTAGACATCAATTATTCAAACAATCAATATAAAAGGTCTGAGTATATGTTTTTGTTTAAAGACTTTAAGTTGTACCAATATTTGATGTAAAAAAGTAAAACTTTTTATACTAAAACATTTTGTCATTGTAAAAAAGATTATTAAATCAGTACTTTGAAGAATCGATATAAAAATTCTAACTTTTAAAATTGATTATTTAAGTATTTAAAATATTTTATTATCACATTCAGATTATATATTATTTCTTGTCTCAAACCTTTGTCATTTGTCTTGCATGAATCACTCCCTTTTCAATTTTGTTATAGCCACTTAAACTAAATTATATACATCATTTGTCCATGATCATCAATTTCATTAAACATGATTGTTACTATTACTCACACCTAATCGTTATTGTTGTTCATTTTATGTGGTCACCACACAGTCATACACCAGTCAATTTATGTGATTACTCACTTTTCATTTCTCAACTTCAAGCTCTCAGAATGATATCATCTTGCCACTTAATAAGTTATCAAAGTGTTTTTAATCATATATTCTATTGATAAAATGATTTGTTAACATATTGAATATAGATAACACACTTTGCGACAAATTCCAAATTATATATTCTTATGTAATTATCTAAGTACTTTAAATTATTTTAAACTTGTAAATATTCACACAAATTTGAATCTATTTCTTAAGGAAAATTGATATTCTATAGTGTTCAGATAACATTTTTACTTCAAATATATAATTTGTACACTTATTTTGGTATATTGTATTATTGTTGCGTTAGAAACATTAAACTATTTTTATTTTTTATGTATGTTGTATATATTGAGACTTCAGAAGTTAAGATGAAAAGAATTTGCGTATTGGTATGTGTTTTTCTTAGAAAAAACAAAAAACGAATCTATCAATTTAAAATAAAATGGACTTTATATATATTTGTCATTCATATAATCGGTGTAAAATGTTTGTGTTTTTATAGTACATATCTATAAAGGTGTAAAGAGATAATAAGTATTTCTTTATATCAATATAAAAAGTTTGTTTTGTTGAAGTAATTGTTTCAATCAATCTTTTATATAACATATAATTAATCATTTCATTTTAAATTTAAAAGTTTAAATGTGTATAAATTAGATTGTGTTTGATACGAATGGGAGGAATATATTGATAAAAGTAAGTAGGTAAAGCAGAAAAGACGAAAAATGTACGTGTTTAGTTAAAGAATAATAGAAATAAAACGAGAAAAAAATAAAGAAAAAAATAGAGACAAATAAACTATGAAGTATAGAAATACGGGTGAGACCCACTTCTTAAAAAAAAAAAATCTCTATCCCATCATCACCAAATAACTATAATGCATCTTGAGTTATAGTAGGTTGACATTTTATTATTTTATATAACCACTATACAACTATATATTATTATTTTATTTTAAAATTTCATTTATATTCATTACTATCATCTAAATATAATATTTTATTATTTAAAAAAAGTTATATTGTCAAAATATTTTATTTTCTTCATTTTATGTATCGTATCATATCTCTCGCGCATGAATCAAAAAACATGGAGAAGAGATTAAGCAGCAACATAAAAGAGGTAACTTTTTGTCCTCGTTAAGTTATTTGTTAGAAAGAATGACATCTTGTTCATATTTCTATTGTTTTTCCTAAATAATAAGGAAAGTAAGGAACAGTTACCAAAAAGTGAAATTAAACATCACCATGTTGTATATAAAGTGAGTTTTACGCACAAATAGCACGTGCTTATGTGTTATGGCATCCCTTTAAGTTCTTTGAAGCCCAAGCTGAACAAATTAGGCAGTCTCTCCACATACCTACCCTTCGGTATCTCTGTTTGGTTTGAATTCAACGGTGAGATCAAGGCCTTTGACATTGAAATGTTCAAACCTAAAATAAAGTAATAAAGTAAATCCATCAACTATTGCATTCAATACAAAAATTAATGAACACTGAGTCAACAACTACTATGTTGCTTGCTTCCGGTTCCTGCAATCGAATATGCCCTCGCATTATGCGCCTACTAATTTAGATATACTTTTCTAAATGATTTTTAACATAACCAACTTTTATATCATACTTTTAAGGAAAATGGTTTATATGCTAATATGTAGATCGTATAAAAAAAATACTAATATGCACATTTCCAATAAAATTTGCCCATCATGGTGTTATAGTTTAAAATTGAGAATTTGAAGTTTTACCTTCATGTTTCAAGCCAATTTAATTCTATGACATTAGATTTGTTATTATGATGCATATTGGTGGGGATAAATTCAGGGTGCTAAATATTACCATGGACATCTAAAAAAAGCCTAAGAAACGAGAAGCCTGAAAATAATCGGAGAAACGTTACAGACCTGAACTATTGAGGTGAGTCAACCAAGGGAGAAAGTATTGAAAGGACAAGAAAAAATTTAACTATATTGTTTTGGCTGATTTGTTGCATTAACCTCCTATCCTTGTTAGCCATTTTTTAGTAGAAAATAGTAGTTTTTTCTACTATTTTATTTCTCTGGGTGTTGTAATCTGATTTTGAAAATATTATTAAGAGTAAAATAAAAAATAAGTTGTGCACAGAAAGAAATACCCTTTTTGTGTGTGCATATATATATATTTATATAAATTCTAAAGCGTTATTTCATAGCGATTTTTTTTTTTCAATAAAATTTATGGCATAAAGGGTTCTCATGATAAATTTAGCTGTCAGCATCAAATTCTTGGATAATACCTTTTGTGAACTTTTGGCTAACATATCCCTCCAATCCAACGACTGACATGTTCACCGCGATTTAGGCATGAAAAAAAAAATTATTCAACCCAATTATAATTATCAGGATTTAAATCACTTTTAAACATATCTGTTTTAAATTTAAATCAAATTCAATTAATTGTATTTAGACGGACTTTTTTATTTAAAAATCTAAACTTAATCATCTTAAAAGAATTCTCTAAGAAAATTTTAATATATATAATTTTCTTTACCACATTTTTAAAAGACAAAAATAAAATACATAAAATAAAGTTATTTTTTCAATAAGGTATAATTAATGTATATAAACTCTCTTGTATACATTCTCTAAATATACAAATTAGTTTATGGATAACTTTTTTATTTATTCTTTTCTTTTAAAAGGTTTACAGGAAACTGAAATGAAATTATTTTATCTATGAATTAAAATTAGTTAATATATAAGCTAATTTATAGAATATAACTCATATTACTCTAAAGATTATTTTCAATTTATGTGAAAAATTTAATTTTAGTTTATAAAAATTATTTCAATTTCTTTTATTTTTAAGTTAGCAATATTTAAAAAAAATCAAATAGATTTATGGTAATTTGCAATTAAATCACGGTATAAAGCTATTTTGCACTGCAGTTATAGTTTTTACATTTTGAAAGATTTTAATAATTTAGTTATTTTCATATATTATGAAAAATATTTTTGTGATACAAATTTGTCAATATATTAAGAAAAGTTTCGTTTTAAAAAAAAGAATACTTCAAAACTACTTTTCCAAAAACAATTATATATATTTTTTTAAAAAGGCAAAGAGAAAAAAAGAAGGTGCAAATAGAAATCCCCTTCCTATACCCATCTTCCAAACTCCAGGCCATACGTACATGGATTGTAAACGTGGGCTTAGCTCCTTTTAATTCAGTTCACGAATAAAATATATCAAATAATTTATTCTTAATATTTTAAAAAGTATTTACTATTTAAAAATAAAAAAATACTTATAATAATAGAATAATTTATTTACAAATACATACAAAATTGTTAAAGTAAATTATATGAATGTTAAATTGCAATTATTCATTACTTTGAAATGAATATTTTTTATTAAAATTTATAACATAATATTCAAATTCTTCTTATAGTCACATTTAAGCGACTCTCACTTATATTATAAATAAAAATTGTTAAAAATTTCTCATCTTCTGTATCAGGTGTTGGTTAAGCGAACAAAAGTATTCTTTTCTTATGGAAAAGGAAATTATTCACTATACTTCAATTATATTAATGCTTTCTTTTAGATAATTAAAGTATTTGAGAACATGTATTTAACATTTGTTAACTTCTGCATCAAATACACAAGATAAGAAGAAATGCCCATTAAATTAGAAATAGTAAATATTTTCTTTTTTAGACACATACAAACACAAGATTAATTACTTTTACAAAAACGCAAAGTAAATTTCGTGATATTTAAATCATACGTAGAAATAGTCAAAATTGAATTATTTTATTTTTTATTAATTTTTATAAACTAATATTCACAGATAGTTTTTAATTTGAAACAAGCAAGTTTTAGTTCCATGGTATATTTGACATAAGTATATTAATATCTTATCGAATTTTATTTTTAAATGTTAATAGCTGCATAAGTTTAATGTTTATGCGTAAATGGTTTAGATAAATATTGATATTTTTTAGTTATTTTACTTCACAAACACAATTAATCCAATTGGACTTTAACATCACATTAAACTAATGCACATCAATTTCACAATCATGGGCCGTGCCTATACATTTTCTCCTAAAAGTAGGTCCCATTTTGTTGAAATCAACTTATTGTAAGCATTACTTAGTATTGACGAATTCTTTTAGCACCCCAATAGTCTCGTCCTGCACCTTTATGAAAAAATACAACTATATCATTAAATAATAAATAGAAAAAAATGAGAATATCCTTCACCTCATTTATTAGAATTATTCGTTTCATTCTTGCTTTGTCCGCTTTGTTCTTCCAATCTTGCATCCGCTTTAGTTTTCGTTTGTATTGAATCTGATTCTCCAGCATCCGATTAATCTGTATTTGATCTTCACTGTCAACAATCCGTTAAGAAAAGCATTCTATGCGTGTTGTGGAACTCGGAATCGCAGAGTTTGGAGGAGAATTTGCTTCAATCTGAATCAAAGCTTTAAACAAGTGAAAAGTAACTTTTTTTATGTTTATTAACAATTTGTGAGTGATATTGATGATTAGGATAATTAATTTGATGATTGGATTGCCATCGACAGTGAATATGCGTCGAAAAAGACAAACTTTGTATGAACCGAATATCCAAGGTCCGATTTACATTTTGGAAAAAAACTAAAATGTAAATCGGATGGGGGGCATCCGATTCACATTTTGAAAATGTGAATCGGATGGTCCCCATCCGGTCTACATTTTGAAAAAATTGTAAACCGGATGGAGAGCATCCGGTTTAGTATTTTTAAGAAAAAAACAGAAGGTCTTTTTGGTCATTTTTACAATGACAGTTTTGACATTTTTAAAATTTATGAAGGTAGAAGAGTTTTGACATTTTTAAAATTTATGAAGGTGGAGGAGGAGGGTATTGGGGTGAAAGAATCCGTCCTTAGTATTTTTTGCTAATTTTACAAAAGCATGTTTTTAAGTTGGACTTAATTATGGTTCTAGATTTGAACTTTGCATATAAAAAAACAAAAACATAATTATAATAAGACCTTAGAAAAGGAAAAAAAAAAACATTCAACGATTTTCTAAAATATAAGAGCAATGTTTCAAATTGTAAGTTCTATGTAACCCAATCCAATGTCAAATTCGCTTAGATTACACCTAATCAAAAAAATAAAAAATCTTAATGAAAAAAATCCAAAAATCCAACTAACTCGAATTAGATTAGGTGATGAACTTGATTGAACCCGAGCAAAGAAATCCGTTTACACCCTAAATCGTAGTACAGAAACAGCAAATTTAACCATAACTGTTTCTTCGGAAGTTTTAGATGCTGATTTGTGATATATAACTGCTGACAACGACGCCATTGTTAAGTTCAGCTACATTTGAAACTGATTTGATCGTGAAAAGAAAAAATTTATTTGGACTTTGATCTTATTCTAAAAAGTTACATAAGAAAACAATTAGACCAACCAAACCCAATTAAAACGGATGCCTTTCGAAATCAACCCAATCCTCAACCACACTGAACTGTGCCATCGACGTGATTGGTGACTTCAATAATACCACGCCATTGCTTGCCAAAACTCAATAATTGTAAGAAAGAAAACGCAGGAACCTTTAACCACCACCAAAGGGCATAACACTTGACCATCAAAGCCCATAAGTCTGAAAATTTTGTTGACTTATTTCACAATCAAATCCTATTATTAGTACAATCTTAAGGAAAAGCATTCCTTTCTGAAAAACATCACACCTCTTCAGTGAATGCAGATATGGAACATGACTACATCCTCAAAGTTCAAGACAGGTCTTGATGTAATAATATAATTAAGCAGGGTTCATCAACAAATATTATATATAACATAATATGAAAATGTCAGAGATAACACTCCGCATCAAGATTGAATTAAATAGACATTAGGAAAACCAAAAGGAAAGTGGATGGTGATAATATACTGAGACTAATAAATTAATCAGTTCTCATTGTCGAACTCCTGGTATTGCTTGAGGACCTCAGCACAGCCAGCAGCAACGTCCTGAGACATGAAACCCATGGCATTGGCGAACCTATCGTCGGAGGCAATGCCATTGTAGCGGGTGAGAATAACGAGGGCTTCGTCACGGCCAGGGGTCATTTCCCTGCATTCAGGGTGAGGACTGCTTACAAGCTTAGCACTGCAAACCTCATCTGCATGATCCTCATCCACGTATATTGTGTATGCTCCAGTGGCATCAGTCTTCCCCTTCTTTGTGTACACAACCTCGTTGCTCGTCCTGCTCTTGCATTGCAACATAACCTCAGCACCTGCCAACAATCATCCACCAAACAAAACATCTTACAATCTTCCAACAACTACTAAGTGCATGTTTGGATTCTCATCGGATCATTCGATACCACCTCAAAATACGTAATTTTAAGTAAATGTTCACTTGTGTGGTCCATATTAGAGTATTCATTCTAGATCTACAATTGATTTTGAAGTGAAATAAGCGTTGATGACTTCAGCTTTTGTGATAGATAAAAAAAAACATATACAGTTTACTACTAACTTGCTTTTCAGCCACCAAACATAAAACCCTTTTATTCAAAATCAATTTTAACAAAAATCAAAGGAGAAAAATTAATTTTTGAATAGATCCACCCAAACACACCACAATTAACAACAAAGTAATCAAAGGGGGTAGCCTCGTACAAGTAGCAACATCGTGTGCCAAAATTTAACAGGACAATAATAGCACACTACTAACTAACAAGGATTTTCGCGAAACTAAACTCCAGGTTTTCGTTACTAGATCCTGCAAAGAACTCATTTGCAAGTTTACAACCACTTACACAGTCAGATCTGATACCCCGGTTGCGAAATTCGAAATGAAACTGCCGTATTTTCCTTAACTAAACGGTCTTAAGAGTAGAAAGGCGAAACTGAAGTAAAAGGGCAAAAGCACAAGAATGAAAACCTCAAAGATTAATTGAAACGTCACAGATTAACTTCAGGAAACGGATCTGAGATTTTAGTTCATATGACACAAATACTAGTGTTTAAGAAAAGAAAGAGAGAGAGAAAGAGGGTAGGAGTTACCAGCAATGTAGGTGGTTGCAGAGGTCTCAAAGCCAGCACGGCAACGGTCACAGTAGACGCGACCCTTCACGGAAAAGGGGCTCTTGGCTGGGCGAATGGCCACAACCATCGCCGGAAGCACGCACATAGCCAACAACAACACTGCCCTCGAGGCCATAATGCTCGTCACGGATAGAACAGGAAGAAGAAAATGAAGAAGAAGGAGAGGGTTTGGTTCGGAATGAGTAAGCACAAAGCAAATTGGGGTTGAGGATTTCAATAAAAGGGTGGTGTGAGTGTGTGGAAGTTGGAGAAACGGGCATAAAGAACACAAAAGCAAAGCGCGTGGTAAACATTCACCTGCGCTGGAGCGCACAGTAGCGAAAGGTGGTGACGCAACTAAAACGTGCCACGTCATTACCATAAAAGATTCTGTGTCCTGATGGAGTTACGGGGAAGGGTGTAAGAAGAAAGGAGCGTAGAGGAGAGAAGTGAGGCGGTGTGTATGAATTGTCCCATAATGTTTGCAGCTGGCGCTGTCGGTGATGGCATGTGATGAGTATGGTAGTTAACACAAGCTGTTCGGCCATGCAAGTGAAAGTGCATCTATTAATCCCGCGTCACGCGCCGAAAATTTTTGCAATCAGGAACTTGGATTGGATCCCCTCTGTAGTAGTGTTAAAAGTCGCATTATTTTCATAATCCAACTAATGTTTCTAAATATCAACGTCAAAATTGAATAAAGATATTATAGAAAGAATTTATGTTTTTCAAATATTAAATTTGTATTTTAATAAAAATTCGAACATGTAACCATGGTATTATAAGTATAATGATTTACATTTCAGAACTTTTTTATGATTTATTTACTTTAATGTCTTTAAGGATTTTATCTTTTTTTTTTATTTCTTACGTATTAAATAAGACTTTGTTTACTTCTATTGAAGAAAATTCACCGAAAACAATTCTTCAGCTGCAAAACTTTAACCGTTTGTAACAATCGTTAACTAAGAAAAAAAAAAGTAAATAATGAGTGATTAATGTTTTTCATAATCGTTTGTTAGGTTTATTTTTTCGTAAAATAGATTGTTTTATTGACTGTTTGGAGGACAGTCGACAGTTTTAGTGGTGTATGGGCTCTTTTGTGTCTGTCTTAGAGAGAGATAATAGACAGATGGTTTGTTAGACGGTTTTTTTTTTCTAATTAATTATATAACGCGTATTGTTTTAATTACTTATATAACGCGTATTGTTGTTCTTTTGGGACATTTATTTAATAATTGGATGCTTAAATTTTCTTTTATAATTATTTATTTTCTTTTTTTCTGTCTTTCCCTTCTAATTGTCTATTACCTATTTTTATGTATAAGTTTAATTATTTGTTAATTGAATGGTAGGTATATAATGTCATTATGGTATGAAGAGTTTTTTCTATTGAATAACTCTATTCCACATTCTATTCTTTTTGGTATTTCTTATTTTTTTTCTGTCATCTTTTCAATATAGAAATAATAATTGGTACACAATTTCTTATATCTTCATTCTACTAAAAACTTTCTTGTTATTCTTATTTCTTCTTCTTGTTATTTCTTCTTCTTGAATCATTCACTTTACTTCTATTCCTATACAACAAAGTATTATTTAGATGGATTCAACCATTGATATTTGGAATGATCTCACAGCCAAATATTCTCAAAGAGATCTCTCCTATGGATCTTTAATCTGAAGCATATTCCCTTCATCAAGGTAACTTGTCTATCACATATTACTTTACCAAGTTAAGGATTATATGAGTCGAGATAGATAAATATCACCCCAAACCTATCTATACCTATCAAAATAAGTGTTCTTGTAATGTTCTTTCCAATATTACTAAGAGAAAACATGAGGTCACGCTATGCGGTTCCTTCGTGACCTGAGTGATCAGTATAACAATATAAACTCTCATGTTCTTCTCATGGATCATATTGCTCCCATAACTAAACTCTTTTAATATGTCTTATAACAAGAAAGGTAACTCTCCGATAATTCTATTGTAGCTAACACCAAAAATGTTAATGTCAGTGTCACTGCCAGTTAACAAGTTTCTCGAAACACCAATGTCTGCTCTCTTTTTGTGGTAGCGGTCGACATACTAAAGTTGTTTACTATCACAAACATAGTTTTCCTACAAACCAAGAGAATAAGAATTTCTAAGAATAGTAATAACCCCAACAAGAAAGTTTACACTCACTATGGCAAGAATGGACACATTGTTGAAGTTTGTTACAACAAGCACAGGTATCCTCTTAACCGCACATTCTTTAAATCTAGAACATAATTCTAAAGAGTAATGCTAACAAATAACAAGTCATTGGTCATAGTGGTAATGGCATGCATATAACCACACAACAATATCATGTTTTTATGGATTGTTTTCAACAAGACAACAATATGTGAATTAACTATATCAACCAAAATTTGTTTGGCTCATTTTTCATAAAGTTAACAGTCTTTGTTGATCGTCTAGTCTTTGGTTGATCGTCTATCTTGCATTAGCCAACCAATTTTTGTGATGGTAGATAGTCTTTGTATACCATTGAGTATGTTTTGACCATCTAACCCTGTTGTCTTGGTTAGAGAGTTAGTCAGATAATCATTTTGGTTCTAATTGCTTATATATAGTGTATTTTGTTGTCCTTTTGAGACAATTTTTGAATAAAATTTGATTCTTTATTTTTCTTCTCTCACTATTCATCTTCTTTCTCCTTTGTTTTCTTTTTTGTAATTGTTTTCTGATCATTCTTCATGGATAAATTCAACTATCTATTAATTGAACAACTTAGTTTATGTTATATGAATAACAAATTATCTATTTATGTTATTCCTTCAATAGTTAACATATTAAATAGACTTAATAAATGTCATATTGTATGCTATTGGGTTTTGGGGTTTAAGAGATGTTGGTCAGGGCCTTGTTACCTTAATAGTGACCTAAAATAGAGATCAACTTAATTATTTTTAAGGAGTATGAGTATATTGGTAAACAGGAGGATACCTTGATGTCTCAATACTTATATTGTATTAATTGTATCCCGCTGAACCTTACCTACTTGTCAAACAAACTATATATGATAATTCTTGACTTTTTTATTTAACCAATGTCACTAACTATTAAATAAGATATTCTATTAACGAGTAATCACTCTAATTTTAGGATTGTTCAAAAATATATAAGTAAGAATCAAAATTGTAATGACTATAACTTATATATTATTTTATTGTAATGTGAAAATCCTTCAGATTCAATATCATCATTTATTCAACCATTAATAGGTTTCTTATATATTCATTTACATAAAATAAATAAATAAAAACAAGTTTGCATAAGATTAAAGTCACAAGCACCAATTACATCAAAGCTAAATGTAATACGAAATTAAATTCTCGTTAATTGAGAACTAATTTAACTAATTAAATTATTAATATTTTATTGCATATACATTTAAATTCAGTCATCATAGAAAAAAAAAATAGACAACACAAAATTGCGGATAAAATAGTATTGAGTTTTAGGATCTTGTACTTAAAGCTTCCCTGTAATTGAGCCATTTAACCATGATTACGGATGATGGTTAAAATCTTTCTCATCAACAACATAATTACTTTTTTTTTTTTTTTTATCATCTAAGGTACCGTTCAAGAGTTTAACTTTTTAAAAGAGTGAGCATCGAATCTTTGTAAAAGAAGGTTATCTTTTACACCTAGTATTAGAATTTTTAATCTCTAAGTAAAATATATTAAAAAATATTATGAGATTTATTGTGAAAGATATAGTTCTTAATAAGTGCCACGGTGATAAATATTATTATCTCTAAAATTTTATCCAATAAAATAAGTATTTATTATATATATTAAGTTTAAATATTTAATATTTTTAAGTTTGAAGATTTGATATTTCGAACCACTACATGCTATATTTATGATAATGTAAGTATTGAAAATGTTAATTGTGTGTTGATATTGAGTTTGAAGTTGTAATTTATGGTTTAAATATATTGTAAGTAATTTTTTTTTATAATAACTTACTTTAGTTAAGTAAGTAATCAATTTGAAAGGGTTATAGACTTCTTTGAAATGTTAAGTTTTGATTTCATGAATTAAAAGGTATTTTAATGTATTAAAATGTTCTTAACCTTAATATATTTATAATAAAGCAAATTTTAATTAATTAAAAGTATATATTAATTAATTAAAATCACTTAAACATATCAAGGTTGATGACTTTGTTGTTTTAAATGATTAAATGATATTTTAATTTGTTAAAAATATGTCTTAATAGATTAAAATCTACAACATGCTATTAGCTTTTATTTCAACAAATTAAAACATATATTAATAAGTTAAAACGGACGATTTATATTTAAGTTATCCCAATCAATCTCTAAGTAAATAAGTTATAAAAAAATTATAAACATGGAGAGACGGTCAACAAATTAAACAAATACTTATGAAAGTTACTTCACTACCAGCTTGTTTACTTTAGCAAATAGAAAGTTAGAGAGCACAGATTGTAAAAAAAGAAAAAACACGGATTTCTATACATAAAAATTAGTTAAAAACAAGTTAATCCACTTTTGATTATAATAATAAAATTATAAATAATAATTGTAATAATAAGTGTAACAACCTAAAAAATCTGCCTTCTGAGTAACAATGGTAAAAGTAGAATGAACATTTGATTATTATATTATTAAATTGAAAACGCGTATTTTTATAAAAAAAGAAAGTAGTCAATCTCATTTCCACTCAAGCTATCGTCTCTCTAAAATCCCTAACTCTCTTTTTCTTTTGACTTCTCTCTAAGTCTCCGCTTCCGTACCTCATCAGTTCAAGCGGAGCTCACCGTTGGACTCGTGACGGAGAACAGAGCAAGTTTACCCGATCAAAATCTCCGTTAGAGTAAATTAGTTTTCTGCCCTCTTCCCTTAAGAGCCATTTTTAGGTTTTTGTTTTCCTCTACCTTATGAGCTTGCATGTGGCCTCTGAGTTATCAGCTAGTGCCTTTGTGAGCTCAATTCCCTAGTGTTTTAGTCTAATCGTTGATCAGAGGTCCTTTGGTGCAGATTTGAGTTCTTTAAGATCTTAGGCTTTGGGGCTATTAGAGAGAGAACTTCTAGTGCAATTCAGGTAAGGGAAGCTTACTTGCATGTTACTTGATTTCAATTTGTTTGTGATTTAGGGTTTCATTCAAAATATGTTTGTGAAAATGCATCTGTGATGGTTTATTTGTTGGCATGAAATTTAAGTTGAGTTTGTGATAGTTTGTTATGTATGATAAGTATGTGGTAATTGATGGAATGTAAGTTGAATTTCTGGTTAAGTTAGTCATCTGAGATAATGTGTAGTAGCTTTGTAGTAGTAAAACTTGCATAAAATTTCTGATAAGTTATGTTTTTTGCATAATTCTCCCAGGCAAAAGTATCTCGCCCAAGCGATAATGGTTTCGAGTAGCAAGTATGCTCTCTAGACTATTTTCGCCCAGGCAGGAAGTTTTTTGCCCAGGCGAGAAGTTCTTTGCCCAGACGGGAAAGTAGTTTCGCCCAAGTGAGGGTACAGTCGTCCATGTGAGAAAGCCCTGGAACAAGTGTGCTCTCTGGAGTGTTTTCGCCTAGGCGATAAATTTTTCGCCCAAGCGATAAGGTATTCTCGCCCAGGGGAGAGTATTTTCGTTAAGGCGAAAAAAGATCCTGCTCTCTAGACTATTTTCGCCCAAGCGATAAATTTTTCGCTCTGGCGAAGGGTATTTTCGCCCGGGCGAAATTGGTCTAGCCCAAGCTAAAAAAAAAAATTGGCTTTTTGTTTTCGATTATTTAACTCTTTTAGAATGCAATATATGTATATAATAAAATAGATTAATTGATAATTTAAGTTTAATTATACTGATGGTTTAGTGACTTATTTAAATGTTGAGATTGAACTGAAGATTGAGATTTAAAAGTGAATGAATACATGAGTAGAGATCTATATTGTGATATGATATTGTTAAAAGTATTGATAAAGTTGGTCAAAGCCTAGGCATAGTGTTTTCAGAAAAGAAAACACTCGTGTCTTCGTTAATTAGAAAGTACTAGTAATAGGAATCAAATAGATGATCATTACTAGGTGGTGAGAGTTGAAGGAAGTCTGAACTAGGTGACTGCAGCTTGAAATATAGCTGGTCAGGAAAGTATCAGGGGGACTAACCCTATCATATATGATTGATGATTCATTTGTGTGGAGACTGTGTGGATTCACAGTTTGGAGATGTATGATAGGTGCATATCTCGGGGTCTATTCAATGCACGAGTCTTAGAGAAGTAGAGTCATGTTTGTAGTGTGTTAGATTCTTATATTGTGATAATACTGTTTGATTTTTCTGTGCGTGATGATCGTGGCCTGACACGGGAGCAGATAGTGCTGCAGATGGATCTTTGGGAGATCATCTAGGTTGAAGGATGCCATTAGGACTAGTATTATATTTTGAAAAACATGTATCTGATATTGTAAATATGTTTTAAAATTTTAATTTAGCATTATTATGTAATCTTGATGCATGTTAACTATGAAATACTGTAAGATATGCATGATGTTAATACTTTAGTCGCCTTAGTAGAAAAATTTTAATTTTGTGGATGTTACATAAGATTATCAAATAATTATAAAAATAATAATAAAAAAGTAAAATTATAATAATAATCAAAATAAATTTATAAAATAATAATAATAATATCATTAATAATAATAATAATATGATTTTATTTTAAAATAATTAATAATTTTATTAATTAAAAAATAATAATTTATTAATCACACTCAAATAATTAATTTTAACTATAATTTTATATATTAAAAAATTATTATATCAATCATGCATATTACATCTTTTACAAACTTCTATAATTTTTTTTCATTTTTTACCGTCTTTTCCTTAATCTAAACATATTCTTTCTCTTTACTTTTACCTCAAATTTACTCTTTTCTACTCCTTTAAATCTATCTTCAAATTCAAAAATACCCTAAATAATTTATTTCAAGACTATAAATTAAGGATATTACATTCTTATTACCTATTTATATATTCTTTTTGTTTATACTACGACTTGTCTAGTTGATTTTATTTCTTTTATATAACTTTTCTCGTATGTTTTATATTGACTAGGGTTATTGAGGATATTACGTGAAAATTGTATGTGATGGAGTTTTAGTGATAGAAAATTTTATAGGATTTAAAATCTTATTTTATATATTGTATTTCTTTTTCCTTCTTGTAAAGCTTAAAAATTACAGTAAAATAGTGTAACAAAGCGTATTGATAAGGTAACGTGTCATAAAAAAATGTCACATGAACAATAATATTTCATTGGAACGTGTTAAAGATTAAAATAACTCTATAGAAAATAATATATATATATATATATATATAATTAAAAAAATAAATATTTTACTATATGAAAAAAATATCTAAGAGTTGAATAAAAATAAATCTAATACTTAACTTTAAATTTTTTTATTATAATTATAATTCTTCTTTCAAATCATTAATTAGACATCATTGAAATCCGTATAAAAAATAGTGAGAATGAAAATATATAAAATGTTATGCAACAAAGAAAGATAGAAAACTCTATTTAAATATATGGGCACAAAATAAAATAAAAAATCAGTATTTATTTTTCGTTAAGAGATTTATTCTATATTTAACTTCAATTAAAATTAATAAAAACTTTTTTCATTCACACTCAAGCCATAAATGAATGAGCAAAAGATCAACAATAAACCAATATTCATTCCTCGTTACAAGATTTGTAAGATTTGTTCTGTATTCAACTTCAATTTAAAAGATAAAAAATAGTTTCCTCAATCTTTTTTCACGAAATATATATGTCAGTAACAAAACTTAGTCAAACAATTAAGAGTCCTTAGTTGTAGGTAGTTACAAAATTTATTGATTTTTAAAAAAAAAAACTATAAGTTACACAAAATATACAACTTATAGTGATGTCTATAGCATTTTTTTCTTTCATTATTGCTCTAGTCAGACTTTTCCTTCTTGAATCCCATACTTCCTAATTGCACCTTCGTAATTTTAAAATGATTATTTTACTTTTAATAATTATAATTTTCATAATATTTCTGAAAATAAACTTTTTAGAATTTTCAAAAATAGATTTTTAGAACAATTTTTTTTTTTGAACAAACACTAGTAGTAGAAAAATAGGAGTTTAGATAAGTTTTGAAAAGTTTTTTACATCGGTTCATAATTGATATAAAATAACATTTAAAAAAAACAAAAAAAAAAATATGTTACATTCATTTTAGACTGAAATTGATGTAATATGAAATTTTTTATATTAGTTGTTAAATTTTTCATTTTTATCATTTATAAGAGATAAAATAGAAAGTGAGAACGAATATAATATAAAATAATATCTTATCAAAATAATATGTATATAACTTTTACAATTTTATATTAAAATCATTTAAATTAATTTTGTAATGAATAGTTGAGGTAAATAAATTTAAATAGAATAATACAAAATTATATTATCTTGAGTAGTATTTACCTTTTTGAATTCTCAAGGTGAAACTGCTAATTACATTGTTATCAAATTTTTATTTATTAATAATTTTATTACTTATTTCAAATTTTTAAATTATTTTTATCATATTTATTTGTCACTTAAAGAAAAATAAATATTAAATCAATAATTATAGATACATTAGTTAAATAACATAAAATGGTTAAAGTAAGATGATTTTGAACATCCCATTGATAATTAATAATTAGATAAAATTACGTTGGGGATATTTAACTGAAAAATAAATTATAAACTAATAAATAAATAATTAAGGTGAGGATAGAAACACTTAAATAATAAAATATAATTTTGAAAATTTAAAATAAATTAAATAACATAAATAATTTGATAAAAAAAATTCGAACACCTAATTAAAAATAAATTAAAAGACATAAATATAAATTAATAAAGAAAGTAAGTAACTTAAAATAATTTAAATGACATTAATATACATATAAATAAATGAATAAATTAATAATTAAAAACACCTACAGACAAAATATAATAATCAAATAAATTGATAAAATTAGATGAAATATTTCAATAAACAAAAATAAAGTTAGATGAAATATTTCAATAAACAAAAATAAAGTTAGATGAAATATTTCAATAAACAAAAATAAAGTTAGACGAAATATTTCAATAAACAAAAATACATTTTTTTAATAGAAAATATATCATCCCGTTACCTTCATAATCGAAGTTTATATATAAAATTAGACTAAGAGTCTTTTTTTACGTTCCCTCTCTTCATTTATCTCTTTTTTCTTTAATTTTTTTTAAAACTTGTTACCTTTTTAATAGATTTTATAATATTTTAAGAAAAAATATTTAAAAATAACATAATTTAATATATTATATTCAGAAAATATTACTTTATAAATATTTTGAGATGTTACTTAAGTGTATTTTTTCATGTACTTGAAATATATACATGAAACATTGATCATCATTGAGGTAACAATTCATCCTTAAAGTAATTCACCTCACTTATACGGACCAATATGTAATGTATATTACAAAAAGAAAAAAAAAACTGAAGAAACAAGAAAGTTACAAAAAGCACAAATATCCTTGATTGGCGAGTCTTGCGAGATTCGAGTAGGACCATTATAAACAATAAAACTATCCCTCAAAGCATTTAACAAAAATATATATCAAAAACTCAAACTTAAACCATAGATTAATCTCACATGAGTTGATTCTCCATTATTATCTACATCCAGCACCAAAAGTAATCTTTGATATATTCACAAGGAAATTAATGGTTACAACTAAAGATGCCTAATTTTCCTGTTTTTGGATCCATCAGAAATCACGCACCAATTAGATTCTCCACTTTTGATACCTTGAGACGTCTCACTCAAGTCAAAGCATTTGGAATACAAAACAAAACAAAGTGTGGACACACTCTTCCTTCTACAATGGAAGCTGAAGAATTTCACAATGATAAAAAATGACTTAGACTGGGAATTTTAGCAGCATAACAACACTACCAATACAAGGAAAGTTTGTGAAAGGGTATAAAAAAGGTTTCTTGTATAAAAATTAATTTTTTATTGCATTATGTTTCACTAAATCAAGATTTTACTTTGGACATTCAAATTTAGTTTTTTTTTTCAGAAAACAACATAATAGTAAAGTAAATTAGATTAACATGCAAATAGTTATATTAAATATATTATTTAATACTTAAATATTAATTATCTACTGATTTCTTTGGTTGGATAACTAGTTTTTTTAATGTAGGTCTAAACTACAACAAGTTTAAATTATATCACATTAGTATAATATAATTTTAATTGTTGATATCAAATATTAGCATAATATAACTTTAATAATTCATATAAAATTATACTGAAATTATATGTAAATTAAAAATACATTATACTAAAATCATGTTATCCTAATACAAAACTTCAATGTAATACGAAAAAAAGATTTTGGATCGTGCCTAACTTGCAACTTCTTTAAAATAAAATTGTATTAAACTAACCGGACTTACATAAATTACTCATTTTAAACATTATACCGTAAAATTACATCACATTGAAAAAATAAAATAATATATATATATATATATATATATATATATCAATACATATAAAATTTCAATAATGATCTCAAGAAACATTTAAAATTTCAATGAAGTTAGAAGTAATTGATGGGAGCAGCAACAGTTTTTTTATGAAGGAGATAAAATGGTAATTATGGGTATAAAAAAGGTTTCTTGTATAAAAAAATAATTTTTTATTGCATCATGTTTCACTAAATCAAGATTTTACTTTGGACATTCAAATTTAGTTTTTTTTTTTTCAGAAAACAACACAATAGTAAAGTAAATTAGATTAAGATAGTTATATTAAATATATTATTTAATACTTAAATATTAATTATCTAACGATTTCATTGGTTGGATAACTAATTTTTTCTAATGTAGGTCTAAACCACGACAAGTTTAAATTATAACAAACTAAATAATGGTAAAATCAAAGAGAAAACATAGAAAATATATAAAAAAAAAATAAAATATCAACATAGAAACATTTAAAAGATCAAATAAAAATGAGATAAGAGTCAGGTAAAAAAAATGATATTACATTCAATTCAAAATCTTGAAGACATTAAGTGTGTGAATCTTTTTGTTTTTATTTTTTTTATTTCTACTTAATGTGAGACTTAAATTTACATTTACATACCTAGCATTCAATATTTTAAATAAAAGTTTTATCATGAACAAACATTCAATATTTTAAATAAAAGTTTTATCATAAACAAATTTAATAAGCACAATTTTTTTTCTTGTAGATGCAATTATACATAATAATATTTACAACTTATAAATATCTTTTTGTTTTGTAAATGAGTAAATCGTGTTCTAACACAACTTCTTTAAAAAAAAAATCATATTAGTATAATATAACTTTAATTGTTATATCAAATATTAGTATAATATATAAAACTTTAATTGTTCATAACAAATTATACTGAAGTCATATGTAAATTAAAAGTACATTACACTATGTTATACTAATTCAAAACTTCAATGTAATACAAAAAAAGAATTTGGATTGTGCCTAACTTGCAACTTCTTTAAAATAAAATTGTATTAGACTAACCAGAGTTACATAAATTACTCATTTTAAACATTACACCGTAAAATTACATCATATTAAAATATATATATATATATATATATATATATATATATATATATATATATATATATATATATATATATATCAATACATACAAAATTTCAATAATGATCTCAATAAACATTTAAAATTTGAATGAAGTTAGAAGTAATTGATGGGAGCAGCAACAGTTTGATTCTGAAGGAGATAAAATGGTAATTACGGGTAAAAGGAAGGGGCATAACTGACATTTGATAGATACGGAGTTACTACTAAATGCAGTGGATCCCTAACTTTCCCACGATGATGTGAACATTTGGATGACCAATGAAACTCCTCCTAAGTGATTTTTTTGTTTTTTGGGAGACTCGAAAGTATCCGAAGTTCCAATTCCAATATGCATTTAAAAAATGGGAAAAATTGTTAATAACACAACTCCAATAATAAAATTAAATGATGCAACTGAAAAGGAAAGGTTGACGTGAGATTTCATTTCTCGTTAATGATGAACATCACCCCCATCATCAACGGCCCAGATTCACTCCTCGGTTTTAGGTTCTTGTTTTATTCATCTCCCCACCCCTCGCCGTTTTCTTCTTCACCTACTTGTAACCTGCTCCCATGCCCTTTCTCACTTCTCTTCCCTCTTCCACTCACTAACACACTATCACAATTTCCTCAAAAATTACAATAACAATTATTATAAGATGTTGTTGGGGAAGAGACCTCGTCCTCCAATGAAAAGAACCACCAGCATGTCGGAGATAACCTTCGACCTCAACACAACCTTGGACGATGATCGAAACAACCCCGTCAAGGGTGGAGTTGGGCAGGGTCGAGATGGCCCAGACCCGTTTTCGAAACACCCACCAGTTGTTGGGTCGAACGGTTTAGATCAGAGCAGGGTTTGGGCCCTAGTTTCACCCAGAAACCATAGAAGGCACTCGGAAGATTCGGCACACACCCCTGAGTTCTTGCGCGTTTGCTTTCTCTGCAAACACCGTTTGGTTCCTGGTCGTGACATCTACATGTACAGGTAGGTATAATTTCTCTTCTCTTTCTGTTTATTCAATTTTTATCGTTGTGTATTAATTGAAAACTTGTAAATGAAAATTGCAGAGGTGACAGTGCTTTCTGCAGTTCAGAATGCCGAGAAAAACAGATGAAGCAGGATGAGCGAAAGGATAGTAAGTGTGGTGTGGCATCAAAGAAGCAAGTTGCAGCTACGCCTTCTGGGTCTCAAGTTAGAAGTACCAAAGGCGAAACCGTTGTTGCCTTGTAGCTGTGGCATCTCAATAGGGTTCATCCATGATGCAATATTATTATTATTATTAGATTATGTGTTCATATACTTTGGCTTCCACTTTCTCTTGGTTATTTTTTTTCCCTTATGTTCGGTTCTGGCTTTTGTAATTTTTATGGTGGCGCTTTTGGAGAGTGAGTGGTTTTTTTGCTTGTTAATCATGTAAGATGTAGTGATTTCCATGGTAGTTTATGATCGTAAAAGAAAAAAAAAATTGTAAATGATGGTATGTTATTGAATCTGGGTAGTGACCGGGGAAACTGCAGTTCACGTAGTAACTGAACTCTTTCACATCGTTGTTGTGTGTCTCAACGGTGGACTTGTTCGTTGATTGCGAACTCTGTGTGTTTGACGGTCAAATTAGTTAGCTTTTTAGTTTCTACTTTTGTTGCCTTTGTAATCTTCATGGTGACACTGTTTTGGACTATTTTTGCCACTTATAATATAGAGAAATGTATATAAATATTTTTTTTTTGTCATTTTTCAATTATTTCAGTAATCAATTTGTATCACATATTCGTGAATTCACGCATACCAAACAAATACGTAACAGCAAAATATATGAAACAGCTAAGTTGCGTAATCTGACCCCAATGTGTGTTTATACTAAAGTTCTTCTATTTTTTATTATTCTTTTTAACGTGCAATAGTGAATCCCCATTGCGTCGTAAACCCATGGAATCTTTCTTTTTTCTTTATGTTTATACTTTAGTAGTACTCATAAGACATTTCTTTTCTCATAAACAAGAGTACTTAGAATTTCTTTGTTTTAAAATTGAGCATAATTAACTGTAAGTCATCAAATATAATTATGTCAAGTATTTAAAATAATCTTCATTATAAATTTTATATTAAAACACGTGTTACAACTTTAAATAAGATAAAGTATTTTTGTGTTTTACATTCAGGCACTTGGTTTAGGCTTGCAATGCAGTTCATAACTTTTTCTTTTGCACCCCATTAATAAAAAAAGTTATACTTACAACCAATTCAAATAATGAGCAGTTGCTTATAAATTAAAGGGAAAATTTATCGTACTTTAATGATTTTTGTACTTTCATCCACTTGATAATGTTAAGTGCTTCCTTGCCAAATAGTAGAAGGGATTTATATAAAATTCTATGCTAACTATCATGTTCAGATAACAAAACCTTGGGTGTAAAAAAACAAAACCCACCTTTAAAAAATAATTAAGAATGTCATAAAAGTAATCATAAAAAATAGTATCATACTTTAATACATGTTAGAAAATAAATAAACTGTGAAATTAGTTATGATAATTATATAGTTATAAAGTACGGTCTTCATTTTATCTATTTCATTGTACTAGGACCAAATATAAGCAATAAAATTTCATTGAAAAAATTCGACAGACGTTTTATGAAAAGCCTTCAATTTTATAAAATATTTGTAAAAAAGTAGTTTAACATATATAATTTGATCGCTATAGCATGGTATACACACACACACACACATATATATATATATATATATATATATATATATATATATATATATATATATATATATATATATATATATATAAAATTTAGTTCTCCTACTCAAAAGTTATTAAATCAATTCTTGTAAATGCAATTGTTACTCATTTAGTCATGAAATCTTCCCCAAACTCACACATGGATTGATCCTTTCATGCACAATATTTGCTTTGTTTACCCGTGAGATGCTTTTAATTTGATTTATATATTTTTTAATAACTTTTGGTTCTATTAAATTTATCCTTTTAAAATCAATTGTTAACATTCACTTAATTTAGTAGGTATTTGAATGAGAAATTTTATAATGTTTTAAAAAGTTTAAATTTATATGACTTTTATTTTACTAAAATTTATTTTCTAAATATTTTGTTTTGGGTAAAATAACTTTAATTTATAGAACTTTTTGATAAGGTATTATTTTAATTACTAATAAATATAAAAATGATCTCACTATTAAATAATATTTAATAATTAAAATTATTAGTTGTTGATTTTTTGCATCAATGTTGATCGACGTTATCTTTGGATCAAAGTTAAAAAAAAAAAAAACAAATCAACTAACGTTGATAAAATATTTTATTGATTAAGATTAGGTTCACTATATTAGGCCAGGTTTTAATAGCCACTACCATGTTCAGATTGAGGCAGCACCTAGTGTTGGGTGTCACTGGGTACATGTATAAAAACTCTAGGTCCTGCACGATACTCTTAGTTCTGAGATTTTAATTGTATCTATTAATGCTGGATATGATAGGTGTTTTAGAATAATGATGTAAATTAATACATAGTTGACTTAATAGGGTGATGTGATTAATAGAAAAGGATGTTTGTTATTTTTAACTCCCAGTAGGAAGTGTTTTGTAAAGGGTTGGAACATCTTTATTGTGTTCCCTATTTATTTCATTATTTTTTAGATAAAATAAAAAAATTAAATCAAATGATTTTTTGTTGATAATTTAAGAAAAACAATCTTAATAAAGTTTGATTAAGAGTTTTCCATTAAATATTAGGAAAAAATTACGACGCACTTTATACAAAATATAACATTGATAACATCAATTAAAATACAAACATTAAAAAAATAACCACAAAAGATGTAAAAAAAAAAAAAAAAAAACTTAGTTAAAATTTGTTAGAAAAAATTTTGGTTACATTGTTAGAAAAAGTCTTGATTATAATATCTCCGAAGAAATAACTACGGTGTCTCAATCATATCAATAGAAACATAAACTTTAATAAATATTGATTGAAAAATCCTAATCTACACTAATAGGAAATAGTCACCTTGTCGTCAATAACAAGCCTTAACCCACAATGATTGAAAAATAATTTTTTTAATATTAACAAAAAAATTGTGACAGACAATTTAGAAACAACTCTAACTAACATAAAGTGAAAATATATATATATTGATAATGTTAACTAGAAAAAATAATCTTTGACAAAAAAAATGACTAGAATAGAACTCTAATCTACATTAACAAAAATTAATCTTAACATCTCGACTAAAAAATAAACATAATTGTTTGTGAAGGACATTCTTACAACTTAAGTAAAAGAAAAAAACTATGTTATCGCAATCTTAGTTGTATCAACAACGTTTTGATCTAGTCAAATAATGTTAAACGATGAATTTTCATTTTACTTCTTGTTTGTTTATTATCAGATGTAAAAATCACATATCCTGTGAGAAACTTACGTATATATGTGAACTTTAAAAGTTTCATATTTTGACTAACAAATAAGAGAAAAAATACTTTAAAGATTTAAGCTTTTAGTTGGGTCTGTCAAACTTTAAACAGACTAAAAACAAAAATATAATAAAAGATGTGAGTTTCTTTTGGTTTTTAAATTAAAACAAAACTTAAACACAAATTAGTTTTCATATGAAAAAAATATTATCACAGTTAGACTTCACTAAATTTTACTCTATTTATTATTGAGTTTCAATGTCTATAAAGCTTTATAAATGAATTAGCTACATATTTAATGATTCAAGACAATTGATGAACTAAGTTTCACTTTTAAACACCAATTCATTGGATATCTTGTTTTCATTAAAGATAATAAAAACACATTATAACATTATAAAAACACGTCATGTTTTCATTTTCACATTATATCATTTTGATATTATATACAGATATAATATGAAAATGTATCACTAAAATATCAAAATGAAAAAAAAAAATACGAAGAAGAACAAGAGTTTTGAGCAATGTAATAGTGTTAGATATATCTAATATATAACTCATAATGACACAACAATTATAAAGATAACTTTATATATATATATATATATATATA
>Ga0209700_102445_pt1 | contig 37528 bp, 15 predicted proteins | sample SiratroredBW_FD_187528 | JGI IMG/M metagenome (GOLD analysis project Ga0209700, IMG submission 187528) | Root nodule microbial communities of legume samples collected from California, USA - Siratro red BW (SPAdes) (version 2) | ecosystem: Host-associated > Plants > Roots > Nodule | place: USA...
AAAAAAAAATTCAAAAAAAAAAAAAACGTACAACAAAAGGCTCCCAAATCAGAAGTAAGGAAAAGAGAAAAGAAAAGAGAAGAAGTTCAAAAATGAAAATATGTCATCAAAATAAAAAGATGACAACTCACAAAGTGAGCAAAATAAAGAGAAAAATTAAAGAAGAAACTCAAAAGAAAGTCTTGGATGTTTTTCACAAACCGGTAATTGATGGTCTTTGTTCCAAAATTATAACCCATAAACACTTTTTGAGCCTTTAATATCCTTTTCTTCAAAACCCTTTAACCTCTAGCCACATTACAAGCTCAATAAAGTCCACATTGATTGGAGAATGATTGTTAATGGTTTTCACTTAGAATAGTTTTGCAGTAGAGAAATATGACTGATAGCATGTGTTGAAACAAAAAAAAAAAGAAATGAAAATGAAAAAAAATCAGAATGCCTCTGGTAAAAAAAGTGACACCAGATTTGAAACTCAAAATGAAAATAGCATTGATAAAGTCAATATTGGAGCAATTCTTTCTCATGTGAATCATTGTTTATTCAAATTTGTTTGTTACCCTTAAAAATCAAAACTGGGGCAATCTTTGTGTGATTCAATGCAGTTTTTTTTCAATAAGAGTTACACTCTCCTAACTATCACCCAATGTTTATAAGCCACCCCTTTGAATTCAATTTCTCATATTTCAAAACTGGATCTATTCCATTGCATTCATGTCCATCTCTCAAAGAGCATGAAAGATTCAAAATAAAAGTTGTACCCATTCTCCATACTAAAAACTGGGGCACTTCCATTGTCTATTTGGAGTTTAATATTCTTTCCCATGTTTTTGTTCATCCACCCATTCTGACACATATGCATTAAAATATTATAATTGATAGCATTCACAATTTTTGTGTCAGGCATTAAGATTTGTGGATATCTTTTGCAAAATGAAAAAAAAATCAAAATCAAAATTCATTGCCAATAAATTCAATGATTGCATAGAAACATTTGATTTAGAGAAATGGACAAAGAAAAAATGATTCAAAATTTGTTTTTTTAAAAAAATAATCAAAATTCTCATGCATTCAAAATAAAAAAGTGTCATGCATTCCAACATATATTTTCAAAAAGAGTAAAAATGTCATGCATTCAAACATGCATTCTTTAAATAAACAAAGATCAAATCATCGTGCATTCAAATATGTAATTTTCATTAAGAAAAAATTAGATTTCATGCATTAACATATGCACCATTCATAGTTAGAAACTCAAAGTTTCATACATTATTCATCATTAAAAACTCAAAATTTCATTCACTATTCATCAAGAGAAACTCAAAGTTTCATGCATCTTTCCATTCATCATAAACTCAAAAGTTTCATTTAAAAAAGAGAAACTCAAAGTTTCCATTCATTCAAACATACATTCACTCAAAAAAGAGAAGCTCAAAGTTTTCATTCATTCAAACATGCATTCATTCAAAAAAAGAGAAACTCAAAGTTCCCATGCATTCATACATGCATATCTTTCAGACAAATGAATATTCAAAGTTGACATTTTGGATAGGCGACTCAAAGTCTGCCTCCATGATTGGAAGATAAAAGATAGACTACTCAAAGTCGACCTTTTGATGAAGAATAACTCAAAGTTATGCTAGGGAAAGGACTCAAAGTCGAATCTCTATTGGAGAAAGAACTCAAAGTTGTATCTCAAGTGAAGAAAGGACTCAAAGTCATATCTTCACAGAAATATTTGACTCAATGTCGTTACAGTTAGAGAAAGAACTAAAAGTTGTATCTCTATTGTTGAAAGGTGACTCAAAGTCAACCTTATATTTGGAAAAATGACTCAAAGTCGAATCTCCAGTTAAGAAAGAACTCAGTTGAATCATCACAGAAGCTCATTTTTTAAAGTTATTTGGAGAGGTTTATGTACTCATTGTAACTATTTGCTAAATAGTGGAACCTCTTGAACAATTTGTTTAAGAGAGAACTGGACGTAGCCCAAGAGATTAGGGTGAACCAGTATAAAACTGCTTTATCTGTGCTTATATACTTTTGTCTTGGTTGGTGGTTTCTATTTATAGCGAATTGAGTTTAGGCTCCATTCAACCCCCCTTCTAGAGCCAGATGTTCCTACAAACACAACATTAGTAAGGAAGAAAAATAGAGAAAGAAAAAACTGAGTCAAGGGATTAACAATCTTACTCTTCAAATCTGTAGGTAAGGGAAATGAGACATATACTTCAATTATCTATTTCAATTTTTTTTCCAGTGATGTGTCTCTAACCTCATTCTCTTTAATTATTTTTTAAAATCTACAATATTTGTTTTATTGTACTAGTTTTAGAGTATGGTTTTATTGTAATGGTTTTACACTACTTATTTCACTGTACTGATTCTATTATATTGATTTTGTTATACATGTGTCACATGATAATCATGTACATAGTGATTTGGAGAACTTATAGATGGAGGTTTAATCTTTGAGGATTTAAATGAGTAATGTGTGTGTATTTGTCTCTGTGTGTGTTTATCTGTGTCTATGTTTGTGTGTGTGTTTGTGTCTGTGTCTATGTCTGTATCTGTTTGTCTGTGTCTGTGTGTCTGTGTCTATGTCTGTCTATCTGTATCTTTGTGTGTGTGTCTGTCTATGTCTCTCTGTGTGTTTGTCTGTGTCTCTGTGTGTGTGTGTGTCTATGTGTATGTGTTTGTCTGTGTTTGTGTTTGTGTGTGTTTGCGTCTGTGTTTGTGTCTTTGTCTGTGTGTGCGTCCGTGTGTGTATGTGTGTGTCTATCTGTCTGTGTGTGTGTTTGTAAGTGTGTGTGTTTGTGTGTGTGTGTTTGTTTGTGTCTGTGTTTGTGTGTGTTTGTGTCTTTGTCTGTGTGTGTGTCTGTGTGTGTCTATCTGTCTGTGTGTGTGTGTTTGTGTTTATGTGTGTGTCTGTGTCTATGTGTGTGTGTGTGTCACAATTTCATTATTAGGATTAAACACTCAAAATTAATTGTTGAATTTGAAAACTATACATTTATATTTTCTATAATATTTCCATAATTTCATTTTTAGGATTAAACACTCAATTATTTTTTATCATCTAAAAAGTGATTTTAAAACAACATATATGAGATCTCCAAAAATTAGATGTTTAAAATGGGTAATCACAATATGTTGAAAAGGAATTTGAATAAATCTTCTAAATAGAGAAAAAATTTCAAAACTACATACGAAAACATGGGCGTAACAAGTGGAAGGGAGCACCTAACGAGGTTAATAACAAACTTGTTAAAGGAACACCTAATGAAACAAAAAAAAAAACTAAGTTAATAAAGAGAAAAAAAAATGGGTGTAGCCAATTTAACCTTGGTTACCTGAGAATGTTGAAGTCAAATTGGAGCCCACCAAATATATAAATATTGCTACTTAAGAAAAAACAAGATGCCACTAAAAATTAAATCATATCAAGTTTGCTTAAACAAATTGTTAATCAAGTTGTTTTTACATATATAATTAGTTATAAAAGTTACCTAATAGCTTTCTACATATGTAAAACTACGTGTATACATGTTAATTTGGGTTTAAAGTAAACTAAAAACAACTTATACATCTAATAAAAGGAGACAGTCAACATCAATTTAAAATTTAGTTACGCCAGATACATTATTATCAAGCCATCTACCATATATAAAGCTAGCAATGAATTTCATATACACATAGATTTATCTACTTTAAACTCTAAACAATCATACATCTTTAGCTAAGACCGAATTATCACCTTGAATAGACCGTTATCTTTTTTTGATATGGTGTGCAACTTTTGTTGTCGATGTTCTATTATTTTGCCATTTCATTTCAATCTTATTTGATTCACAAGTTTTTACGACATTTGTTTCAATTAGGATACATATTTTCATGGCTAATGTTAGTGGTTTTTGTATAGGTTAATATGAAGACTCTCTCTAAAGCAACAATAATTTTCTTATCAATAGTGATGTTGCTTCCTATCACAACACACTCAATTGTTGTAGAGTCTGATGAAAATAATTATATCAAGTCAGCTACTTTTTTGTCTGAAAAATTTGAAGTGGGGCCAGGAAAAGTTGTAGTGAAAACATTATTAGATATTGACTTTCCAAAGGGTCACATTGGGGTTAAGAGTTTTGATGTTGAAGTAGTTGATGAAGATGGTAATTCTGTACCTCTATATGAAACTTACCTTCATCATTGGTTTGCCGTTAAATATATTGAAAATATTACCATGTCAAACTACATTAAACAATCTCACGACCTTCGCAATGGTATTGAATTTGAAAGAAATGATGGTATGTGCCAAGGTTTTTTACTTCCACATTATTGGGGCTTGGGAGGAGAATCACGAGGAACATCCTCAAATCTTCCAGATCCTTTTGCAGTTGAATTAGGTAATCCTACAAAATTAAAACATGGGTTTAAAGAAAAATGGTTATTTAGCATCATGGTTATTGATACACGCGGCACACAAGATAGAAAAGGTTGTTCAAAGTGTAGGTGTAAGCTTTTCAATCTCCCAAAGAACTTTTACAATGTTACAACGGACATTAATGGTCAATTATTGTCTAGTAATTATAAAGGAGGACTCTTTTGTTGTCAAGATAACTTGCAATGCAAATTAAAAAAGGGTTTCCTTGGCCCAACAAGAAAACTTTCACTAAGATACAAAATAAGGTGGGTTGATTGGGATGAACACCAAGTGCCTCTTAGGTTCTATATACTTGATTCAACCGATCGTTTAAGATCAAATGGTTCAACACCAATTCATAATTGTCAGGTAGATGGTTTATTCAATACATACTATACAAATATAAGCAAACTTTTGACACTCACTTATATTCCAAACAAAAGTATTAGGTTATTAGTTTTTTTTTCGTGAGTGAGTAAAACAAATTTCTCAATTTGTTATAGGCAGAATATTCTATTCCAAGAATTCATGACAGCGACTCCCCTCATGTTAAGAGAGCATACATCCCAATGACAAAAGGTGGTTATATGATATATGGCACTGCTCATATGCACACCGGTGTTGTCAATACTACTTTATATGGACAGGTAATATCTGAATTTATTTTGGTATTCCTATATAATCTATATCACGTAGATAACTTTATGTTAAATTATTTTTTCTTCATAAATTTGTTAGTAATAAATTTTATTGATAAACCCTATATCTTTGTAAGAAATTAACTATTTTAATGCATCTTTTGTAAATTTATGTTTTTGCTCAATTTAGGATGGAAGAGTGTTATGCACTTCAAATCCAAAATACGGAACAGAAAAAGAAGCCGGAAATGAGAAGGGCTACCTAGTGGGAATGTCAGTTTGTTATCCAGAACCTGGTTCTATTAAGATTAAAGATGGTGAAATTCTAACACTAGAATCCATATATGAAAACAAGTTTCGTACTGGAGCTATGGGACATTTCTACATTCACTTGGCAGAACAAATACCAAACGAAACAGAACAAATACCAAACAAAGATTGACCATTTGATGTGAATTATTTATTTCTATCTTTATTTAATTTGTAGTGTAATTGAAATCCATAAATTTTGTCTTGTGGCATATTGTTTGGTTTACTTTTAATCCGTTCTTTGGTTTATGATTATGTTACTTTTGCAATATTGTACCTTGTGGATGTGTGATTTGTTATATAATTATCTATCACAATCATTGTAATGTTAGTCAAATACTAAAATTGTATTATATCAATTGAGCTTACAATTTAAAAAAAATGTTATGAACCTAATTTCAATTTGAGTTTAAGAATAAAAAAATTATGTAAAATAAATTGCAAATCACATCAAAAATGAAAAATGAAAATATGAATCATAAAGTTAGAAATGAATACAATATGTTCTATATTACTTATGATAATAGCTTTTTTTTAGATAGATGTTTTTTTTTTAGGTATTCATACAATTCACTCTTATAGAAAAAGTAAAATGTAAATAAAAATTATTGATGATGAGACGAACTAAAGAACCTTCGTAAGAACATTTACCACCTAGACCATTTACTAACGAATCTTCATAACCAACCAACCAATCTAGCATGGAAAAAATTCAGCACAAAAATCTAACAAAATAATTTCTTAATTAACAAAATACTTTCTTTTATCTATTACGTATTATTTTAAATTCTACTAGTATTAACAATAATTTTAATGCATAACAATATTGTTATTAATTTGTAAAGTATAAATAATGAATTATTTAATTAACTGTTATAAATATTTTGTTACAACAACTACTGTTATTTATCTCATACGTTAAAATTACACATTAGAATTCCTAACTTAATAGTCCTACAAAGTTGATAAATTAATCGTTACACTTACTAACTTAATAGAGATAAGAAAAAAAATACATCTTAACTTCTTTAATAGTTACAAATTTGAAAATTCATTTATCTATTCTTTGTGTAAGCCCCTTAAGGGAAAAAAACAAATCAAGCTCTCTCTCTCACCGTCCATTCTCTATATGTTTTTCTCTTTTCTCTCATTTTCACTCTTCACACTTTATCTCTTTTAGAATTTGGTGGTCAAGTCCTGCAGTAGCTAAAGAGTCTAGGATCATTTCTAACCAACCAGAATTTCAAACAACTTAAGTTTCTATTTACTTTTAAAATCTTTTATTCTCTGTTTTTTCGTTAAGTTTTTGTCATCAATCTTAGTGAGAGTAGTTGAGAAAAGTGTTTCACCCAATTTTATTAAGATTATACTGAAATTTGGTGTTATATGGATAACTTGTTCTAAATCCCTAAAGTTGGAATGGTGTTTTTGCCTGATTGGAGAAATTGATAGGGGATCATCGTCTAAGGTAAGGAAAGCTAGTTTTAAGTCTTTTAATAGTAACTTAGGTAAAAGCTTTGACTGTGATGAGTTTTGGTTCCAAGTTTCAATTTCTATTACAGATGTGTCTTATGATGAGATAACTCATTAAAACCACCTACTATAAACTACACCTCAGTCTTTCTTCTTTTAACTACTCCGCACCACCTCCTTTCAATCACAATATTTAATAGGTTCTTAAGAGTATCAGGTTTCTCCTCAACTTGGCTGCTTCAGATTACTTATCCTACTTTAGACTATTCGATTGGCTTCACACTCCTCAACTTACCTACTTTAACTACTTAACCTCTCTGATTCAAACTCCTCAAATTGTCTGCTTTAGATAACTCATTAAAACCACCTACTATAAATTAACCCTCAATCTTTCTTCTTCAAACTACTTCTCACCTCTTCTTGGAAAAAAATTGCATTTGTTTCCAAACTTTCTGATGAATTTAATAATTATATGAGTACCATTCTTTGGATAGTTTGGTTCATCAAGCAAATAAAGTGAAATCCTATCTTAAAAGAATGGGATGTTTTCGAAAGAGTACTCATGGTAATAACTATTATAAATTGAGTGGGAAGGATAAGTATAAAAATAGACATGACTTATATCCTTCCAAAATTTCTAAAGAGACTACTCTCTATGAAAGTCCTAATGAACATAAACATTTCATACCTTAAACTTCTTCTACTCCTAATACTTCTTATTCTCAAAAGACAAGTCCTATTAGATGTATTAAATTCTTAAGGTATGAACATATTGCTTCCAATTATTCTACTAAAAGAATTATGGTCAAAAGATAAGGATGATTAGATCATAGTGAGTATTCTTCTTCTTCCTCAAACTCTCAATCTTCTACTCTTTCTAGTAATTATGAATGTGTTATTAAACCTTTGAAGACTGATTTGTTAATGATTAAACACTCTGGTTTTCCATTCAAAAAGATTTGAATGATTTAAGAAAAATATTTTTCATACAAGTTGTCTAGTCAATACTAAATTATGCACATTGACCATTGATGGAGAAAATCATACTAATATTACAAGCAAGGAAATGGAAGACAAACTTTATTTATCAACCATTGGTTGCCAAGTCCATACAAGTTTCAATGGTTAAACAAAAAAGGTAAGTTGTTTCTCGATAAGCAAGTCTTGATTTCTTTTATGTAGGTATGTATAATGATAACATCATTTGTGATATTTTGCCTATGAAAATTAATAATTTATTATTCGGAAATCATGACAATTTGATAGAGATGTCATACATGATGGTTTTTAAATACTTATTCTTTTGAGAACATGGGTCACAAATGCACATTGAAACTTTTTTTTTAATTAAGAGAGTTTAATAGAGACCAAAAGAAAAGGGATGTGGAAAAAGAACATACGAAAGTTAGACATTCTCATGTGATAAAAAAAAAAGAATATGAGAAAGATATAGAAATGTTCAAACATATACTTTATAAACTATTTAATTCGATAAAGTTGAGGTTTGTGTTTTCTAAAATATAATATTTATGTGTTACAAAATTGCACAAAGGAAAAAAAATATGTAGTTGAGGTTGTGAAGAGAGGGAAAATACCTTGGTATTCTAATTGAGCTTGGCGGATATTGAACAAGTTAAACAATTGAGAGAGAAAATGAAAAATTGTGTAGCAAAGAAAGATTCTTCAAATGAAAGGAAACCAAGGACAAAAGAGAACAATGAAAATAAGTTTTTTAAGTTACCTAATAAACTAAGGGTGTTTTAATAATTCAAAAGGAGATAAGTATGGAGATGAGACACATATGTATGTCTGATTTAATCGGTATTACCCATATTAATACTCGTATTTAGTCAATGTGGATATTTTCTCTTAAGGTCTAACGAATTCAGACAATAACCATGAGTACGAGTATATTTGTCATTCATTTATGTGACTATTGTTTATAAGACTTTTTGTAGATATTTCAACCTTAATTTTTTTTTATTTAAGTTTTTTATCCTTGTGAGCAAATTGAATAGATAAGTCTAGTACTTACTTATAAAGATATGACATATTAGAAAAACCTTTTATGTGTGGGTGAGAAAAAAGAAAATCATGATAAGTATCATATCCAAGGATATCATAGAGTAAAACTTGTCAAACATGTCTCGAAGTTACATGTAGTATTTATATTTATCACATGACAAATAGAAATAAAAATTATTAAAAGTTATTACAAGTTTAAAATTGTGTACTTTCTTATTAGTTAATAAGAAAGAAAAAATTATTCATACTTACCATATTTTCTTTGATTATAAATTATCGTATTAGATAAATTCATTATTTTTTTATAAAATGTATTTCTTTATTAGTAGAAGTGGATAGTAAATAAATTAGTAACACATTTTACACTTAACTTATAAATATTGAAAAAATTTGGACAAAATAATTTATACATTGATTATATGATGTTTAAGATCAATTTAGTAATCATATTAACTCATAAAATTAGTCGTTCTTTTTTTGTAAAAAAAGAAACTAATAATTCGAAACATATGGAGCAGATTGCATGGACTGGGCGAAAAAATGGGCTGGTCCGGCGATGGGCCCAATTTGTGACCTTCAAAACCTCGATTTCGGCCCATTGAAAATGAAGGTTGCAAGTCTGGACGAGCTTGAGGAGGAGCAAGGTTGAAGAGTGTTCCCAAAATTCGCAATATCTTCAACTCTATCTGCAACCACAAAGCTTCTCGTTCGTTGATCACAAAAAATGGCGACGAAACTTCATATATTCACGGGATTGACCCCCGCGCCATTTCAATCTTCTTCTTCTTCCTCTTCCTCCACTCTCTGCGTACTGAAGAAGCCTCTCACAACTTCCTTTTTCGGCGCTGGAGGAGGTACTCTCACTCTTCTCGTTACTCGCTACTCGCAATCGTTAATTTTCGTTTAATTTGCTTAAACGCTACGGTTTAGCATGTGATTAGTTCAATTAACCATGTTTCTAACTTCTGATCGTTGCAGTGGAAGTTCTGAAACTGAGCACGATGAGGATTGCGAAGCCTGTGCGTGGTGGCGGTGCTCTCGGTGCTCGCATGAACCTCTTTGACAGGTTCGCCAGAGTTGTGAAGGTGAAAAAAGCACCGAAACGACAGTCGTTTAGTTTTTCATGGTTTAGCTTTAATATTCTCATTCTCGTTGTCGTTATGGTTAGATTTTGTCATCTTAGTAATGCAGTCATACGCAAACGCTGTCATAAGTTCGTTTGAAGATCCGGAGAAAATATTGGAGCAAGCTGTGCTGGAAATGAACGACGACTTGACGAAAATGCGTCAAGCTACTGCACAAGTTAGTTACATTGCAATTTTTCATTATCTGTTTGTTTTGATTTTTTTATTTTTATAAAAATTGTTGTGTGTGCTATTTCCTTGTGTTTTTAGAATAATTAATAATTAATATTATAACTGTTTTACTTTGAGTTTTTATGATAGTGCACGAACTATTTGGCTGTAAACTGACTTCCAAAGAGATTGCTAGTTTTCTCTGTTTATGCTATCTCATATTCAGCTTTCTTTTATTGAACTTTTTTTTTTTTTTTTTCTTCTCTTTCTTGAGGTATTGGCATCTCAAAAGCGGTTGGAAAATAAATACAAGGCTGCACAACAAGCTTCTGAAGAGTGGTAATGTATGAAAGATGTATTATCTTAATGTGCTAATTATGTATGGTATATAAACATGCCTTTGTGCTTTTTGTGTGATATAGGTATCGGAAAGCACAAGTTGCTCTTCAGAAAGGTGAAGAAGATCTTGCTCGTGAAGCACTTAAGAGGCGTAAATCTTATGCGGTACATTCTCAATTTGTTGAAGATTCTTTGCTAATTTTTGTCTGAATTTTTACACTAGGTTTTCGAAAAATGTCTGTTTCATTTTGTGGTGCATAGATCAGTCAAACAAAGTTCAAGATATATACATAATTAGCACATTAAGATATATATATATATATATATATATATCTTTCAAATGTTTGATAACACTTTGTCCTCCTCTTATTGCTTAATTATTTGCCCGTTCCTACAAGCACATGTAAAAGCTTGAAACAAATCTATAGGTCTATGAAATGGACAATTGCCAAGGGTTATAATGTGTTTTGATTAGCTGAAGTTGTTGGAACCTTTAGATGAAGACCTGATAGACTACACAATGGCTGACCTTTGAAAGTGCTTTCATGTATTAATTTTAGGTTATGTTAGATAGTATTGTTGAAAATATGACAGCATTGTAGATTAAAAGTTTGATCTTTTATAGGAAAGTGCATCTTCGAATTAGTGACTTATTGTACATATTGTGTAATGGAAAGCTCGTTATGCTTTTAATATGTTGCAGGATAATGCCAGTTCTTTGAAATCTCAACTTGACCAACAAAAGACTGTCGTTGAGAATCTTGTCTCTAATACAAGGGTAAGCTAAGTTATTCTCAGTATGTTCAGGCACCAGTTTGTTGTGTTCAGTTATGTGTTAGAGTGTATGAAAACAATGGTTTTGAAGCACTGGGCTGAATAACTGAGCCAATTCTTTTTATGGAGTGACATTATGACGTACAAGTCACCTAGCGTCAAGCAAACCTGAGTCGAGGATCAATAAAGCTTATCATTTTGATTAGTTTGATTCTTGATTATGCCATGGCTGTATATTCCTAAAACCTAGTTAAATCATTTTTGTATCTTTGGTTCTTAGAAAGAGTAAACTGTGTTGCTTGAGTTCATTTTATAAATTTTTTCTAGTCATGTTTTGTGGCCGGTAGGATCTATACTTTGCTTTGTTCTACATTACTTAGTGTTTGGACTTTGGTGGTAGTAGTAGAAACTGGGAAATTTCAATCTTTAAGGTTTGGGTCTTCATTCTCCATCCATTTACATGATAGCATAAATTATAGGACATCTTTTTAAACATTGTAATGCTATTTTAGATGAATGGTTGTTTTAATGGATTAATGTAGAAAATTAGTATATTCTTGGTTGTATGGACTGTGGAGAAAGATAAATCAAATTGTACCTGTCATATCTAATGAAGGAACTGTAGACCCTCCACCATGTTTTGTTAGCTTTACACTTTACCCGCTACCTGTGAGCTTTTGTCACCAGGATGTCACACTAAAGTCCTTCTATTTCGAAAGTTTATTTCTTCCTTCCTTGAATTAACCCCAGAATACATAGGGCAAGGTTTCTACTCCTTGTGCTGTTCGCATTGTAAAGGCATTATTACCACTATTACCTTTCATATTAACTGCAAATCTTTTCTCCTAAATACATACAATAAATAAGACTTGTGTACGATTGATCAGAAAATGATATCCTCCTATAGCTTCTGCTGAGACTGTCTTTTTCTTAGTTGTGAATGTGAAATTATCTTGAGAATATTATTACAGGATAAAGCAAGTGGCAAAAAGAATTTAGCAAAACTAGTTTCTGGCTCGTAGGCTAAAACCTATAATGTACCAATAGCCTATAATGTTAATTAGGAGAATGCAGTTCAAAAATTGAGGTTGAAGTTTTTTTGCTGGAAGTGGACACAACACAATGCACTTTTCCACCTTCATTGTAAGAATTGCCTCCTCTGAAAATGATTGGAATCAGTTGAGCAATTTTAGTTCAATACTCTAATGCTACCATTTTTATTATACATAGCATTTATTTATGACATCTATGAGGTATAAATTTTTTTTCTGTAGCTTTTGGAGAGTAAGATACAGGAGGCAAGGTCGAAGAAGGATACCCTGAAAGCAAGAGCTCAATCAGCAAAGTTTGTCTTTCAATTATTTTACCCATTGACTTCTGTCTTATTAAAGTCTTCTCTTGGTATTTTAGTGATGGTTGTTGGTTGATGTTCCTTCAGGACTGCAACCAAGGTGAGTGAGATGCTAGGAAATGTCAATACAAGTAGTGCCCTTTCAGCCTTTGAAAAGATGGAAGAGAAAGGTTAGAAAAATCTTTAGATGTACTTTTTTGCTGATTGTGTATATAAATAACTCTTATATATATATATATATATATAAGAATGTGGCTTATACTTAATGTGTAACTTTGACCACATACAAACATATAATTTCATTGCCATGCCACTGAGTTATTTTGAGGAATCCTGCTCCCCTTTCCTTGTTCGTTTTTGCAAACTGATAACCTATTATTATATTCATAAACTATAGAATCAAGGAAACAATCTGACATGTTGAAGCTTCTAGTGGTTCACAAACATTTTTATTTTGAATGTATTTGGTTTTGACAAATGATAAGGGCTATAATCATGATACATTATGATTAGGCCCAACCTATACTTTGTGAATTATGCACATTTTGACCTTATGCATGCTCATTCTTAATTATATTAATGAGTGTAATAGTATTCAAAATCATTAATAGTGAGTAAAACTATAATGAAACTTGCCATTTGATAACGTGGTATAACATGCTTAAAATGCCTAATCTTTGGGATAAAAATGTGAGTATTTGCATGAGTTATTCATATAAGCTTTTATGTTATTATTGTATATGAAATTATTTTTCTTTGTAATTATTTTCTGTTATCTTGATAGTGATGGCAATGGAGTCCCAAGCTGAAGCTCTTGGCCAGTTGACAACTGATGATCTTGAAGGAAAGGTAGTAATTGTTTGTACACCATATAACCTAAGTTTATACGTGTGCATTATTGGTTGTGCATGGAAATGAACGAATTAAAAGGGGGGAAACTAGATTTGTTTTATCTTAATTTATTCTTAGGGAACATAAAATAATGGACAACTAAATCTTCTGAAATATTTTGATGATACCTAGATTCACTATTCAATAATAATGTAATGAACGAATTAAAAGGGGGGGAAATAGATTTAATTTTATTGTAATTTATTCTTAGGAAACATAAATGTCATAATAATGGAAAACAAAATCTTCTGAACTATTTTGATCGTAGCTAGATTCACTGCAGTTATGTATTCTATTCAATAATAATGTAGTTTTCTTTGCCTATTTCACTTACCGTTGGAAAATGTAGAAACCATATCCTCGGAAGCTATTTAGTAAGAAAATAAACCTTGAGCCCATGAGCCCATTAATTACGCAGCTGAAATACAGAGTCTTCTTTATGTAAATCTTTTTCTTTGTTAGATAATTTGATTGAGCTCAGAACCACAAAAACCAGTGGAACAAGCCTAAGTTTCAAATATATTTTGTGATTTGTCATATTCATCGTTGGCTTCGTCAAATGAATTCGTGAGTTTCATCCGATAATTTTATCATGCATTAGAGTTGGGGGACTTTGGAGTGACAATGACTGTAAAGTTATATATATATATATATATATATATATATATATATATATATATATATATATATATATATATATATATATATGACGTGTTTGATATCACTGAAAGAAAGAGATCCCAACAAGGTTGATACCCCTAAGTTCCCCAATCATTTGTGGCACATAAAAGATTTATTAAAGAGAAAAAAACAAAGCAGAGACTGGTAGGATTCAAGCATTTTGTGTCAAATGGTGTGGTGTGAAACTTATTCCTTCATTACATTACGAGGAAATTGCACTTATCTCCATTGAGTAATTTATGGAGGATTAAAGTTGGGGAGTTTGGAATGACAGATTGTAAAATATATTCCTTCATTACATTTCATTTCATAATGTGGAAATTTTACTTACCTCCTATAAGGTTACTAAATGACACTCACATCCTTTTTTTAGTTCTAAAACAGCCACTCATCTCTTTTATCTTTTTAATAAAATGACATTTACAATCTCTATAGTTTTAAATAGACATTAACCTCTCTCATATTTTGGAATAAATGATTCTCACTTCTATTATGTTTTTTATACAGTAACTCACCTCCCTTTATTTTTATAATAGCTTTTTTAAAAAAATTCTTTATAAAACTTCTTTAATTTTTATATTTTAAAACTTTAATTTTTAATTTTCTTAATTTTTTTATTTAATTTTTTTAGTATGATATTTTAAAATAAAATAAGGGAAGTGTCATTTTATTAAAAATATAGGGAAGATGGATGTTATTTTATTAAAAGCATGAGAGAGGTGAATATTTATTTAGAAACTAGAGATGTGAATGTTATTTTATTAAAATTATTGAGGAATGTCAATTTTAAAACTAGAAAAGATGGGAGAGTCACTCAATTAGAAACCTTAAGGGAGGCATGTTCAATTTCACCATCATTATTGTTTGTGAAATTCCTGGGTTTCGTTCTCCTCGAGCTATTAATTATTGCTTTTTGCAGTTTGCATTGCTTGAGAGCTCATCAGTTGATGATGACCTTGCAAATTTGAAGAAAGAATTATCTGGTGGTTCAAAGGTAAGCTTCAAATAGGAAATAGTTTTTATGTCTGGGTATAATGCAACGAGAATTTAATTAACTGTCTTGCAAGTTGTTTTCGCGGTTCTGTGACTAGAAGTTGGTAAACCTGTGAAAGGCCAGGAATTACTTTTTTCTTTTTCCTAACGCATTGTATTTTGTTAAAGTAAAATTTGACGGAGAGGAAATTTGTACTACACTACCTAGGTGCTGCTTATCATATTTTTCATTAAATTGTTTGACTATTTGCTTCAAGCAGAAAGGTGATCTTCCTCCTGGAAGAAGTGGCACCACTAGCACCAACACTGGAAATCCATTTCGAGACTCTGAGATTGAGTTGGAACTTGATCAATTGAGGCAAAGAGCTAAGGAATTTTGAAGCATGGAATCTTTTTTTGTTTCTTCATATGTAGCTTGAATCAAATTTCTGTATTTGTAATATCAACGTTGTACAGCTAAAAGGCCAATCACAATATTGTTAACTACTGGCCAAAAATTGGTTGGAAAATTGAACTGATTAACTGCATGCTCATGAAGCTCATGTTTTGAACTCTTAAGTGTGTTGATATTGTAATATAAGACGGTTAACAGTCCTTTTTTCTTTCTTTATTAAAATGCGTGATGTTTGCACAAAAACTCTACATTCTAACAATTGCTATTGTCGATAATCTTCACCAGGAGAAGAGACATGGTATTTAAAATCTCGTAGCATGTCCAGAACCGCAAGGTTAGCAACACCACCATGTTCATAAATCATAAGGGTGCATCCTATTTGACCTTTTGTTAAGTGGTTGGGTGTTGTAAGTGTATTTTGTTTTGGGCATGCATTTTTTCATCTTAATTTGCGGAGAATGGGGGTTTATTTTACCATCAAAATGTTTAATGAGTGTTGCCCGTTTCGCTTATTTTTGTAATTTCTTTTCACGTGAAGCTGTAACCCAGCATGATATGACACGGATAGTGTTTAGTTGCTGATAAAACTGTAGCCAATTCTTATTTTAGAGACAAACCTAGTGTATGATGACAAATTCCTAGGGTTGTAATTATTTAAGCTCTTATAGCATTGTGTGTTAGAAAAATAATATATCCAAAGTTTTTCAAACAAACTACACACGAAAAAGGTCAAATTGGACTAAAGAGATAAGGATTTGTTACCACTTGTTACCACCAGGAGATGTTATATTGATTTGATGAAGCCAAATCAATTACAACTAAAGTTGCTGAGTTAATTTGAAGAAACCAGTCAAGTTGACCAAGTCAAGACCAAGTGCTTTCAAGTGAAGATGTATGGAGTTTGCATGAAGATTGAAGTTTTTGGATCTAAGCTTTAGGTGGTGTTGGTGTGTCCAGATCGAGGTTAAAAACGGTGATGATAAATGTGTTGATCATTGATAAGCTCCACTGTGAAAATTGGCTTTAGCAAGGTTTTTAAAAAATCATTAAAATCAGATTTCAAATTTTGATAAACCATTTTAACTGTCTTTTAAAATTTAGTTGACTGAGTGTCAAATCAATCGACTAAAGTTTGACTGTTGTCACTACAGCTGTTTATATAGTTGGTGCGTTTTCAAAAGAATAGAAGAGAGAATTTTTGAACATACTACTCTGATTGAGTTAAGATTTTACAAGCAAGAGAAAACGTTGCCACACTTTTTGAGATGAAGATAAATTTGAAGTTTTCAAAGAATTCATCAAGAACTGAATTTCTGCATTCTGCTGGAGCTTTGAAACTGACTGCACATTTCTACATCATTGATCTGACCTCAGCCTAAGCACTCTATACCTGTTTCCTCTTATATTTCTGATCTGTTGTATAGAGTTGCTTTTGTTAGTTGATTTCTGTGTAAATCTTTCAATTGTATTAAAACTGCTACTGTGTTCTTGAATTACTGGAGTGTAATTCATTGTACAGTGAGTCTGTACTGGTGGTTTGCCTGCTGTGGAGAGCAGTGTGAGGCGTTTCTTGGTTATACAATGAATTCTGTATAACTGAGTTGTTGTAGGTTTCAACAAGGGTGTTCTTGAAACACACAATGAGTTCTGTGTGGTTTCTTGGTCTGCTGTAGGTTCAGCAGTGGTTTGCTGCGGGGAGCAGTAAGGCGTTTCCAGGTTATATAGTGGATTATGTATAACTGTGACTTGCTGTAGGTTTCAGCAAAGGTGTTCTTGAAACACACAGTGGACGTTGTGTGGTTTCTTGGTCTGTTGAAGGTTCAACAGCGGTTTGCTGCGGGGAGCAATGTGTTCTTGTTGTGAGCAAGTGTTGTAAACTTGATCAGTTTGATCATTTTTAGTGAAATCCTTACTGTGGAGTAAGGGACTGGACATAGCCCGTTTTATTGGGTGAACCAGGATAAAAATCTTTGTATTCTTGAATCTTCTTTCTCTATCTTGATCACTGATACAATTGATTGTTTCATTGTGTGCTATAAACTGTTTTTAGAATCAATAATTGAACTCTATTGATTTAGGACTTAATCAGTTTTTAATAATTGTTTCTTTTATAAAAAGAATTTTAATTTGTGATTGGTTCTTAATAATTAAAACTGTTAACTGGATTGATCTGACCAGTTCATTCTGTGCTGTTAACTTCTTTCAGTTTCAGTGTTTTTAATAAGATCGCTTCCGCAGTTACATTTGAATCAAGTCTATCTAAAGTATTTGAATTCTGATAAAACTGTTTGGTTTGTTGCATTGTGCTGTGACTTGATTGAGTTATGTTTACTGATTCATTCTATTGCACTGTTCAGTAAAGTTAATAAAGATCCAGTCTATCAAACTGACTTGCATTTTCTTAAAAGATTAAATAGTTTCGAAAAAGATTTTGAAATCCAATTCACCCCCGCCCCTTCTTGTATTTCAACCAAAACAGTTTCTTACAGATTTCATTGTACTAAAGAGATAAGGATTTATTTCAGGATACCTTTGTAATAGCACTAAAGTTACTTTGTGATTTGATAAAGTCAACTTGGATCAAGAATAAAAATCATTTGGTGTTGGTCTAGACTTAGACTTTGTGTGTGAGTGTGATTTATGGAGTGTGATCCGTGGACTATGAGCAAGCATTTTGAACCTTTGGAATGAATTTTAAAGATATACAACCTTTGGAATGAATTTTAAAGATCTACTAAGGCTAAAGTTTAAAATTATTTTAAGTGAGGCTTAATCATTTTCGAAAATCACTATAACAAGGTTTTGCAATCAATTGTTTTTAAAAATCAATTTGTTGAAAAATCTATTTTTGAGAAAAATCAATCGATTGAGTTTGGCTTTCAATCAATTGAATCAGGCCTGTTAAGTCAGTTTTGAAATTGGTTGCTTCATAAAACAGTGTGCTTGTTTTCTTAAAAACACATAACTCATATACTACATTTCTGAGATAGCTTAAGGTGCGAAAAACAATGTTCATTCAAGAGAAGTGATTGAGTCTTTGAAAAAAATCAAGTGTTTCTCTTCAAGAAAAATCAAGATTGTAGATTTGAAGCTCTCCATTGGTGAAAAATGTGTTACTCTGGTTTTGGATCATTAGAGATAAGTTTTCTGTATTGGTTTTTTGTCATAAGATTGTTATTGTGCATAATTGAATTCAATAGTATAGGTTACTAAAACCTTGGTAGCTAATGTTAGATACCAATTATTTGACTTAATTGGTCACTAAATTCAATCATTATTTCTATTTTGTAGTTATTTAGCAACTAAAATCTAATTTGGTGACTATTTTGGTCACAAGTAGTAACTATTTCATTTGATAGCTAAAAATTGGTCTCTAAGCAACCTTTTTCTTGTAGTGCAATAAAGGTAATTCAAAGAGTTGTTGAGTACTTGTCATTTGTGTGTTTCTATTCTTAATATTCTGGTATCAGAGCCCCCATTGGGCCTTATAAAATCAAAGCAGCAGTCTTTGACATTCATACAACAGTAGATATGATTACTACTGAAAGGAATTTTGTGTAGCCATCCATTCCTCACTTTAATGGTCACTATGACCACTGGAGCATGTCAATGGAGAATTTCTTACGATCTAAGAAATTATGGAGACTGGTAGAGACTGGCTACGAAGAACTAGCAAGTGAATCAGCGTAGACAGAAGCAGACCGCAAGCAGTTGGAAGAATTGAAACTAAAGGATCTAAAAGTGAAAAACTTTCTCTGTCAAGCGATAGGTCGAATGATTTTGGAAACTATTCTTGAGAAGAAAACTTCCAAACAAATTTGGTAGTCTATGAAGAGGAAGTTTGAAGGGAGTGCTAGGGTCAAAAGGTCACACTTACAAGCTCTTCGCAAATAGTTTGAAATCCTAGAGATGAAGAATAGAGAAGGAGTATATGAGTATTTTTCAAGAGTGTTTTCAGTAGCAAACAAGATGAGGACGTACGGTAAGTAGAAGCAAGATGTCACAGTGGTGGAAAAAAATTCTCAGATCACTAAGTGAGAAGTTCAATTATGTTGTATGCTCAAATGAGGAATCCAAAGATATCTATCAACTCTCCATTGATGAGTTACAGAGTTCTCTAATTGTTCATGAAGAAAAATTCCAACGACATACAGGAGAAGAGCAAGCGCTCAAAATTAGTCAAGAAGACAAATTTGGTGCAAGAGGACGGGGTCGAGGTGCACACAGAGGCAGAGGAAGAGGAAGACGCCAACCCTACAACAAAGCAACAACACAATGTTTTAAGTGCCACAATTTTGGACATTTTCAATATGAATGTCCAAGATGGGATAAGGAAGCCAACTATGCTGAAATAGGAGAAGAAGAAGAGATGGTGTTGATGTCATATGTAGAAATGAATGATGCTCGGAGGGGAGATGTATGGTTCTTAAACTCTGGATGCAACAACCATATGTGTGATGACAAGACTTTATTCTCTGATCTTAATGAGAATTTCAAGCGAACAATAAAGCTGGGAAATGATACAAAGATAAATGTATTGGGAAAAGCCATTGTAAGATTGAAAGTAAGTGACTTTACATATGTTGTTAGTGAAGTATTTTTTATACCTGAATTAAAAAACAATTTCTTGAGCATTGGTCAACTGCAAGAAAAAGGGTTGGCAATTCTCATTAAACATAGAATGCTCAAGATTTATCATCCAGAGAAAGGGCTTATAATACAAATAGAGATGTCAGCAAATCGAATGTTTGTGATGATAGCAAAATCATGGACGCAATAGTCCACTTGTCTTTACACCTCTATACAGGATATGACACATTTATAGCATTGTCGTTATGGACACTTGAGCTACAAGGGGTTGACAACTCTACAATCTAAAAGATGGTACATGGATTGCCTACGTTCAAGACTCCAACAACAGTGTGAAACTGCATGATTGGCAAACAACATGGAGATCCAATCCCAAAGAAAAGCAATTGAAGGGCCACAAAAACACTCCAGCTCATTCATGCAGATCTTTGTGGACCAATCTCTCCTATATCTAATAGCAAGAAGAGATATATTATATGCTTTATTGATGACTTCACAAGAAAAACATGGACTTATTTTTTAGTAGAAAAATCTGAAGCATTAAACATGTTCAAACATTTTAAGAGTTGTGTTGGGAAAGAAGTAGGAGGATACATTAAATGCTTAAGAATAGATTGAGGAGGGGAGTTCATATCACTTGAGTTCAATGAGTTCTGCACAAAAAAACGGCATCAACAAATAATTGACTACAGCTTATACTCCACAGCAAAACGGAGTATCTGAAAGAAAAAATTGAACTATAAGGCATACGGTTCGATACATGCTCTCTGAAAGGAAGATTCTTAAGACTTTCTGGCTGGAGGCAGTGAACTAGAGAGCACATATTCTAAATAGGAGTCCCACATTAGCAGTAAAAAATCAAACACCTGAAGAAGCTTGGAGTGGAAACATACCCTCGGTTGAGTATTTAGAGTTTTCGGATGTGTGGCGCATGTACATGTTCCTGATGCAAGCAGATAAAAACTAGATGCAAAGAGTCGTGCTTGTGTGTTACTAGGAGTAAGTGAGGAGTCTAAGGCATATCGACTCTACGATCCAGCTACAAAAAGGATTGTAGTTAGTAGAGATGTAGTGTTTGAGGAAGAAAAAATTGGAATTGGGATAAGAGTTTTGAAGAACACATAATGGTTGATTTGGAATGGAACGATCAAGAGGATAATGAAGCAATAAACGCAAAAAATGAGGAAGTAGTAAGTGGAGAAGAGGAAGCAATTGAATCAAATGATAGTCTTCAAAATTGTGAAGAAAGAAAAAGAAGACCTCCAAGGTGGATGAGAGATTATGTAACTGGGGAAGGACTTTCAGAAGAATCGGAAGAAGAAGATGCAAGTATCAACTCAATAATGTTTGCTTCAACAGATCTATTATATTTTGAGGAGGTGGTGAAGCATGACAAATGGAGGACAACTATGGACATGGAGATTAAAGCTATAGAGAGAAATAATACATGGGAACTCACTGATCTTCCTAAAGGGGCAAAGAAGATTGGAGTGAAGTGGGTTTATAAAACCAAACTCAAGGAGAATGGAGAAGTGGATAAATTGAAATCTCGTTTGGTGGCAAAGGGGTATGTGCAACAACAAGGGATAGACTACACAAAAGTATTTGCACCAGTTGTGAGAATGGACACAGTGAGAATGATTGTGGCTCTAGCAGCTCAAAAAGGGTGGACCCTCTATCAACTCGATGTCAAGTTTGCCTTCTTACATGGGGAACTTAACGAATAAGTATACATGGAGCAGCCGAAGGGTTATGAGTTGGAAAATAGTCCTCGAAAGGTGTACAAGTTGAAGAAAGCACTATATGGACTAAAACAAGCTCCACGAGCTTGGTTCAGTCGAATTGAATCACATTTCAAAAGTGAAGGGTTTGAAAAATGCTAGCATACACTATTAAAACTACCATAGAAGGTAAGATTCTCATTATCAGTTTATATGTTGATGATTTAATGTTTACGGGCAATGATGAATTAATGTTTGATGAGTTTAAGAATTCCATGTTAAGAGAGTTTGATATGACTGATTTGGGGAGAATGAGGTTTTTTTCTTGGCATAGAAGTTTTACAGAAGTCAAATAGGATTTATATCTGTCAAAGGAAGTATGCTTTGGAGGTGTTAAAAAGGTTCAAGATGGATAACAACAATTCAGTTCATGATCCCATTGTTCCAGGTTGTAAGCTTTTTAAAGATGAAAATGGAGTTCATGTTGATGAGACTCTGTTTAAGAAAATGGTAGGATGCCTGATGTATTTAACAACTACAAGGTCTGATTTAATGTTTGTAGTAAGCTCAATTAGCAGGTACATGGCCAAGCCGACTGAGTTGCATTTAATGACAGCCAAGAGGATATTAAGGTATTTAAAAGGAACTATTGGAGATGGAATCTTCTACAAGAAGGGAGGGCATGGAGATCTCATTGGATATGCAGATAATGACTACGCAGGAGATATAAAAGACAGGAAAAGTATATCAGGCTATGTTTTTATGTTGAGATCTGGAGCTGTGGCCTAGTCCTCAAGAAAATGACCTATAGTTACTCTTTCAACTACAGAAGCAGTGTTCGTGACTGCAGCTGCTTGTGCTAGTCAAGTTGTTTGGATGAAGAGAATAATTGAGAAACTAAGTTTAGAAGAGAGTAAGTGTACTACGATTTTTTTGTGATAACAATTCCACAATAAAGTTATCAAAAAATTTTGTGCTACATGGTCGAAGCAAGTACATTGATGTGCGTTTTCATTTCCTCCATGATCTCACGAGAGAAGGAGCTGTTGAATTGGATTATTGTGGAACAAAAGATCAGTTGGAAGATGTTATGACAAAACCCCTCACAGTGGATACATTTCAGAGGATTCGAAGTCAATTAGGAATTTGTCAAGTTCTTGAATTAAACTAGTTATAGTTGTAACTAGTCTAAGGGAAGGAATGAAGGGAAAGTAGTTAAGATGTATATTTGAATAAAGTTTTTAGTAGGCCCTAGTCTTTAGACTGTTTGTTTGAAATTTCCGGATTTTTCTAGTTGCAGTTAAATAGTTTGCAAGTTTTTCTTTTTCTGTTCAATTCTGTTTAGTTTGTAAGAGACTATATATAAGTCTAAATCTATTCAATAAAGGTAATTCAAAGAATTGTTGAATACTCGTCATCTATGTGTTTCTATTCTTAACATTATGGCACATAACATCTTAATTCGATTGCTACCAGACTGTTCTTGAGTCTGCTTTACTTCACTTAGTTGTCTTTTCAAGTTGAATGTAATACAAACTAATGAAGTGATTTGAAATCTTCCTTTGGAGGGACGAGGATTGTTGTTGTCTTATTTTAGTTGCTAATGCTATTTTAGTGTTTTGCTAGGTGACATCAAGCCCCACTAATGCATGCACACATTAGAAGGCCATTACATATAATTATAAAGACAAATTAACATAAAGATCTTTTAATAGTCCTTTTAAGTTCACACACTACTTACTCTTTAAACAAACTAGTGTAGCAGAAATTTTTGTGCAGTGTTTCAGTAATAGGACTTTTGCAGAAAGTATGAGGTTAAGTTAATCTTATCCAAAAGAGATAAAACAAGGAAAGGAAAGATAGAATAGTTAAATCAGTAGGGTTCAGGAAGGTTAGAAATGAAGTTTGATCATATTCAACATTGTAGAAACATTGCAATCAAAGTTCTGATTTAACTGTCAATGCCTTGATATTACAACGTGAGATAACTCTTGATGAGACAATAAAGAGATGAAGGAATGGAGAAATGTATACCTTTCTATACCAAAGGTGCGCTTTGTGATCAAGAGTGGTAAGTGGCAACAATGCAAAAGAATATGAAACTAAATTCTTGATTTAGATGCGGATGTCAATTACTAGGTTAGAGGATTATTCCTAATAAAGAATGAATGCAAAGAAATGCAATAGAAAAGATAACAAATAATGTGATGACAATAATTGATACCTTGAATCTTAACAACAAAAACATAGGAATTTGAAGGACAATAAGATGATTGAAAGATCTAGAGGAATATATATTAACAGGGACATGAATCTGATTAATAAAACATAAGAATTTGTCATCCTAATTATTTTACTACTAGCATTTCTTTATAATTTGTTTATAGATTCCATGTAATTACCTCAAGAGATAATCATATATGGAAGGTGTAGTTCATGGTGTTAAGACAAGTTTCCTACCTAGAAATAACAAATTCCTCTTCCTATCAAACCGTATGACATCTTTTATTGAACAAGGTCGTGGTGGACCACTAAACTAATAAATCAAAACAAACTTAATTCCAGTTATTAACTTCATTATATCTATAATGAAAACACAATAAAACAGTCCAAAAATTGAATCCCTAACTTTAGAAAAAAAAACTCTAATAATTGAGAACTTACACTATTCTTTCTTGTCGGATTTTGTCCTTTCAAAAGGATTTTCAAGAGAATCTTAAACCCAAAATCTTTTATAAAAGAATCTCTTAACAAGAGATACTTGCAATCATGGAGAAAAATAACCTCATGACAGTAATGCAAAGCACAAAATGGAGAAGAGATTGGGACGCGATAAGAGATTTCACGACGATGAATAAAAATCCCTAATGATTGAAAACTTATCTCTCTTGCCAGATTTTCTCCTTCCAAAAGGCTTTTTAAGAGAAAATCTCAAACCCAAAATCTTTTATAAGAGAACTATCTTCAGAGAGACACCTAAAATCATTGAGAGAAATCCAAAACATAAGATCCCAATAACAGATATCAAACACAAAATGGAAAAAAAGATATTAAATCCATAATACAGAAAGACAAATAAGCGTGAGATACCACAAGAAGGATCTCTTTAGGAAATAAGAGACTTGAAAATGAAGATGTAAAAAGAAACAAAAAGTATTGTAAAAGTTTTTGTTTGAGAAAGAGGAGGAAAGCTAATTGGGACAGAAATTTTGGCAATTAGAATCTTTTAGCTAAGAGGTCGTGGAAGGGAACATGAATAAATTGTGGGAAAAATATTGAAAAAGTTTACTCACAATTTTCACTTAGGATTTATCCATTTTTATCTCTTACAAACTATATTAAAATCTTAATTTAATTAAAACTAAATAGAGTTTGAGTTAAGAGAAATGTAACCATTAAAAATTACCTTATAAATCAAAATACTATAACAAGAGTGATCCACTCTTGTTATAACATCTATTGTGGAATTAAAATATTTAATTTCTTGTCACACTTTAACGTCAGAACCTATCAAATTAAAGTAAGTTTATAAAAGGAATTATAAAAAATTTAAATCTTCTAAAAATAATGGTAATTTTAATTATGATGTGTCACTCTTATCAATAAAGGGGAAGACCAAGAGTGATGTTAAACTCTTTTAACATTAATCTTAATAAATTTATTAACTTTTCTATTTATTTTAAACTATATATTATTTTACATCATTTTTTTGTTTTAATTATTTCACTTAATTTTAATTATGCACTAATTTTATTTATATATTTATATTTATATGATTTAATTTATCTTTCGTAATTCTATTTATTTATTTATGTTATTTAATTTATTTCCAATTATGTTTTAATCCTATTTATTTATTAATATTATTTAATTTATTATAAGTTGATCCTATTTATTTATTTATGTAATAATGTTATTTAATTTATTATAAGTTGATCTTATTTATTTATTTATGTCATTTAATTTATTTACAAGGATCCTATCTGTTTATTAATGTCATTTAGCTTATTTTTAGTTATAAACTGATCTTATCTATTTATGTAATTAATCTTAAGTTACACAAGATATCCTATATTTTTTTTATATTTATGTCATTAATTTATTTCTAGTTATACATTAGTCATCTTTATTAAATTTATAATTATATCATTTAATATATCTTTAATTATACATTGTTCTCTTTATTAAATTAATGGTCATATTTAATTTATCTAACTGGTCCTCCTTATTAATTTGTAATTTTAGTGACCCATATGTAATTATTTATTTAAAGTTCTTGTTTTGATTTTGATTTTATTTTTTATTAATTTAAACATCATCCTTCTATAATTGGAATAAATACATATAAAGTAATAATAAAAAAAAGTAAAAGTAAACATTCTTTTAGGAACTTAGATAAAAGAAAGTAACATATATGTTCTATATTATTTTTATACTAGTTATATCTATTTCGATGATGTTTCCAAATTATTAGTGAAGACAAATATGACACATCTTAATAGTCATTATATTATGTGATCTTTGAAAATGTCAAGAGTGTATGTTTGTTATGAATGAGTCCTAGGTTTTATTAAAATGAGTTGAAACTAGACTAATTGTGTTTGGGAAGTTACAATTTGGTACACAGGATGAAATGAAAGACTATGGTGGGATCTAACAAATTATTTACCAAACAAATGAATATCTAGATAGTTCAGAATGCCATTTTGGATTAAGGTATTCATAGGCCAAATTTGGGACTATCTGATACCTACTCAGCATCGCCAAAGTTAGGTAGTAAGTAATATATCTCTCTTATTGATTGATAAATGATTAGTATTCTCAACAAAAAAAATATATTATGATTGTAATGATATTTTAGTGAGAAACATTCAACTACCTAAGCACTTCCCATGTAACTTTTGATGTTCATAGTGGATCATCAGAAGCAAAATATGAATCCATATGTTTGATGAAGTAAGATTAATCCTTATTGTAGGTCAAGTCATAGACCTCTATTGTTTGTATTGCATGTTAAGTTTTATTTAGACTGATATTTAAGTCTTATAAAGACCGTACTCCTTTTTGTGTTTTTCTTTCATATGTTCTTGTTATACGAATATAAGTAGAACTTTCTCAATAAGATTTGTTGAGGAAAATTTCAGGAAACTTTCTATAGAATGTTGACTAATGGAAGTTTTAATATGTTTAGAATATATAAAATATATAGATAGTTCTCTATCCTAACATAGAACTCTTATTATTATGCACATTTATATGTTTTTATAATATATTATGAATAATTACAAAGACATAAAATGTTGACATACATTTATATCTACAAAATTATATTATGATTAGTATTATCTCCATAAAAATCTTATTTTTTAAAAAAAAATATACTCTCAATTCTTAATTAAATAATAATTATTTATATAATAGTTAGAATGTTTTACTACACATTGAGAAAGTAACTATGGTTGTTTACAATTTTTCAATTTATGTTATTTATTTAGAGTGGTTGAGGAATTCATTTATTTTAACAACACTATAGTATAATTTGTTATGTATGTTATATAAAGAGTGTAATGAGATGTGACATGTATGTATATATGTTGTATGTTGTGTATCATAATTAACATTAATCTGCAAGTGAGAACTTAATATTTTATCGTAAATGTAACATTTTTTTTATTCAACTTTTCAAATTAATCTATGAATTCTTGGCTTCTCAACACTACTACTTTATTATGACTAGAGAAAATAATATTAATGAGAGGGTTAATGTGAAAGTTAGGGGCTTTAATGTTTGAGAGGATTGCCAATGTTAAAAGTCTTATTTCTTGAAAAGTAAGTGAATTATCAACAATATTTACCTTGAATTATCAAATATTTATGTTCAACTAGTTTTAGAAGAGACTACAGTAATTAACTGTGGAGAATGGCTAGGGGTAATTTGGCATCTCCATTCATTTACGTGATATCTTTTAAATATATTTTTTTCATGCACAAAAAATAGAATAAAAAAGTGAAAATATATATCATGTAAAATAATCCTATACCATACTAATATATAAATTATCTTTATCAATTTTATTAATATTCATTTTATTTCAGATTACAAATATCTGAATGAATGGTGTAATCACCACTCAAGATAAATGATAAATGAGTTAATAACGATAATCTTGAATAATATATACTCATTTAAATACTTAACATCAAATATTCATCTATAATATCTTCACATTATGATTTGTTAATGATCTCACTATACTTATATAACTTTTTTATTATTTCTGTCATATTTATTTGAATAAAACAAATAACAAAAATTATAATTAATAAATGCAAGTATATAACGAGATAACAAAAGTAATATAAATATACTCAACAAAATAAAATATAAATTAAATAATATAAATAAATAAAATTGATCAGACAATAATAAATTAAATATAATAAATAAATAAAATTAATCAATATGTGATTAAAGATAATTTAAATAATAAAAATAAATAAAATTAATTAGTATGTAACAGAAAATAATTTAATAATATAAATCAATTAAATTGATCAACGCGTGACTAAAGAAAATTAAATAATATAAATAAATAGAATTAACCGGTACATAGTAGAACATAAATTAAATTATAAAATTAACTAGTATATAAGTACAGATAAATTAAATAATTTTGAATAAATAAAGTAAATTAGATTAAAAACACTTAAAAAATTTATAAATTAATAAAATAATAAATATCTCATTTTCCTTATGTTGATTGTTACTACAATTGAACTGTTAAAATATTATAATTATTTCTCTTTTCTATCTCCTCCTCTTCTTTCACCCTTTATTATTTCCTTCTCTTCTGTTTATTCTTTTCTCTTTATCTCTACTCAATTTCCTTTTTTTTTTTCACCCATATATGGTGCAGTATTAAATTATGAATTCATATAGTCATAATTATTTTTATTCAAAATAAACAATAATAAGAAAGTAAAAAAGTTATTTATATTTTAATATATTCTGATAAATATACACTATATCAATTTCTATATATGTGAAAAACCTTTTTTCCAAATATTTAAAGTGTATTATTTAATAAAAATCACAACTTTAAATTCTCCCATATATATAATGTATAAATATGGAGTAAAATATATATATATATATATATTTAATTATTAGATTATTAATCTTGATAATTGTTATTAAATAGTTTAAAGTTTTTAAAATATCTGTCGTCAATTTAAAATAAAAAGTAATTTAATATTTTTTTAATTTTAATATGTTTCACATTATGTGATTTTTAAAAATGTCAAGTCCATCTAACAAAAGAAATCAAATACTATTGAATATGTTAAATTGAAAGATTTTAAAAAGTTTTAGTTGAAGTATAATTTTTTCTTTATTTTATCAAGCTTTTGATTTATCTTATATCATTTATTGGATTCTTGAAAATAGATAATATAAATGTCTAATGGTATTATGAATTTTACAGTGACTCATGTATTTAAAAGAATAATAATTATGCTTATAAATTGACTAATTTAAATTGAAAATAGGATTACTTTACATGGTTATAGTAGGCTGAAATTTTTTCAGAATAGATTTCATCATTCTTTATTTGTTTGTAGGAAGTTTTTTTTTTTTTTTTTTTTTTTTTTTGTTTTGGGTTTTTTTTTTTTTTTTTTTTTTTTGTTTGAATTTGGTGTGAGCTTTTTTTTGTTAATTTTTTTCTTTAAAAATAATTTTTTTATGTAATGAGAGATAATTATTATCTTTTAGTATCGTTTCTGATTGAGATGTAAATGTCAAAATTTATAATAATGTCTATCACGATTCATTACTAACTGTAAAAAACATTGAGACAAAAATTAATGTTAAACCTAAAAATATTAAATGAAACATTAAAAAAAAAAATTATTGATACGTTTAAAACACCACAATACCGTTTCTGTGTTTATTTTATTATTATACTATTAAATAAGAGTTAACATTTAATAAGAGTTAACATTTAATACTTATATATTACTTTTAATTTTACATATTTATTTAAATAAAATTATATTATTATTGTTTTTTATATTTAGTCTGTAGTTTATAATTTAAATGAAATAAGTTTCAAGGAAAAATATAGATAATAAATTTGTAGGATTAGTAATGTGTGGGGTTATTTTAAGTGGATGTGGACTCTACCATTTTTTTCTTTGTTTTTATACATTAAAAAGTTTAAACTATAATTAAGATTAAAATTAGAAATAAAATGTATAAATAAAATAAGAGTATCTCATAGTTAATATATTGATAGAAAGTAATTTTATTTTATTGTAGAGGCACTATAAATCTTCATTGAATCCTTTGAAGTTTTCACAACAGCCTTGTGAGTAAGCATCTACTGTGAAAAAAATTCTGCAGAATGGCTTTTCGCATCAACCAAACTTTTCTTTTGGGGCTTTTATGCATTTCTTTGCTTTTTTCTTCAGGTAAAGAGAAATAATGGCTTTTTATATCTTAAGTTGCATTTTCAATAGTGAAAAGTCTTTTTTTTTTTCTTAGTGTTTCTAATGTGCTTGTGGGAGCTAAGCTTCTAGATTTTATATATGCATGACCCAACAAGTTTTTTTTGTTTTTCAAATGAATTTTAATTTTTTCTAAGAAATTTATAATGCTGCTGTTAATTTCCTATAGAGGTAGATGTCAATTTTAGACACATGACCACTACAATCTTGCAAGTTTGATTTATATTATTGAGTTAAATCACAATTGAACTTCTAAGATCATATCAAACTAGATTTCTTGATATTATTTGTATAACTCCATTATCAGATCCACATATCACAAAAGTAATTTATTTTGGTGGAGACATATGCATAATTTTTTTTCCTTCTTTTTTATATATTTGTGGTGAATACAGGAGTAGCACAAAATTGGGACCTCCCAGACCTGACCTGCCAAGAAGGAAAATGTCCTGGTAACAAAAAGTGTTCTGAGAGTTGTCTTAGCAAAGCTTTCAAGAATGGGGGTGCATGTATATCAGATGTTCCTGGAGTTTACGTGTGCTGCTGTCTCAAATAACTTAAGTCTTCAATGTATGAAAGTAAAATAAAAGTTATCATCCCAACTATGCTCTCAAACTTTGATTAGCCAGAACTTTTTGTATTGTGCTTGAATTTGATTATCAACATGCATCTTGAGAACAATCTTGGTCATCTCCATTGACTCATTTTAAATTATAATTGTTTTACTTAATAACATAATTAAAATTAAGTATTTTATTTAAAAAATTATATGGTGGTCCACAATTATCATTTTAACTTATTATGATCTCTATAATTTTTTAGGGAATATAATTAATAATCATTAAATAATTTATATTAAATTTTAAAGTTTTGCATATTTTATTAAAATTACTTAAATTTATCATGAATTTAAAACTAATTTCATCTATAACTTACTGGACTGAAGGGAAAAGTAAACCTAGTTGTTTCTAATATAGGTTCTTACTGAAATTGGGTTAAAACTTTGAATGGGTTAAAATTTCTAAAGAAGAGTAATTTTGATTTTAATAAAGTCAAACTTAGACTAAGGTCTAGGTTTATGTGTTTTAAAGTACCGTTGTGACTTCTTCAAGTTTATTGACATGTATTGCTGGAGTTAATTATTATATTTAAGATATTATATGTTTTAGAGTTTAAAATTTTATCATGATTTTATTTTTAAAAGATATTTTTAAAAATTAAAAGAGAAAAATGTATTTAAATTATTCATATTCTTAACTCCTAAATTATATGAAATTATTATGTATCAAAATATAATATATTTCCTACTAAAAAAACTGGAACTTTAGATGTGATCCCTCACCAAATTATTGATGTTTTTTTCCTTCATAAATTTAACTTTTTCCTTTTTAATGTATCGACAATTTGATCCACAAATTTCAATAATATAATTTAGAGTAAACACCTATTTATACCCTAGTCATAAATATTGCTTAGAAGATTTGTTTAAAAATAATTTTATATTTTAGAGAGGATTTCAAGTGAATCCTTTTAATTTATTTGTTAACATATAAAAAAATATTTGTCACATTCAAATTTATATTTTGTTCCAATATTACATATACGTAGTCAGAATTTAAATATAAATTATATTTAAATTGAAATATTTTATATTTAATTATTTTCATGAGATATGTATATAAAACTATATAATTTTTATGTTTTGATAAATCATAAACAATTTTTTTCCAACTGAGAAAATTTGTTTGTACATGGTAGTTATTTTCTTAGAGTTCATCTCCTCAATAAGAGTACTATATTGTCTTTTTTTTTGTAAAGTTTCTCAATTTCTTAAAAGAAATCTTTAGAATATCCGAGAGGTTATTTTATCATCTTTTTAAGCTCCTCACACTATCTATTTAATCATGAGATGATCATAAACTAATCTTATTATAACTAAACTTTAATTTAATTTCCTAATATTTGTAATACTAATTTATAAAGTGAGATTTAGATTTTATTTACATATTATAATATAATATTTCTATACATCTTTTTTTATTAAGAAATAAACATCTCAAACATAAAATTACATATTTGTGGACGGTTTGATAGAAATAAATTTATTAAGATGGTATTAAAATTAATTTGTGGGCTCTAGTTATGTTTGTTAGACTTGCATATTATTCGTTGTCAAACAATTGTCAGATCACTACAAATATGAAGTTTCACATTTAAAATTTTTAGTTCTTAACATGACTAGACGTGCTAGAAATCTTATATAAACATAAAGATAAGGTTGAATTATAATAAATAAATAGATGTAAATCTAATCTTACAAGTTATTCTTGTAAAATTAAATAAGACTTAAAATCTATTTTGTTCAATTCAACCCTAAAACTCTTATTTAATCATATATTGTGATAAGAAAGACTATTGAAACTTAAAGTAGTCACACCTCAACATAGAATTTGTGAAAAATGATCAAAGAGTGTATCTGTTGTGATGGCCAAACAAAAAGAAAATGTAACCGAAATTTGGAGGAAATTTTTTTGCATACTCATCTCCCCCCTTTCTACCTCTTAATAAATTCAATTCAATAGTACAAATAAGTTCCCTTGAATAACTAATAAACCAGGAAAAAGAGAGAACCTTAGTTCTTCTAACAAGACCAATCAAGAGGCCACCTAGAGGAAATTACTGTAGAATTTTGATACGCCAATCATTGAGACAGACCAATATGAAAGAATGATAGATACAGAAAAAGACAAAAAATGGTTATGACTGAAGGACACCTAGCATAGGATCCACGAATCATGCAGCCACGCAAGAGCAATCGTGATAAGCAATAGAATGTGCGAATGAGAGATTTGATGATGGGAAAGAAATGAGTTTCGTATATGGTAGGGGATTGATGACTACAATTTTAATCATAGTTAGAACATTAATTTTAGCTTTTATAATTATGAATAAATCTACCATTTTAATTAAAATTTACCTAATTGGATTTATTTAGACTTTATTTAGAATTATTGTTCAATCTGAGATTTTTAATACAATAGATGGTCTAATGGACGCGTCTGATGATAGAGGACAACTTAGAACAAGTTGCTACACAATATAAGTTGTTGAACTAGTGATCATTCTCAACAATTCCATCCTGACTTGAAAATGACTTGAAAGATTGAGTAGTATATGACTAAATAAATGAAGACTGTCTTATGAAAACATCTACTGCACCAATGCAAAGTGTTGAAAAACTATGTTACACCGATGCTTTTGAGTTTTATTAGTCAAATTTCATTTCACTTATTTGAAATAGATTTGAAAACAATATATTTGAGAGATAAGTGAAAACAAAATCTAAGAAAAAGAATTTGAAACAAATCCATAGGATGTGGAACAAAGGAAACAAATTCTAAAAAAAAAATTGAAGAATAAAATCTACGAAAAGTCATAAAATATATAAAATCTGAGAAAATGAGTATTAGAAACAATGAATCTAAATTTGAAATTTATAAGAAAAGGAAATCTATAAATTGATACAAGCCTCTAGGAGGAAAGGACACAACACACTATAGACCGTGAGACTTTTTAACCTTGCTATGTCATATTCCTTAGTTTTCTACTTTCTTTTTATCTTTTCTATGGAGTGATAAACCTTTCTAGGTTTTTACTTTCTTGTGATTTCATATAAATTTTGAGATTTTTTTTACAATTCAATTTTGTTCTCCAGATTCTACTAGATAATCTAATCTTTTTGAATTTTATTTTTTGTTAGTGAAATTGTTTTTGAATACTTGTTAATAATTCAATTCTTGTCTTTAATTGGAATTATTGTTTAATATGCTAAATTTTAAACAATCTTTTATTTGGTTAATTAAAAAGATAAAAGATTAAATTTACCCACTCGTATAAGCTCTTAGACACAGTTAGGGAATTTAACGAATTAATTTACACTTGTTTTATTAGTGATTCTATTTAGAAATTGAATAAATGATATTTATAATACAATTAATAAAGAATTCAATGATTAATGAACTCAAGAATCAATATGTTTCTTAATTGCTTATTTTTCATAATTTTAATTTACTTTTTAAACAATAATGACTACTCCCAATTTAGGTTATTGTTCTTCCTAGTTAATATTTTATAACCTTGTTTTACTGAGATTATAATTTGATTTGTTGGGAAATCACTTAAAGTTAATTGACCCTAACTTACTTAATATATGTTAACTTTTGATATAGTAGATGATCTATATTGTACATTAGATGATCCAAGATATTGCATTAGATAGTCTATCACCACACACTCTTTTCTTTGATTGAAACAACAACGACAAGAGATTTTGGCTGTAACAACTTTTATGTTCTTCCTCAATCTATTTCTCTTCCTCATTTCTCTTCTTTAGTTTACCCCCTCTTATCTATAAAGACTATATCAGTTTCATATTTTTAACAAGATACCCTAACCTTTGTTGCTGATTCATTTTTTTGTCTTTAGGCCTTCTTTATTATAATTGTTCCATGGGAACACATAAAATTGGTACTTCCATTTCAACCCTCAAAGTTATAGCTGAAAACACCCGTATGAAAGAGATGTCTCATGATATTCAACAATCTTCCTCCATCTTTGAAAAGAGAGATTTAGAGAATTCTGCTGGATTACAGATAATGGAGTCCACACTCGGTAAGTTGAAAGACTTAGTCAGAGGGAACTACATCCAAGAGTGTTGAATCTACTTACGAGGCTAAACAACAATTTCAAATAAGGAATGTTGAAGTAGAATTTCCTAAATTTCCTGGTTCTGAAGTTCTCCAACAAATATTTAAGGCAGATCAAATTTTTTTATTTCAATTATTCTCCTGACGATCAGAGTTACTATAGTTGTTGTCCATTTAAAAAAGAAAGTGTTCCATGGTTTCAAATGGTAACCAGAACACAACCATTTCAAACATCGAAATCATTCACCTAAGCTCTACAACAAGAATTTACACCTTCTCCATTCGATTGTCCTGGATCCACCTTTCTTAAACTCCGTCAACAAAGTTCAATAAATGATTATTATGAAGTCTTTGGTGTGAACTCTAATGCTTTGTTGGATTACTTCATCAGTGCTTTAAAGTTCAATATCAAACAAGATGTCATAGTTCAAAGCCCTTTAATCTTTCTAAAAGCTATCCACCACACCAAAACAACCTTGTCAGAAAAATTATCCAAACCAAAATGCAAATAAGAAGAGAAAAATGTTTATGCTACACTTCTGATGAGAAGTTCACACCACAACACATATGTCCTAATAGACACTTCATGATATTATAAGTTGAAAAAGAACAAGATATGACAGAACATCTTTAAGAACAACAAAAAGAAGAAACATCAGTTCTGGCAGCTGAAGTGAACCACCATCTATCCCTCAATGCTTTAAAAGGAATAAGTGGATTAGGCACCACAAAATTTAACAGTGGGATGAAAGGACACATGTGAAAATCCTTCTTGACAATGGTAGTTCACACAATTTTCTCCAACCACAAATAGTAGAACTTTTGCATCTAACAATTGGGCCAGCCACCCAATTTTAAGTTATGGTTGTTAATTGAGGTATAAGGTTACGTACTGTAACTGCTAGTTTATTTGTTATCAATAGCAGGTGTCGATCTGATACTGGGAGCAACATTGGGTCCTCATATATCATCAGGCTATAGTGCCTTGTAGTTCAAGCTAAATGGTCAATATGTTACAATTCATGATGATACCACAATTGCTTCACCATGCGCAATTTAATCACATTAGGAGATTGTAAAATACTAATGTTATAATATAATTGTTCACTGTGCAACTACAATTACCTACCTAAAAAAGATGAATTTCTTAAATTTTCTCAAGATTTAAACCCTGACTTAGCATTGTTACTACGTACTTACAAAGGGGTTTTTAGTAAACCTATAGGACTACCTCCCTAGAGGGTACAAGATCATGGAATTCCTTTGCTTGACTGGAGCAACCTAGTGAAAGACAAGTCTTATAGATGTGTTCATAGTGATTGAGATTATTGTACAAGACATGCTGAAGAAAGGAATAATTCGACCCGATAAAAACCCTTTTTCATCTCCTATACTGCTAGTCAAGAAGAAAGATAGGACTTGGAGATTATGTACTTATTATAGGGCATTCAATAATCACAATCAAGGATTGGTTTCTTGTGCCCATTGTGGATGAATCGATAGATGACCTTTTTGGTGCTAAATTATTTTCCTAAGTTGGATTTGAGGCCTGATACCACCAGATCCTTATCAAACCAAAGGACCAACATAAGAAAACATTTATAACACATGATTTGACTGATTAGCTTGACTAATGGCCATGCCTTATTTCATAAATTGATAAATCAAATTTTTTCAAAATTTACTGAGAAAATATGTTTTGGTATTCTTTGATGACATCTTGGTATATAGCTCTTCATGGTCTGACCATTACATGACTTGGAAATGGTCCTACAAATTCTATAGGACCATATTCTCTATGCAAAGTTATCTAAATGCACTTTTGGAATGCAATAAGTAGGTGACTTGAGCCACAGAGTAGTTATGAGTAAGACAAAAATTATTCTCATACTGCAATGGTTGAAACCCAAAAACATCAAACAATTGAGTGAATTTTCGGCACTAACTGGATATTATCGAAGATTCATTAAGCATTTTACTGCTATTGTTGAACCTCTAACCAACCTTTTGAAGAAAGATGTTTTCCATTGGTTAATGAAAGTCACCGATGCTTTTAAGTAGCTTCAAACTGTACTCAAGACTACATAAGTACAGGCCCTCCCTGATTTTAACAAACCTTTGCTTTATTTTCTAAAAATATAGCTCCTAGAATGTAGAAACAATTTGTTTACTACAAATAATTATATGCTATCCTTGAGCAAATTTAGACAGTAGTTGTTGGGACATAAATTTGTGATTAAAAAGTTTAAGGCATTTTATCGATCAAATACGCCAAACACTTGAACAACAGAATTGGTTTCATAAATTTCATGGCTATGATTTCAAAGTCGAATACAAGTAACGGAAAGAGAACATTCTTACTGATGCCTTATCCAAATCATTTCTTATGGCTTGGTTTGAGCCAAAACATGGTTCTTTTTTTT